>MKWU01005464.1_pt1 | contig 13835 bp, 10 predicted proteins | sample 809101 | NCBI WGS metagenome assembly MKWU01 (sample SAMN05860141, study PRJNA318959) | sponge metagenome | host: Aplysina aerophoba | place: Slovenia: Piran, Adriatic Sea, Gulf of Piran | collected 2013-05-07 | reverse complement strand
TGGCCATTGAACTCGCGTGCGCGGTCAACTGCGAAAGCGGACCCGGGGAACCTTGCGGGCAGTGCCGGCATTGCCGGCGGATTCGCGCGCTTCAACATCCCGATTTACACCTGCTGGTGCCTTCCTCATCCGCACCGCCGCCGGACCGTCCATCCGGCCGCGGCGAAGGATCGTCCGGCCGTGGAGGGGGTTCGTCCAGCCGCGGCGACGCCCGGCAGGAACGCAGGATGGGTCTGGCCTTCCAGCTGGCGGACGACCCCTACGCCGCTCTGCCTTTCGGTTCGAACGACATCCTTTCCGTGGACGACGTCCGGTCGCTTCGTAGAGATGCGTCCGCCAAGCCCTTCGAAGGACGGAGGAAGGTCGCGGTTATCGTGGCCGCGGACCGGATGAACACCGCCGCTTCGAACGCGCTGCTCAAGACGCTGGAAGAGCCGCCGGGAAGCCTGATGCTCATACTGACCGCATCCCGCTCCCAGCGGCTGCCGCCGACCATCGTGTCACGCTGCCAACCCGTTTTTCTGGCGCGCCTGCGGGAAGCCGATGTAAAGGCGGCGCTTATCGAGCGGTATGACATTGATCCCGAGGAGGCCGGAGATCTCGCCCGCAGGTCTGAAGGCCGCCTTTCCGAGGCACTTACGGCGAGATCCAAGCGGGGGGCGGGGCTCAGGGAGGAAGCCTTCATCCTGCTTGAATGCATTTACGACGCAACACCGCTGCGATTGTTCGAACAGGTGGAATCGCTGGCCGCCTCGCACCGGGACGAACCGGTCATGGACAGGATCCTGGATCATCTGCTGGCGTTGTACCGCGATCTGTTTATCCTCGACACCACAGGCGATTCCTCCACGCTCTCGTACACCGAACGCGTCGACGCCTTGCGTGCGCTGGCTTCCGGGATGGACCTCGAAGATATCGAGAACGGCATTGCCGCCATCGAGGAGGCCAGTCGGGACATCGCGCGGAACGCCCACGTGCAGCTGGCCCTCCTCGTGCTTGTCCTCAGACTCAGACTGAAACGGGGATCTGCAGCCTCGCGCCAGTCGCCTTCGCATCAGACGCCTTCGCGCCAGATGCCCCCTCGCCGGAGGCCTTCCGATGAAACACCACCCCGTGCCTTGCCCGCCGCGGATTGATCCGTTGACAAACCGCCCTCAACACGCTATCCTGATGCTGGAAATCAACAGGGTTCGCCTGACATAGCTGGCATAGATCGACCGCGCCTGTGAGGGAGTCTTGGCAGAGAAAATACTCGTAACCGACGCGTTGCCCTACGCGAACGGCAAATTGCACATCGGCCACATCGCCGGAGTCCATCTGCCCGGCAATATTTACGTGCGCTACCAGCGTTTGAAAGGCCGGGATGTGGTACACGTCAGCGGATCGGACGATCATGGCGTGGCCATCACCCTGGCCGCCGAGAAGGAAGGCACAACCCCCAAGGAACTCGTCGACAGGTACTATCCCGTCATCAAGGGCGCCCTGGAAGACTTCGGCATCATCTACGACAATTTCTCGCAGACTTCGCGGCCGATCCACCATGAAACGGCCCAGGCCTACTTCCGCCGCCTGGAGGAGAAGGGCTGTTTTGAAGTCAGGGAAGTTAACCAGATCTACTGTCCGGCCAACGACCGCTTTCTGCCCGACCGCTATGTGGAAGGCACGTGCCCCCACTGCGGATCCGACCGCGCGCGAGGAGATCAGTGCGAGGCCTGCGGCACCATTCTGGACGCCACACAGCTGATAGACCCTCGCAGCGAGTTCTGCAACGGGCCGCTCGAGGTGCGTCCGGTGAACCACTGGTATTTCAAACTCGCCCGCATGTCGTCCCGTCTGCAGGAATGGATCGACACGAAGAAGCACTGGAAGCCCAACGTGCGCAATTACTGCCAGGGCTGGTTCAACGAGGGATTGTCCGACCGCCCCATCTCCCGCGACCTGAACTGGGGTGTGGCGCTGCCGACGGAGGAAGCGGTGGGCAAGGTCATGTACGTCTGGTTCGAAAACACCCTGGGTTACATATCTTCCACCCGGGAATGGGCGGTTGACCAGGGCGATCCCGACAGGTGGAAGGACTACTGGCTCAATCCGGACTGCAAACTCGTCAATTACCTCGGCAAGGACAACATCGTCTTTCACGCGATCCTCTGGCCGGCGATGATCATGGAACACGGTGATTTCGTCCTGCCGTCGGAGATACCGGCCAACGAGTTCCTCAACATCGAGGGCCAGAAACTGTCCACGAGCCGGAACTGGGCGGTCTGGCTCGACGAGTACCTGGCGGACTTCCCGCCCGATCCCATGCGGTACTGCCTGGCGTCGATTTCGCCCGAGACGAAGGACGCCGATTTCACCTGGAAGGACTTCCAGGCGCGCAACAACAACGAACTGGCCGATATATTCGGGAATTTCGTGAACCGCACGCTGACTTTCATCAATCGGTATTTCGACGGCGTGATCCCGGAGCCGGGAACCTTTTCGACGGAAGACCGGGAGATGCTGGCGGCGGTTTCCGGTGCTCCCACCCGGATAGGCGAGTGCTACGAAACTTTCCAGGTGAGGCGGGCCGTCCGGGAGCTGATCGCCCTGGGAAACCGTTCCAACCGGTACTTCAACGACCAGGCGCCATGGAATACCCGAAAGACCGACCGCGCCCGTTGCGCCGCCACGCTCCACGTGTGCGTGCAGGCGGTGAGGGTCCTCGCCCTGGTCATGTCGCCCATCCTGCCGTTCAGCGCCGAAAGACTGTGGAAGATGACAGGCCTGGAAGGTCGCGTCGATGAGCAGAATTGGGACGAAATCGATATCGATGCGTCGCTGTCCGGCCGGACTATTGGCAAGGTCGAAATCCTGTTCCGCAAGATCGAGGACGATGGGATCGACGCGCAGATCGCGAAACTGGGCAAGTCCGAAGCCCGGGGTGACGAGAAAACGGAATCGGGGGAGGCGTTGGAGTCTGCCGCAACGGACCATAACGAGTTCATATCATTCGACGCGTTCCGCCAGATTGATTTGCGCATCGCGGACGTCGTGGCGGCCGAGCCGGTTCCCGGTACGGACCGCCTGCTCAGGCTGAAACTGCGCATCGGAGAGGACGAGAGGCAGATCGTGGCCGGCATCGCTACGAAATATACGCCGGAGGCGCTGGTCGGGCGACAGATCGTAGTGGTGGCGAACCTGGAGCCCGCGAACATCCGGGGCGTGGAATCCAGGGGCATGCTGCTCGCGGCAGAAGACGACGACGGCGCGCCCATACTCCTCGGTCCGGATGTCAGAGTTCAATCCGGCTCGCAGGTAAGCTGAGGCCCGGCACGCCGGTCGCGGCCGGTCGCGCGGAACGGATATCACACGGTAAACCCGCAACGAAACACTGCCTTGCTGTTCGATACCCATACCCATCTCACGGCTGAAGCATTCGACCATGACCGCGATGACGTGATCCAACGTGCGCTCGACGCGGGCGTGGATGGCATGATCGCCGTAGGGTACGACTTAGGCAGCAGCAGGGCCGCCGTGGCCCTCGCCGAGAGATGCGACTCCGTGTACGCCGCCGCGGGCATCCATCCCTGCCACGTCCACGAGGCGCACGAAGCGGACTACCGGGAAATCGAGAAACTGCTGGAACATCCGTCCGTCGTCGGTGTGGGCGAAACCGGCATCGACATGTATCACGACCGGTCCACGGGCCCACGGCAGCGGGCGTCGTTCAGAAGGCACATGGAATGGGGCCGGAGCACCGGCCTGCCGGTTATCGTGCACGACCGGGAAGCCCATGCCGAAGTCATGGGCGTGTTGGACGAGTTCTCCGGTGATGAAACGACCGCGATCCTGCACTGCTTCACCGGGGACGCCGCCATGGCCGAAAAGGCCGTATCCATGGGATGTTTCCTGGGGTTCGGCGGCATCGCCACATTCAAGAATTCGACGGTCGGCGAGGTGGCCTCCGGGTTGCCGAAGGATTGCATCCTGATCGAAACGGACGCGCCTTACCTTGCGCCCGTGCCCCACCGTGGACGCCGGAACGAACCGTCCTACCTCGTAAACACGGCCGAAGCGGTAGCCCGTCACCGCGCCGTGCCTATGGATGAACTGGCGCGGACTACAACCCAGAACGCGAAAAAGGTGTTTGGAATCCAGTGAGCACGGTACTCGATCCTCCCGATGATCTGCTGGCCAGCCTGCGCAGATCGGACTTCCGCCCATCACGGTCGAGGGGACAGCACTTCCTGAACGATTCGTCCATCGCCCGCCGCATCGTCGAGGCGGCAGGGGTCACGCGGCATACGCCCGTCCTTGAAATTGGACCGGGGACCGGCGCGTTGACGCGGCACCTCGTCAACCGGGCCCGCCGAGTAACCGTCGTGGAAATCGATGCCGAACTTGCACGAGCCCTTCAGACTGCCTATGGAGGCTACGACCACCTGACCATCATGAATCGGGACGTGCTCGATCTGGACCTGTCCGAACTGATGAATGCAAACGGCGACCCCGGGTTCGTGCTCGTGGCCAACCTGCCCTACGGAATCACGGGACCCGTCCTTGAACGGCTAATCGATCATCGAGAAAAGATCATGCGCGCGGTCCTCATGGTTCAGCACGAAGTGGGTGGCCGACTGGCGGCGCATCCGGGTACGAAAGCCTATGGCGCGGTAACCGCCATCATGGCATACCATTACGGTGTGGAATCGCTGTTCCGCGTGGGCGGCGATCGATTCGTTCCCCGTCCGTCCGTGGATTCGGTCGTCCTCCGGTTGACGCCTCACGAACGCCCTCCCGTTTCGGTCAGGGACGCCGGCTTGTTGATTGTCGTGATCAAGGCGGCCTTTCAACATCGACGCAAGATGCTGCACCACGCAATGAATCGATTGGCTCCCGGTTCCGCCGGCTATCTTTCGGATCATACCGGGATCAACCTGAAACGTCGCGGGGAAACCCTGGACCTGAACGAGTTCGCTGCGCTCTCCAATGCGCTCTGTGAATACAGGGACAACCGCGAAGACGAGACCTGACGGATTCACCATGCGCTTCCGCTATACACGCAATGCCAGAACGCGGTTGATGGACAGGAAGAAGCAACGGCGGACCTACCTCCTCTACGCCGTGCTGGGGACAGCCGTATTCGTCCTGCTTGCCCTCGCCATGTGGATCGCGCTGTACGAAAATCAAGCAAGGTCGGTCGTGAACTGGTTGCTGGACCGGCCCATTGCGATTGCCTCGTCCGATTACGAACGCACGGCCGCCTGGAAATCCGGCCAGCAGGCGTACCAGACATTGGATACGGCCCTCTACGGTGCGTTTTTAAACCTGCAGGTCACGCCGGGCAGGACATGGGAAACGAAACCGCGCGCTCCGTTGGGCGGCAACCGTTGGACGCCCGTAGAGCGCCGAATCACCGTTTCGGGCTCGTATACGCTTACGGAGTGCAATCTCGAGATCGCCAGTGCGGTCACGCGGGTGGGCGGAACGGTTATCCGCGCGGAGGAACGGTCAAGGTCCGGGGAACTGTCGCTTGAGATCGGCCACGGCGGCATGGTTACGCATCGTCTGCATGTCACCCGCGACCCGAACCTCCAGCGAAGAACGGGCCGCCTGGCGGTCGTAATCGCCTATTCGGATGACAATCACCGGGGAGTGGTCGAGAAACTGTCGGAGTTCACCCGTCCCATCACCTTCGCCCTGCTGCCCTGGGCGAATGGAGTGGACGATATCGCCTCCGAGATCACGGGCGGCGATCACGAGGTGATTGCTCTGCTTCCCATTCAACCGCAGTCGTTCACCCGGAATATACCTCGGCGGAGATCCGTGTTGTCAGCTCATTCGGAATCGGCCAATCGCCGCATCGTGATAGACGCCCTCGCATCCATTCCCAGGGCCCGGGGCGCGCTGCGGTACCCTGTCGGCCGCGTGGAAATGGCTGCCGAGGTGCTGACCCCCGTGATGGACGAACTGGGCGAGCGGGACTTGTATTTTCTGGACAACCCGGGTAACGCGGATGCCTCGGGCGCACCGGATGATCGGGACGGCCGCGGCCGGCTTCGGGTCTGGGGCGTGCTCGATTCCGCCTACAACCCCGTGGTCATTTCAATGAACCTTGACCGCGCGTCACTCTTCGCGCTGGACAACTCGCGCGCCATCGTCATCGCCGATGCCAGGCCCCATGCCCTCCAGGTGCTGGAAAATCGGATGGCGCATCTTGAATTCAGAGGTATAGAGTTCGTAACGGTTTCCGACCTCGTGGACAACTGACACCGGAGTATCCCCATGGTAAAACTGAGTATATGCGTAGACCAGGTCGCCGCCTTGCGGAACATCGCGAACCGGGGAGAACCCGATCCCATGACCGCGGTCATGATGTCCCAGGTGAGTGGGGCGGACGCCGTTACGATCTCGTGGACGTCCGATGCATCGCTCTACCAGCGGGGGGAGTACGACATCGTCCGGCAACTCGTGCACACGCACCTGAACGTGATCGCTCCGCCGGACCTGGAACTCCTGCAGAGTATCTTGACGATTTCTCCCGATATGGTTACCCTTGTTCCCGAGGGCTACGGGCATTTCGGTCTGAACAACGACTGGTTCGACTTGTCCTGGCCTGAAGCCGATACCCTGGAACGGCCGACGGAACGCATGACAAAGGCCCTGCAGGATAACGGGATCCTGACGAATATACTGATCAGGCCCACCGCGACACACGTCCGGCAATGCGCCGAAATCAAGGCGGACTACGTACATATCGACGCAAGCGGTTACATTCAGGCCGCCGATCCCGAAGAGCGGAGCCGCATCTACCAGGAAATGGCCGGCGTGGCCAAGACCGCGGCGCGGTTGAACATGGGCGTATCCGTCGGACGCGGCATTGAATACCGGACGGCGGGGGAACTGGCGGGCATCGCGGAGGTGGAGGAAATGGTGGTGGGCTATGCCGTTGCCGTGCGGGCGATGACCGTGGGATACGAACGGGCAGTCCGCGACCTGGTCGACATCATCCGCCATGCGCCAGGGTCCCAGGGGGACTGGTAGACATTCCGACAGCGTTACACTAACCGCCGTACCGAAAGGAACAGCACTATCCACAAACGTATCTCATTCCTGGTATTACTCGCCGTTACCCTGCTCGGCGCAGTCCTTGTCTCCCCTACCATCAGGCTGTGGTTTTCTTCTCCCGAATCCATCGAAAGGCTTACGCCCGACGAAAGGAAAGCGCTCTACGGCCAGTCCACGGTACCCGGCATCGATCTGGCGGGCGGATATAGGCTGACCGCCGGTCTGGATGTATCCCGTTTCACGGAAAGAGGCAGGATGAGGGCGGTGGAGAGACTGGTCGAAAATTGGCGCCGGCGCCTCAACGCCTTCGGGATTTCGGAACCGGTCATCACCGCGCGGGGAAACGACGCTTTCGATATCGTCGTTCCCGTCAGTGTGGATACCGGGCTCGCAGCCAGAATGATTCAGGAATCCGGCGCGATCACGCTGCATCTGTTCAAGGACGGCGCGGAAGTGCAGGCCTTGAGGCAGCGCATAGACGATGCCGTTCGTGAAAGGGACCGGGACGCAACAGCAGGGACCGACGCGCAGGAGCCGGCCGGAACAGGTGAATCGGCATCGGACGTACCCGGCGGGCTCAGCGCGTTGCTTGCGCGTATTACGGTGGAGGACGGAATCGGGGACATCGCGGTCAGGGAGGACAACCTGGATGCCGTAAAGGCCATGCTGGCCGATTCCACGGTACTGGCCAGCATACGGGCCTTCAACCTGGCAAATCCTCCCGCCGGCGCCTTCGCGTGGGCATCAGAACCGGTGGAACGCGGCGGCAGCGTGTACCATCCGCTCTATTTCATCAACCAGGACGTGGATCTCAACGCCCAGCCCGTCGCTTCGGCCGTGGTCAGCGACGCTTCGGTAACGGCGGACCGGGGCGCTTACGCGGTACGCCTTTTCCTGCAGGACGAGGGCAGGGAGAGTCTGGCCAACCTCTCCAGCGCCAACGCGGGAAACCGCCTGGCCATCAAGATGAATGGACAGGTGTACGTGACGCTGAGCATTCAGGGCAGAATACCCGACGGACGGATAGAGGTTCCCGGCGGCGATAGCCTTGAAGAGGCCCGCGCTTTGGCGGCCATCCTGGAATCCGAGGCGCCTCCCGTTGCCGTCGCGCTCCTGGATCAGGCGGAAGTGGATACGCCCTCACCGTACGGAGACGGGATCGTGGACAGCGCATTCGGCTCCGCCGTGATCGGCATCGGATTGCTCGGCGCCTTGTTCGTGATCCGGTACCGTACAGCAGGCTTGCTTTTCGTCGTGGGGATCCCGCACTTTCTGATCATGACCGGAGCGATGCTGAGGCTGTGGAACATCGCCGGAATCGCGCCGTACTTCACGCTCGCCGGTGTGGTTGGATTACTCGCCGCGTTGTTTGTTTTCACCAGCGTGCATATCTGGATATTCGAGTACCTTCGGGCGGAAATCGGAACGGAGACTAAGGTCCGCCAGGACGTCATGACTACGCTCGAGAAGATCACGCCTGTCCTGGTCTGGACCCATGTCATGCTGCTGCTCGTCTCCGTGTGCCTGGTCGTGGTCGGCACCGACGGTGTCGTCAATTTCGGTCTCGTGTTGTTTTCCGGCGCGGCCGGCAGCCTGCTGACCTCGATCCTCTGGACGAACATGCTTCTGTCCTCCCTGGTGGCGGACTGGCAGATCAGAAAGTTGAGTATATGATGGAAAAGGGCCTCGCCGCACTATACGAAAAACTGATCGACCGCCCCGGGGTTGCCTACGCATTCGTCGTCATACTGGCCGTATTGGGAATCGCCGCAACGGCATTTAAAACGGAACACGCGGTCGACGAGGGCGTGGTGGCCTTGCTGCTGTCCGGCGACCTGCTCTACGGCCTGTTCGTGACCATGCTGATCGTGCTGGTCATCGTGGGCGCCCGGATAGACGACCGGCCGGGTAAGAGCATCGCGGTGTCCCTGGGCGTATTGGCGGCGGGAAGCATCGTGCGTTTACTGCTCCCGTTTGCCCGGTCGATCGACTGGCTGGGAGAATGGAACGGAGTCATGCTAGGCATCATGATCATCACCCTCTACCTGGCGTTTCGCATTGGCGCCCGATTCGCCGTGACGGCGATGGGTTGCGCGCTCTACGTCATGTTCGTCACGGCGGGAATTACCTTTGGACTGGTGGATAGGATTACGGTTTCGGGCATACTGGCGCTGATGGCCGTCGGGACGCTGGCGGTGGTGATGACCTTCCTGGGCTACAGTCAGGTCAGAAGCCAGATAGAAGCCGCGCGGCGGGAACCGGCCGGCCATTCCGTGCGTACCGGCATGTCGCGGGCCCTGCCCTTTCTGATCCTGGCCGGTCTGGCTGTCCTGGTGGTCGCCGCTCCGCTTGCCATCGCCGCCGACGGTCCCCCGCGTGATTTCGGCCTCCTGCTGATGATCGGCGGTCCGGTAGGCGCCTGTGCGGCCCTGATGTCGGCGGTGCCGCTCGTATCCATGATGCAGAACGTACAGTTCGAGGTCGGGACGCCCGCCCGGCGCGGTGGACGCCGTCAGCGATAAGCGCCCGCCCGGCAACGGTAAGTGCACGCCGTCAGCGATAAGCGCCCACCGCCAGCGGCAGTCTCCTGCCGGCAACGGCAAGTGCCCACCGTCAGCGGTAAGTGCACGCCGTCAGCGATAAGCGCCCACCGCCAGCGGCAGTCTCCTGCCGGCAACGGCAAGTGCCCACCGCGGAACCATGGCGCAGGCAGCCTGGAGTACCATGGCCGATCAACCCAACATCCTCCTTATCCTGTCCGACCAGATGGTGGCCGCGCTGACCGGAACCTATGGACATCCCGTCGTCCGTACCCCTAACCTGGACAGACTGGCGGCAGACGGCGTGCGCTATGATGCCGCCTACACCGCCTTTCCGCTCTGCGCGCCCGGCAGGGCCTGCCTGATGACGGGAAGGCATGCTTCGGAAATCGGCGCCTGGGACAATGGCGCACTGCTTTCTGCGGACGAACCTACCTTTGCCCACTACCTGGCCCGCGCGGGTTACGATACCGTGCTGTCGGGCAAGATGCATTTCATCGGCCCGGACCAACTGCACGGATTCAGAAAGCGGCTGACCACCGACATATATTCCTCCGATTTCGATTGGGTAAAGCCGGAATGGATTCGCCTGAAAGAAACCAGGGGAACGGACTTCGAGCAGGTCATGAGCAGCCGACCGGCCTATAACGCGGCGGGGTACACGGGCGACGGCGTACGGATCGACACCTGGCACGACGCCTTGAGTTACGACGAGGAAACCCATTTTCGCGCCGTTGAATACCTGCGGGCCAGAAACTCCGGCGGGGAGGACGGTCCCTTTCTGCTCTGCGCGTCCTATCACCATCCGCACGAACCGTTCTGGCCGCCCGATGCCTACTGGAAACAGTATGAAGGGGCGGACATCGACCTGCCCGTCTTTCCCGCCGGCCTGGATGACCGCCACTCCATGATGGATCTGAACCTCAACGCCTATCACGGTACCGGGCGTTACGATCTACGGAACGAAGAAGGCCTCCACCGGCTTCGCCGCGCCTATTACGCCCTGGTGAGCTACATGGACGACAAGGTCGGCGGCCTGCTGGATGCGCTCGACGAAACCGGACTGGCTGAAAACACGGTGGTAGTCTTCGCCAGCGATCACGGCGACATGCTGTGCGAGCGCGGCATGGTTCAGAAACGCTGCTTCTACGAATGGTCCTGCCGGGTGCCCCTCATCGTTCGCTTTCCGGATGGATGGAGGGCGGGTACGACCTTTCCCGATCCCGTGTCGCTGATCGATCTTCTGCCTACGTTCTGCGATCTCGCGGGCGTTGAAGACCGGCTTCCCCACGACGGCCACAGTCTCTTGTCGTCGTCCGCGGACGACGGGGACCGCGTGGTGTTCGCCCAGGCGCACGAGGCCGTGGGCATGCCCTGCATCATGGCGAGGCAGGGCCGGTACAAGTACCATTACATACACGGTTTCGCCCCTCGGCTTTTTGATCTGGACAACGATCCTGGCGAATGGCATAATCTCTCCGGCGAGCGCGCCGAGGACGCACACCGCCAGATGGAAGCGCGGCTGCTCGGCCGGATCCTCGACCGGTTCGACCCGGATGCCATAGCGGAGGAAAACCTGGCGAGCCTTTACCGGCGGCGCCTGATCCGGGATACCATGTCGCGGCACGGACACACGTGGAGTCATGAGCCCGGTTTAGACCACCGGAAGGGCGCCATGAAACAGTATTTAGGCTAGACGGACGGGTCGAAGCGGTCCCACTTTTCGATTCGCGGATACGAATTCCTGCCTGAGAAGGCTCGCAGGCATCCAACTGGGGGTTGTTCATGTTGCGCGCAGGATTCATCGGCGCCGGGGGCCGTTCCCAGAGCGCCCACTACCCGGCGGTCGAGCGGTTGCCGGACGTCGAAATGACCGCCGTGTGCGAACTGGACGAGACGCGCCTGGCGCAGGTTACCGAACGCTACGACTTTCCGCACGTATACACGGACCATCGCGCCATGCTCTCGGAGGTGGAGCTGGACGTGATCTACTGCGTCATGCATGAAAAATGGCTGCTTCAGCCCGCCCTCGACTGCCTTCGCGCGGGCAAGCATATTTTCATGGAAAAACCTCCCGGCGCGAACAGCGGGGAGACGAGGCAGTTGATGGACGCCGCCGTGGAACACGACGTGTATGCCATGGTGGGATATCAGCGTCGTTTTACCACGGTCGTCCGTGAAGCCATGCGGCGCGTACGCGAAAGAGGTTCGGTCTCCCATGCCGTGACCACCTTCAACAAGAAACTGTTGTATGACAAGCAACCGTACTCGACGACCCTGTGGGACGACGTGACCCACGTGGTGGACCTGCTGCGGTACATGGTGGGCAGCGAACCCGTCGAAGTGACCCGTTACCGGGACAAGTTTGATTCGGTCGCCTGGAATCACTACACGGCACTGGTCCGTTTCGCCAGCGGCGCCACGGGCGTGGTATTCGGAAACCGCGCCTCCGGCGGCCGGGTGCTGAGCGCCGAACTGCACGGCGTGGGCATCGGCTGCTACATGAACCTGCCCGAGGAAATCGACATCCGCGAGGACGATCGCCAGACGGTCCTGCAGGGCTGGGAGATCAACGGCGATGACGCGGAAGATTCGCCCCGTTACGAGGGAGCGCTCGCCATGCACGAGCACTTCGTGGATTCCGTACGCAACCAGACCATCCCTGTCAGCGATCTTCGGGACGTCATACATACCATCCGCCTCGTGGACTGGATCGAATCGGGGCACAGTCCCGACTAGGCGGCGTAAGGTAGCGTGGCCAGCCAGCCCGAATCGTGCCGCCTTAAACCGGCACGGCCAGCCGGCCCGAATCGTGTGGCCTTAAATCAGCGTGGCCAGCCAGCCCGAATCGTGCCGCCGCAAAATGACCTCGGCAGCGCACAGCAAATGACCACGGCAGCGCACTGCGGATGGCCGCGGCAGCGCACAGCAAATGACCACGGCAGCGCACTGCGGATGGCCGCGGCAGCGCACTGCAGATGGCCGCGGCGCCCGGTCACCAGACCCTTCGCATCATGCAACGGCTCAATTTTCCGGAATACGCATTCGAGATCGAATCGGACGACGTGGGCCGCAGCGTCATTTTCGACGGGGTCCGGCGCAGGTTCGTCCGCCTGACACCAGAAGAATGGGTCAGGCAGCACTTGGTGCGCTATCTGGTCGAGGACCGGGGCTTCCCGGCAGGCTGGGCAGCCGTGGAAAAAGGCTTCCAGTACGCCGGCACAGCCGTTCGCGCCGACGTGATCATGCACGATCGAAACGGACGGCCGGTCCTGATGGGAGAATGCAAGGCGCCTGAGGTTCGCATGAACGAAGCCGTCTTCGAGCAACTGGCCCGGTACAATTCGGTCATCAACGCCCGGTACCTGGTGGCCACCAACGGCAAGACGCACTTCTGTTGCGAACACAAGGCCGGCGGCGGTTACCGCTATCTTTCGGAACTGCCCCGCTTCGAGGGTGCTCGAGGAGTCTGATCGTGGCGGAAGGACTGATACTCGCGGCCCGAGAATCGTTGGAACGGCGGGTCGAAGCCTTGGAACAGGAAGGTTATGTCTTCTTCCCCGGCGCACTCTCCGGAGAAGAGGTCGCCGAACTGCGAAGCGCAATGGACCGGCTTGAAGCCCGTCCCGAAGAATACGACCGGCATACGGACCCCGAGACTCACGGGTTTCTGAACAAGTCCATCAACAATGTATTCAATCGCGACCCCGTATTCCTGTCCTTCCTGGACCGTCCGGACGTCATCGACGTGGTCGAAGCCGCCCATGGACCGGACTGTCACGTCATCGGCATGACGGCGTGGATGACGGGCCCCGGCCGGCCGGACCAGGGCATCCACGTGGACTGGCAGCCGCTGGAACTGCCCGAAGACGTCATGGACGATCCGCGGGTCGAGGTGCCCGTTTACATCTCCACGGTTCACTATTACCTGGACGATCTCTACGAGACCCTGGGCCCCACGCAGTTCATTCCCGGCAGCCACCGGGCCGGCCGCGTACCTGCCGCCGGGGAATCCGCCTGGCGCGGAGTCGAACCCCGCAGCATCCTCTGCGCGGCTGGTGACGCCGTCCTGTTTCGCTGCGAGGTCTGGCACCGCGGGACGGCGAACACGAGCGACCGGGTGCGCTACCTGCTCCAGGTCCATTACGCCCAGCGCATGATCACGCAGAAGTTCCCGCCCTACCTGAACCGGTTCCGGTTCGACCCGGCCATCCTGTCCCGGGCCACGGACCGCCAGCGCCGGCTGTTGGG
>MKWU01005462.1_pt1 | contig 13836 bp, 15 predicted proteins | sample 809101 | NCBI WGS metagenome assembly MKWU01 (sample SAMN05860141, study PRJNA318959) | sponge metagenome | host: Aplysina aerophoba | place: Slovenia: Piran, Adriatic Sea, Gulf of Piran | collected 2013-05-07 | reverse complement strand
CAGGGCAAGCAGGTGACGATCATCACCCAGCTCGGCTCCTCGGTGCACTACACCGATTTCACGCTCGAAGCCCCCAACCTGCATCGCATGATGCACGAGAAGGGGATCAAGGAGCTGAGCTCCACCTGGGTGCACTCGATCGATACCGGCAACGAGGTCACCGTGCGCGCCTACCCGATCTTCGGCGACGGTTACCGGCGGTCCGCCGATCCGCGCACGGGCGAGCTGCCGCGCACGGCCAACACGCATATCGACGAGCTCACCTGCGACACGCTGGTGGTCGCCACGGCCCGGGTCTCCAACAGCGCGCTCTTCACCGAGCTGAAGGCGCGCAAGGACGAATGGGCCGCCGAAGAGATCGACAACATCTTCCACATCGGCGATTGCTACGCGCCCAGGATGATTGCGGATGCGGTGTTCGACGGTCACAGGCTCGCCCGCGAGTTCGAGTCCGAGAACCCGCAGTACCCGCTGCCGTGGATCAGGGAACGGCAGATCTGGGGCGGCCAGACCTACCCGTCCCTGCCGGCCAACGGCGGCACGTAGAAGGGAGAGACCTCAGCCGGCAGCAGGCGCGAAGCGTGTGATCTCGACGGGACCGGGCCGCGTAGCGGCCCGGACGGCGCGTCCGCCCGCCGCCTGAGGGAAATGAAGAGGAATATTGCCTATGAGCACACGCGAATCGGCGCTGGCCGCGCACCATCGGGCGCTTGGCTCCAACCTCGAGGACTGGAACGGCATGGGGGCGCCGTGGAGCTACCACACCGACCCGTGCGACGAGCACGACGCGGTGCGGGAGCGCGCAGGCCTCTTCGATGTCTCGGGACTGAAAAAGGTCCACGTGCGCGGGCGTGACGCCGCGGCGGTTTGCGATCACGTCATCACCCGCGACATGTCGCGGATCCCGATCGGGCGCTCCGCCTACGGGCCCGTCCTGCAGGAGGATGGCGGCATCTGCGACGACGCCATCATCTTCACCATCGCCGATGACGACTACCTGTTCGTCCACGGCGCGGGCGCTGGCCTGGAGCGGCTGCAGGAGAGCGGCGAGGGCAAAGAGGTGAGCATCGCCTTCGACGACGATCTGCACGACATCTCGTTGCAGGGGCCGGCATCGGTGGGCTTCCTCGACCGGCACACGCCGATCGACCTGCCCGCCCTCGGTTACTTCCACCAGGCCGAGACCACGCTCTTCGGCCGGCCGGTGCTGATCTCGCGGACCGGCTATTCCGGCGAACGCGGCTACGAGATCTTCGCCACCGCCGAGCACGTGGTGCCGCTCTGGGAAGACATCGTCAGTGCGGGCGAGAGCGACGGCATCGTCCCCTGCTCATTCGGCTGCCTCGACAAGATCAGGGTGGAGGCGGCGCTGCTCTTCTATCCCTACGACATGACCGAGGCGAACACGCCCTGGGAGGTGACCATGGGCTGGTCGGTCTCGCGCAAGAAGGGCGATTTTCGCGGCAAGGACGCGGTGTTCGCGCGCGAGGGACAGGAACAGATCCTCATGGTCGGCATCGTGGCTGATCATGACGATGCCATCGACGCCGACGCTGCGCTCACCCTCGACGGCGAGAAGGTCGGCGTCGTCAACAGCCCGTCCTGGTCGCACCGCCTGCAGAAGTCCCTCGCGCTCTGCCACGTGGCACCCCACGCGGCGGCTGAGGGCACGCGGCTCGATGTCGAGGGCGAGAACGTGCGCTGCTCCGCGACGGTCTCGCGCATTCCCTTCTACGATCCGGACAAGACCCGCACCCACTCCTGACTGCGGGACCCGGCGGACTCAAATGCCGGGCGTGGCCGGGCGAGGGAGGTGGCTGGGGGACCAGGATTCGAACCTGGACCTACGGAGTCAGAGTCCGCTGTCCTACCGTTAGACTATCCCCCAGCAGGTCGTCGCCCAAAACTTATGACATGGGGCGGCCGTGTCAACCGATCGTCGCGTCAACGCCAGGTGCCGGGGGTGCGGAGGCCAGTGCAGCGAGCCGCGTCGGGGTGCGTTGCCAGGCGGGGACGCACGCGCTGTAATGGCGCCCAAGCCGGCGCCGGGGAGCGGGCGCCCCGGCAATCGGAGCAGGCACAGTGAGCGATAGGCCCGGCCCATCATTCGGCGCGCTCGACCTCGGCACGAACAACTGCCGCCTCCTCGTCGCGCGGCCGCGGGGCGCGGGCTTCCGCGTCGTCGATGCCTTCTCCCGGATCGTGCGGCTCGGCGAAGGCGTGGCGCAATCGGGGCGGCTCTCGGAACAGGCAGTCGAGCGGACCATGGGTGCGCTCCGGGTCTGCGCGGGCAAGCTGAGGCGGAGCGGCGTCAGCCACTATCGCGCGGTGGCAACCGAGGCGTGCCGGCGCGCCGAGAACCGCCAGGCATTCATCGACCGCGCCAACGACGAGACCGGGCTCTCGATCGAGATCATCTCGCCGGCCGAGGAGGTGCGGCTGGCCCTTGAGGGCTGCACGCCCCTGTTCGACCGGACCATGGGGCACGTGCTGCTGCTGGATATCGGCGGCGGCAGCACCGAGCTCATCTGGGTCCGTCTCGATGACGGCCAGCCGCCGGCGCTTGCGGCGTGGACCTCGATCGGCCACGGGGTGGTGACGCTGGCGGAATGCTACGGCGGCGACCGCGTCGCCCGCGCGTCCTACGCCGCGATGGTCGCCGAGATCGAGACGGCGATCGGCCCCTTCGCCGAGACCAACGGCATCCCCGCAGGCGCGGCGGCCGGCACGGTCCAACTCCTCGGCACATCGGGCACTGTCACTACCATCGCCGGCATTCACCTCGGGCTCCCGCGCTACGACCGGAACCGGGTGGATGGCCTCAGGCTGCAATTCGGCGACGTGCGGGCGGTGATCGACACGGTCATCGATCAGGACTACGAGGCCCGTGCGGCGCAGCCCTGCATCGGCCCCGGGCGGGGCGACGTGATGGTCGCAGGCTGCGCCATCCTGGATGCGGTCATGGCCGCCTGCCCGGCGGGGCAGCTGGATGTCGCCGACCGCGGGCTCCGCGAGGGAATGCTGCTGCGCATGATGCGGGCGGCCCGCGCCAGTCACGGGCAGGAAGCACGCGCATGAGCGCCCGAGACGAAGGCCGCCCCCAAAAGCGGCGCGCGCCGGTCAAGCTCAAGCGTGCGCGCCGGCGCAAGGCGTCGTCCACCCGCTGGCTCGAACGCCAGCTCAACGACCCTTATGTGCGGGCGGCACGCGAAGCCGGCTACCGCTCCCGCGCCGCCTACAAGCTGATCGGCCTCGCCGAGAGCGCGGACATCCTGAAGCCGGGGCAGCGGGTGGTCGACCTCGGCGCCGCGCCCGGCGGCTGGAGCCAGGTGGCTGCCGAGCGGGTGGGCAAGCGCGGCCGCGTGGTCGCGGTCGATACCACCGAGATCGAGCCCATCGACGGCGTCACCGTGCTGACGATGGATGCCTGCGGCGCGGACGCGCTGGACGCAATTCGCGCCGCGCTCGGCGGCCCGGCGGACCTGGTGATGAGCGACATGGCGGCACCGACCACCGGCCACGCGCCGACCGACCGGCTGCGGGTCTCGGCGCTCTGCGAGACCGCGCTCGAGATTGCGGAGCCGCTGCTCGCCCCGGGCGGATGCTTCCTCGCCAAGCTGCGTCAGGGCGGCGACGGTGAGCTACAAGTCAGGCTGCGGCAGGTCTTCGCGCGGGTGCGCAACGCCAAGCCGCCGGCGAGCCGCTCCGGATCGGCCGAGAGCTACGTGCTCGCCACCGGCTACCGGGGCGACCCAACCAACAAAAAATTAATCATCACAAAACGGTCTCGGCGACGTTAGCGACAATGACGGCGCGAAAAAGCGTCATTATCGTCGCCCACAATACAGATATCTATATACAACAGCGACGAAGCGTGCTTTTGTGCCTGCATGATGATCGAGGCAAGATCAATGACCGCACCTGAACCCGACCCTTGGGCCGGATCCCCAGTGTACGCGAAGTACGGTGAAGCCGCCGTTGCAGGCTTTCAGGCTGTACCGGATCTTCTACTGAAACATCAGGATGCCCTTGGCTTGTCGCCCACCAATTTGGTCGTGCTCCTGAACATCCTCATGCACTGGTGGTATCCCGATCAAAAGCCCTTCCCCAGGTCGACAACCATCGCGAGGAGGATGGGTCTCAGCCCGCGCGCCGTCCAGCGCTCGCTACAAAAGCTGCAGCGGCTTGGACTACTCACCCGCGAGTCGTCCGAGGACGGCCCCACCTACTTTGATCCTGAACCGCTGGTCACAAAGCTTGTAGTGCTCGCAAGAGACGATATCGATTACATGGTTCGGCGTCGTGGACGTCAACGCAGAGAACACAGAATTGGAGAGGGGGAGCTGGGTCCAAACCAACTCCCCCGGGGCCGCGTTCCGGAGACGCCCTTCTAGCCCTCCATCAGCTAGGAGGCTGGATCACGCGCCCCATCTCTTGGCCCCGGTGCTTTGGCGCCGGGGCCTATTTCTATCTTCATAGTTCGTTTTCAAGGATATTGGTAGCTGGATTGCCCGAGGGCCAACCGAGACTAGTCGCTATGCCTCTGAGTCGCGCTTGCTCCGGTATGTCAACGCTCCCTACTGGCTACCGCGGCAAGGAGACCGAGCCGGGCTAATACCCCTTGGGCGCCGCGGCGATATCGGTGTCCTGGCTCGCAGCCGTGGTGATGGCCGCGTCGACCGCCTCGTCCATCAGATCGAGGCTCATCGAAGGCCACTCGTGCTCGGGGTAGTCGGCCTGCGCGACATAGCCCGGCGTGCACGGCACGTGGACGAAGCCGGCGCGCGTCTCCATCCCCTTCTCCTGCACGAGGTGGAGCGCGGTGTACATGATCTGGTTGCAGAGATAGGTGGACGCCGTGTTCGAGACCTTGGCCGGGATCGCGCGCTGGTTCATCGCCGCCACCATGGCCTTGATCGGCAGCGTCGACTGGTAGGCGAAGGGGCCGTCCGGGTAGACGGGCTCGTCCACCGGCTGGACGTCGACATTGTCCGGCACCGGGAAGTCCATGACGTTGGCGGCGGTGCGCTCCACCGCGATGACGGAGCTGCCGGGAAAGAGCCCGAGGCTGATCCATATGTCGGGCTTGTGAGCCTCCAGGGCCTCGTCCACCAGAGGCCCCAGGCGCTCGCTCTCCACCGGCACGCGGAGCGTGATCAGCTCGATGTCGGCGAAGTTGCGCTCGCGCGCCCTGTCGAGCAGGTCGAGGGTGGGGTTCTCGCTCGCGTGAGACCAGGGCTCGTAGCCGGTCAGCACCACACGTTTCGCCGCCATGACAGTCTCTCCCGAATTCGGTTACCGGCCGGAGGCTCGCGCGGATCGGTCGCCGGCGCAACCGCGGGGTTGCCGGGGCGTGACGCAGCCCGTGACCTTCGCGCGTGCGGCGGGTTAATCTCGGCCGCAGGGAAAGAACAACCGACAGCGGGAGGCTGCGATGGCATCCGACGAACTCTGCTACATGACCGCAACCGAGGCGATCGAGCGGTTCCGCGCGAAGACGCTCTCGCCGGTCGAGCTGATGTCCGCCGTCATCGCGCGTTCCGAGGCGGTGAACCCCAAGGTCAACGCCTACACCTACACCTTCTACGACCGCGCGCTGGAGCAGGCGCGGGCGGCCGAGCGCGCCTACGCATCCGGGGACGAGACGCGCCCGCTGGAAGGGCTGCCGGTGGTCATCAAGGACTTCCACGCGGTCAAGGGCGAGATCACCACCTTCGGCTCGCGCATCTTCGCCGACCACGTGCCCGATTTCTCTGCGCCCACGGTGGAGCGCCTGCTGGACTCCGGCGCGATCATGCACGCCCGGACCACCTCGCCCGAGATGGCCCACGCGCCGCACACGCGGAGCGAGCTCTGGGGCGCGACGCGCAACCCGTGGAACCTGGATTACGGCCCCGGCGGCTCCTCTGGCGGCGCGGGCGCTGCCATCGCGACCGGCATGACCACGCTGGCCGACGGCACCGACGGCGGCGGCTCGATCCGCATCCCGGCGGGCTCCTGCGGAATCTTCGGCTTCAAGCCCCCCTTCGGCCGCAATCCGACCGACCGCGACCATCCGCGCGAATCGCTCCTGCACTACGGGCCCATGACCCGCTGCGTCTCAGACGCCGCGCTGATGCAGAACGTGATGGCGGGACCACACCGGGACGACATCTGCTCGATCCGCCCCAAGCTCGAGATTCCGGAGACGCTGGAGTCGATCAAGGGCTGGAAGATCGCGTTCTCCATGGACCTCGGCTACATCGAGGTGGACGACGAGGTGCAAAAGAACACGCGGGACGCCCTGCAGACCTTCCGCGATCTCGGCTGCACCGTGAACGAGGTGGACCTCGGCTGGAGCACGGCGGCGCTCGACGCCTGGACCGTGATCTGGGAGGGGCTGTTCTGGGCCCTGGTGGGGCCCGACTACCCGCGCATCAAGTACGACCTCGAAGGCTTCGTGCGCGGCATCCTGGAGCGGGGCTCGCAGCACAGCCTCTCGCGCTTCTACCGCACCAACCTGGTGCGGGGCGAGATGTACAGCACCCTCGCGCCGATCCTGGAGGAGCACGACATTCTGATCTGCCCGACCAACGCGCTGCCGGGCCTGCCGATCGACCAGGACCTGAGCGACACGGGTCTCCGCGTCAACGGCAAGCCGGTCACCGGCTCCAACCACCCCGGCGACATGTACGTGCAGTGGCAGCTCAACTACCCGTTCAACCTGATGTCGGAATGCCCGGTGGCGAGCGTGCCGAGCGGCTTCGCGTCGAGCGGCGTGCCTACGGGCATTCAACTCGTCGGCCGCACCTACGACGATGTCTCGGTATTCCGCGCCGCCGCCGACTACGAGCGCGCGCGGCCCTGGGCGCAGCACCGCCCGCCGCTCTGATGCGGGCTAGGGAGAAGTGATAGACGCCTTCGCCGTCTCGAAGTGGCGGAGCGCGGTTAGGAACTTGTCGCGACAGCCGGGATTGCAGAAGCCGACGACTTGACCGTTGAACTCGGTCAGGGAGTCGGCTTGCACCGGCTCCCCCGACCAGGGGCAGGTCTCGTTGATGCAGTCGGAAATCTCTAGCCCGTACTTCTCACCAGGGTCATGGTCTGCGCGGCGCTGTCCGGCCGACAGGGTAGGAACGGCGCGCAGCGCGATGTGGTGCATCGGGCAAGGGCCGTGACGCACACTGTCGGCCGGACAACGCCGCCCTTCGGGTCGCGCCCAGGCGCCCGCCCGCGTTGTGCGGGTACGCGCGCCTCCGGCGCGACGCGGGCCTCAACCGTATTCCCCGATACGCTTTTCGGCCCGCTCCTGGCGGATCGAACGCCTGGGCGCGACGCAGGCCGTGACCCTGGTGAGAAGTGCGGGCTAGTTCAGCCACCGCATCTCGCGTTCGTTCCCGGTCGGGTTCAGGACGGCAAGGCCACCCGCCGCACGCCTAATGCCGATAGTCGGGTTCGATCCGGTCGAGAATCCGCTTGATCGCCCCGAAGTGCTCGGTCGCGTAGCGGTGCCTGTTGTCCCGCGACAACTGGCGCACGGCTTCCTCCTCCATCTCGGGCGGGATCGGCTTGAGCGGGCGGCCGGTGCTCATGGCGAGAATCTGAACCATCGCCGCGCGCTCCAGATAGTAGAGATCGTCGTAGGTCTTGGCGACGTCGGCGCCCCCCACCATCACGCCGTGATTGCCCATGAAGAGGATGTCCTTGCCGTCCATCGCGCGCGCCACGCGCTCGCCCTCGCTCTCGGCCAGGGCGACGCCGCCGTAGTCACGGTCGTAGGCGACGCGACAGCTGAAGCGGAGCGCGTTCTGGCTCGCGGGCTCCAGTTGCCCGTCTTCGATCATGGCCAGCGCCAGCACCTGGGGCTGATGGGTGTGCATCAGGCAGCGCAGGTCCGGCCGCGCCTTGTGAAGAGGAGCGTGAAGACAGATGGCGGTCTCTTCCACGTCGCCCTCGCCCTCGATCACGCGGCCGTCCATGTCGACGACCAGGAGCGTGCTGGCGCGCACCTCGCTCCAGTGGGTGCCGTAGGCGATCAGCAGAAAGCGATCGCTGCTCCCCGGCAGCATGAGGGAGAAGTGGTTGCAGACGCCCTCGTTGAGTCCGTGGTGGCAGGCCATCCGATAGGCCGCCGCCAGATCGATCCGCGCCTCGCGCTCCGTCTCGCTCATCGTCCCTCCACTTCTCACCGCAGGCCCTGCGCCCGTCCTCGCGCGGCCGGGCCAAACCGGGCACAATCGGCCGGCAACCCACGCACCCGAGCGAAAAGGACGGGCCGATGCCGGCCGCAGACTGGTACTTCGATTTTCTCTCTCCCTTTTCCTATCTGCAACTCGCCCAGTTCGACCGGCTGCCGCCGGACCTGGAGGTGACCTGCCGCCCGGTCCTGTTCGCAGGCCTGCTCGGCCACTGGAAGCACAAGGGGCCGGCGGAGATCCCGGCCAAGCGGGTGCACACCTATCGCTGGTGCCACTGGTACGCGGCACGGCACGGCGTTCCCTTCCGCATGCCGCCGGCGCACCCGTTCAACCCGCTGCGCCCGCTCCGCCTCGCCGTCGCCCAGGGAGGCGAGCCAGGGCTGATCCGCGCGATCTTCGACGCCATCTGGGCCGAAGGGCGCGACCCCTCCGACGACGAGGAGTGGCGCGCGCTCACGGCGCGCCTCGGCATCGCGGACGCTGACGCGCTGATCGCCAAGCCCGAGGTCAAGGATTCGCTCAGGCGGGGTACCGAGGAAGCCGCAGAGCGCGGGGTTTTCGGAATCCCCACGTTTGCCATCGGCGACGAGATCTTCTGGGGCCTCGATTCAACCGATCTGGTGCTGGACTACCTCAACGATCCGGAACTGCTGCGGACCGGCGAATACGCCCGGATTGCCGTCCTGCCCATCGCCCAGGCGCGCAAGCTCTAAGGCGCGGTTCCGCGCCTGAGCAAGGCGATGAAGATGAGTGCGGACCCGAACATGATCAGGCTGTAGGTGGCCGCCGGCACGACGGTAAGCCCGCCGCCGAACAGCAGCGTCGACACGGCGATGGCGAGCGTGCCGTTCTGCACTCCGCACTCGATGGAGATGGAAATGCGCTGGCGCGGACCGGACGCCAAGAACCTCGCGAGGAGGTAGGCCAGCGCCATCATCACCACGTTGAGCACCGCCGTGACGGGGCCCGCCTGGCCCATGTACTCAAGCGCGTTCTCGTGTTCCTGGTAGATCGCGGCGGCCAGGACCAGCACGAAGAGCAGCGCCGAGATTCGGCGCGCGTTGGGCTGGACCCGTGTGGCGAAACCCTCGGCCCAGCGCCGCACCGCGAGCCCGATCAGCACGGGCAGGGTGACGATCAGGAAGACGCCGAGGGCGGTCTCGGCAACCGAGACGTCGCCCGCATTGCCGCCCACGAGGTGGGTGTAGGAGAACACGACGATGAGCGGGATCGTGACGATGCTGAGCAGGCTGACGATGGCGGTGAGCGAGATGGACAGCGCCACGTCGCCGCGTCCGAAGGCGGTGAGCAGGTTGGAGGTCACCCCGCCGGGCGCTGCGGCGATAATCATGACCCCGAGCGCGAGCTCCGGCGCGAGCGGCCAGATGCTGACCAGGCCGAAGGCCACCGCCGGCAGGAGCACCACCTGCGCCACCGCGCCGACGAGGAAGTCGCGCGGCTGCTTCGCGACTCGGGCGAAGTCGCGGACGGTGAGCCCGAGCCCGAGCGACAGCATGATGAACGCCAGCGCAATCGGCAGCACGACGTCCGTCACGATCCCCATGCCCGCGTCCCCCCTGTCGGAACTGAACCGGAGTCCTTAGGCCAAAGGGTGCGTCATGCCGGCTCGTGGTTCAAGGACGCTCCGCGGGCGACCGTCGCGAGCGATAAGTGCTGGGCTAAATCGCGTCGTCGAGGGCGCGGATCAGGCGCTGGACCTCGTCCGCCGTGTTGTAGTGGACCATGCTGGCGCGGACGACTCCGCCCCGGTCGGCAAGGCCCAGGTCCTCGATGCAGCGGGCGGCATAGAAGTCGCCGGCGCCGATGGCGACCTGGTGGGAGGCGACGGCGCGGGCGATCTCGCCGGCATCCCGGCCCTCGACCGCGAAGGCAACCGTGGGCGCGCGCAAGCACCGGTCGGCGCTCGGATTGCCGATCAGGCGGACACCGGGCTTCGCAGCGAGATAATCGAGCAGCGGCGCAACCAGGGCCTCCTCATGCGCCGCGATGCGCCCGAAGACCGTGGCGAGGCGGCCGTGGAGCGGCAGGTTGGTCTCCCCCTCATGGTGGGCATGAAGGGCATCGAGATAGGCCGTCATTCCCGCGAGGCCTGCGCTCAGCTCGTGGTTGGGGCCGCCTGGATTCAGCTTCAGCGGCAGCTCGTCGTCGAGAAAGAAGTGGTTGAGCGGCGCCGCCCGCTCGAAGTGCGCGCGCTTGCCGTAGAGCAGCGCGAGGTGCGGCCCGTAGAGCTTGTAGGTGGAGCAGAGGTAGAAATCGACGTCCCACGCCTTCACGTCGATGGCGCGGTGCGGCGCGTAGGCGACGCCGTCCACGCAGGCGAGCGCGCCCGCGTCGTGAACCATGCGCACCAGCGCCGGCACATCGGTGAAGCCGCCGGTGATGTTGGAGCAGTGACCGAAGCAGACCAGGCGCGTGCGCTCGCTCAGCAGCGCGGCCAGACCCTCCGGCTCCAGCGCCATGCTGTCCGGATCGAAGCGCCACTCGCGCACCGTGACGCCATCTGCGGCGAGCTTGCGCCAGGCGCCGACGTTGGCCTCGTGGTCGAGATTGGTGACGACGACCTCGTCGCCTTCGCTGAAGCCGGGCTTGAGCGCCTGGGCGAGGAGAAACACGTTCATCGAGGTGGAGGGCCCGATCATCACCTCTTCGGGCGTGGCGTTGATCATGGCGGCCATCGCCCGGTGGCTCTCCGCGATCATCTCCGCGGCGCGGGCGGACGCGGGGTAGGCCGCGCCCGGCTGCACCTGATACTCGGTCATGTAGGTGCGGATGCGGTCCAGCACCTGCGCCGCGGCGAGGGTGCCGCCCGCGTTCTCGAACAGCACCCACGGGCCCGCCAGCGCCGGGAAGTGCGCGCGGGCGAAGGCGGTATCGACCGGCGGAGACGCGCCGCTCTCAGTCATCATGCGGTCGTGCCGCACTCGGTCATCATGCGGTCGTGCCGACCGACGCTCCCTGCGTCACTCGGTGGGGCCGCCGGCCCCGGTCCACGCCTGGAAGCCGCCGGTAAGGTTTGCGACCTCCGTATACCCCATGTCCTGCAGCGTCTTGGCCGCGAGCGCGGAGCGCCCGCCGGAGGCGCAGTAGATCACCAGCCGCTTGCCGGACGAGAGCGCGGCGTTGTGCATCGGCGTGGTGGGGTCGGCGATGAATTCCAGGAAGCCGCGCGGCGCGGCCACGGCACCGGCGATTGCGCCGGCATCGTGCTCGGCCCGCTCGCGCACGTCGACGAAGACCGCATCCCCGCCGTCCACGAGCGCCAACGCCTCGTCCACCGAGATGCTGGCGACCTCGGCCAGCGCCTCACCGATCAGTTGCATGGATGGAGTCACCATGGTCCCTCTCCTCCTGCCGCCATCAGCAGCCGGGCAGTCCGCTCAGTCCACCTTCGCGGCCACCGCCTCGATCTCGACCAGCCATTCGGGGAGCGCCAGCGCCGGCACGATGATCCCGGTGGATGCCGGGCGGATGCCGCCGAGCGCCTTCTTCCGCGCCGCCGCGTAGGCCGGGAAGTTCTCGTGGCCTACGATGTAGCCGGTGATCTTGACGATATCCTCGACGCCCATGCCGCCCTCGGCAAGCAGCGCGAGCACGTTGGCCCAAGTCTGATCGGCCTGGGCGGCGAAGCCGTCGGCGGTCGTGCCGTCAGGCGCCACGCCCACCTGGCCTGCGGTGAACAGGAGCCGGGCGCCCGCCGGGATCTCCAGTGCCTGGCTGTAGCCGCCGCCATAGGCCTCGACGACGGTGGCGGGGTTGTGCCGCTTCAACATGGTGAGTCCTCCCTAATTTGATCCGGGTTCGTGACCGACCCACTCTAGCGCGGAGGTCTCGCCAGGGTCACGGCTCGCGGGCCGGCGACGCGGCGCCGGTGGCGAGGTTGTGCGCGGTCTCGACCAGCCGATCGACTTCGGCCGGGTCGGTGTCGTGGCGGGTGACGAGGCGGATCGTGGTGGTGGCGGGATCGGTCTCCGGCCACGAGTAGAAGAGGACTCCCGTCTCGGCCAGCCCGTCGATCACCGCGCGTGGCAGGGTGACGAAGAGCTCGTTGGCCTCTGCCGGCGCAGCGAGCGAGGCGCCGGGCACAGATTCCAGACCGGAAGCCAACCGTTGTGCCTGATGGTTCGCCTGCTCAGCCAGCCTGAGCCAGAGGCCGTCCTGGATATAGGCCGCAAGCTGGGCGGAGACGAAGCGCATCTTAGAGAGGAGCTGCCCCGCCCGCTTGTGGCGGAAGGCGAGCTCGCCGGCGCGGGCATCGTCGAAGAGCACGATCGCCTCAGCCGCCAGCGCGCCATTCTTGGTCGCGCCGAAGGAGAGCGCATCGACGCCGGCCCGCCAGGTGAGGTCGGCCGGGCTCCTCCCGCTGCCGGCGACCGCATTGGCGAAGCGCGCGCCGTCCATATGGACGGCAAGCGCGTGGCGGCGTGCGATCCCGGTGAGCGCCGCAAGCTCGTCCGGCGTGTAGATCTGGCCCATCTCGGTCGACTGGGTGAGGCTGAGGCAGGCCGGCTGCGACCAGTGCACCTCGCCCGTGCCAGCGGCGGCGAGCGCAGCCTCCAGCGCCTGGGGCTGGATCTTGCCGAAGCGCTCCTCGATGCCCGTCACCTTGGCGCCGCCGGTCATGAACTCGGGTGCGCCGCACTCGTCGTTCTCGACGTGAGCGGCGCGACCCGCATAGATCACGCCCCAGGGCGGGGTCAGCGTCGCGACCGCGACGGAGTTCGCGGCGGTTCCGGTCACCACCGGGAAGACCTTCACGGGGGTCTCGAAGAGCTCCGAGAACGCGGGCTCCAGGCCCTCGGTCCAGGGATCGCCGCCGTAGGGCGTGGCGCTCGAACGCGACGCCTCGGCCACGGCATCGACGATCTCCGGCGCGGCGGAGGCCACGTTGTCGCTGCGAAAGTCCATCTGCTCCGTGCCTCCTACCGGCTCACGCGTCTTCGCCGCCGAGGTCGAGCTCGAGCGGCCGGAAGGCCGCGCCGTCCCCGGTCGGCTTGTAGGCCATGGTCGCGCCTGCCCTCCCGTCCGAGACGGCGGTGATCAGCCAGATCATGTCGGGCTCGAAGATCATCGAGATGTCCGTCTCCGAGGGCTCGGCGCTGCCGTTGGGATGGGAGTGATAGACGCCCATGACCGAGTCAGGACTCTCCCGAAGCTCGCGCTCCAGCCTGAGCCGGAGCTTGGGATCGACCTCGAAGCGCCGCGTGCGCGGCGGCTCCGCCACGTTGGCGCTGGCTTCGACCGCGCTCACCTGCCAGGCGCCTCCGGCCTCGGAGCGCCCGACCAGCAGTCCGCAGGCTTCCTCAGGATAAGCCGTCTCCGCCGCCAGCTCGATGACCCGTAGCTGCGCCGGCGAGAGCCGGACCCGGACAACTCTCACCGCGCGCGTTCCCGCGCGACACTCACCGCGCGCGTTCCCGCGCGACGCTCACGGCGCGCCCTCGAGGCCGATATTCGCGACCATGCCGCCGTTGCGCAGGTCGACGATCACGATCCGCTCGCCCGCATCCGGCACGGCCACCACGAGGATGAGCCGGTGGCCCGCGGCGGTCATCCGCCGCACCTGCGAGCCTGCCGGCAGCCCGAGGTCGCCCGGCGTGGGCAAGGGGGCCGCGGCCTCCGACAGGGCGCTGGCGCCCCA
>MKWU01005459.1_pt1 | contig 13838 bp, 15 predicted proteins | sample 809101 | NCBI WGS metagenome assembly MKWU01 (sample SAMN05860141, study PRJNA318959) | sponge metagenome | host: Aplysina aerophoba | place: Slovenia: Piran, Adriatic Sea, Gulf of Piran | collected 2013-05-07 | reverse complement strand
CGGTAACGCCGTTGTTCCTGGGCGCCAACCCCGCCGAGGTACGCAAGGGACCCAAGGAGGGGCTCCGCATCCTGGGCCTTCGCGAGGACCTGGCCGTCGAGCTGATGGCGTCCCTGGACGCCGGCCAGCGCGGCAAGGCCGTCATCCACGACAAGGCGCCCTGGGACATCCTCGGCTACAACACCAGCAAGCAGCCCGTCCACAACGATGAGGGCCTCGCCGCCCGCGAGATGAACGGCACCCAGCAGGAAATCCTGATGACGCTCATCGCCGAGTACGTGAACGGCGTGCCCGCGCCCATCGCCGAGCAGCGCATGGCGTCCATCCGCGAGTCCGGCATCGATGACTTCCGTCTGGTCTGGGCCGGCGGACTCGACCGCGGCCGCGACCACTACTACCGCATCCACGGCGGACACTTCATCGTCGAGTTCGACAACATCCAAAACGAAGCCAACCACATCCATTCGGTGTGGCGCGACGTCGAGAACGACTTCGCAGCGGACGTCCTTCGCGACCATCGCCTGATGTACCACGTCCTCTAGCCACGTGGGAAATCCGTCATGCGCAGGGGCGGGTTTCAAATCCGCCCCTGTTTGTTGCGCTGACCGTCCCTCATGGCGCGCTGACCGGAACACGACCCAGTTAATATGCCCTATTCCTGCTCTTGTCAGCCCTTGATTGGAGAGGGTTACGATTGGGCTAGAATACGAGCGGACTGCGCCGTGCTGGCGCCAGGCCAATCGGTGAAACCCGGCAGGTGGCAAACACCATGCCGGGAGCGCATAAATTTGGAGAAAGCATCATGCCCAAGTATCTACTCCAGGCAAACTACACAGCGTCGGGAATGCAGGGTCTGCTGAACGAAGGCGGCTCCTCCCGGCGGCAGGTCTTTGAAGGTATCGCGAAAGAGCAGGGTGGGACGCTGGAGTCGTTCTACTACGCGTTCGGCGGCGCTGACCTGTACATGGTCTTCGACCTGCCCGACGCGACCACTGCGGCGGCAATCTCCCTGGTCATCACCGCCGGCGGGGCGCTCAGCATCAGCACCGTCCAACTGATCACGCCCGAGGAAATCGACGCCGCAGTCTCCAGGACCGTCAACTACCGTCTGCCGGGAGCGTAGTCGTCTAACCTCCGCTCATCCTGAGCCCGTCGAAGGACGAGCGAACCACCACCAATCTGTAGGGGCGGGTTTCAAACCCGCCCTTATTCGTACCCCGTCTATCCCGTTCATCGATGTAAAACCAAGCCCCAAAATGACAGTCCCGGCCCCGTATGCTATCGTAGGTTGCCCTTCGCAATTTCCTCTTCCCTGGTGGGAGAGGGTTGGGTGAGGGGCGAAACCAAACTACGAAAAACTACCCAGGAAGGTGTTGTTATGCCCACGATGACCGGCGGCCAGGCCCTGATGCGTTCGTTGTACCTCGAAGGCGTGCGCGTGATTTTCGGACTCCCCGGCGTGCAGCTTTACCACGCCCTTGACGCCCTCAACGACGTACCCGGCATCCGGTTCATCACCACCCGCCACGAGCAGGCGACCACCTACATGGCTGACGGCTACGCCCGCGCCAGCGGCGAGATCGGAACCGCCCTGATGGTCCCGGGACCCGGCCTGCTCAACGCCTCCGCCGGCCTCAGCACCGCTTACTCCGCGTCTTCGCCCGTCCTCGTCGTCTGCGGCCAGATCGAGCGCGACCTCATCGGCGTCGACCGCGGCATGCTCCACGAGGTCAACGACCAGCAGGACGCCATCCGCCCCGTCACCAAGTACGTCCGCCGCATCATGGCCACTGAGGAAGCCCCCGAGGCCGTCCACGAGGCCTTCCGCCAACTCAAGACCGGCCGCCCCCGCCCCGTCGAGGTCGAAATGCCTCCCGAGACCATGGCCGACCCGGGCGACGTAACCCTCATCGAATCCGAGGGCTACGCACGGCCCGCCGCGCCCGACGAGCAGGTCGCCCAGGCCGCCAGCATCCTGGCCGGCGCCCAGCGTCCGCTGATCTGGGCCGGCGGCGGTGTGATCTCATCCGAAGGGTCGCAGCCGTTGGTGCGCCTCGCCGAGCGGCTGCAGGCACCCGTCATCACCACCGCCGAGGGCAAGGGCGCCATCGATGACCGGCACCCGCTGGCCCTGGGTGCGCTGCGTCTGCGCAACGACCCCGTCGCCAAGAGCGAGCCCAACTTCGACGTCATCCTCGCCGTCGGCACCCGCCTGGCCTTCCCCGCCTGGCTGGGCGGTCAGCGCGTCGTCCAGATCGACATCGACCCCGAGGAACTCGGCCGCAACTATCAGAACACCTACGGCGTGGCCGGCGACGCCCGCACCGTCATGGAGCAGGTGGACGCCAAGCTCGCCGAGTCCATCGCCTCGGGGTCCCGCCCATCCATGGCTGACGACGTGGTGGCCCTGCGCCAGCAGCGCAAGGAGAGTGCGTTGCGTCCCGAGCCCCAGGAGTCCCTGCTGGCTGCCGTCCGCTCCGCGTCGCCCGACGACACGATCCTGGTGTCCGGCATGACGCAACTCGGCTACTACGCCCGCGCCTTCTGGCCCACCTACGAGCCGCGGACCTTCATCACGTCCAGCTACTCCGGCAACCTGGGCTACGCCTACCCCACTGCGCTGGGAGCCAAGGTCGCCCAGCCCGACCGGCCGGTGGTGGCCCTGTGCGGCGATGGCGGGTTCCTGTTCAACTCGCAGGAGATGGCGACGGCGGTGCAGCACGGCATCAACGCCATCGCGGTGGTGTTCAACGACAACGCCTACGGCAACGTCATGCGCGACCAGGTCAACAGGTTCCAGGGACGCGTCGTAGGCGCCGAACTGCACAACCCCGACTTCGTCAAGCTGGCCGAAGCCTACGGAATGAAGGGCATCCGCGCCGAGGGCCCCGAAGCCCTCGAATCCACCCTCAAAGACGCCATAGCCGCCAACGCCCCCGCCCTCATCGAAGTCCCGGTAAGCATGATGCCCACCCCGTTTGAGGGGTAAGGGAAATCCACTATTTACCGCCCGATGTCATTGGGAGGATCGCAGCGACTCAGCGATCCCGTCGGAATCGGGAACGATGCTACACCTCCGCTCAAGTTGCCGAGATAATACCCACACCCCACCAAAGATCAACCAAACACCACGGGATCAGGCATACGGCCTCACACCATCCGTCATTCCCGCGAAAGCAATAATCCAGGAGATTTCTAAACCCTTCACGTCTACTCCATTAGAACGGCGGCGCAAATCCGTCTTTACCCTCTCCCAACTCTGGTAAAGTGTCCTGCAAAACGTCAAACACCATGTCGTAATGTTCCAAGTACTCTTTTTGGAACGACTGGCGATTGCAACCTAACTTCTCAGACATCAAGTCAATGGCTTTGTCCCTCGTTCCCGCCAGGAATTTCCCGCGCCGAAAGTGGAACGGCTGGGCGATGAATTTCTGAACGCCGGTCTCAACCAGACTATCTGCGAACGCATAGGGGCTCATCACCACCAAAAGCGGTGTCATCGTGATGCACGTCTCAATCCCTTCAGCTTGCACCTCGCCTATCGCCCTAATTCGCGCCATGTTGGACGGGCAAAACGGCTCAAAAGTGCGGCGGATGTCCTCATCGTCCGTAGTAACGGTCATATTGACTTGGACGCGACCGCCGTTGTCCTCGATACGATTGAAAAGGTCGCAATCCCGCACGACCGTCGGGCTACGGGTTTGTATGACTAACTTGGGTTTGTGCCGTTCAGCCATAATTTCCAATATACGGCGGGTAAGTTCCAACTCACGCTCCACCGGCTGGTACGGGTCCGTTACGCTGCTCATGTAGATGAGTTTGCCGTTCAATGAACTTGGCCTGCGTTTCGCCATCAATTCGACGGCATTTTCTTTCACGTCAACCCAATAGCCCCACGAATTGCGTCGCTCAATGTCCCGACTAAAGAACGCCGCGTAACAGTATGTGCAACCGTATGAACACCCGCTATACGGGTTCAGCGTGAAATCATACTCCCCCATGAACCCAGTAGCCCGTGTAAGAATTTCCCCCGCTAATGAGAAGGAGATTACCGTTTCGCCGATTTTACCCGGCTGCATTCTAGGCTTTGAAGTTATCCACATATCGTCTCCAAAAAGGCCGGGTTGGAGCGGGGTGTTTTCCATACCATCATCTCCGCGTGTAGATGAGGTGCGCGACGTCGCTCGCGTTCCAATTAACCAATCCTTTCAAATAGTTCCTCACGAAACCAGCATTCACAGCTTGGTCTTGGAATCCGCCACGGTCATCTATTCCGATTACTAAGTTTTGCCTCCATTGAGTTATTTGTTGCAACCCTCCGACTAATCCAGCCCCCAAATTGACATCGTGACGTTGGTACATCTCGTTTTCGAATGGGCTTGCTTGGGTCATCAAGTGAGCCTTCCGGCTGAAGGTAGTCATGAACGCGGCGGTGGGTTGCATAGTGTCTGCAAGGGACTGCATCGTTTGACGCAACGTCCCTACATGCGAAGGATATACGGCGTGGATTGCACTTACCCACCGTTCGTCGCCTTCATCAATTCGTACTCGAGGCGAAACCGCTCCATTGAGTGCCAAGGTGAGGTCTAGAGCTTGCTGCATATTTTGAAGCCACGGATCGTTATGTTTTGCGCTTTTCACCCGTCGGAGGAGCTTGTTCCAAAGGTCTTGCCCCAATCGTAACATCGGCCCACTGGTATCAAAACCGTCGATGCGCACCTGCGAAATGTCCTCGCCTCGGCTAATAGCGTCAGTCACAATTAGCATGAGACCGAACTGCATTGCCAAAGAACCACAACCGAAATCCACAACGTGTAGATTCCCGCTTGCGGTCAATCGGCCTTGTTGCGCCAGTCTAGCGTCCGACATCGCGCTTAAAATCCTATACGCAAGGTTGATATGTTTGGGTTGATACCAAAGCATATAAAATAACGTGGTCCATTCGTCGTAATTGGGCTCTTCGTCGCGAGTTAATTTCTGGAGTTCTCGCAAAGCGCGGTCCACGTTGGTCGCGGTGTCCGATATGGGCAGGCAGCGATTCAGCCTCACGAACTCTTCGTGTGCACATCTCAATATTTCATCCTCAAGTATGCTCGCAATTTGCGCCTGTTGCTGACTGTTCATCTAATCCTACCTCGCGCTTTAATTCTGATCCTTACGATGGATCAAGGTGTCATAGGTGCACAACGTATCAATGTCTTCGATTCGTTGCAACGGCTTTAATCCAACATCCTGCCCCATCCTGGCTACGGAACCAGATGCTGTCATCCATCCCCGACCTTGAGGTTCGCGATCCCTAACGATCCAGTGTACGCCGTTCATCCGTACAAACCTGAATTTCAATGACACCACGCCATTGCCCCTAACCTGCCAACCCGCCTATCCTAGTATCACCTAGGCAAAACGTGCGTTTGAGCACTATCCAAAGAGAGCAGGATTCCCAGCATCGAAGGCCAACCCCGTCAGTAACAAATCGCAACCGATTCAGGTGGCTGCGTGTCGCTCTCGGACCGACTATTCAACGACGGCGCCACACTGGATCACCGGGACCGTTCGGGCCCGCGTGTACATTGGCGTAACATATCGTCTGAGCCACGAAACGACCGTCCCAAATAGTTGCGTACCCCCGGCCGTACGCTGACAATGATGCGGGAACTCTGCCTCTCGCCAACCAACCAAAACCCCCAAAGGGGCGAACCCCCAGAAATACGATAATCTGATCGACCAAACCCCCAATCGGAGGCCGCATGGTCCAACAAAACACCGCGATCGTCGAGCGGCAGGACGACATGTACGTCGCCCTCTGCCCCGAGTTGGACATAGCCAGCCAGGGCCATACCGTCACCGAAGCCCGCGACAATCTCATAGAAGCTCTGGGGCTGTTTTTCGAAGCCGCTTCCGAAACGGAAGTGGACCGTCGGTACGCCCCCAGGAGGAATTGAAAATGTGAGGTGGTCATCTACCCGGGCGAAGACGGCTATTGGGTAGCCGAATGCCCCAGCCTGCCCGGCTGCGTCAGCCAGGGCGACACCAGGCAGGACGCCATCACCAACATCAAAGACGCTATCGAGCAGTGCATCGCCGTTCTCGAAGAGGATGGCCCAACGGTCCGATACGAACCGCTTCAGTGATGACGCAAAACCCTCACGTAACGATTGAGGTCGAAATATGAACGAAACGTACAGGTCGATAATGTGGTTGTTGTTCGGCGTTCTGGCGCTGGTGGTCTTGGCCGTCGGTTTCGCAGTCGCCGGCCAAGTTCCAAAAGACGACGAGCCTTGGAAGCCTTGGGCAACAGAGTTCGGATTCGCTGCTGTGGCAACCTTGGTGGTCATAGTGGCAGTGGCATTCGTACTCACATCATTCTGGAAAAGATGGAAATGAGTCAACCGGGCAGACCGCCGCCACCATGGAGCCAGGAAGAGCTTCCCCAGATCGCCCAGTTCTATGACTCGCTGACCGAGGACGAATCGGTCGCCCACTACGAATATGCTCACGAAAGCCCCTATACCGTGGACATGCTGGTGCCCAAAGAGTTGCTTTCCACCGTCAGGGACATGATCGCGCGACACGAGGCCGATCATCCCGAGGAGACCGCGGCGGCTCGGGCGTGGCTTGGTCGGAAGTCGGACGGCCCCGGCAACTTCCCGCCCGGCTGGGACTCGGAGAGGGTGCAGCGCCTCATTGCAGAAGCCAAAGCGGAAGAGGCCGATTGGACCGAAGAAGACGAAGCCGAACTGCAAAAACGATTGAAATGCAAGACCTCCATCCTGGTTCCTGACGAGATAGTTCCCGCCGTCCGCGCCCTTCTCGCGGAGCACGCCGCCGGCGCAGAAGCCCGGCCCGACGCCTAACTCCCAACCTCTCCCATCCCTGTGCTATCATGCCCACGGCGGCGACTCTTACCGCCGCACGTCAGGCACTCAGCGTTACGCATTGCATCCATCCGAGGAGGTAATCATGGCTGGAAACTACACCATCAGCGTCGGCACCGTCGGCGGTGGGCTCTCCGTAAGCCCCGACGGCGGCGAATCCTGGAACCGCATCCGCACCCCGCTGCCCACCGAGTGCAACATCCGCGCTCTCGCAGTTGACCCCAACAACAAGCACCGCATCTACGCCGGCTCCGACGGCGGACTCTTCCGCTCCAACGACAACGGCTTCACCTGGGAGTACGTCGAGTCCCCCATGGACGACCTGCAGATCTGGTCCGTCGGCGTCGATCCCGATGATTCCGACACCGTCTTCGTCGGCACCCGGCCCAACGCCTTCCGCTCCCGCGACGGCGGCGATACCTGGGAGGCCCTGGACCTCGGCGTCCGCATGCCCTGCCCCATCGGCATACCGCGCACCACCAACATCATCGTTGACCCGCGCGACACCCGCACCGTCTGGGCCGGCATCGAGGTTGACGGCGTGTCCCGTAGCCTGGACGGCGGCGACAACTGGACCCGCCTGCCCGACCTGGGGCCCGATCCCTTCCACGGCGACATCCACGGCATGGCCCTCAAGCCCGGTCCCGACGCCGCCATCTCCTGCACCACGCCCTTCGGGATCTCCACCAGCAGCGACGAGGGCGAGAGCTGGGAGCTGCATGAGTTCCCGCGCTTCCACGAGGAAGACATCCGCTCCTACTGCCGCGGCATGGTCATCAAGCCCACCGACGCCAGCACGATGTTCGTCGGCAACGGCGACTCCATCCCCGGCATCACCGGCACCATCCGCCGCACCCAGGACGCCGGCGGCTCGTGGGATGAGCCGGAACTGTCCCAGACCCCCAACTCGGTGGTGTACTGGTTCGCCGCCAGCCCTCACGTTGACGATGTCATGGTTGCCGCCAGCATCTACGGCTACGTGTACGTCAGCACAGACGGCGGCAACAACTGGGACAAGATCCAGAAGGAGTTCGGCGAAATCCGCTCCCTGGCCCTCACCCCCAACGAATAACCCCATGGCAAACGGGTTCCGCTCATGGTGAGCCTGTCGAACCATGCGGCGAACCTGATTCGGTAACGACGCGGCCCCTCTCCTCAAAAGGGAGAGGGGCTTTTGATGCTAAAATGCCAACATCAGGGAGCCACACCCGGCAGGCTGGTGCAACATGACCACGACCAAACTGATCACCGCCGATGAATTGCTGATGATGCCCGACAACGGGCTGCGGCAGGAGTTGGTGCGAGGAGTATTGATCGAGATGCCCCCTCCGGGAAAAAGGCACGGCCTTGTATCGTCGGGATTCAACGCCGCCCTTTACAACTACGCGGCAGCCAACGACTATGGTTGGGTGGGAGACAACCACGGCTATCGGTTGGAATCCAACCCCGATACAGTCCGTGCTCCTGACGTGGTTTGGTACGCTCCTGGCCATCCTGCGGAACAAACTGACGGCTACCCCGAACGTGCCCCGAACTTGGTGGTTGAGATCAAATCGCCAAGTGATACACCCCGCGGTGTGGCGGAGCGTGCACAAATGTGGCTGGACTTCCGCGCCCAGGAGGTGTGGTACGGCGACCCCGAGACCACCACCGTAACCCGCTATCGCCCCGGCCAGGACCCCGAAACTCTCGGCGAAGACGACACTCTCGACGGCGGCGACCTCCTCCCCGGTTTCAACATCCCCGTCTGGCAACTCTTCCGCCGCCACCGGTAGCCTGCCTCAACCCCAACAGCATCACCTCTAAATCCACTACGGAGCCCATCAATGCCAACCTTTGATTCCGACGGCGTGCAGATTTTCTACCAGTCCACCGGCGAGGGCTTTCCCCTCATCTGGAGCCACGAGTTCGCCGGATCCTACGAGAGCTGGGAGCAGCAGGTGCGCTACTTCAGCCACCGCTACCGCGTCATCACCTACAACGATCGCGGCTACCCGCCTTCCGAAGTGCCCACCGATCCTGAGGCGTACTCGCAGGACGTCACCCTTGAGGACCTGCGCCGCCTCATGGACCATCTCGGACTCGAACAGGCCTACATCGGCGGATTGTCCATGGGCGGCAACGTCGCCTTGAATTTCGCCCTGCGATACCCCGAGCGCTGCAAGGCCATCATCGTGGCCTCCGCCGGCTCCGGCACCACCCACAACGAGGCCTTCCGCACCGGCGGCGAGGCCATGGCCGCCCGCCTGCTGGCCGAGGGCACGCCGCCCGTCATGAAGGACTACGGCAGCGGCCCCACCCGCGTCCAACTCCAGCGCAAGGACCCGCGCGGCTACGAGGAATTCATGCGGATGTTGTTTGGACACAACGCCCGCGGTTCCGCCTACACCTTCCGCGGCGTTCAGCTGAAGCGGCCCACCATCGACCAGCTCATCCCGCACATGAACGCTTGCCAGGTTCCCACGCTCATCATGATCGGCGATGAGGACGACCCCTGCGTCGAGCCGTCCATCATGATAAAGCGTCATATGCCCCGCAGCGGGCTAGCGGTGCTGCCCCAATGCGGCCACGCCATCAACCTGGAGGAACCAGCCCTGTTTAACCAACTGGTGTCCGACTTCCTGTCGTCCGTCGAGGCCGGCAAGTGGGCCGACCACCCCCTGGGCGACACACCCTACTCCACCGGCTCCCGGTGAGGCGAATCCGCTCATCCTGAGCCCGTCGAAGGATGCATGTCGTAGGGGCAGGTTTCAAACCTGCCCCTACGCTGTTCGCTTCATTCCTCGCGTTTACTATCGTCCCCAACCCACCGGGATCACCTCGCGAAACTGCCGCATCGCCTCGATGTGCTGGTCAACGGCGCTCAGCGGGCCGCGTCGCGCCTCCGCCATGACGTGCGTACCGCCCATCGATTGCCAGCCTTCCACCTCGGCCAGCCATTCCTCCGGCGACTTGTCGGGCATGCGGATGCGTCCCGCCAGGCCAACATCCTCTGGTTGCCGGCCCGCTTCGGCGATGTAGGTCTGCATCTTGTCCAGCACACCGCGAGCCGTATCACCGGGCGGGAAGCTGGGGAACCATCCGTCTCCCATGCGCGCGATGCGGCGCAGCACAACGTCCCTGGGCACCGGCCCGGCCGACCCGCCGGCGCCGAACCACACCGGAATCGGCCGTTGCACCGGCAGCGGCTTGATGCCGGCCGAGCGCACGGTGTGCCAGCGGCCGTCGAAGTCCACCACATCCTGCGTCCACAGGGCGCGCATCAGGTCGATCTGTTCCTCCGAGCGGATCCCCCGAGTGGAGAAATCCTCCCCCAGCGCCTCGAACTCAACGTGGTTCCAACCCACGCCGATACCCAGCGTCAACCGCCCGCCGCTCAGAACGTCGATCTCGGCCGCCTGCTTCGCCACCAGCGCGGTCTGCCGCTGCGGCAGAATCAGGATCCCCGTGATCAGCCGGATCTTGGTGGTGATCGCCGCGATGAACGCCAGCGTGGTCAGCGACTCGTGGATCACGCTGTGGTGCGTGTAGTAGGAGCCACGCACATGCTCGTGATGCGTGGGGTCGGCGCCCAGCACGTGGTCGGCGATGAACAGGTAGTCGAACTCCATCCCCTCCACCGCCTGCACGTAGTCGCGGATGGCAACCGGGTCGGGCCCTATCTCGGTTTGCGGAAAAATTGCGCCTATTTGCATGTGAACCTCAAATGTGAATTGGATGGATCAGCGCCGGTACTCATCGCCGCAGTCGCCGATCATCCGGTAAAGGTCGCGGGCGTTGGCCGATACCTCGTCAATCATCCGATAGTCGTCCACGTCCAGCTGGAAGCTGAACACTCTCGCGTTCTCCGCGATGTGCTCGGCCACTCCCAGGCGCGCTCCGATGATCACGCCGGCCACGGTGTTTTTCTCCAGGATGTACCGCGACGCCACGTTGGCGATGCTGACGCCGTGCTTGTCAGCTATGGCTTTGAGCGCAGCCAGCAGCCGTTGGAACAGGTCCCATCCGCCCCAGGCGTCCACCATCTGCTTGTACTTGCGCAGGCTTGCGGTGTTCAGTATCGGGGAACTCGGCTCCGGCTGGCCCAGATAACGATCGGACAACAGCCCGCCGCACAGCACGCCGTAGGGCAATAGCCACACCCGCTGTTCCTCGCAGACGCCGGTCATCTGCACCTCTGGCCGCCGGTCGATCAGCGAGTATTGCACCTGGTTGGACACCACGCGGACGCCGTGGTCGGCGATATCCCGCAGCCGTTGGGTGTCGAAGTTGGTCAACGCCACGCGGTGCAGTTTACCCTCGTCCCGCAGGGCAGCCAGGTGCTCCAGCGCGTCCAGGTACCGCTTGTCCCCGTACTCCCACCAGTGGAATTGCAGCAGGTCCAGCCGCTCGACGCCCATGCGCCGTAGGGATATGTCGACGTTGTTCTCGACAATCTGCCGATTCATCGGCCCCGGACGCGGCACCCACTTGGTGAATGCCTGCATCTCCGACAGCGTATCCTCTCCCCGCGCATTCGCCAGACGCCGCCGGAACTCCCCGATAAAATCCTCCGCCGGACCGTAGTGGTCGGCCAGGTCCCACGTGGTGAAACCGGCATCATGGTAGGCCATCATCGCGTCCAGCGCCGATTCGGGATCGATCCGCCCGTGAGCCCCCGACACCTGCCACATCCCGTTGAGCACGCGGCAAATGGGCAGGCCGTCAACAAATCGGAGGCTGGCTTCTTGTGGAAGTGTCATCGTTGTTACGACTCGTACGTGGATGGATCGGAGCGCCCCGATTGTACACCACTGCGGTTGGAGATCGTCGCCCCTGTGTTACGATGGCGCTACCTGATCCCCACCGCTTTCGCTCCATACAGGAGGTCCTGCCATGACCACCCAGCAGCCCATCAAGATCGGACTCATCGGCGCCAATATTCACCAGGGCTGGTCGCCTCGCGCCCACCTGCCGGCGCTGGCCGCGCACCCCGACTTCGACCTCGCGGGGGTCTGCACAACCCGTCAGGAATCCGCCGACGAGGCCAAGGCCGCCTTCAACGCCGGCAGCGCGTGGGACGACTACAACCGCATGCTGTCCGACGCCGACATCGAGGCCGCCACCATTTCCCTGCGCGTGCCCAGCCACTACGAACCCACGATGGCCGCTCTGCGCGCCGGCAAGCATACCTTTACGGAATGGCCCCTGGGTCGCACCACCGAAGAGGCCATCGAGATGGCTAACGTCGCCCGCGAGCAGGGCGTCAAAACCATTGTTGGACTGCAGGCCCGCGCCAATCCCGCCGTCGCCCACCTCAAGAACCTCATCGCCGACGGCTACGTGGGCCGCGTCATGACCTGCCACGTTCGCCTGATGCGCGAGGGTGTCCTCTCCCGCGACTCCGGGCGCACCTGGCAGCGCGATAACGAACTCGGCGCCCACACCCTCACCATCGCGTGCGGTCACACCATCGATGCCCTGTGCAGCGTCGTTGGAGAGTTCGCCGAAGTGTCCACCGTGGTCAGCACCCAGGCCTCCACATGGCATGAGACCGACACCGGCAACGACCTCCCGGTCACCTCACCAGACAACATCCTGGTCAGCGGCAACCTCCAGAGTGGAGGCGTGGCCTCGGTGCAGATCGGCAGCACGCCGTGGGCCGGCAGTGGCTACCGCATGGAGATCTACGGCGAGGAAGGCACGCTGGTCGCGGTGTCCGTGGACTCGCCGCAACTCCAGTCGGTCAGCATCCGCGGCGCGCGCGGCGGCAGCAACGAACTCCAGGACCTCACGCCAGCCGAGGAACTCCACCTCGCGCCGGAGATTCCCAGCGGGTCCCCGTACAATGTTGGCCAACTCTACAGCCGGTTCGCGGCGTCAATCCGCGGCCAGTCCAACGGCGACGCCCTGCCCGACTTCGACCATGCCGTTACCCTCCACCGCTTCATCGACGCCATCCGACAGTCCAGCGACGAAGGCCAGCGCGTGACGGTGGGGTAAAATGATCAGGTGAGGCACCTCGATCATAGCCACCGGAACAAGGGCACAATCCTATGACCACGACGACTGGAATCTACAGCGGGATGCGGATGACCCCCGAGGAGTTTCGCGGCTTGCCGGAAACTGGCCCGCGCTCCGAACTGATCGAGGGGCTGTTGTACATAATGCCGGAGCCGGGGCTGGATCATCAATTCCTGGTCCAACTGCTGTGGAAATACCTCTTTGACCAGTTGACACTGATTGGCCTCGCGCACACGTACATTCCCGTGAACGTGGTGCTCATCGAAAACGATTACTTGTCGCCGGATATAATCGTCGTTCGCTCGGACCGGTCAGGGATCTTGGGCCAGGTTTGGGTTCAAGGGGCGCCCGACATTGTGGTCGAGGTGCTGTCTACGGACCGGGACCGAGACTTGGTCGATAAGCGTCGCCTCTACGAAGTCGCCGGTGTCCCCGAATACTGGCTCCTGGATGGCGACGCCGACAACCTCATCCAACTGGCTTTGGACGACAATGGCGTGTACCAGGAACGCGCTGTCCTCGCCGCAGCAGACACTCTCACCACACCGTTGTTCCCGAGCCTCAGCTTGCCGCTGGAGCAACTGTTCAACCACCCTGCCCGCATCCGGGCGTAATCTGCTGCACAAACCGTAACCCAGACGTAGGGGCGACCCATGGGTCGCCCCTACAATTTGAGGATCGGGACCCATGCCGTCGATTCACGCCATCAAATGGTCAAAGTGGTGTCGTTCGGTGCATCCCTCCAGCGACTGTTCCATCTGCATGGTGATGTGGGCGATGCCAAAGTCGTGGTACGCGATCTGCTGCAACTGGCGCCGCAAGCTCTCCAACTCGCCGTGATAGTCAGGGTCCACCAGGACGTGCGCCGTGAGCGATTCATAGCCGGACGTGATGGTCCACGCGTGGATGTCGTGGACCAGCGTCACCCCCGGCACGTCCTCCAGCGCCATGCACAGCCGG
>MKWU01005456.1_pt1 | contig 13843 bp, 12 predicted proteins | sample 809101 | NCBI WGS metagenome assembly MKWU01 (sample SAMN05860141, study PRJNA318959) | sponge metagenome | host: Aplysina aerophoba | place: Slovenia: Piran, Adriatic Sea, Gulf of Piran | collected 2013-05-07 | reverse complement strand
CCTGCCGCCCGTAGGCCGCGCCGGCCCGCCGGCCGGGCTGCCCGCCGTGCCCTTGGGGTCGGTCCTTGGCGAAGGGGGCCGCTTGCCGGAACCCGGCTCGGCGCGCGGTCGCCCGCTGCTTCTCGAGGTGGTCGATCTTCCGCTTCAGGAGGTCGTTCTCACGCCGCAGGCGGTCGTTGCGGCGTTGCAGCCGTTCGTTCTCGTGTCGCAGGCCCGTGCGGTCGCCCTCGCCCCGCGTTCGCTCTCCGCGCCGCTTCTCCGAGTGTGGCTTCCGTTCCTGACCGCCATTCCCAGCGCGCTCGTCGGGCACACACGAGTTATGCCATATTGCGAGAAATTGTACAAGTACAAAATTGTAGTCTTCCTAATCGCTCAACAACGCGACCCCGCTAAACGAATACCGCGGAAGAAGACCTCGTAGTCGTCTTCCCAAACGCCGAACCGATCGAGGTCGATCAGGTGGGTCTTCATCGTGTCGCCCAGGCGGGGATTCTCCCTTGCGAAGGTCCTCACGTGTACAGACGGGGCCTTCGCCCTGATCTGCCGCTTGTTGAGATAGTCGTCGACGATGGTGATGTTCGCCACGTGGTTGACGTACCAAGGATCCTCGCCGTGTTTCTTCAGGTAGGCCCGAGGAAAGAAGTGGTGGTATCGGCCCGAGAGCGAGATTCTCCAGAAGAGGGAACCGACCGCAGCGCCGCGCACGGAAGCATGGCGCCGCGACCACATCGCCGCCCACCTGGCGCTTCGCCGCCGCGCTTGGCGTGCCAGCGGGCGCTTCCGGTCGGTCGCCGCCAACGTGCTATGGTGGCAGCGGAGGGGGTAGGGCAGTTCTCGGCGCTTCGGACGCCGCGAGACGGTCATGGAACGGGACACGTACCACCACGACGGGGACCGGGGATGCGCGGGTTCACGGTCGGTCGCGGCCCGAGAGAGGACCACATCATGACCCGCACAGCTCGCGCATTGATCCTCGCGACCTTGCTGACCAGTGCCCTCGCCCCGCTCGCCGGAGCGCAGATTGAGGACTTCGAGCCGGTCACGACCGAGGAGCTCCTCGCCCCGGACGACGCCGACTGGCTCAACTGGCGCCGGACGCTCGACGGGCAGGGCTACAGCCCGCTCGACCAGATCAACCGGGAGAACGTGGGCAGCCTGCAGCTCGCGTGGTCGTGGGCGATGCAGCCGGGCACGGACGAGGTGACGCCCCTCGTGCACGACGGCGTCATGTACGTGCCCAGCCGGAGCGGCGTGCAGGCGCTCGACGCGGCCACGGGCGACTTCCTCTGGGAGCACGCGCGCCGGCGGGCGGTCCCGGCGGACGAGGACCTGCCCATCAACCGCCGCCCCGGCATGGCGCGGCGCAGCATCGCCATCTACGGCGACAGGATCTTCGCCGGCACGAGCCGGGCCGAGCTGATCGCGCTCGACGCGCGGACGGGCGAGCTCGTCTGGGAGCACCAGGTGGCCGACAGCGAGCTCGGCTACCGCTACACCAGCGGCCCGATCATCGTGCAGGGCAGGGTGGTGGCGGGCATGACCGGGTGCGAGCGCTACAAGAACGACATCTGCTTCATCTCCGCCCACGACCCCGAGACCGGCGCCGAGCTGTGGCGCACGTCGACGGTCGCCCGCCCCGGGGAACCGGGGGGCGACACCTGGGGAGACCTCCCGCTCACCTGGCGCGCCGGCGCCGATGCCTGGATTCCGGGCAGCTACGACCCCGAGACGAACCTGATCTACTGGTCCACCGCCCAGGCCAAGCCGTGGGCCATCGTGCAGCGCGGCACCGAGGGCGCGGCACTGTACACGAACTCGACGCTGGCCCTCGATCCCGACACCGGCGAGATCCGCTGGTACTTCCAGCACATCCCCGCCGAGACGCACGACCTCGACGAGGTGTTCGAGATCATCCTCGTCGACCGGGGCGACGGGCTCTCGCTCTTCAAGATGGGCAAGATCGGCGTCCTGTGGGAGCTCGATCCGCGCAGCGGGGCGTTCCGGAACGCGTTCGACCTCGGCTACCAGAACATCGTCGACATCCACCCGGTGAGCGGTCAGGGCATCCTGGTCCCCGAGCGCATCCCGCAGATCGACGTGCCGGTGGACTACTGCCCGGGCCCCGGCGGCCTGAAGAACCTCTGGGCCATGGCCTACCACCCGGAGACCGAGGCGTTCTACGTCCCGCTGACCCCCGGCTGCGCGCACTCCATCTTCGGGGCGATGCCTCCGCCCGAGCTGGGCGGCGGCGGCGTCGGTCCCAACGACCGGCGCTTCACCGTGCATCCCCAGAGCCCCGAGCAGTTGGGCGACTTCGTGGCCATGGACAGCCGCACGGGCGAGCTCCTGTGGCGCCGGCGCAGCCGCTGGCAGTATGGGACCGCCGTGCTCACCACGGGGGGCGGGCTGGTCTTCGTCGGCGACATCGATCGCCACATGTACGCCTTCGACGCCCGCGACGGTACCGAGCTGTGGCGCACCCGCACGCCGACGGCGACCGACGGCTTCCCGATCACCTACGCGGTCGACGGCCGCCAGTACGTCGCTGTCCCGTCGGGCCCCGGGTGGAGCCTCTCCTGGAGGAACGCGCGCATAGCGTTCCCGGAGACCATGCAGCGGCCGCCGGGTGCCGGCTCCGTCCTGCAGGTCTTCGCGCTGCCCCGGGAGTGACGGCCGCAGCAGACTCACCGGGCGCCCAGCAAACGGCGCGCCGCCCCTTGAAGATCGGGCTTCCCGAGACCACGCGCCGCTGACCGTCCGGGGCGGTGCCGCGTCGCCGATCCACCCGATTGCGACGCTCTGAAACGCCTCATGCCTCCCCGGACCCCGACGCAGCCGGTATCCTGTACGAGTGTGTCCGACACGAGGCCGCCGCTCGGGGGATCGCGCGTGACGGACCCGGCCTACGTGCGACTCGCGGTCGCCCTGCCCGTCGTGCTCTTCGTGTGGTTCTGCACGATGATCCCGGCCGTCTCCGGCGGCGAGATCCTCGTCTGGGAGATGGCGTGGCTGCCGCAACTGGGCATCGACCTCGATCTTGTGGTCGACGGCCTGAGCCTGCTGTTCGCCCTGCTGATCACCGGCATCGGCGCGTTCATCTTCCTGTTCGCCGGCGCGTACATGAGGGGCTATCGGCAACGCGGCCGGTTCACCCTCTTCCTCGTCAGCTTCATGCTGGCGATGCTCGGCCTGGTGCTGGCCGACAACCTCGTCGCGCTGTTCGTCTTCTGGGAACTCACCACGATCACGTCGTTCCTGCTCATCGGCTACTCGCATGAGAACGCCACCGCGCGCCGCGCCGCGCTCCAGGGCCTGCTCGTAACCGGCGCGGGCGCCCTGGCGATGCTGGCCGGCTTCGTCGTCCTGGGGCAGGCGGTCGGCACGTTCAGCCTGCGGGAGATGCTGGCCGCCCCGGAGGTCTTCGCCGATCACCCGCACTACACGGCGGTCGTCGTCCTGGTGCTGCTCGGAGCCTTCACCAAGTCGGCGCAATTCCCGTTCCACTTCTGGCTGCCGAACGCGATGGCGGCTCCGACGCCGGTCTCGGCCTACCTGCACTCGGCCACGATGGTCAAGGCCGGGGTGTTCCTGCTGGCGCGCCTGACTCCGCTGCTGGGCGGGACCGCGCTCTGGATGGAGACGCTGACCGCGGTGGGAGCGGTGACGGCGGTGTACTCGGCCTTCGTGTCTCTCGGCAAGACCGACCTGAAGCAGATCCTGGCGTACACGACGGTCATGGCGCTCGGCACGTGCGTCCTGTTTCTCGGATCGTCGCCGCTGTCGGGGCCGGGCGAGCCGTCGCGGGGAGTCCTGGCCGCGCTCGCGTTCCTGGTCGCGCACGCCCTCTACAAGGCGGCCCTGTTCCTGGTGGCGGGGACGATCGAGAAGGCGACCGGCACGCGCGATCTGGCGCGGCTCGGGGGGCTGTGGAGAGCCATGCCCGTCACGTTCGCGGCCGCGGTCGCCGCGGCGGTCTCGATGGCCGGCGTGCCGTACTCGATCGGGTTCCTCGGCAAGGAGCTCCTGTACACCGTCGGCTTCGCGGCCGACACCGCCGCCTACCTTCCGTGGGCGACCTTCCTCGCCGCGGCGCCCATCGCGACCATTGCGATGGTCCTGGCGATCAAGCCGTTCTTCGGCCCGCGCCCCGACTACGGCAAGCAGGCGCGGGAAGGCCACTGGGCGCTCTGGTGCGGCCCCGTCGTGCTCGGTGCGGTCGGCATCTACTGGGGGCTGGCCCCGGAGTTCCCGTTCCTGCGCCTGCTCGTGCCCGCGGAAACGGCCGTGATCGGGCAGGCCCTGGATAGCGGGCACGCTCCCTGGCACAGCACGGGCGAGGCCCTGATGCTGACCCTCGCGACGCTGGCCGTGGCGGTGCTGGGATTCTGGACGCGAGGCCCGATTGCGGCGGCGCTCGGCGGCCTCCGGAGATGGATTCCGCTCAGCGGTGACCGTGCGTACGACGCGGCCATGAACGGGATCGCGGCCGTCGCGGCCTGGCAGACCCGTCGACTGCAGTCCGGCGTCCAGCGACACTATCTGCTGATCGTGTTCGCCACCTTCGGGCTCGCTCTGGCGGCGACTCTCTGGATCAAGGGCGTGGTCCCGGGTCCGGTGCGTTTCGGGGACGCAGCATTGCTCGAGTGGTCGCTGGCCGCCCTGGCAGCCGCGGCGTCGATCGTGATCATCCGCTCTCGATCCCGTCTGCTCGGGATCTGTGCGCTCGGCGTGGTGGGGATCAGCACGGCCCTCATCTTCCTGCTCTTCGGGGCGCCGGACGTCGCGATGACGCAGTTGACCGTCGAGACGCTCGTCACGGTGATCGTCGCGATAGTCCTGCTCAAGCTCCCGAGCTTCAGGAACGAGGCCTGGCCTTCGGGACCCGCACGCCTGCGCAACGGCATCGTCGCGGTGACGGTCGGGATCGGCGTCACCCTGCTCATGCTCGCCGTTACGGCGTCCCCGCCCCCACCGGATCTCCAGGAGTACTTCGAGCGTACCGCCGTGCCCGGTGGCCAGGGCAGGAACATCGTCAACGTGATACTCGTCGATTTCCGTGCGCTCGACACGATGGGGGAGATCACCGTGCTCGCGATCGCGGGCGCGGCGGTCTTCGCGCTGCTGCTGCCGGGAGCCCGGCGGCGCGAGGACGCTCCGCTTCCGGGCCCGGAGGGAACGGCAGCGCGCGCCCAGGTGTCGGACGGCAACATCGTGAACACCATGATCCTGCGGGAAACCACGCGCCGATTGGTCCCGCTGATTCTCATCTTCTCCGTCTTCCTGCTGCTGCGGGGCCACGAGCACCCCGGCGGCGGCTTCGTCGGCGGGCTGGTCGCGTCGATCGCGCTCAGCCTGTACGCGTTCGTCTTCGGCCCGCAGGCGGCGCGAGGCATCCTGCGCGTCGACCCCCGCGCGGTCGGCGCCTTCGGTCTGGCCGTGGCAATCGCATCGGGCTTCGTCGGATCGATCCGGGATGCCGCCCCGTTTCTGACCAGCCAATGGGGAACCCTGGCGGGGCTGAAGATAGGCACGCCGGTGATCTTCGACGTCGGCGTCTACCTGGTCGTCATCGGCGTCGTGCTGAGCTTCGTCATCGGCATCAAGGAGCAGTAGCCGGAATGGAACCCGTCATCGCGGTGCTGGTCGGCGTCCTGATGGCCGCGACGGTCTACCTGATGCTCGGCCGCAGCTTCGTGCGGTTCATCTTCGGGCTGGCGCTGCTGTCCCACGCCGCCAACCTGGTGATCTTCGCCAGCGGGGGCATGACGCGCGCCCGGCCCCCGCTGATCGCACCGGGAGAGTCGCAGCCCCTTCCCGGCGTCTCGAACGCCGTGCCGCAGGCGTTGATGCTGACCGCGATCGTGATCTCGTTCAGCCTGCTCACGTTCGCGCTGGTGCTCGCCTTCCGGACCTACCAGGAGCTGGAAACCGTGGACACCGACCGCATGCGGGCCGCGGAACCCTCGTCGGCGGACGCGGGGGCGGACGCGGAGCAGAGGGCGGTCGATTGAACTGGCTGCTGGTGTGCCCGATCGTGATCCCGTTGGCCGCGGCCGTCGTCGGCTTCGCGGGCCGCGGCAGCGAGAGGACGCAACGGGCCGTGAGCCTGGTCGGCGCCGTCGGCCTGTCGGTCGCGGCCGCGGGCCTGCTGGCGGCCGTGTGGCGGGACGGCATCGCGGCGGTCCAGATCGGCCGCTGGCCGGCACCCTACGGCATCACGCTGGTGGCGGATCACCTGAGCGCGGCGATGGTCGCCGTCTCGGCGCTGATCGGGCTGGCCACCGTGATCTACGCGTTCGGAGACACGCGGCACGGCCCGCTCTCCCAGGCTCTGCATCCGCTGCTGCACGCATTGCTGGCCGGCGTGTGCGGCGCGTTCCTGGCGGGGGACATCTTCAATCTCTACGTCTGGTTCGAGGTCATGCTGATCGCCTCGCTGGCCCTGCTGGTGCTGGGAGGAAGGCCCGCGCAACTGGACGGGGCCGTGCGCTACGCGGCCCTCAGCCTGATCGCGACGACGCTGCTGCTGAGCGGCATCGGGCTGTTGTACGGATTGACGGGCACGCTCAACATGGCGGAGCTGCACCTGCGGGTGCAGGAAGTCGAAGATCAGGGGCTGCTCACCGTGGTCGCCATGGTGTTCATCGTCGCGTTCGGTCTGAAGTCGGCGGTATTCCCGCTGTTCTTCTGGCTTCCGGCCAGCTACCACACGCCGCAGACGGCGGTTTCGGCCGTCTTCGCGGGCCTGCTGACGAAGGTCGGCGTCTATGCGTTGATTCGTTTCTTCACGCTGATCTTCCGGCACGACGTCGGGTACACGCACGAGCTGCTGCTCTGGGTGGCGGGCCTGACGATGGTCACGGGCGTGCTCGGCGCCGCATCGCAGAACGAGTTGCGGCGCATCCTGTCGTTCCACATCATCAGCCAGATCGGCTACATGATCCTGGGCCTCGCGCTCTTCACGACGTTCGGGTTGCTGGGCGCGATCTTCTACGTGATCCACCACATCATCGTGAAGGCGAACCTCTTCTTCGTGTCCGGCGCGGTCGGTCGACTGGCCGGCTCGACCGACCTCGAGAGGCTCGGCGGACTCTACCGCGACAAGCCGCTGCTCGCGGCGCTGTTCTTCGTGCCGGCGTTCTCGCTGGCCGGCTTCCCGCCCCTGTCCGGGTTCTGGGCGAAGCTGCTGCTGATCCAGGCCTCGATCGAGAGTGACGAGTTCATCCTCGCGGGCGTGGCGCTGACCGTGGGTCTGCTGACCGTCTACTCGATGACCAAGATCTGGCTGAACGCCTTCTGGAAGGCGCGCCCGGACGACGCCGGGCCGCCGCCCTCGCTCGCGCCGCAGCGCCGCTGGCTGCTGCTGGCTCCGATTGCGGCGCTGGCGATCGTCACGCTGGCAATCGGTCTCTACGCCCGGCCCCTCTACACGCTGGCGGAGCGAGCCGCCAACGAGCTGATGGCCCCCTCGAACTATGTCGAAGCCGTGCTCGGCGGCGGCAGGATCGCGGTCACCGCGCCCGGGTACGGAGGCAACGCGGAATGAGGCTCCTCCAGATCAACCTGCTGCTCGCCGGCGGCTGGTGCGCGTTGTTCGGCACCTTCGACCTGAGGACCTTCGTCTGGGGCTTCCTCCTGGCGTTCGCGGCCTTGAGCCTGTCGAGCCCCATGTACGGGCAGACCGCCTACTTCAAGCGGGTGCTGCTGGCGGCCCGTCTGGGAGCCTACTTCCTCTACGAGCTCACGGTCTCGGGCCTGCAGGTCGCTTGGGATGTGATCACGCCCACCCACCGATCGCGCCCGGGCATCGTGGCCGTGCCGCTGGACCTCGAGGAGCCGATGCAGATCACGGTGCTGGCGAACCTCATCTCGTTGACGCCCGGTTCGCTGAGCCTGGACGTCAGCGCGGACGGACGGACGCTCTACGTGCACGAGATGTTCGTCGACGACCCGGACGAGACGCGCAGGCGGATCAAGACGGGCTTCGAGCGCCTGGTCCGCGAGGCCATGCAGTGACGGATCCGGGGGCGCAGTCGCCGATCGTCGAATGGGCGGTGAACGTCACCATGACCCTGACCGTGCTGGGGCTGGTCTTTGCGTTCGTACGCCTCATACGGGGGCCGAGCCTGCCGGATCGCGTCGTATCGGTGGACCTCATCACCGTGCTGGCCGTCGCCATCGCGGGCCTCCTGGCCATCACGCACACCGAGGCCGACTTTCTCGACATCGCCGTCGCGCTGGCGCTGGTGGCCTTCCTGGCGACCGTCGCCTTCGCCTGGTACGCCGAGCGCATCAACGAGCTGCGCAAGCGCGAGCGAGAGGCCGCGAAGAAGCTGGAAGAGACGGATGGCAGGTGACACGCCATGGTCGGACCTGGTCGTTGCCGCGTGCCTGCTGGCCGGAGGCTTCTTCCTGTTCGTCGCCGGACTCGGCATCCTGCGCCTGCCGGACGTGCTCATTCGCATGCACGCCTCCACGAAGGCGGGCACGCTGGGCGTCGGCCTGGTGTTCGGCGCGGCCGCCCTGTACTTCCGGAACACCGCCGAGACCGCCATCGCCGCCCTGACCGTCATCTTCCTGCTGGTAACGGCTCCGGTCGCCGCCCACGCCATCGCGCGCGCGGCGTACCGCATGAACGTCCGGCTGTCGGACCGGACGCATATCGACGAATGGAAGGGGAAGTACGGCCGTGATGGGGAGGGCCCGGCCGACGGCACGGGCGCGCCGTAGCGGCTCGACTCGGCGGGTGCGACTCAATCCGCGACGTGGTCGGCCACTACGTTGACGGGCGCGCGATGCTCCAGCCAGGCCTTGGCCGCGATGAGGACCTGGTTGAAGCCGCCGGTCGAATCGAGCGCGGCAGCGATGACGGTCTGCGGATCGCCGGTGTAGCCGGTCTCCTCGACACGGAGAACGGTCGTGCCCGGCCTCTTCTCCTCGAACGTCCATACCACCGTGGTGAAGTCTCCCGCGTTCTCCCACTCCATGACGATCAGGCTGGGGCGGTGGAGCGACGTCACCCGTACTTCGAACTGCGGCGCATCCGGCCCCGCACCGAGATACCAGGTCACCGTTTCGCCGGCGCGCAAGCCGTCGTCGTGCCGGGTGAACCAGAACCTGCTCATCGTCTCCGCTTTCGCGAACGCGTCGAAGACCTCTGGCGCGGGCTTGTGAATCAGGACTTGCGCCGTCGCGGCGAGGTCGGCCTCGAGGGTCATGCCAGTATTCCCGCAGTTCCGGAGCCCTCCTCAGCGATCTACCGGTCCGCCGGCGATCCGGGCCGGCGCCGCCCGCCAGCAGCAGATCGACGAGGTCGCTCCTCTCGGCCAGCCCAGGTCGCAATCCTACCAAAGCGAGCGGTTAGAATGTCGACGGTTACGCTCTTGAGGAGGGGTCACATGCACAGTCGAGTAGCGACCGGTGTGGCGGGGCTTGCGGTCGTGTGCCTGGCGCCGATGGCGGCGGCACAGACCGACGACATTTCACGGACGCCGAGCGGTCGTCCGGACCTGTCCGGCAGTTACGACGCCAGTACGCTGACGCCGATGCAGCGTCCGACCGAGCTGGGCGAGAAGATGTCGCTGACCGATGAGGAGGCGGCGGCGTTCGGGGAACGGGCGACGGCCGCGCTCGATCGCCGCAACAACATCGTCCCCTCGGTGAATACCGAGCGCAGCGACCCGAATCGCGGCGCCCCTCCGGTAGGAGGTGACGGGTCAACCGGTGCATCGGGGAACGTCGGGGGCTACAACACCTTCTGGATCGACCCGGGCTCCGGGGCGTTCCAGATCGACGGGCAGTGGCGTACCTCCATCCTGATCGACCCGCCGAACGGCAGGTATCCGCCGCGGACCGAGGAGCGGATCGCCGCTGACGCCGCTCGGAGTGGTGGAGGGGGCCGTCCGCGTCAGAACGACGGTACCGCGTACTGGCTCGAGGCGGGTCTGGATGCGCCGGGCCCGTTTGACGATATGGAGCAGCGGCCGCTCGCGGAGCGCTGCCTGCTCGGGTTCGGCTCTACGGCCGGCCCGCCGATGTTGCCGGTCCTCTATAACAATCAGAAGCGGATTGTGCAGGCCGAAGACTACATCATGATCCTGACCGAGATGAACCACGATGCGAGGATCGTCCGGATGAACGCCGAACACGATCCGCCGGAGATCCGGAAGTGGCTGGGGGATTCGATCGGGCACTGGGAAGGTGACACCCTGGTCGTGGAGACCACCAACTTCCGGGATCGCCCTTCCTTCGCGCGGGGCTCGCGAAACATGACGGTGACCGAGCGCTTCAGAATGGAGAGCGCCGACAAGCTCGTCTACCGCTTCACCGTCGACGACCCGACGGTCTGGACGGCGCCGTTCACGGGCGAGTACGCGTGGTCGCGGAGCGAGAACAGGGTGTTCGAGTACGCCTGTCACGAGGCGAACTACTCGTTCGAGGGCATCATGCGGGGTGCGCGGTTGCTCGAGGCGGAGTTCCGAGGCGAGGAGCTCGAAGGGGTGCCGAACCCGACCCGGTAGCTGGCAATCCGCCCCGGCGCCGCGGGGTGCGCCGCGGGCGGATTGCCGTCGTCAGTCCCGGTCCAGTGGCCGGCCGGCGAGCGAGTCGTCCGGCCGGCCGTGAGCGTCAGTCCGACGCAGCGAGGGCCAGCACGGCGTAGGCGGTGGCCGCATCGCGCATGAAGCGACCGACGTCGGATGCCGGATCGCGCTCCTTGTTGAGCGACTCGCCCGGCCACGATCCGTCGGTCCCGTCCTGGTGGCGACGAAGCCAGGACAGTCCGCGACGAATCTGGGCGTGCTCGCTCGACAGCCCCGCCTGTCCGAGCGTGAACGCGACGAGACCGGTCGCGTACCCGTCGCTGCCCGTCGGGAGCGTCGTGCCGTCGGTGCGCTCCCACTCACCCAGCGAAGCCAGACTCCATCCGCCGTCGTCCTCCTGCAGCGCCAGCACTTCTTCGACGATCGCCGTCTTCCGCTGCGCGTCGAGCACGCCCGGGAGCGCGGTCGACGCCCAGAGCAGTGTCAGGCGGTTGAACAGCGGTTGGTGATCGTAGAGCCGGTCCAGGTAGCTTCGAAGGCGTTCGAGTCCTGGCTGGGCTTCGTCCATCGACGCGTAGCCTTCCGGCGCGGTGCCCACGGCGAGCGCGGCCAGCGCGGCTCCGTAGAAGGGGGCATCGTCGGACTCCCACGGTTGCAGATCGACCACGAACCATGGCCACGCCCCATCCAGGTCCCCGGTCCGCGCCTGCGTCGCCCAGAGGTGGTCGAAGGCCATCCTGGTGTCGTGACCCAGCTTCCCGGATGGTGCGTCGGCACTCGCAAGCACCAGGGCGTTGAGGATCGCCTCGGTCCCGCGTGCCTGGTCTCCCTCCGGGGCCAGGTCCTGCCACTCCCGGACGCGCTGCTCGACGTTCGCCAGCAGCCCCCGCTCGGTCGCAGTCGGCTTGGCATCGGGCCCCTCTCGCAGGTGAGGTCGCGCCAGCGCGTAGGGCACCACCGTATGGCACGAGATGCAATAGGTGCCGTTGTCCCTGGCCGCGACCGGCCAATCGGCCCACCAGCTCTGCCGCTGGTCCAGGTACGCCGCGGCCGCTTCCTCGTCCCACGCCTCCTCGTCCCACGCCCCGGTGCTCTCCGACTGCGCCGTCAGCGCGCCCGTGCCAGCCAGGAGACACGCGGCCAGGAACCAAACCAGCACACCCAGCCTCTTCCTATTCATCATCTTCATACTCATCTGACGACCCCTGTCGCGAAAGCAGGCAGACCGGCACTATACGGTGGCGAGCTTGATGCTCCCCGTGCTGTCGCCGAGCTTGTCGACGTGCACGCCCATCTTGTCGAGGACGGTCAACCACAGGTTGGTCAACGGGGTTTCCTTCGGGTAGCGGATATGCCGCCCGCCCTTGATGCCGGCCGCACGGCCGCCCACGAGCGCGATCGGCAGATCGTCGTGCAGGTGCGCGTTGCTGTCGCTGATGCCCGTGCCGTAGACCAGCATGGTCCGGTCCAGCAGCGTCCCGTCGGCTTCGGGTATCGACTTCAGCTTGCCGACCACGTGCGCGAATTGCTGCATATGGAACTCGTTGAGCTTCGCCAGCCGGTCGATGTTGGCGAGCACGTTCTGGTGGTGCGACAGCGCGTGGTGCGAATCGGGCACTCCCGCCTCGGGGTATGCGCGCGAGCTCACTTCCTCGGCGAGCATGAACGTGGCCACGCGCGACAGATCGGTCTGGTACGCCAGGACCAGAAGGTCGCCCATGAGCTGCGCGTGCCCGGCGAAGGTCTCGGGAATGCCCGCCGGCTTGTCGACCGCCGGGAGCTCGCGATCGCTCTGGGCCTCAGCCATCTGGATCCGCCGCTCGACTTCCCGCACCGACTCGAGATACCCCGACAGCTTCGAGCGGTCGGTCGAGGCCAGCTTGCCGTTCAGGTGTGCGATTTCGTTGGTGACCGAATCGAGCAGGCTCGCGTTGCGCGAGATGCGCGCCAGACGCGACTTGCGGTCCGTGCTGTCGGCCACCCCGAACAGTCGTTCGAACACCGCGCGCGGATCGATCTCCACCGGCAGCGCCATCGTCGGGGTGCGATACGAGATCGTCGTGCGATAGGCGCAGGGGTACCCTATCGAACCGGTTACGCAACTGGCCCGTACGGCGACTCCCAGCTCGAGCGAGGCCAACTGCGTCTCGCGCCCCGTCTCGATTGCCGCGCGCTGATCCACGGAGACGTCCGTGACCGGGCTCACCAGGTCGGGATCGGCATGCACGCCGGTGAGATAGGTCGCCCCGGAGCGGGCGTGGTCGCAGGCCGGATCCCCTTCGCGCGGATAGGCGGTCATGTGCGCCAGGTTGCTCAGCACGACGAGGTCGTCGCGATAGGGCGTCAGACTCTCCAGGATCATCGGCAGCTCGCCGGGCAGCGCACCCTCCTTCTCGGGGAGCCAGTGGCGCATGGACATCCCGTTGGGCACGTAGAACCACGCCGCCCGCCGCACCGGAGCCGCCGCGGTGCGACCGAGCGCGGTCAGGGCGGGGACCATCGCATCCAGGAACGGCAAGGCCAGGGCGGTCCCCACGCCCCGCAGCACGGTCCGCCGAGGGAGGTGCGTCTTGGTGATGAACATGCGAGCTCTCCTTGATCGAGGACCGCCTTGGCCTTACCGATTCGCCACCGTGGCCGCCGCCTGGGGCTCGGCGCCGAGGGCGCGAGGCGTGCGGTTCATCCGGAACAGCGGGCTCTCGACGATGCCGAGAATGATGTCCGACCAGCGAAAGTCCGGGGCGGCCTGGCGGACGATCGCCCGCACGGCGGGCCGATCGCGGGCTTCCACGCCGCGCCCGAGCGCATAGGTGAGCAGCCGCTCGGTGAAGACCGTCGCAAACTGCGTGCGGTTGGCCGTCAGCGCCTGGCGCAGTCCCACCACGCCGTCCATGGTCGACCCGTCGAGCGCCTCCCCCGACGCATCCACCGGCTGGCCGTTGTCGACCTCTCGCCACCGGCCGGTGACGTCGAAGTTCTCGAGCGCAAACCCGAAGGGGTCCATCAGGGTGTGGCACGAGGCGCACACCGGATTGCGCCGGTGCTGCTCGAGACGCTCCCGCACGGTGGTCGGCAACGCCGCGTCGTTTTCGGGGAGCGGCGGTATGTCCGCGGGAGGCGGCGGCGGGGGATTGGCCACGAGGTTGTCCATGATCCACTTGCCGCGCACCACGGGCGACGTCCGATTGGCATGGGAGGTCACCATCAGGACGCCGCCCTTCCCCAGGATCCCGAACCGTCGCTCGTCGGTCAGCGTCACGCGCCGCATGTGGCTGCCGTAGACGTTGGGAATGCCGTAGTGC
>MKWU01005455.1_pt1 | contig 13850 bp, 11 predicted proteins | sample 809101 | NCBI WGS metagenome assembly MKWU01 (sample SAMN05860141, study PRJNA318959) | sponge metagenome | host: Aplysina aerophoba | place: Slovenia: Piran, Adriatic Sea, Gulf of Piran | collected 2013-05-07 | reverse complement strand
AAACTTGCCGGGTCGGCGCCCCCCTGCGGCCACCAGTAGTTGGAGTGCACCGGCGTCGCGCCCTGTGCCGTAAGTTGCGGCACGTAACGCCCGGGCTGGCCGAAACTGGACAGGCCGGAGCGGCCGAACCGGTCGAAGCGATCAGCAAAGCTGAGCCCCCCGCGATCCAGGTAGCTGGCAGCCAGGTTGATATATCCCCGGCCACCGCTTATCCCGGCCAGACCCGAGAACAGCAAGTCCTGCTGCTCGTGGGTTTCATCGTCGCTGCTGAAATCGACCTGTAATTCGACCCCGGTGAACTCGCGCCGGGTGATGAAGTTCACCACCCCGGCAACGGCATCGGAACCGTACAACGCGGAGGCGCCGTCCTTGACGACTTCGATCCGTTCCAGCGCGATGTTGGGCACCAGTCCCTGGACATCCACGTAGCTGCTGCCGCTGTTGTCGAAACTGGTACTGACGGTGCGCCTGCCGTTAATCAATACCAGCGTCGCGCCGTTACCGAGATTGCGCAGGTTGACGCTGGCATTGCCGGTGGAACTGTCATCACCCGCCCAGTTGGTGGCGGAGACCCCCAGCGACCCTGAGTTGAAGCTCATGGTGCGGATGATTTCCTTGACGTCGGTGGCACCGGCAACGTCCAGGTCATCCCGGTCGAGCACCGTCAGGGGTGATGCCAGGCCCCCGGCCTCACGCTTCAGGTGGCTGCCGGTAACGACTATCTCCTCGATCTGTGTGCTACCGGGAACCGCGTTGGTTTCTTCAGCACCGGTAATGCCGGTGCTGGCGGCGGCACAACAGAGCAGCACTGTGATCGACTTTATCAAAGACTCCCCGTAGCAGACATACCACTCAGTTTTCCGGCGCTTCCGCTTTGTGAAGGCGCCTGATACCCAGTACGACTATGATACCGCAGATGATAAGTATAAATGAGGTCAGGGCCGGCCGGGACAATTCCGTGGGGAAAACCGGATGTGTATCCACCAGCAGCGAATCATCCCCGGCGCTTTCATAGACACGTTGCTGGAAAGGCCAGATGACCGTCAACGAAGCAAGCAGCAGGCCGGTGATGAAAACCACGGTCAGGCGATACCAGCGTTCGAGTATGTACGACAACAGGCGGCTGAAAAAAACCAGCCCGGCCAGCGCCCCGCCGGCAAACGGGAGCAACACGGCCAATTTGAAATACCCGATTGCCGTGAATACATACGTGTATTTGTTCAGGAGCAGCAACACGAATGATCCCGATATGCCCGGCAACATCATTGCGCAGATTGCCAGCACGCCGGCGATGAATATGAACCAGCCGGCATCGGGAGTTTGTATGGGCACCATGTTGAACACGATGTAACCGATAACCGCACCCGCAACCAGCGTGAAGATTTCCGCGCCGGCAATGCCGTCGAGGTCCCTGAGCAGGACCAGGATGGAACCGCCGATGAGGCCGAAAAACAGGCCGTAGATCTGTTCGGGATAATCCAGCAGCAACTGCGGCAGTTGCACAACCCGGGTAAAAAACAGCAGGGCGGCGACAATGCCGATGGCCAGCGGCACGATAAAGCCGAAATGCGGCCTTGCCGCGGCTTCCCTGAAATCCAGCCTGAGCAGGGCCGTGAGCGCGGCAAGGTCAAAGGATTTGATTGCGGCGATGAATTCGCGGTAAATCCCCAGGATAAACGCCATGGTGCCGCCGCTCACCCCGGGAATGATGTCCGCGGTCCCGATACAGAAACCCTTCGCGGCCAGGATGATCCGTTCCTTCAGGTATTTGGGGTCAGTGTAAAAACTCATATTCGGCCTGTCAGATATTTGGGGTCAGAGCTATTGCTCTGACCCCAAATATCCCCTATTTCCGTGCATGGAATGGTCTGCTGAGTTCGTGTACGGCGTCCACAAGTACCGCTACTTTATCCGGGTCGATGTCGGGATGGATGCCGTGCCCCAGGTTGAAGACGTGGCCGTCTGCCGGCCCGTAGGCAGCCAGTATCTCCGCCACCTGCCTGCGGATGGATGCCGGGGAGGAATACAGCACGGCCGTATCCAGGTTGCCCTGCAACGCCACCTTCCCACCGGTTCTCCTGCGCGCGGCGTCGATGTCTACGGTCCAGTCGACCCCGATGGCGTCACAACCGGACCCGGCAATGTCCTCGAGCCACAGGCCTCCACCCTTGGTAAACAGGATGACCGGCACCGATTCGCTCCGGCCTTCAGCCTTGATGCCCTGGACAATCCGTTTCATGTACCCCAGTGAGAACTCCTGGTAAGCATCCCGCGACAATATGCCACCCCAGGTGTCAAAGACCATGACCACATCGACCCCCGCCGCAATCTGGCCGTTCAGGTAGTCTGTGATTGAGCGGCTCAACACGTCCAGCAGCATATGCATCAGGTCCGACTGCCCGTACAACATGCCCTTGGCCCGGCTGAAATTCTTGCTCGACTCGCCTTCAATCATGTAAGTGGCAATGGTCCAGGGACTCCCGGCAAAGCCGATGAGCGGGACCTTGCCCTGCAATTCCCGTTTGATGAGCCTGACCGCATCCATGACGTAACGCAGGCTGGTTTCAACATCGGGCACTCCCAGGTTGCGGATGTCACTCCCGGTCCGGACCGGCCTGGCAAACTGCGGACCCTTGTTCTCCACCACACTCAGCCCCAGGCCCATGGCGTCGGGTATGGTAAGAATGTCGGAAAACAGTATTGCCGCATCAAGGTCAAAGCGATCCAGGGGTTGCAGTGTGACCTCGCAGGCAAGCTCGGGAGTCTTGCACAGGGTCATGAAACCGCCCGCACGCTGCCGGGTGGCGCGGTATTCAGGCAGGTAACGCCCTGCCTGGCGCATGATCCAGAGCGGCGTCATGTCGACCGGTTGGCGCCGAAGCGCTCTTAACAGACGATCGTTAAGCAATTTTTCAGGCACTGGCAAAACACTTCCATACGTGGTGGGCAAGGCTAAACAATAAGCCCTCATCCCGGCAAAAACAAGGGGAAAAGCCGAAGCGGCCTCTATTTTACGGGTCCGGTTACTATCATGTTGACCTGCTGACTCGTTCAGGAATACAATGGCGACCTGATTCTCGCAGGATACAGAAAGGCATGAACTGGAATACGATGGCTTTTTTTGAAAAGGCCACATTGAAATCGGTGCTGGAACAACTCCGGGCGGGCGCCGACCCGAACGCAAAGGATGAGTGGGGATTCACCCCGCTGCATTTTGCCGCTGCGTTCAATGATGACCCCGACATTGTTTCCGCCCTGGTGGACGCCGGCGCGAACCTGAACGCGCAGGACAAGGAATGGGGCGCTACACCGCTGCACTGGGCAGCCTGGTCCAATGACAATCCCGGTATCATCATCGCATTGCTGGACGGTGGAGCAGACCCGAATTCCAGGGATGCCAGGGAGAGCACCCCGCTGCATGCGGCAGCGGACCAGAGCAATAACCCCGAGATTATCCTTACCTTACTGGACTCCGGCGCCGACCTCACCCTGCGGGATGCCGGAAAACTGGCCTGGGACTATATCAAGGACAACGAAACCCTGAAGGACACCGACGCTTACGTAAGACTGGGCGAATAGGAAAGGGAACAGTCCGGCGCCGGCTACCCGGAGTGGTCCAGGCTACCAGTTTTCTATTGCGGTGCGCAGGTCCACCTCGAACGTCCATGCGGTTTCGGGTTGTCTGTAGAGATATTCGTAGGCGTCGACGATCCCGTCGATACTGATCATCCCCTCATCGCCCAGTTTTTCCGCATACTCGGGCCACCTCGTCTTGATTTTTTCACCGTTGATCGCGCCGTCGACGACCACGTGGCCCACATGGATTTTTTCCGGGCCGTATTCCTTTGCCAGGGCCTGCGCCAGGACACGCAACGCGGCCTTGGATGAGTTGAACGCGCCAAACCCGGCCCGCCCGCGCATGGATGCGCTGGCGCCGGTAAACAGCAGGGTGCCGCCGGAACCCTGCATCTGCTGCAGCGCGGCGCGGGCAAACAGGAAGCCGCCGAAACAGCAGATTTTCCAGCTCTTTTCAAAATAGGATGCCTCCATATCGATGATTTTGCCCGGCGTGTTGTTGCCGGCGTTATAGATGGCGACGGAGAGAGGGCCGGCGTGCGCGGCCTCGTCGAACAGGTTGTTCACTTGCGCCTCGTCGGTGGTGTCGGCAACGTACGCGCTCGCCGTGTTTCCTTCCGCCTCGATCAACGCTACAACCTTGTCCAGTTTCGCCCGGGTCCGTCCCGCCACGAAAACATGCAGGCCCAGACCCGCAAAGCGTTTACACAATTGTGCTCCCAGACCGTGTTCCGGCCCTACCCCTATGATGATTGCAGTCTGCATGGTCAGTTTCCTGTTCCTGTTTTTGGTTATTGGAGACTGAATATTAAATCCTATGTATCCAACGGTAAAGTTACTAACGGCATTTTCCGTTTTTTCGCCCGGCTGAGATACTCATCGAATACGCCGCGGTAATCTTCAGCGCCGTATTGCTTGAATATTTCCGCGAGCAGGTTAGGCATCTTCCGGTAGGGCGAAACGCCCAGTTCCTGCAGCATGATGTCCAGGTATTGCTGGAACCGGGTATTGACGGCGCAGGAGCGCGACGGTTCGTAGTTGATATGTTTGCGCTTCCACTCCCGGATGGCTTCGATACACCTGAGCATCTCATCACGGTCCGGCAGGGTGATGTCTCCGTCCAGGTGCGCACACAGCCAGATCATGCCTATTTCGGCCGCGGGCACATGCATGAAGCCGTGGTTATAACCGGCGCAGGCAAAGTGCGGGATATCCGGATGCAATACATGACGGTACAACTGCACGCCGTCATCCTCACTCTCCAGCAGAGTGCGGTATTTGCCGGGCAGGAAAGGGAACCTGGGTTTTTCCGAGCCGACGCATAACACCACCTGGTCACAGTCTAAACTGCGGCCGTCTTCCAGGTGCACGGTTGCACCGGTGAAACGGGATATCTCTCCGTGGCAGGGTTCAATCCGGCCGTCCGCAACCAGGCGGTAGTAATCCGGCGGCGTCAGCGCGGCCGCCGAACGCAGGTCGCCGGTGAGCTTGTGAGGCGGTATCAGGGTATCCAACCGCCGCTGCGCGGCCCTGCCCTTGAATACCCCGAGCAGTTTGCACAACAGGACGATCAGGCCCGAGATGAAAGACCAGAACGTGTCCACCAGCAAGCCCAGCCTGCGGTGAGCGAAGCGCTCGAAGCGCGACGGGTGCGCCCAGCAGGGCATGAAGAATGTGGTCAACCGGCAAAACATCAGGTGGGTATAATGGATGCCGAAGACGGAAAACGGGATCAACCAGCGCGGTGTCCGGAACACATGGTGCACCCGGCTCGCCACGGCGCCCGCCATGGACGCGATATCGACTGCAGATTTACCGAAACCGACCACCACCGTGCGCTTGTCCCTGAACAGGTCCGGGGAACCGATATCCCGCTCGGTGATGACCTCGCCCGCGAACGTCTCCTGGCCGGGAAACGCCGGCTTGTGCTTGCCTTCGGTGTACTGGCCGATGGCCGAGACCACGTAATCGAACTGCTGTTCCCGCTCGCCGGAATCATCCCGGCAACGCAGCGTCCAGCCGCGCTCATTTTCATCCATCCCGGTGACCTCGGTGCGCATGCGCACGTCCAGGCCCAGGCCCTCGATCGCCAGGTCCAGGTAGTTCAGTATCTCCGCGGCGGTAGGATGGTACGAGGGTTTGAACGGCCAGGGAAATTCCGCCAGGGTATACTGGCGGCTGGTATTCTGGAGATACACCCCCGGATACCCGACTGCCCAGACACCGCCCGCCCTGGCGGATTTTTCAAACAGGATTGTCTGGTGGCCGGCTTTGTTGAGAATACTTGCCGCCGCAATACCGGTAATGCCGGCGCCGATAATGGCGATTTTCATTGACTTCGTTATTTGTTTATTATGGCCGTTACAGTTTATCCGAATTTGAATGGAGATTGAAAATCATGTACCTGGTAACAGGCAGCTTCCTGTTCAAACAGGAAAACCTTGAACAGGCCGAGTCGGTAATGCGGAATATCGTTGAAGTCGGCCGGACTGAACCCGGTATAGTGCGCTATACGTTCTATCCCGACCCGGATGACCCGCTCCAGTATTTTCTCTTTGAAGAATGGGAAACAAAGGAACTGCACGACGATCACTTCGAAAGCGATTTCATGCAGGCGACGGTGCCGGGGTTATTCGAGTGTTTTGCCGAACCGCCCCAGGTGTACTACTACGACGCTACGGTCGCGGGAACGCTGTGATAAAAACCTGAACCAGGGGACAGATTTAAATCTGTCCCCGGTAATTGCTGTCCCCGGTAATTGCTGTCCCCGGATTTTCAGCGAAAAAATACCAGCGCCCTGAGTTCTATGCTCTCCCTGGGCGGCGCGTTGTCGGGGGTATGGGGGTCGTCGAACGAGCCGTGGGCCGTGAACCGGGCGTTGCCGCCGGCTGCTGAATCGTAGACCTTGAAGACGATAGCCTCGTCGCGCCGCATCTCCGGGAAGTAGTACCAGCGGTGCGCGGGGTTATATGAAATGGTATAGGTTTCGCCAACGCGGTTCGGGTGCCTGCGTTCCGTCGGGATCAGGTCTGCCTGCGCAAGGCTTTGCGCATCACAAACCGCCAGGGGTTCGCTGACGATATCAGCTCCGATGGGGCGCCATACCTGCACGATCATGAACCTGTGCCGTAACAGGTCTTCCGCCTCCTCCGGCAACAGGTCCCTGACACGCTGCGGCCCGGACCAGTCGGTGTAATCATTATGGACCTGTTTCAGCGGTTCGCGTGTTCCCTGTTCCTGTTTGACCTGGTCGCCGGATCGCACGGTATAGTCAAAGATATGTACCCGGTATGCGCCCGTCACGCGTTTGATCAGTGCGCCGGCTTCGGGATAGTAATCAGCTTCGACCTGCTGCCGGTCAAAAAAATCTTTCACTTGGGTTGCGTGCCTGACAAACACAAACCCGTGCTTGTCAAAAATGAAGTCATCGACTTCCCTGCGGCCGTTGCGGACCTTGACAACGTGTTCATCGAACGTGCAGTTGCGGTATTCGATGCGGCCGCCCAGGGTGAGGGACAGGCTGACCGGCTTGACACCGGTGTTAACGGTGTAGCGAATCGGGGCGTTGACGTGATCCTGCATTGAAAACCGGCCGGTCTGGTTGGATATCAGGCGGAAAAGACTACGACGCGCTCCGGTTCGATGCGGTACATGACACGAACCTCACCGTCTTCACGCCACGGATAGGGACTCTGCTGTATATACTGCTCGGATAACCGGTCTATATGCTCGTCCGCACCTGCTTCGCTTATCCCGGCGACTTTCCCCCGTACCTCCATCCAGCGGTACGGATTCTCCGGGTCGACGGCAAGCACCGTAACATTCGGGTTGGCGCGCATGTTCCTGTCTTTTATGCGCCCCTTTGCGGAATTGACGAGAACATGAGTACCGTCATAGCCACACCAGACAGGATGCACCTGGATCGAACCGTCAGCCATGTGTGACGCCAGTTGCACATAGACAGGGCCTGTCAGTAAATCGGCATATGCTTCGGGAATCTCATTGCTCATTTCTTTCTCCGCCACCTGTATTCAGTTTGACAAGGAAACCGGCGCAACCTGTCCACCGGCCGTCAGGCAACGGCGGTGAACTGAGTTTATCAGCTTTCAACGCTTGGTTAAGGGCCCCGGATCTACACGAAACTGCGAGGCATACGACCGCCTTTGAACCGAGGCCGGTTCAGGGAAATTCCAGGCAAATCAGACCATGCAGGGCGGGAGATACGGGCTACCTCCCGCCTGCACCCTGATAATCTTGCTACTCGTTGTGTTGGACGTTCTGCTCCAGGACCTGCCACTGTGGCGGACCGTCAGAAGCTTCGTCCATGGCAGCCTCGTCAGCAGGTGCTTCTTCCATGCTTGTCTCGTCCATTGCTGCGTCACCGGCGTCGGCGTCTCCCCCAGCATCACCCGCATCGCCGCATCCGGCAAATCCCATGATCAATGTAAGAAAAACCGCTAATGTAAGATATCGCATCTGTTGCTCCTCACTGTTTATTCTAAAATTTGCGCAAAATCAGTATACCAGACCCCGAACAAGTATATTAAAAACAAATCGATATTGCCAGAAGGATTTAGTTGACCTGTCCTGCTGCGGCAACTGCCCGGTAGAATACTGATCGATCAATTGATTTCAGGCGGCAATGACGCAGGTCTCCCCCCGAAGAAATCAGCATAGGAATTTCCACGCCTGCGCTACCCAGGCTCCATACCTTGCGGAACAGGCCGGAGAGGTCGTACACGGGTTCATTGTCTACCGAGAGCACGATGTTGCCCGGTTTGATCCCGGCCTGGTCGGCGGGGCAGCCCGGGTACACGCTTGTCACTACCAGCTTGCCTTCATATTCCTGGATCAATGCGCCCATCCAGGGTTTGGGAGGAACGCGCCGCTGTCCGTGTTCGCACATCTCCTCCAGGTAGGGTGAGACCAGGTCTATGGGGATGAACATATTACCCAGCAGTTCTTCATCGGACTCGCCGGGAAGTTCCATCAGCAGCGATCCCACGCCGCAGAGTCGCCCGTACTGGTCCACCAGCGCTGCGCCGGCCCAGTCGTTGCAGCCGGGCGAGGTCAACAGGGCATAATCCAGTAAATACTCCCAGCGGCCGGCAAATTCCTCCCTGGCAAACAGTTCGCATGGAAATGCCTCCTCATGGCCGCTGCGGTAAACCAGCAACGGCTCGTCAAGAGATAAATCATCACTCGGCCCCGGATTGAGGTAATCGCCCTCGAGCGGGAGGGTCGGTTTCAGCAGGGTGATGCCGGAATCATAATCCTGGGCTACGATATAGCCGGGCGCACCCTTGCCCTGTTGGGACCTGATCCAGATGTGTTCTGCTTCCAGCACCAGGTAGCCTGCGGTCGCAATCAAGCCGTCCGCGCGTATCCGGACACCGTGACCGCTGCGTTCCGTACCGAGAATTTCTGCCGTCATCGCCAGCTCCGGTACCTTGCTATGGACGAATACCATAGCGTTGGTTCCAGTATTAACGGAGTCGGACATGCTGGCGGCCTGGCCCGGGCGTGGTTACTTCGGTGCGTTATTCGAGTGGTGCAGGCAGATCTGACGAACCCATCAGAAACAGGTCAATGCCGCGGGCCGCGGAACGGCCTTCTGCAATAGCCCAGACGATCAGTGACTGTCCCCGCTGCATATCACCTGCGGTAAACACGCCGTCGACGCTGGTCATCCAGTTCCGGTCCCTTTTCACGTTGCCTCTTTGCGTCAGTTCGACACCCAGTTGCTCCAGCATTCCCGTCTGCTCAGGTCCCAGGAACCCCATGGCGAGCAATACCAGGTCACAGGGCAGAACAGAATCCGTTCCCGGTCTCTCCACGAAGTTCAGCCGGCCGTTTTCGTGCTTCATTTCCACCTCGACCAGTTCCAGCCCTGCTACATGACCCTTGCCGTTGTCGGTGAAACGCCTGGTGGAAACCGCGTAGACCCGCTCTACACCTTCCTCATGGGCCGAGGCGACCCGGTAAATGCGCGGCCATTCGGGCCACGGGTTGTCTTCGGCGCGGGAATTCGGCGGCTTGGGCATGATTTCAAGCTGGTGGACGGACTTCGCCCCCTGGCGGTTGGCAGTGCCCAGGCAGTCTGCGCCGGTATCGCCCCCGCCGATAATGACTACGCGTTTCCCCTGCGCGCTGATAAACCGCTCCCCGGGTATCTCGTCACCTTCGCAGCGCTTGTTCTGCAACGGCAGGTAGTCCATGGCCTGGTAAATTCCGTGCAGTTCCCGCCCGGGGACCGGCAGGTCCCGGGAGGCGGTTGCGCCTCCTGCAAGCAGGACCGCGTCATACTCAGCGCACAAGTCCCGCGGGTCGGTGTCCGCACCGACGTCGCAACCGGGTTTGAAGACAACGCCTTCCTGTTCCATCTGCTCAAGACGCCGGTCCAGGACCCGCTTCTCCATCTTGAATTCCGGGATGCCGTAGCGTAACAGGCCGCCGATGCGGTCGGCGCGTTCGTACACGGTCACCCCGTGGCCGGCCCGCGCCAGTTGCTGGGCGGCGGCCAGGCCCGCCGGGCCCGAACCGATGACGGCAACCTGCTTGCCGGTCTTCAGCGGCGCCGGTTGCGGTGCAATCCAGCCGTTTTCCCAGGCCTTGTCGATGATGGTGAGTTCCACCGCCTTGATCGTGACCGGGTCATCGTTTATTCCCAGCACACAGGAACCCTCACAGGGAGCAGGGCAAAGAGTGCCGGTAAATTCCGGAAAATTATTGGTGGCATGCAGCCGGTGAATGGCTTCCAGCCATTGGTCCCGGTAAACCAGGTCATTCCAGTCCGGGATCAGGTTGCCCAGGGGACAGCCCTGGTGGCAGAACGGAATGCCGCAGTCCATGCAGCGGGACGCCTGCGCCTTCAGGGGTTCAACCGGCCACGGCGCCATGACCTGGCCCCAGTCAGCGAGCCGCTCCGCGACGGGACGATACGGCTGTTTTTCCCTGTCGAACTCGATAAACCCGGTAATCTTACCCATGCGCCGCTTCCATGATCGCCTCTTCCTCCGACAGCCCTTTCTCCCGGCCTTTCCTGATGGCGTCCAGTACCAGCTTGTAATCCCTGGGCATGACCTTGACGAAGCGTCCCTGGTATTGCCGCCAGTTGTCCAGGATACGCCGGCCTGTGCTGCTGTGGGTATACTGGACGTGCCGGGTCAGAAGCTGCTTTACGGTTGTTACGTCCTCTTCTTCCGCAACGGCCTCCAGCAGCACCATCTGCCGGTTGCAGCGGATGTGAAAATCCTCGTCCTCATCCAGGACGTAGGCAATGCCGCCGGACATGCCCGCGGCGAAGTTCCGTCCGGTCCTGCCGATAATGACCACCCGGCCGCCGGTCATGTATTCGCAGCCGTGGTCACCGACGCCCTCCACCACGGCGTGGACGCCGCTGTTCCTGACACAGAACCGTTCTCCCGCGATACCCCTGAAATAGCCTTCACCGGAGGTTGCGCCATACAGGGCGACATTGCCGATGAGGATGTTCTGTTCCGGTACGAAGGTCGAGGCCCGCGGCGGGTAGACGATGATCTTGCCGCCTGACAGTCCCTTGCCCAGGTAATCGTTGGCGTCCCCTTCCAGGGTAAGGGTAACGCCGTTCGGGACAAACGCGCCGAAACTCATCCCGGCAGAACCGTTGAAATGTACCCGCACGGTATCCGCCGGCAGGCCTTCGGCGCCGTAACGTTTCGTGATCTCGTAACCCAGGATCGTCCCCGTGGTGCGGTTCGTATTCCTGATAGGCAGGATGATGTCCACCGGTTCCCGCGTCTCCAGCGTGTTTTTACACAGGGGAACCAGCGTGGTCACGTCCAGCGATTGTTCCAGGCCATGATCCTGTTCCTGTGACCGGAATAACCCCACCTCGGGGCCCATTTCCGGTTTATACAGGATGTTGGAGAAGTCCAGGCCGGCAGCCTTCCAGTGGTCCACCGCCTCGTTCATGTCCAGCCGGTCACTGCGCCCGATCATCTCTTCCACCGTCCTGAAACCGAGTTGCGCCATCAGTTCGCGCATTTCCTCGGCGACAAACCTGAAGAAGTTCTCGACGAACTCCGGCTTGCCGTTGAATTTCTCCCGCAGTTGCCTGTCCTGTGTCGCCACGCCTACCGGACAGGTATTCAGGTGGCATACCCGCATCATGATGCAACCGCTGACGACCAGGGGGGCCGTGGAAAAACCGAATTCCTCGGCGCCCAGCAACGCCGCGACAACCACGTCGCGGCCGGTCTTCAACTGGCCGTCCGTCTGCACGACGATGCGGTCGCGCAGCTTGTTCTGCACCAGCACCTGCTGGGTCTCGGCCAGTCCCAGTTCCCAGGGCAACCCCGCGTGTTTCAGGGAACTGACCGGCGATGCGCCGGTGCCGCCGTCATAGCCGGAGATCAGCACCACGTCGGAGTGGGCCTTGGATACCCCTGCGGCGACCGTGCCCACGCCGACTTCCGCCACCAGTTTCACGTGCACGCGCGCGTCGGGGTTGGAATTCTTCAGGTCGTGGATCAACTGGGCCAGGTCTTCGATGGAATAGATATCGTGGTGCGGCGGCGGCGAGATCAGGCCCACCCAGGGCGTGGAATGCCGTACCTCGGCGATCCACGGATAGACTTTGGGCCCGGGCAGTTGTCCGCCTTCACCCGGTTTCGCTCCCTGCGCCATCTTGATCTGCAGGTCGTCGGCATTCACCAGGTATTCACTGGTGACGCCGAACCGGCCCGAGGCCACCTGCTTGATGGCGCTGCGGCGCAGGTCGCCGTTCTCATCCGGCGTATACCGGGACGGGTCTTCGCCGCCCTCGCCGGTGTTCGACTTGCCGCCGATGCGGTTCATGGCGATGGCTAACGTCTCGTGGGCCTCCTTGCTGATGGAACCGTAGGACATGGCGCCGGTAGAGAAACGCTTCATGATGTTCTCGACCGGTTCCACTTCCTCCAGGGGAATGGGCTCCGCTGCCATCCTGAACTGCATCAACCCGCGCAAGGTGGCCATGTTGCTGCTTTGATCGTCAACCAGCCTGCTGTACTCCTTGAAGATGCGGTACTGCCCGCTGCGCGTGGAATGCTGCAGCCTGAACACGGTTTCCGGGTTGAACAGGTGGTATTCGCCGTCGCGGCGCCACTGGTATTCGCCGCCCCATTCCAGGTCCGGGCGCTTCACCGGCCGGTCCGGGAACGCGTTGTGGTGGCGCAGGCTGTTCTCGGTGGCGACGACGTCCAGCCCTATGCCGCCGATACGCGAAGCAGTCCAGGTAAAATAATGATCGACGAAATCCTTGTCCAGGCCGATGGCCTCGAAGATCTGTGCGCCGCGGTATGACTGAACGGTGGAAATGCCCATCTTCGACATGGTCTTGATCAACCCCTTGTTGACCGCCTTGATGTAGTTGGCCACTGCCTTGTCGAACTGCATCTCGGGCACGAAGCCCTCGCCAATCAGGCCGCTGATACTCTCGAACACCAGGTAGGGGTTGACCGCCTCGATGCCGTAGCCGACCAGGACCGCGAAATGGTGGACTTCCCGGGGCTCGCCGGATTCCAGCACCAGCCCCACCCGGGTACGGCTGCCGTTGCGTATCAGGTGGTGGTGCACACCGGCGGTAGCCAGCAACGCGGGGATCGGCGCCAGTCCGTCATCGACGCCGCGATCCGACAGGATGATATAGGTGTAGCCTTCCTCGATGGCCCGGTCGACTTGTTCGTATACATCATTCAGGGCCTGGTCCAGACCCTGTCCGCCCGCGGCGACGGGATACAGGATAGGTATGGTCCTGGTCCTGAAACCCGGCAGGTTCATGTCGCGGATGCGGGCCAGTTCGGCATTGGTGAGCAGCGGCGAAGGAATGCGGATGCGCTTGCAGCTTTCGGGACCGGGCTGCAGCAGGTTGGCTTCAGGTCCTATGGTCGTGGAGACCTGGGTGACCAGTTCTTCGCGAATGCCGTCCAGGGGCGGGTTGGTGACCTGGGCGAACAACTGCTTGAAATAATCGTATAACAGGCGCGGCCGGTTTGATAACACGGCCAGGGCCGCATCCGTCCCCATTGAACCGATGGGCTCTTCCCCCTTGCTGGCCATGGGCGCCACCAGTATGCGTAATTCTTCGTGTGTATACCCGAACGCCTGCTGGCGCTGCAACAGGGTATCGGGATCGGTGCCGTGGATGTTTTTCGGGTTGGGCAGGTTCTCCAGCGGCAGCAGGTTTTCCTTCAGCCAGCGGCCGTAGGGATGCTCGTCGATATAACGCTGTTTCAGCTCGCTGTCTTCGATGA
>MKWU01005452.1_pt1 | contig 13854 bp, 10 predicted proteins | sample 809101 | NCBI WGS metagenome assembly MKWU01 (sample SAMN05860141, study PRJNA318959) | sponge metagenome | host: Aplysina aerophoba | place: Slovenia: Piran, Adriatic Sea, Gulf of Piran | collected 2013-05-07 | reverse complement strand
CAGTTCGGCGCGGCCGCCGCGGGCGAGCACCCGGAGGCGGGCGCCTTCACCGGATTCATATGCCCCGTGAAGCCGGCTCGAGAGTCCCGCCGGCAGGGGATCGGACCGCGGTAGCGCCACCTCGGTTCCCTCCCGGAGGCCGAGCGCCGCCTCGAGGGCAAGCCGCACGATTCGAGAGACCACCGCGTTCGTGAAGTCCACGTTGCTGACCGCCACCGCGCCGAGGCCCGCCTCGGGGAGGAACGCCAACTCGGTGGAATAGCCGTAGATGGCCCCCCCGTGGCCTATCACCCCGTGGGAGATCGTCTCGCCGGTAGCGCTTGTCGTCTCCAGCCGGCCCCGGGCGAAGCCGAGCCCGAACCCGGTGGGCTCGGCGTCATCGGGATCCGCCGGGAACTGGACGCGCCACATTTCGGCGAGCGCCTCCGAATCGAGAACCCCCGGGAGTGCGCCCCCCGCCATCAGGGTCAGGAACCGGCCCAGATCGCGGACCGAGGTCACCATCGAACCCGCCGGAGCCATCCCGAGCGGGAAGTCCGGCGCCGGGAACTCCCGTCCGTCGTAGCTCCACATCGAGGCGTGCGCGACACGGTCGGCGGGCGCGGTGGCGAGCGAGAAGGAACTCGATTCCAGTCCCAGCGGAACGAGCACCTCTTCGGTCACCGCTTCGGCAAAGGACATGCCGGCAGCGTGCTCCAGCACTCGGCCGACCACCGCGATGCCGGCGTTCGAGTACTTCTGCCGGAGTCCCGGAGGGAAAACGAGCGGGATCCCATTCAGGCTCTCGACGGTCGCGGCAAGCGAGGGGTCCGTGTCGTCGAAGTAGTGCCCGACCGGCGGCTCGCGCACGAGGCCGGCCCGGTGCGCCATGAGCCGGCGGAGGGTGACCCCTCCCTCCTCGGGCACGCCGGCGGGCGCGAATCCTGGAAGGAAATCCGGGACCTCGGCGTCGAGGTCCAGCTCCCCGGCCTCGTGGCGGGCCACCACCGCGATGTCGGTGAAGAGCTTCGACACCGACCCGACCCGAAAGAGCGTGTCGGCATCGGTCGGGACACCGGGTTGCGCCTCGCCGAAACCTCGCGCCCAGACGATCCGCTCGCCGTCGGTGACGGCGAGCGCCAGCGCCGGAATGTGTTTGTGCTCCATCTCGGCGGTCACGAAATCGGAGATCCGGGACGCAAACCGTTCATAGCCCGGATCCGGGCCGATGACGGCGGGCTGGGGAACGTCGGCGGCTCCACAGCCGGCCAACACGGTGAGAGCGAGTCCGGCTCGCCGGCGGACTCGGAATCGACCTGTCATCGGCTGCCTTCCCCCTCGCTTGCGCCCTCCCTGACCGCGCCGCCGTTCCCCGTCCACGCCGGGTCGTCGAGGGTGTCGGGAACCGGTCCGCCGAGTTCGCGACCCGGAGGACGGCCGCCGAGGGCGTCGTCGAAGAAGTCGGCGATCCGGTTCCAGAAGATGCCGGGCGGCGGATAGTCGTCGAATCCGTGTTCTCCGCCGGGGAGAATCCAGCGCCGAGACGGCAGGCCCGCCGCCAGCCGAGCGTCATGGAGTTCCAGGCTGTGTTCGGGAGGTACCTGGCGGTCCCGGTCGCCGTGCACGAAGAGTACGGGCCCCGGGATCTCGTCGACCACCTCGACGGGGCGCACCTCCCGGATGCGGAGTCCGGTGCGCATCCGGACGAACAGGGCCAGCGGCCCCCGCAGCGCGGGTATGCCGCCGCGCATTTCCAGCATCGAACCGGCGGCGCGCCAGAGGTCGGCATAGGGGGCGTCGAGAGCGAGCGCCGGAAGGTCGCCGAGTTCGGCGGCCGCATACATGGCGGAAGCGGCGCCGTTCGAGGTTCCGAAGACCACCACCCGGGACGCGTCGGCGTCGGGCCGCGACCGCAGGTAGCGGACCATGGAGCGAACGTCGTGGCGTTCGTTCCAGGTGTAGGTGATGTATTCCCCGTCGCTCGAGCCGCGGCCGGACAGATCCATGGTCAGAATCCCGTAGCCCCGGTCATGGAGGAATTCGGCGCCGTGGTCGAGCGCCTGGTAGCGGGAGGAGTGGGCCCCGTGCACCCACACCACCGCCCGTCCGTCACTGTCCCCGGGGGGTGGAATCCACCAGCCCCTGAGCGTGTGACCGCTGCCGGAGGCAAGAGCGACTTCCTCGAACACCAACCCCAGGTCCCCGGGATGCCGTACGTAGCGCGACAGCCGGAGCGGCAGGGTGAGTTCCTCTCCGCTCCGCACGACGGTGAGGTCCACCGTTTCGCCCGCGATCCGGGTACTGATGAGTCCCCCCATCGCTTCCCGCGCGTCGCGGTACGCCACCCCGTCCACCGCGGTGACCCGGTCCCCGTTCCGGAGGCCGGCTTCCCGGCCCTGCGCGGTGACCCGGCGCATCACGAACCCTTCGGCATCCTCCGCGGGTTGCGAGAAGCCGATAAAGGCCACCCCGGGCGGCGGACCGTCGGCGGGCGGCATGACGCCGCCGAATCCGGGGCTGTCCACACTCCGCCGGAGCCCGGTGGTGTAGGCCAGCGCCATCCGGTCGAGCAGCCGGATCCCGAACAGCACCGGAACGAGCGCCAGGGCGACGGCCCCGAAGACCAGCAGCCTCCGGTGCAGGACACGCATCGCCGGGATTCTAGGAGACGGGGCGAATGGGGAGCACGCAGGGTGCCTCCGCCTGGACAGCCGACCTCCGTTCGGCATCGCGCGGAAGCGCAAGACCCGCGACGCCGGGTTGCCCCATGCCAGCTCACAGGCGCAGTCTCAGGCCGGCTCGCCAGACACGTCGAGCCGACCCGATATCTCCCTCAGCCGAAGCCACTGCTGGTAGTAGAGGGGCAGCACGATCACCGACTCGGTGAACTGGAAGACGTACATCACTACCGCGAACACCGTGCCGTATTCGAGGGTCTGCTCCGCCGCCGATCCGATCGAAAAGACCAGCAAACCCATCAGGAAGAGCCACACCACTCCGAAGTTGACCGCCTCGAGGTCCGACAGCTTGATGTTCCAGCGCATGAGAGCCCGGAGGTGTGCGGCGACCCGGCCTCGGTCACCGCTCTCGACCGCGTCCACCTGGAGTTCCTGTTCGTCGTTGAGCCCGGCGTTGTAACGGGTCGTCAGCTTTCCGGTCAGGGCGTAAAGAACCAGGCTGACGGCGGTGACCCCCAGGCAACCAACGAAAACAGGCCGGTTGAGCGCCGAAAGAATGAGCAGAGTGCCGCCGAGGCCGATGACTCCCGTGATCAGGCCGGGGACCTGGTGCTCGAAGAACTCGACGCACTCCTGCAGCATTCGGAGACGCGCCGTCTTTGTCGAGGTACCGCTCGCCGTGTCCTGCGTGACCAGCTCCTCGCCCAGCCGCCGAAACACCCGCGCGTACGCCCGACTGTCCACGAAACGGCGGGCAATCCCGATCCCCATGGTTCCGATCCCGAGGGCGGCGAACTCGTAGAGACCGCGCGCCGAGTCCGCGAGCACGCTGTCGATGGCGCGGCCGATCACCAGCGGAAACAGGGTCCAACCCGCCGCCTCCAGGAGGACCAGACACAGAGTCAGCGCAAAGCGGCCGGCGAACCGTTTCAGAAGAGTGAACAACCTCGATCCCTGCATCGACGCGGAAGAGGATCGCAGAACGGGTCGCGTTCGTTCCTCCGAGTTGTAACGTCCGGGGTGGATCAGACGTATGGCAACTGGAGGGATGCTCCACGATCAGGAAATCGCACGGCTTGTCCGCGTCTGCCAGGAAGCCGATCGGCAAGCCTCCGCCGACACCCCGGACACCGGCCAGGCCAGCGCCCGGGAGGCGTGGGCAACGCTCTATCGGCACTTCCATCCCCAGGTGCTGGCGTTTTGCCGCCGAACGCTTCCGGGGGACTCCGGGGAAGACCTGGCAGCGGAGATCATGATGAAGACGCGCTTCCGGCTGGACTCCTTCGATACTGCGCGCCCCTTCGGGCCATGGCTTTTCCGGATCGCGGCCAACCGCTGCTGGGACGAGGCGCGGAAGAACCGCCGATCCGAACCGCTCGACGACGAAGGCGCGGCGCAACTGGTCTCCGATTCCCCGAGCCCGCTCGACCGGCTGATCACCGAGGAGCGGCGGGAACGCGTCCGCGCCGCGCTCTCCGGGCTGCCGCTCCGGCAGCGCTTCGCGCTCACCCTGCGCTACGGCGCCGGGCTCAGCTACCAGGAAATCGCCGACACCCTGGGCGTCACCCGCACGAACGTGGGCGTGCTCCTGCTGCGCGGCCGGCGCCGGATGCGCGACCAGCTCACGAGCGAGGAGGAGCTCGGATGATGGCCGAAATCGAACATCTCTCCGAACTGCAACTCCTCGCGCTCCTCGACGAGGAGTTGCCCCGGGCCGAAGCCGCCAGGACGCGAACGCACCTGACCCGCTGCTTCGTCTGCCACCGGCTCTACGAGGGGCTCCGCCGCGAAAGCGACCTGCTGCGGGCGGCGGCGGCCCCCGACGCCGTGCAGGAACGCGAGGTGTCCCGAGAACTCGGGTGGGTGGTCGCCGCGGGACTGGTGCTTTCGCTGGGCCTCATCGCCGTCCGGCGTTTCTTCACCGGTGTGGGCGCGGCGGCGGCGGAAACACCGATGCCGGACGCGCTCCCCGTGCTCTCGAATCTCGGTTTCCGCCTTCTGTCGCTGCTGGACCTCCAGCAGATCGGAATTCAGATTGCCTACGGAGGCATCGTCATCATGACCCTCATCGGTATCGCTCTGGCCTCGAATGTCATGCGCCGCCCCCGCGCGGGCGTCATGCCGGTCCTGCTGGCGGCGCTCCTTCCCGCATTGAGCGCGTTCAGTACCCCGGCGGAAGCGCTCGAGGTCATCGCGGGGGACACCGGGCGCTGCCGCATCGCCGCGGAACGGACGGTGAACGACGACCTGCTGCTTCTCTGCGACGAGGCCGTGGTTGCAGGAACCGTGCGGGGGGATCTCTATTTCGCCGGACGTTCGCTCACGATCACCGGGCGCGTGGATGGCGACGTCTTCGGATTCGGAAACGACATCAACATGGAGGGCAGCGTTGGGCTCAGCCTGCGCGGCGCGGCCCAGTCCGTGCGGATCGGCGGCGATCTGGGACGCGGGCTGGCCGCGGCCGGCGAGACCATCTCGGTCCTTCCCGACGGCAGCGTGGGAGGCGGGATCATGATGGCCGGTGATCGTCTCTCGGTCGCGGGGCCGGTCGGAGGCTCGGTGCTTGCCGGAGGAAGCCGACTGGAGGTGGACGCACCCATCGAAGGTGACCTCGAATTCAGCGGCGAGGCGCTGCATCTCGGGTCCGGAGCGGCGATCGCCGGCGACGCTCAGTACACCGGCCCCACGGAGCCCGAGCGCGAGCCCGGCGCCCCCAACGTGGAGTGGTTCGAGCCTGAACCCGAAGAAACGAGCGTCTGGGACGAAGTCATGCGGATCGCGACCCGCTGGGCCATGGGACTCGCGCTCGGACTCGTGCTCGTCCTGCTGGCCTCCGGACCCCTCGGCGCGATGGCCGCGGTCGGCGGCAGGCCGATCGGCCCGCTGCTGCTGGGTCTGCTGCTGTTCGTGGGACTCCCCTTCGCCGCGATCCTCCTCGCCATCACCTTCATCGGCCTGCCGCTCGCCTTTGCCGTCGGCATGCTCTACCTGTTCCTGCTCTACGCGGCCCGGGTGATCGCGGCGATGGTGATCGGCCAGGCAATCCTCGGGCTGGCTTCCACGAGCGTCCAGCGGATCGGACGGATCGCGCTGGGACTCGGGATCCTGGTGCTGGCGGTGGAAGTTCCCTTCATCGGGGGAGTGGTCGGCCTGCTCGTCATGTTCTTCGGCCTCGGCGCGTTCGGGCTCTGGGTGTGGCGCTCGCGGCGGGCGGCAGCAGCGGCATAGATCCTGGCCCCTTGCCCCGAAATCTCACGGTCACCGCGTTGGGTGTGGGCTAATATTGGCACATGCGTTTACACGTTCATGTTGAGGACGAGTTGATCGAGCGGGTGGACGCCCTCGCCGGGCGGCGAGGACGCAGCGCTTTCATCCGGAAAGCCGTGCGCGCCGCGGTCGAACACCAGAATCGGTGGGACCTGATCGAGAAGGCCGCGGGCAGCATCCCGGACCACGGACACGAGTGGGACGAGGATCCGGCAGAATGGGTTCGGCGCGGACGCCGCGAAGATCCCCGCCGGGTCGGCTGAAGGAATGCTCGTGCTGCTCGACAGCACGGTGCTCATTGACCATCTGCGCGGTCGTCCGGCGGTCGTTCGGGTGCGGCGACTGCGGTCTCGTGGTGACGTCGCCTGCACGACGGCAGTCAACGTCGAAGAGGTGTACCGCGGGCTTCGTTCGGAAGAAGCGGCTCGGACGGACGATCTCGTCCGCGGCCTGGTGATTCTTCCGCTGGGGCTCGAGGAAGGGCGGAGAGCGGGCAAATGGCGTCAACGCTTCGCGTCCAGCGGAAAGACACTGCCGCAGTCCGACTGCCTGATCGCCGCCGCCGCCTATTCCGCTTCCGCGCTGCTCGTGACGGGAAACCCGAAGGACTTCCCGATGGAAGGAATCCGGCTGGAGCACTGGCCGGTGGGCGCATGAACGGGAAGTCGGGTTTCGCTCCTGTGCCGGGAGCGTTGGCGCGCCTTGGTCGCAGAAACGGAGGTCCCCGATGGGTTGGATCAGCGACCTGGTGAGCGGCGGGCGCCGCCGCCCCGAGCACTCCCCTCCCCCACCGCCTTCACCGCGGGACGTGCAGATCGCCACCGCCGTGTTGCTCCTCGAAGTGTCGGCCGCCGACCACGAGGTGGACGAACGGGAGAAGCAGGAGATCGTGCAGAGCCTCGAGTCGGCCTTTGCGCTGAGTGCGGAGGAAACCGCCGAAATCGTGGACGTTGCCGGACAACGGTCGTCCGAAGCGGTTTCGCTCTACGAGTTCACCCGGCTCGTGGACCGGAGCCTTTCCGCCGAGCACAAGGCGACCATCATCGAATTGCTCTTCCGGGTCGCGTTCGCGGACGGCTGGCTCGCGGGAGAGGAAGAGCAGATCATCCGCAAGGTGGCGACGCTGCTGCACGTGGAGCATCCCGCGTTCATCGCGGCGAAGCTGCGCGCGAAGGGCTGACGGGCGGGACCGGACCTTCCGCCGCGATGCCGGGAGCGGCGCTCCTGCGGTCTAAACCTGGAACATGGTCTTGCCGCCGACGACGGTGCGATGGATCGGGATGTGCTTGAGCTGGTCCGGGTCGTCCGCGGCCACGTCGTGGGGATCCTGCTCGAGCATCACGAAATCCGCGAGCTTGCCGATCTTGATACTGCCCTTGATGTCCTCTTCAAAAGAGGCGTGTGCCCCGTGGATGGTGCCGATCTTGAGAGCCTGGTCGACCGTCACCTGCTGGTTCTCGCCCCACACCCGGCCCTGGGTGTCCTTGCGGGTCACCATGGCCTGGAGGGCCATCATCGGCTCATAGGGTCCCGGCACGTAGTCGGAGGCCCCGGCGACCGGGATGTCGTAGTCGAGGAAGGACTTGTGGGCGAACATCCACTTCATCTTCTCTTCGCCGTACTCCACCCACTTGTTCCCGTGGTAGTGGACGTAGGTCCAGAAGGGAGTCGGAATGGAGCCGCTGTCGTGAATCCGCTGGAGCAATTCCGGGTTCACGAGCGAGCAATGCTCAAGGCGGTGCCGGGCGTCCCGGGGGGCCTCGGCGAGCACCTTTTCGTAGGCGTCGAGAACGTAACCGATCGTCAGGTCGCCGTTCGCATGGATCCCGATGTGGAAGTCGTGGGCGTGTGAGTCCTCGACCGCCTCCAGGATTTCCTCGGGAGTCATCGTGAGGATGCCGTGGTCGTCGGTGCCCTCGTACGGGGTGCTCATATACATCGTGCGGCCGGAGGCCGATCCGTCGGCCCCGTACTTCACCGCCCCGATCCGGAGCCACTCGTTCCCGAAGCCGCGGTGGATCTTGGCCTCCTTGAGCGCGCTGTAGAGATCCGAAGCTCCGGAGGCGAAGTAGTACATCCGGTAACGCAGCTCGCCGGCCGCATAGGCGTCCTCAAGCGCCAGGAGTCCGTCGGAGTCCCCGCCCGTCTGGTGAACACCGGTGATTCCGGCGGCGGTCATCAGTTTCGACATGTGGGCGACGCCCTGCCGGAACTCGGCCCGGCCGTAAACCCGCCGCTGACCGACCCCGTTGAAGACGTCGTCGGCCCGCTCCTCGACGAGGCCGGTCAGTTCCCCGTTCGCGTCCTTTTCGAAGCGGCCGCCCGGTGGATCGGCGACGTCGTTGGTCACGCCGGCCATCTCGAAAGCCTTCGAGTTGTACCAGTAGATATGGCCGCCCCGGTGGGAGACGCGGACCGGAACGTCCGTCGTGGCCTCGTCCAGATCGTGCTTGGTGATCCGGCGGTACTCCCCGTTCTCGCCGGTGACCTTGGTGTCGTCGTACTTGAATCCGTCCACCCAGTAGCCCGCCTGCGTGTCGGCAGCCGCGGCCCGAATCGCCAGCTTGATGTCCTCGATGGTGCGGACGTCGAGGTTCACCTCGAACAGGTCCCGCATCCCGCCGGGGTGGCAGTGGGCGTCGATGAAACCGGGAACGACCGCCATCCCGCCGGCATCCACCACTTCCACGCCGGGCCCCGCGAGATTCATCACTTCGTCGTTCGATCCGACGGCCGCGAACTTGCCGTGCTGGACGGCGAAGGCTTCGGCACGGTCCATCGTCTCCGAGCCCTCGGAGTATTCCGACGTGTAGACCCGGGCGTTATGGACCACCATGTCGGGGCGGCTGGACGCGGCGGTCTGGCAACCGGCCGCGGTCGTGAGCCCGGCAGCGGCAGCCGCGCTCGAGAGCTTCAGGAATTCGGCGCGGCTCAGGTTCTTTTGAAGCAGACGGGACATCTATGTTGTTTCTCCTGGAGTTGGAAGAGTCGTCGCGGAGAATTAACTCACACCCGCTAGTCGGCGCCACTCGGGCGCGGCGTGAGCCGTGGCGGGCCACCGCCGCGGAGCGCCTCGTTCAGGGAATCGATCTGCCCTCGCACCGCCTCCCAGGCGGCGATCCGCTCGTCGTATTCGGCGCTCATCGCATCGATCCGGGCGAGGATCTCGGCGTTCGGGGCCTCGGTATAGGCGTCGAGACTCCGCGCCTCGGCCCCGATCCGGGCGAAAAGCGGGCGCGGCCAGGCGCCGCGTCCCTGACGCCCTTCGTTCCGGGAGAGATTTTTCGCGGCCTCGGCGGCCGCCTCCCGGAACTCCCCGACCCGGGTCTTCAGGTCGGTGTCCGGTTCGGAGACGAACGCCTGGACCAGTTCCGCGGCTTCCTTGGCGGTGGCGTCCGCCGCCTCGTGGGCCCGGGTCATTCCGGCGACCATCGAGGTGAGGCGAACCAGAGCGTCGTGGTTGGCGCGACGGTCGGCGTCCGGAATCCGGATGCGCGGGTCCTCCGACACCTGCACGGAACCCTCGGCCGCAGCGTCGCCGCTCGCCACCCGGACGGTGTAGGAGCCGGGAAGCACGCGCGGACCCTGCGGCGGACCGCCAAAGCCCTGGCCGCCGTCCGGGACCGGGGAGTCGTAGCGGAGATCCCAGTTGACCCGGTTGAGCCCCGGCTCCAACTCGGCCTTCAGGGTGCGGACCGCATCGCCGCCGGCGGCGCTGACGGTGATCTCCGCATCCCCCTCCGCTTTCGCGTATACGTGCAGAAGGGCCCCCTCAGGAGGGTTCGGCGCAATGAAGAACTTGTGCCCGGTATTCCCCTTGTGGGTGTAGATGCGCCAGGCCACGGCGTCGCGAACCGGGAAGAGGTGGACATCCTTCTCGAAGACGGAAGCGTCGAGGGTCGTGAGCGGGGCGATGTCGTCGGCGATCCAGACGCTCCGGCCGTGAGTCCCGAGGATCAGGTCGTTCTCCCGCGGATGGATCGCCAGGTCGTCCACCGGCACGGTCGGGATCTGGCCGCCGATCCGGTGCCAGTTGGCGCCCCGGTCAAGCGTCACGTAGACCCCGAACTCCCCGCCCGTCACCAGAAAGTCCTCGTTGTCGTGGTGCTCGCGGATCACGTTGAGCGCGGCCTCCGGCGGCAACGTTCCCCCGATGGAGTCGAAGCTGTCTCCGTAGTCGTCACTCCGGAACACATAGGTGGAGTAGTCGTCGTTCCGGTGCCCATCGAGGGTCACGTAGACCCTCGACGCCGAGTGCGCCGAGGCGATCAACCGGGTCACGTAGGTCTGGTCCGGCACTCCGGGCAGGTTCCCGGTCAGGTTGTCCCAGGTCTCCCCGCCGTCCCGGCTCCGCTGCAAGCTGCCGTCGTCGGCGCCCACGTAGATGACCCCCTCCTCCACGGAGGAGACGGCGATCGTCACGATCTGTCCGAAGCTCGAGATCCCGTCGTGGCGGGACAGGGTGTCGTCGGTCACCGGGACACCCATGATGGGCAACTCGTCCCGGTCGAGGCGCTTCGTCAGGTCGTCGGTGCGGGTCCAGGCGTCACCCCGGTTCTCCGAGATGAACAGCCGGTTGCCACCGTAGAGCACGGTGTCGGGATCGTGCGGCGAGATCACGATGGGACTGTTCCAGTCGAAGCGATAGCGCTCGCCGCCGTTCTCCGGCTGCGGCCGGATCAGCTTGGTCTCCGACGTCCGGCGGTTCAGCCGGCGCAGGTTGCCGTTTTGGGACTCCACGTAGACGGTATCCGGATCGCCCGGGATGGCCTCGGTGTAGAACCCGTCGCCGCCCCCGATCCGGAACCAGTCCTCGTTGCTGATCCCCTGCCGGAAGAAGGTGCGCGACGGCGCGCCCCAGCTTCCGTTGTCCTGGAGGCCGCCGTACACCATGTAGGGCGTGCCCATGTCGTGGCCGATTTCGTAGAACTGGCCGAGCGGAATCGTGTTGACGAAGTCCCAACTCCGGCCCCGGTCCCAGGAAATATGGATCCCGCCGTCGTTCCCGAGCACCATGTGGTTCGAGTCGGCGGGATCGATCCACAGCGCGTGATGGTCCACGTGGATGCGCTGCACCCAGTCGGTTGCGAAGGTCCGCCCGCCGTCCTGGGAGTAGTACATCTGGGTTCCGAGCACCCAGATGCGCTGATCGTTGTTGGGGTCGATGCGGATCTGGCTGTAGTACATCGGACGCGGGTTCGTGTCGCTCATCCGTTCCCAGTTGAGTCCCTTGTCCTCGGAACGGAAGACCCCGCCTTCCCGGTTCTCGACGATCGCGTAGACGATCCGCGGGTCGCGGCGATAGACGCTGAGGCCGATCCGGCCGGTGTCGCCCTCGGGCAGGCCGCCACCCAGCTTCATCCAGGTATCCCCACCGTCGGTGGTGCGATGGATCCCGCTTCCCGGGCCGCCGCCCGCAAATCCGTAGGCGCGCCGCCGCCGCTGGTAGAGCGCCGCGTAGACGATGTCCGGACTATCGGGATCCATGGCGAGTTCCACCGCGCCGGTGTTCTCGTCACCGTGGAGCACCCGGTCCCAGGTCTCGCCCCCGTCACGGGTCCGATAGACACCGCGCTCGTCGTTCGGGCCCCATAGGTGACCGAGCGCCGCGACGTACACGGTTCCGGGATCCGTCGGATGCACGAGGACCCGGCCGATGTGGTGGGTGTCCTCCAGGCCCTTGTGGGTCCAGGTGGTCCCGCCGTCGGTGGAGAGGTAGACCCCGTTGCCCCAGGAACTGCTCTGCCGGTTCGCCGGCTCGCCGGTGCCCACCCAGACCACCGAGGGATCCGAGGCCGAAACCGCGATGGAGCCGATCGAGGACACCTCCTCGTTCTGGAACTGCGGAATCCAGGTGATCCCATGGTTCTCGGTCTTCCACACCCCCGCGGAGGCGGTGCCGACCCAGAAGACCTTGGGGTCGGACTCGACGACCGCGATGTCGTCGATGCGACCTCCCATGATCGCCGGTCCGACGTTCCGCCACTCGATCCGGTTCAGGATGGATTCGACCTGCTCGGCGGTCTGGGAAGCGGCCGGCGCCGCCACCAGCAGCAGGATCGCAGTCAGCAGGAACCGGGACCGGGGACGCCGGTGCCGGAATGGTGCAAGCGGAAGAATCATGGGTCTCGCCTCCCTCACTACAGCTCTGGTTCGGGCCGTCGCGCGGCCGGTCAGCGAGCGTACACCACCCCGATTCACCGGATTCCGGCTCAAATCCGCCTCCGGGCGCGAGATCAGCCGCCCGCGTGGCCGGTCAGTTGTTTTGGGCGCCGGCGGCGATCCACTGCCGGATGACTTCAATCTCCTCGGCGCTGAGGGGATCCCCCCGAGGCGGCATTACGTTCCCCATGATCCCGGCGCGGTCCTCCAGCTTGTGGATCAGGTAGCTGTTTTCCGGGTCGTTCGGCTTCACCAGATTGAGCGCCGCCTGGATGCTCGGGGCGCTCACCAGCGCCTCGAACGACATCCCCTCCAACAGATTCAGGCCGGCCTCCACCGCATGGTCCCCATGGTGCTCGATGCAGCGGGTATCGAAGACCAGACTCTGGATGCTCGACAACGTCGGCATCAGCGCATCATCCGTGGCAGGCGGCGGTGCGGGCGCGGGTGCGGGGGAGGGGGGGGGGGGGGTCGTCGGGGCCGCGGGAGCGGAATCGTCAGAACCGCACCCGAAGCAGGCTCCGGCGGCCAGAACGAGAAGAAAATGTTTCCGGGTGCGACTCATGTTTCCCAACATATCAGCGGCCCCGGCCGCGTCCGCCGGCCGGCCCGACCCATCCCCGAGATTCCTCACTCCTCGCTACAGATAGAGGTGTAACTGCGCGAGCAGCCGGGTGTTCAGTCTGCCCGTGAAGACGAACCGGTCCCGGTACCACGACAGATTCACGTGCCAATGAGTGCGCGGGTACAGATCTACCCCGTACACCATCCGGCGCACCTCTCCCCGTGGCTCCCCGGCGGTCCTGACCACCTGTGGCGAGATCCGCAGCCAGGCGCCGCGCCGCACCTCCACCGAGGTCTGGTTGGTCAGGATGGTGGTGCGATCACTCCCCGGCACCTCCTGGAAGCGGACATCTGCCTGGCTCCACGACACCAGCCAGGGGAAGGGGGCGTACCCGACAGACACTCCGGCGTCCGTGCTCCGGGGCGAGCGTTCCGCTTCCCCGCGATGCCGGACCGAGCCCACGAAAACCATCCGCGGATTGAGATCCAACTGGAATCGGCCACTGGCGGTGGCGGCCGTGCGGCCGTCATCGTCGAGGAGCGACTCCGCGCGGCCGGGCCCGGCCGAAACCTGGAGCAGCGCCCGATCCGTCTCGAGACCAAGTTCCACGCCGTAGACCTGGTCGTCCTCGCCGAGGTCAAGGCGCTCTCGCGACAACATGGTGTGGTCCGCAAAGCGGACGCCATAGGCGGGCAGGAAACGCCCGCCGCGCAAGCTCAACCGATCCGTCACCCGCCGCCTGATCCAGTGCTCATAGGACACGAAACCGCCCCCGGGCCGCCGTCCGGCGGTGCCGTACACGGTCCACTCGCCCCCCTGCCACGCCGCCCGCAGATCCAGGTTCATGAGGAGGTTGCGGCCGGGGATGTCACGGCCGGCGGACTTGAATTCGAGGCGCGACGGCCGGGCATCCAGTCCCAGTTGAAGCGGAGCTTCGCTCCCGAGCGGACCGAAGAGAAAGTTCTCCTCGGCCCGGCGGTCATCGGGCTCCGCCGCGACGTCACGGCGGCCGAAGGTCGAGATCTCCTCCCGCGAGAGGGAACGGCCGTACGGCGTCAGGAGTCCTCCGCCGGAAGGGGAGTAGTGGCAGGCGGTGCACCGCGGGTATTGCTTCGACAGGAACGTCGGCTCCGCGGCCGCCGGCGCGGCGCCCGAGCAGGCCACGGACACGGCGGCGAGCAGGAAACAGAAGTACCCGCGAGG
>MKWU01005451.1_pt1 | contig 13854 bp, 14 predicted proteins | sample 809101 | NCBI WGS metagenome assembly MKWU01 (sample SAMN05860141, study PRJNA318959) | sponge metagenome | host: Aplysina aerophoba | place: Slovenia: Piran, Adriatic Sea, Gulf of Piran | collected 2013-05-07 | reverse complement strand
CCCCGCCTGAACATCTTCGGGGACGACCGGCTCGCGATGCTCTGCCAGGAGGGGAAGGACAGGATCGCCCACGCCGATCCGGCGACGCTCAGGCCGTCGTCCAACTTCAACCCGAACGTCCGGCGCCAGGTGAAGCGCGACGCCGACGCGCTGAAGGAGAGGTTCGCGGGGTATTTCGGGACCCCTGCCGTTGACCGGGAGGCCGCGTAATGGCCGCCCGCCGCGAGTCGGCCAGCCGGGTCAGCGACTGCGTGACCGCGTTGCTGCGCGACCAGCCCTTCTTCGGCAGCCTCGCGCTCAGGTTGCCGATCCGGCCGGACGCGGCCCGCGAGACGCTGGCGAGCGATGGTCGGGAGATCCGCTATTCGCCTGACTGGGTCGCGAACACCGATGCGGATCTCATCAAGACGGCGATCGGACGCGTGGTGCTCGCGTGCGCGCTGAAGCACCACACGCGCCGCGGCGAGCGCGAGCCCGGGCGCTGGCAGCAGGCCTCGCAGCTCGTTACCCACGGCCTGCTGCGCGACGCGGGCCTCCAGCTCCCGCCCGACGCAGAGGCCGGGGACGGCATCAGCGTGGAACAAGCCTACGACCGCCTGCCCGAACCCCAGGAGGGCGGCGGGGAGGGAAGCGACGGCCCGCCGTCAGGTGGCGACGGCGGTGGCGCCGGCGGTCCGCAACCCGATGCAGACGATGACGACGGCGGCCCCGCCCCCGATGACGGCAACGCGCCCGCCGACGCATCCGACGACAGCGATCCTCAAGCCGACGACGATGGCGCTGCCGGCCACGGCGATTCCGCCGATGACGGGGACCCGCAGCCCGGAGACGATTCTTCCGGCGACAACGACCCCGGCACGCCGCCGAGCTGCGATCCGTCCGGCACCGGGGAGGTGATGGACGCCCCCGCCGGCAGCGGCGACGACGCATCCGCCGGCCAAGCGCCCGCCGACGTCTCCGCCGAAGAGCAAGCCTGGGACGAGGCCATGCACCAGGCGCTCAACCTCGCCAAGGCGCAGGGGAAGGCGCCCGGCGCGGTGGAGGAGACCATCCAGGACGCCCACCGCAGCACCCTGGACTGGCGCTCGCTCCTGCGCCGCTACATGACCGACGCGGCGGCCCGCGACTATTCCTGGAGCGTGCCCAACCGGCGCTTCATCGACTCAGGCCTCTATCTGCCCTCGATCCGCTCGGAGGGGATGGGCACCCTCGCCGTCATCATCGATACCTCGGGCTCGGTCGACAGCGATGCCCTCGCGGCGTTCTGGTCCGAGGTGCGCAAGGTCGCGGCCGAGATCGAACCCGAGCGCATCCTCGTGCTCCAGGTCGACGCCGCGGTGCAGGACGAGGAGCACTACGCGCCGGGCGAGCTGCCCGAGCGCATCGTCGTCAAGGGACGGTTGGGAACCGACTTCCGGCCGGGTTTCGAGCGCCTCGCGGAGCAGGGCATCCAGCCGGCCGTGTGCCTGTATTTCACCGACATGGACTGTGACCGCTACCCCGAGACGGAGCCCCCTTTCGACGTGCTCTGGTGCGACTGGGGGGACGGCGTCGGTCTCTGGTGCCAGCCGCCGCCCTGGGGCGAGCACATAAGGATCAGGGACTGACCCTCAGCAAAGGGGCGGCATGTCCGCCCCACCAACGAGCACCAGTCCTAAACGGAAGGACCACGCCATGACGCCCACGGCCACCTGCCAGTACTGCGGCCGGAACCGTCCCGCCAACCGATGCGCCCCGCTCAAGAACGCCTGGGAGCGGGTCGAGCCAGGCAATCCGATGCCCGCCGGCGAGTGCCCCGCGTGCAGCGCCTCGGCCCTGCTCGACGAGGCCAGGCAGGAGCCCAGCGTCACGATCGTCACCACGCTGGTGCCGGAGCGCGCCACGAAGTTCGGCGTCCGCTCGACCGCGCAGGCCCTCGCCAGCGTCATGTGGCTTGCCGCCAACAAGTACAGCTACCCCGTGCAGGACCTCGGGTCGTCCGGCTTCCGCGTCGCGGTGTACCCCGAGACACCGGAGCGCGACACCGTTCCGCGCGGCTACCTGCGCATCGAGCCCGCGTGATTACAGCGGCGCCATCGGGGCGTGAGGCTCCGGAGAAAGTGTGAACGCGCGTCTTGCGCGGGAGTAGCCGGAGTCAACTGGAGGGAACGACCTCGCGGGTTCGAATCCCGCCCACCCCACCGTATCCCCCGCACTGCGAGGAGCGACATCATGACCAGGGTAGAGACCGTCACTTGCCAGGATTGCGGTTGGCAGGGTCCGGTGGAAGAGACGAAGGAGTTCCGCAACGTGTGGGACCGCGTTCTGCCAGGCGACGTCGTGCCGGCCGGCGAGTGCCCCGAGGAAGGCTGCGGCGGCGCGGCGATGCTGGATGCGGATCCCGACCACGCGGACGGTCTCCGCCCCCAGATGGTCGCGCTCATGCTCGGTCTCGACCGGCTGCACTGCGACCTCCGCAACGGCGTCCTGCGCTCCCCGATTGCCCTTCACCTGAAGGACCTTGCCGACTACGCCCGCAGGGTGCTGGCGTCCGGGCCGCCTGTTCGGCCCGTCTGCAACGCCTGCGGCGGCGCGAGCGTCCGGGTGGACGCCAGGGCGTCCTGGAACGTCGACGCACAGCGCTGGGAGCTGCACTCCACCTCCGAGGCGGTCGCCGTCTGCGCGGATTGCGACCTCGAGTGCAGCTACACGATGAAGCCCGTCGCGGAGGCGGCGTGATGCAGGAGAGAAGTGCGTTCGACTTCGGCGGCAACCGCATCGTCCGCCAGTCGGAGCCGGTGAAGATCGGCAAGCACGAATGGCGGCTCACCCTCTACCGCTCCCCGCATCACGAGCACCCGCTGATCGGCTACGAATGGCGCCGCGCCGACGGCGCGCCCATCCGCCGCACGTGCCCCGGCGGCGCCTACTGGCTCGACGGCTCCACCTCGATGCGCGACCAGGACTGGCCCTCCTACAACCACAACGACGGAGAGTGGGGCGGTATGCCGCGCACCCTGCGCACGCTGTGGGAGCGGTGTCCGTGGGCGCACACGCGCAAGACCCGCCCGGCCTGAAGTTCCCCGATAGCGCGACCCACCCTCGCCACCGGCTGCACGGTCCCCGCACGTCACCGGCGAGAGTGGCGGAGCAAGCACCCCCGGGGCGCCGGGCGGGGGCCATGGAGAGAGGCGATCGCTCCTCGTCCCCTCTCCCATCTCGAACACATCCCCGCGCACAACCGGCACCCGCCGCGTTACCCCGCCCGGACTCCGTGCGCGCAGTCGCCGCCGATCCCGATCCGACATCAACGAGGAACTCCAATGGACCCGCGAACCGATATCGTCGAAGTCGCGGCGCTGCTGGTCGCCGCGCGCACCGTCGTGGCCGATCCCGCCCGCTGGTGCGCGTACCCCCACGCGCTCGATGCGGACGGACACACCTGCGAGGGGCGGGCGAACAACGCCGTCTGCTGGGGTGCCCTCGGCGCCCTCGACCGCGCGGCCGCCGACGCAGATGCATCCCACAGAATCTTCGTTGAAGCGCGCCGGCAGGTGAACCAGGCCTCGGTCCGCGTGGCCGACAGTTGGACGGGGACGGCCTGGGTGCTGGACTACAACGCCGCCCACACCATGACCGTCGCCATTTTCGACGAGGCGATCCGCGCCACGCCCAGGCCGCAGGCGCCCGGCGCACTCGATATCCTCGCGATCGCCCGCACGCTGATCGTCCGTCCCGACCTCTGGGCGCAGGGCGCCATCGCCTTCGACCGGAACGGACGGGCGCTCACCACCTTCGACGGCGGCTGCCGCTTCTGCGCCGCGGGCGCGGTCGGCCTCGCCGCCCAAGTGCTGAGCGGGGAAAACGCAGCCCGGCGCCGCATGGGCCCGGCCGTCGATCAGGCAAGCCGTCTGCTCGACTGCGCCGCCTTCAAGCTCGGCGAGTTCGAGAGCTACATCGGCCTCAACGAGCACGACAGCCACGCGCAAGTCGTCGCCATGTTCGACCACGCCCTCGACATGGCGCGCGCGGACTCCGCTCCCGACCCGGAGGAATCGTGACCATGACCGCCACCGCTCCCACTCCGCGCGACCTCCTCGTCGAGGCGCGCACACTGATCGCCCGGCCCGAGGCCTGGACGCAGGGCGCCGCCGCGCGCGACGCCGATGGCGAGCCCGTCGGCGTCGAGCACGAGGACGCCGTTACCTGGTGTGCCACCGGCGCGCTCAACTGCGCCATGTACCGCCATGCGGATTCCCTGGAGATCCCGCCGCCCTTGCAGCGGGCTCGCAACCAGGCCGGGACCATCCTCACCGACACCGTGCGGGCGCTGACCGTCGGCCACTACACGGAGGCCACCACTTACAACGACCAAACCAATCACGGCTGCATCGTCCATGCCTTCGACATCGCGATCGCCGACGCCGACAGGCTTTGCAGCAAGCACCCGAGCGGCTGCGCCAGAGGCACGGAGTCCGCACGATGACCAGCGCCGCCCGTCTTCCCCGCACTATCCGGAATCCCTATCGCGTGCCGTGTCCGGCGGTCATCAGCTTCTCCGGCGGCCGCACCTCGGGATTCATGCTGAAGCACATCGTCGACGCTTATGGCGGACATCCGCGAGGATCCCACCCGTGCCGACTGGTGGATCGAACAAGAGGCGAAGGTCGCGAACCGTACCGGCCCCGACGGCCGCGCGTGCGAATCCATGAAGCGCTTCCGCCTCGGCGAGACCTACGCCGAGCTCAAGGCCGCGGCGCTGGCCCACCGCGACCTGTTCGACGATGCGGCGGCGTCCTCCGGCGAGAGCGCCGAGTCCGACTCCTTCGACTGTCACTGCACCGACTAGCCGCGCGTCCAACCGGCTCAGCCGGCGCGGCCCGGAGAGATCGAGCCCGGCGGTATCCGTCCGAGAGTCCCGGGCGCCCGAGAGAGCGCTCGCGATTCTTCGTCATGCGCGCGCGGCTGCACGCGGCCGCCCGTCCCATCCACATGCCGCCTCCGTGCGGCCCATCTCCGGAGAAGCCGATGACCGAACCCGTCATCCGATCCATCCCTCTCCACCGCCTGGAGCCCTCGCCCGCCAACGTCCGCAGGACCGAGGCGGGCAAGGGCGCCTTCGCCGAGCTCAAGGCCTCCATCGCCTCCCACGGCCTGCTGGAAAACCTCGTGGCACGCGACATCGGGCCCGCCGACGATCTGGGCGAGCGCTTCGCCGTCATCGCCGGCGCCAGGCGCCTCGCCGCGCTCAACGAGCTCGCCAGCGAAGGCGCCATCGAGGCCAACCACCCCGTCCCCTGCCGCATCGTCGCCAATGGCGCCGCCGACGGCGAGATCTCGCTCGCCGAGAACACGGTCAGGGTCGCCATGCACCCGGCCGACCAGGTCGAGGCCTTCGGCGCGTTGGCGCTCGCCGGCGCGACCGTCGCCGACATCGCCGCCCGCTTCGGCGTCTCCGAGCGCATCGTCGAGCAGCGCCTGCGCCTCGGCCACGCCGCGCCCGAGCTGCTGGACGCCTACCGGGAGAACGCCATCGACCTCGAGACCCTGAAAGCCTTCGCCGTGACCACCGACACCGCGCGCCAGGTGGCCGTGTGGGAGCAGGTCAAGCACCAGGGCTACCGGCCCTCCGGCTGGCAGATCAAGCGCATGCTGACCGATGACCGGATCCCCGCAGGCGCCGCGCTCGCCCGCTACGTCGGCGTGGACGCCTACGAGGCGGCCGGCGGTCCCGTGCTGCGAGACCTCTTCGCCGACGAGCACGAGAACGGCGTCTGGCTGGAGGACCCAGCGCTGCTGATGAAGCTCGCCCTGGACCGGCTCAAGGTGGCAGCGGACGAGCTCGCGACGCGATGGAAGTGGGCCGAGGCCCGCCTCGACGTCGAGTGGTCCGATCTCGCCCGTTTCGGGCGCGTGCGTCCCACGCCGGCCGAGCCCACCGATGAAGAGAAGGCCGAGATCGAGCGGCTGCACACCCGGCACGACGAGCTCGTCAACATGGACGAGGACGCGTGGACCGACGAGCTGATCGAGGAAGCCGAGGCCATCGAGCCGCGCCTCGAGCAGATCCAGGACGCCGTCAAGGCCCGCGCCGTCTTCATGCCCGAGGATATCGCCATCGCGGGCTGCATCGTCACCATCGCCGGCAATGGCGAGTTGCAGCTCGTCCAGGGCCTGGTCAAGCCCGAGGACATGCCGGCCGATGCCGACACCGCCACGCCGGGTTCCGGCCAGGACGACACCGCAGAGGAGGGCGACGGCCACGCCTCGGGTTCCGGCATCCAGGCGCCCGCGATCTCCGGACCGGCCATGCCGCCCGCGCGGCCAGATCCGGAGGCAGAGGCGCGCAAGGAGGCCGGTGTCGGCATCGGTCTCGCCGACGATCTCCGCGCCGTCCGCACGGCGTTGGTCAAGGCTCACCTCGCCGACGACTTCGGGGCGGCCTTCGACCTCATGCTCTTCCAGATGGGGCGCGCGGTGTTCACCCCCGGCTATCACGACCACGCGCTCGACATCGCGGTGCGCGAGACCGCCGACCGGCCGCCGCTGCGGGTGAACGACGACGCCTTCGGCGACTGGAGCCCGGGCGAGGCCATGCTGGCCGACCGCTCCTCGCTCTCCTTCGACTGGCTGGAGATCGAGGACCGCCAGGAGTCCTTCTCAGCGCTCCGCGCGATGTCCGAGTCGGACAAGCAGCGCCTGTTCGCCGCCTGCGTCGCCCGCACGGTGAACGGCCAGCTCGCGTTCGAGGCGGACGCCCGGCCCGAGCTGGAAGCCACCGTCGCCCGCCTCGACATCGAGTTCGCGGCGCACGTCCGGCCGACCGCCGAGATGTTCTGGTCGCGCGTCCGCAAGGACCGGATGCTCTCCGTGGCCCGCGAGGTCCTCGGCGTCGAGTGGGCGCACGCCCACCGCAAGGACAAGAAGGCCACGCTGGCCGCTGCGATGGAGACGGCGTTCGCCAAGGCCGATTCCCCGCCGCTGGGCGTCACGAAGGAGGGTCACGCGGCCGCGCTCGCCTGGGCGCCGCCCGGCTTCGGCGCCTTCGACTCAGGCCACGTCGACGACGGCGAGACCGGCGAGCCGGAAGCGCCTCCTGCGGACGAAGATCGGTCCTCCGCACAGCAGGAAGCCGCGGCGGAGCAGCCCGAGCCGGCCGCCGACGCCCCCGAGGCGCAGACGTCCAGCGCGGGCGATGCGGAACAGGCTGCGCCGTCCGAACCGTCCAACGGCGCCCCTGACGGGAAAGCCATCGCCCCCACCGGCCACGAGGCGATCGACGCCATGAACGCCGTGCCCGTCGCGGGCGGCGGACCCCGGGTGATCGTGAACACCGTGGGCTTCGAGAACGGCGGTGACGGCAACGGCGATGCGTCCACCGAAGACGTCCCGCCCGCGCCGCCGGTTCCGGGCAACGGCCACGATGCCGCCAGCGTGAGCGCCGGCGACGGACTCGAGATCCCCGCCTTCCTGCGCCGCACGTAGCCGCCGCGTCACTTTCCTGCGCCCCGCCGGTCTGCGGCCCTCGGGTCTGCGGCCCTAGGGTCCGTTCGGCGGGGCGCCTTTCCGTCCACCGCTCTCATGGGAGACCACCGCCATGACCGATCCTTCCCATCTGCCCGGCACGAGTGTCCCCGCCACGATCCGGGCCCGCGTCCACGACGGCGCCATCGACCGCGTCACCCGCTTCTTCGATGCCGGGCTCGCCCAGGCGTTCACCGAGCTCATCCAGAACTCGCGGCGCAGCGGCGCCACCCGCGTCGCCGTCGTTACGGAGGTCGTCGCGGACGCCGAGCCTTCCGCCGCCATCCGCGTCACCGTCAGCGACGACGGCGACGGCATCGCCGACCCGGCCGTGCTCCTCTCCTTCGGCGAGAGCGGCTGGGACCAGGACACCGCGCAGCGCGAGGACCCCGCCGGCATGGGGGTCTACGCGCTGTCGAAACGCGGCTGCACGATCTCCTCACGGGCGCGCGGGCCTCTGCTGGATCTCGCGCCCGGCTGGCGGGTCGCGCTCACCCCCGAGTGCTTCCTCGGCAAGGAGGACGCCGCGGTGGTGGAGGGCCACGCTCCCTGGCCCCACGGCACGATCATCTCGTTCACGGCCCACGAGAGCCTCGCCACGATCGAGAGCGCCCTCGCGGGCGCCGCGCTCCATTGCCCGCTGCCCGTCACCTTCAACGGCGAGGGCTGCAAGCGGAAGGCCTTCCTCGACGGCGCGGTCCATGCCGAGCGCTGGCGCGGCCTCGCCTTCGGCGTGTTCAGGAACAGGCTCACCGGCTTCAACGACCCCGACCTCAACTTCCACGGACTCACGCTTTCCGTGCGCCTGCCTTCGGTCGATCCGGTCGAGGGCGGCGCCTGGTCGGTGCGCGCCGACATCGAGGCGTGCCCCAAGCTGGAGCTGGTGCTCCCCGCCCGCCGCGAGGCGGTCGAGACCGAGTTCCTCAAGGAGATACGCCACGCTGCGCGTCTCGCGATCTACCGCGCCATGGCGGCCGCCGATCCCGCGCCGCGCATCGCCTTCAAGGACCACAAGAGGGCCGCCGAGGCCGGCATCGCGCTCCCCGTGCCGCCGGCCGAGCTCCGCCCCTGGCGGCCCGGCATCGCCGATATCGACGACTGGCGCGACACCCCGTCCTACGCGCCCGTGGGCGCCGCCACGCTGGTCATCGCGGTCGATCCCGAGCCCCAGGATCAGCAGGCGTTCTGGCGCGCCGCAGAGCGGGCGGGAGTCGCCGGCGCGGGGTGCCTGTTCGAGCGCGACACGCGCTTCGAGGGATACGCCTGGTACGACGCGCTCGCGCGGGTGACGGATCTCCGCATCGAGGTCACCGAGGACAGCGTGACCCACGCCATCGACGTGCTGCGGGAGGCGCCCCGCCCGATCTCCGGCGTGCCCACCGCGCCGGGCCTTCCCGACACCCTCGCCCGGCCCGACAGGATCGACATGCACCTCCGCATCGAGCGGGGCGACCGGCCGCCCGAGACCATGACCGTTCCGGCCGACGTCGCCTTCGTCGGCGAGGACGGGGCCTGGGTCGAAGACGTCCGTCCCTTGGTGACCAGGGACAGCAAGCTCACCCCGATGCAGCTCACGCGCCTGCTGCACGCGAGCTACTTCTCGGCATCCGACGACGTGGAGGCCGACAGCCACGACACGCAGTCCGCCCGCTTCGACCAGGACGCCTCGCACTTGGCGATCAAGCTGCTCGCCACGGAGGACGAGGCCAGGAAGCACACCATCGCGGAGGCGGTCTGGCGCGACATCCTCTGGGTGATGCCCCGCGACCGCGAGGTCTCCATCAAGGTCAGCGGCGGCAAGGTCGCGGTCGAGTTCGGCCCCGCGACCCCGGCGCCGCAGGGAGTGGCGGCGTGACAAAGAAATTCACCGTGCGGTGCGGCTTCGCCTCCTACCATTGCGCCACCGTCTCGGTCGACGCCAACAGCATCGAGGAGGCCTGCCGCGCCGCCATCGAGCAAGCCGACGCCGGCGAGCGCTGGCAGTCGTCGGACCATATCGGCGATGCGTTCGTGGCCGCGGTCGCCGAGGGCGCCCATGCAATGCCTCGGTCCGGGCCGGTCTCCACGCTCCCCGTTCCGGACGAGTTCACCGAGCACGGCGCGCCGCCGGTCGTGACTCTGACCGGCCCGCGCCCGCCCGGCGGCATCGAGGTCACCGGGGGCGCCGTCCGCATCCGCTTCGTCGACGACGCTGCGACGATCACCACCGAGGTTTCCGATCCGCCGCCGCCGCCCGGCAGCAAGCCGGTGGTCACCGTCCGGCCCCGCCCCGATCGGGCCCCTGAAGTCGAAGTCGCTCGCGGAAAGGCGATCGTAAGGATCGAGGGTTGGGAAGGAGGCGACCATGCCCAAGCCTGAGCCCGGCAACGCCGCCGCACTCGCTCCCGTTATCTCCGCCTACACCCGTGCCCAGGCGATAGAGGACGGCATCCTCGTCGACGTCTCCGACACCGCGTGCGAAGCCGGCTTCACCATCCCCGTCGCGATCACCCGCACTGTCTGGAACCGCCTCATCGCCCTGCCCGAGGGCTACCGCGGTTTCCAGGACGAGCGCGGCCGCCTGTGGGACGTGCTCTGGATGGCGCGCCACTATGCGCTCCGCGCTTCCAACAGCGACCGCGTGACCATGTGCGTGCTGGTGCGCGACATCCGCAAGGACCTCCGCGACAGCAACCGGGCGCCCCGCAAGCACTTCCCCATCGTGGCGATCGGCGCCGGCGACGAAGGCCGTCCCGCCATCACCATCATGTTCGGCGAGGACGACTAAGCACGTTTTTCCCACCCCGGTCTCTCCGGCGCCGCCAGGAGCAGGGCGGGGCGTTCATCGGGCGAGCGGCGCGGAACCTGGAGGACTCCGGCGCCGCCTCCCGCTCTCCTTCGGCGCCCCGCCGCGGTCTCTCCTCCCGTGGCGGGGCGTTTCCATTCCCCGTCATGGAGCCGTGCCATGCCCCACTCGAGCGCCGCCCTCGCGATCCCCGACATGCCGCCCGCACCGCCCCCGGCCTTGCACCCCATGCACCCGCGCCGGGGCGAGAACCTCTCGCCCATGTTCACTGCGTTCCTGTGCTGGCTGCTGCGCGTGGAACCAATGACCGACCCGGCCATCACGGGCATCGCGGTCTGCGGCAACTCCGTCCTGGCCGCCACGACCCACGATCCGCTGTTCGACGCCCACCTGGGCGCGCTGGAGGAATTCGAGCGCAACCTGCGCGGCTGGGGCGAGGCATGCGACGCCGAGCCCGACATGATCGATTCCCTGGCGGCCAAACTCCGGAGGGCCGGGCGATGAGCCTCTCCGATGCGCCCACCCCCGGCCTGCGCGACGTGACGCCGTTTCCCGCGCCCTCCACGCAGCACCCCGCCGGCACCGGTCACGACAGACTGCGCGCACGCTTCCTCCGCGCCGGGCGCGAGGGCGTCGACGACCGGGAGCTTCTGCAGCTCCTGCTGGCCGGCTCGCACCCCGCCGCCGAAGCTCGGGAACTCGCCGGGGTCCTGCTCGACACCTTCGGATCGCCCGCCCGCGTCCTCGCTGCCCGGCCCGACACGCTGCGCGCCGTCGCCGGGCTCGGCGAAGCCGCCGTCGCCGCCATCAAGACCGCCGAGGCGCTCGGCATCGCGATGGCCAGGGCAGCGCTGCCCGAGAGCTTCCATCCCCAGCTCGCGACCTACGAGAAGGTCGTCGAGTATTGCCGCACCCTGGCGGCCCACCGCGACGTCGAGGAATTCCGGGCGCTGTACCTCGACACCAAGAACCGGTTGATCCGCGACGACCTGCTGCAAACCGGCACGATCAACCACACCCCGGTCTATCCCCGCCAGGTCTGCGTCCGCGCGCTTGAGGTGGGCGCCGCCGCCCTGGTCGTCCTGCATCCGCACCCCTCGGGCGACCCCAGCCCGTCGAGGGCGGACGTCGAGATGACCGCCCGCCTGCGCGACGCCCTCAAGACGATCGACGTCGATCTCCACGACCACATCGTCGTCACGTCGGGCGCCGCCTTCAGCTTCCGCGAGAAAGGCCTGCTCTGAAGCGCCCCGGCTCGGTCATCCGCCCCCCGCGCCGACCCCGGCCACGACCAAGTCGCCCTGCGGCGCGTCCGCGAAGCCGTCCGGTTCGCGCGCGTGTCCCCTGAGAACGCCCCGCGCGCCCCAAGCACGGAGGAGTGCTGACCATGCCCCGCATCGTCGAGACCACGGTCTACGCCATCGAGGAGTTGTCCGAGGCGGCCAGGGAGCGCGCCCGCACCTGGTATCGCGAGACCTGCCTCGATTACCAGTGGTACGACTTCGTCTACGAGGATTTCCAGGCTATCTGCCCGATCCTCGGCGTCGCGCTCCGCACCAGTCCCGTGCGCCTCAACGGCGGCGGAACGCGGGAACGGCCCCATCTCTGGTTTCGCGGTTTTGCCAGCCAGGGCGACGGCGCGAGCTTCGAAGGCTCGTACAGCCACGCCCGCGGCGCGGCCGGGGCAATCCGCGCCTACGCCCCGAAGGACACCGGCCTCCACCGCATCGCGGACGCGTTGCAGACGGCGCAGAAGCGCAACTTTTTCCAGTTACACGGCTCGATCCGGCAACGCGGAAACTATTGCCACGAATACACCATGGCGATCGAGGTCGAGCGGGACAGCCCGACCTGGCAGCCCATGACCGACGGCGCCGAGGACACCCTGATCGAGGCCATGCGCGATCTCGCGCGCTGGCTCTACCGCCAGCTCCGGCAGGAGTACGAGCACCTGACCTCCGACGCCGCGATCGACGAGACCGTCGCCGATAACCGATGGAGCTTCACGGCCGGGGGCGAACGCTTCGGTTGACCCGGCCCGGACCCGTTCTCGCGGCGTCCTCCGTTTCCGATCTGCATTCCGGCTGCTGACAGCCCGCGCATCCTGACCACCCCATCGCGCACCACCGACAAGAGCAGGGGTGGCGGCTGCGGGGCAGGCCGGACGGAGGGCGTGGAGGGCAGTGCCCCCGCGCCGTGCCGTTGCGGCCCGTCCCGCACCCCCGTCCATCGGAGCCTGTCCATGCTCGACGCCCACCCGGCGCCGGCCGCGCCCGCGCGCCCGCCCGCCGCCATCCCCGTCTCCCCGATCGCCGAATCCTCCGCCCCGCAGCTCACCTCCGCACCCACCGCGCTGCTGACCGCGGCCCGCACCCTGCTGCCGGTCCTCGAAGCCGGCCGGGCGCTCGATGCCCGCACCATTCGCGAGGCCATGACCTCCGCCTTCGGCGCCTCCGATGCGGACGGTGCCTGGCTCTGGAAGGATTCCTACGAGGCGGCGGAGGCGGCGCTGGTGCTCTTCCTCCAGCGCTACGGCCGCGCCATGCGCCGCGAGGCTGGTGGCAGTCCCGGCGGCCCCACCGCCATGCTGCGCATGCTGGAGACCCTGGCGGCGCTGGAACCCTCCCAGACGCGGCGCTCCGAGCAGCAGCTCAAGTATCAGCAGTTCTCGACGCCGCTGCCTCTGGCCTATGCCGCATTGCAGGCCGCGATGATCCGGCCCGGCGATGTGGTGCTCGAACCGTCCGCCGGCACCGGCATGCTGGCGGTGATGGCGCAACTCGCGCTTGGCAACGGGGCCGGCGGCGCGCTGCACCTGAACGAGATCGCCGCCACCCGCGCCGGCCTCCTCGCCGGGCTGTTCCCCGGCTGCACGGTCACCCGCCACAACGCGGAATCGATCAGGGACCGGCTCCCCGAGCTGCGGCCCACCGTGGTCCTGATGAACCCGCCCTTCTCGACGAGCCCCGGGGTCGAGCGCATCCGCCATCACGTCGATCTGCATCACATCCGCTCGGCTTTCTCGACCTTGCCGCCGGGCGGACGGCTGGTGGCGATTTCTTCCTCGCACTGCGTCCCCGGCGATGCAGCGTGGGTGGACGCCTTCGCCTCCCTCGACCCGCCCGCGCATCTCGCATTCACCGCGCCCATCGACGGCCGCGCCTATGCGCGGCGCGGCACCACCTTCGACACCCGCCTCACCATCCTCGACAGGGGCGGGGAGAAGCACGGGCAAATCTATGCCGGTCACCCCGTGCGTGACGCCGGCCACCTCCTGCAGGCGGTCACCGGCACCGTGCCGGCCCGGCGCCCCATCGAACCCGTGCCGGGCGCGGACCTGTTCGGCCAGGCGCCCGCGCCCCGGCCCACGCGCGCCAAGCGCACGAAGGCCGCCACGCAGACACAGCAAGTACGGCCCCACGACTGGGGTCCGGTCGCGGAGCTCGCATACGAGGCGGTGCCGGCCGGCGCCGGTTCCGCCGGGGCCGCGCAACCCTCCGGCCCCTACGCGCGATGGCGGGCGTCCGGCATCCACATCCCTGGAGCGGTCGAGCACCCGACGCCGC
>MKWU01005449.1_pt1 | contig 13857 bp, 17 predicted proteins | sample 809101 | NCBI WGS metagenome assembly MKWU01 (sample SAMN05860141, study PRJNA318959) | sponge metagenome | host: Aplysina aerophoba | place: Slovenia: Piran, Adriatic Sea, Gulf of Piran | collected 2013-05-07 | reverse complement strand
CCCGGTTCGGGGCGCTGTGGCATGCTGCCGCGCAGAATCATGCAACGCTATCTGGTTACCGGCGCGGCAGGCAATCTCGCGCGCCCGCTTATGGATGAACTTGGCAGCAGAGGCAAGGAAACGTTCGGCATCGACCTGGCGCCGGCGCCCAGCGGACAGGAAGGCAACTGGCGGCAGGGGGGGACCCCCCACCGCCCCCCCCCCGCGCCGCCGCCCCCCCCGCGTCCCGCCCCCCGCGCACCCCCCCCCCCGCCCGCCCCAGCCGGGCGCGGCTGCTCGCCGAGTTTCAGCCCGAGTGCATCCTGCACATGGCGTCGCTGCTGTCGATGTCGTCGGCCGCCGATCCTCCCCGCGCCTGGGAGGTGAACGCCAGCGCGGCCGTGGCGCTCATGGAACTGGCGGTGGAACATCGCGTACAGCGGTTCTTCTTTCCGAGCACCTCCGCGACCTACGGCGGTGCGCTGCCCGACCCGCTGCCCGAGGACCACCCGCAATGGCCGGACAACATCTACGGCGCCACCAAGGTGGCGGTGGAGCGGGTCGGCACCTACTTCGCCCTGAGCCGCGGCCTCGACTTCCGCTCCGTGCGCCTGCCGATCGTGGCCTCCCCGTTCGCGCCTCCGGCCGCGGTCAGCGCCTACGCCTCGCACGTGTTTGCCGCCGCGGCGCGCGGCGAGCCGTTTACCTTCCCGGTGGCGCCGGAAGTCGCGGTGTCGGTGATCTACGCGCGCGACGTGACCGTCGGCATCCTGAAGCTGGTGGCGGCGCCCGCCGAGCCGCTGACGCGCCGCGTCTACAACCTGCACGGCTTCGCGGCCAGCGCCGGCGACCTGGCGCAGGCGGCCGCGCAACGGGTGCCCGGCTTCCGGTACCGGTTCGAGCCGGCCGAACTGCCCACCCGCATCCTGTCCGTGCAGCCCTCCGTCTACACCGACGTGAGCGCGCGCCGCGACTGGGGCTGGCACCCCCTCTTCGACCTCCCCGCCACCGCCGACGATCTTCTCGCCCATGCGCGAGCCACGGCGCCGCAGTGTTGACACGTTCCATTATGTACCGGTAGTACAACAACCGATCAGAACAACAACCACCAGGAGGGAGTATGGAACTGAGTGAACTCACCCGCAAGGCAGAGGCCGCAAAGAAACTGGAGGACCCGACCGCGCGGCGGGTCGCGCTGCGGGCCATCTTCGCCGCATTCACCGACTACCGAATCGGCGCCATAGAGGAACGGCTGGGCATTACCCACGAGGGGATAAAGGATCTGCAGCGCGCCCTGGCGGAGTTGAACGAAAGCTTCGACTGAGCCGGGGCGGCCGGCGTAGACGGGAGGGGCTGTCTGCCCTTCTGTGCGACGTTCTGCCTTCCGGTCAGCGGAACAGGTCGGATTCGAGGGGGCGGGGGATGATGGCGGCGGTGTGCGGTTGGGACCGCGCGGGGGCGCCGGCCGGTGGTGGCAGGCCGTGGACCAGGGCGGCGGGGATGCGCTCGGTGGATTCGCCCATGACCAGGACGGCGGCGGCGGCGATGGCGTCGGCGCGGTTGATCAGGGTGGCCTGCAGCTCGCGTCCGTACAGGTCTTGGCTGCCGCGGCGGTCGTCGAGCACGGCGAGGCCGGCGGCGCCGATGGCGATGCCGACGGTGCCGAGCCGCCACGGGCGGTTGCTGCTGTCGCAGATCAGCACGCCGATGCGGGCGCCGGTGCGGGCGGCGATGGCGCGCTGCAGGCGGGCGGCGGTGGCATCCGGCGCTTCCGGCAGCAGCAGGGCGGTGGCCGCGCCGCCGTGATCGAGGTTGGACTGGTCGATGCCGGCGTTGGCGCACACCAGGCCGAGCCGGTTGCGGGTAATCAGCACGCCGGGAGCCTTGCGCACCACCTCGGTGGATTGGTCCAGGATCAGTTGCACCAGGCGCGGGTCCTTGCCGGTCTCGGCGGCCAGGTCGATGGCGGCCGGCGACGGTTCGACGTGTTCCAGCGCAACCTGCCGGCCCTCCGCCTTGGAAACGATCTTCTGGGTAACCACGAGCACATCGCCGTCCACCGGCGGTACGGGGGCCACGGCCAGCGCCGTCACCAGGATCTCGGCGAGGTCGTCGCCCGCCTGCACCAGGGGGATGCCGCGCAGCCCGGTGACGGTGAGGCGTGCCTCAGCCATGCCCCCGCCGCTAGCCTTGCCCCACCAGCTTGATGCCGGCGTGGCTGATCGGGTGGCGGCGGTTGATCTGAATGAGCACGCTGGTCAGCGCCTCCGCCGCGGCGGCGTTGTCGATAGGTCCGGCGTGCCAGCCGGTCATGCCGGCGGCCTGTACCAGTTCGATTACCTTGTCGCGCGCCGCCTTCTTGTTGCCGGCCACCAGCACGTCGCACTCGATGCCGACTTCCTGTTGCAGCAGATGCGCCGCCACGTTCTGGAACGCCGACACCACCATCACACCGTCGCCGAGAAACTCCTGCGCGCGCTTGCCGGCAGATCCTTCGGCCGGGAGTTGCACCGTGCCCACCTTGGGCGGCACCAGGGGAACCGTCACGTCGATCACGATCTTGCCGGCCAAGTTCGTCTGCACGCTCGCCAGGGTGGCTATCTGGTGCGCGGCCGGCACAGTCAGCACGGCGATGTCGGCGGCCCGTGCGGCGTCCGCGTTGGTGGCCGCGCCGGCGGTGGTACCGGGATGGCGCGCCCGCAGGCCGGCCAGCGCCGTCTCTGCCTTGGCCAGCGTGCGCGATCCGATCACCACCGGGTAGCCGGCCCGTGACCAGCGCCATGCCAGGCCGGTGCCCAAGTCGCCGGTGCCGCCGAGAATGGCGATGGTTTCCCGCGGCCGGGAGTCGCTTGCGTCCGCCGGTTGCGCACGCGCTATCATGTTCAGTGTGGTTTCCGGCATTTCTTGATCACGCGCCGTGCGGCGCTGACCGGTCGCGCCACGCTTCCCGGTGGCTGGACGACGCGTCCCCGGCCTGCTGCCGCTTCGGCCAGCTTCGGGCGCAGCGTTTCGCAGGAAACCACATTAGTCCAGCGTGGCGCGGATACGCGCCGCCTCGGCCGCCAGCGCCTCGTCGCCGGGGAACGGGCCGGCGTTGGCGAAGTCCAGGTCGTGCATGCCGTCGATCGGGCTCACGTGGACGTGCGCGTGCGGCACCTCCAGGCCGGCGATCATCAAGCCCACCTTGGTGGGGCGGTATATCTCCTGCTGCGCGCCGGCGATCATGCGCGCTACCCGCATCAGCGCCGCAACGGTGTCGTCGTCCAGGTCGATCCAATGGTCCACCTCGGCGCGCGGCACTACCAAGGTGTGGCCGGGACGCAGCGGTTCTATCGACAGGAACGCGACGCACGAATCGTCCTGCCACACGAAGTGCGCCGGCAGTTCGCCGGCGATGATTCTGGTGAAGACGCTTGCCATGGGCGGACAGTGTAACCTGTATGGGAACTCAGGGAGGCGGACACGATGATAGAACGACTCGAGGTGCGGAAGATCTGGAGCAGGGCCGCGTACAACTCCTTTACCGATCTCATTCGGTTCCGCGACCGCTGGTTCTGCGCGTTCCGGGAGGGTACCGGGCACCTGTCGCCGGACGGTGCCTTGCGCGTGATTGCGTCCGCCGACGGCGACCACTGGAACTCGGTTGCATCGATACCGTGTCCGGACTCGTTCCAGGATCTGCGCGACCCGCAGTTGTCGATTTCCCCCGATGGCCGGCTGATGATGAATGCGGCCGCCTTCAAGCCGGTCTGTCAGTCGCTGAGGTGGCTGTCGGAGGATGGCTGCGACTGGGGGGATCATCATCTTGTTGGCCCGCGCGGAAGCTGGCTGTGGCGTGCCGTGTGGCACCGCGGCATTGCCTACAGCTTCGGGCGCCACGAGCCCAAGGACCACCTGTTGCAGTTCTACCGGAGCACCAACGGCATCGAGTACCGTCCGCACGGCGAGCCGAGGGTGTGCGCGGCGCATTGCAACGAGTCCGATCTCCTGTTCCTGGACGATGCAACCTGCGTGAGCCTGACGCGCTGCGACGGCGGCACCGCCCTGCTGGGGAGGGCGGCGCCGCCGTACGACACCTGGACGTGGACCGATCTGGGCGTCCGGATTGGCGGGCCCGCGTTGTACCGCCTCCCGGATGGCCGAACGGTGGCCGCGGTGCGTCTCTACGAGCCCCGGCAGCGCACCGCCCTGTGCTGGCTCGACGTCGAGTCCGCGGTCATGACCGAATTCCTGACCCTGCCCTCCGGCGGCGATACCAGCTACGCCGGCATGGTGTGGCATGATGGGCTGTTGTGGATCAGCTACTACTCGTCCGACGACTACCTGGCCAGCATGAAAGGCGCCATCGGCGCGCACCTCAAGACCAGCGTGTACCTGGCCAAGGTGCAATTCCAGGCGCCGCCGGCGTAGGCAGCGCCCGGCAACGCCAGGCATGGCGCCGCGCCCATGACACGTCGCCGGGCAAGCGCCCGCTACCCGGCCGGCGGTGAGCCCTCCACCAAGCGAACGCCGGCGCCGGGCACCGTGCGGTCGCACGCCGGGCACAGGTAGCCCACCCGGATCGGCGTGCCGCAGGCCTCGTGCACCAGCGCGCCGCGGTCGGACAGGTGCTTGCGGCCCCACACCGCGAGCGCGCCGGCGACTACCCCCAGTTCGTGGCCGCGCCGGGTCAGAGTGTATTCGGCGCGCGGCGGGTGCTCGCTGTAGAAGCGGCGCTCCACGATGCCGTGCCGGTGCAGCCGCTTGAGCCGATGCGAGAGGATGTTGGGGGCAATTCCGAACACGCGCCGGCGCAGTTCGGCGAAGCGCAGGAATCCGCGCAGAAGTTCCAGCAGGATCAGCACCGTCCAGCGGTCGCCCACGATTTCAAGTGCCTGAGCAACCGGAGCCAGCCCCGGGTCGCCGCCCGGTTCGACATCGTCGACCTGAGCGAGGTCACGTTGAGTTGACATAAGCTACTTGGTTGCATCTTAATATCGACTGTTCCGTCCGGTCCAGCGCCGGCCGGCACGTTGCCTGTGTACGCTTCAGTCTCCATTGCCAACGTCAGCAAGACGTTCCCGGTGCCGCCGGTTGCCGCGCCCGCGGCACGGGCAGCCGGCGCCCCCGCCGCCGGGAGCGCGCCGGGTACCGCCGTCGCGGCCGGCCCCGGTCGGACGCCTGGCAACCGGCTCCCGGTAGACGACGTGCGTTCGCAGCCCGACACACTCCTCGCGCCGGACTCTGCCGGCATTCCCGGAACCCGCGGCCCCGGCGGCCGCAAGCGCTCGGTGCAGTCCGGGCTGGAGGCACTGCGGGGAATTACCGTCGATATCCGCCCCGGCGAGTTCCTGTCCGTGCTCGGACCGAGCGGCTGCGGCAAGACCACGCTGTTGCGAATTGTGGGCGGGCTCGCCGAGCCCACCTCGGGCAGCGTGCGCATCGGCGACCGCAGTGCAGCCGAGGCGCAGCGCCGCAAGTTGATCGGCTGCGTGTTTCAGGAACCCGCGCTGCTGCCGTGGCGCACGGTGCTGGACAATGTGCGGCTGCCGTTGGCGGTGAACCGGCGCGTGCAGCGGGCCGGCGCCACGCCGCCCGCCGAACTGCTTCAGCTGGTGCGGCTGGCCGAGTTCGCCGGCTACTACCCGGGCCAGTTGTCGCGCGGCATGCAACAGCGCGTCGGCCTGGCGCGCGCACTGGCCCTCGACCCGGCGCTGCTGCTGATGGATGAGCCGTTCGCATCGCTGGACGAGATTACCCGCGAGCAGATGCGCTTCGAGCTGCTGCGCATCTGGGAAGCGGCGCGCAAGACGGTGCTGTTCGTGACCCACAGCATCGTCGATGCGGTGCTGCTGTCCGACCGGGTGGCGGTGCTGTCGGCGCGTCCGGGGCGGCTGCGCGCGGTGGTGCCGATCGGCCTGGAGCGGCCCCGGGTGGCGGGCGTCGAGCACTCCGCCGAGTTCACGTCGGCCTACCGCCGGGTGCATGACCTGGTGATGGCGGAGGCGTGCTGATGCGGGCGGCGTGGCCGCGCCCGGCGGCGCAGCGCGTGGCGGCGCTCCTGCCGACCGCGGTCAGCCTGCTGGTGGTGGGCGTGGTGTGGGAGGCGTGGATCGCGGTGGCGGGAACGCCGGTCTACCTGGTGCCCGCCCCGTCGGTGGTGGCGGTGCGCATGAGCGTGGATCCCGGCTACTTCCTCGGCCAGGGCGCAATCACCCTGGCGGAGGCGCTTGGCGGGTTCCTGCTCGGTACTGGCGTGGCGCTGTCCGCCGCTACGGCAATGGCTCACTCGCTGGTTCTGGAGCGGGCCCTGCTGCCGCTCGCCGTGCTGGTCAAGGTGACGCCGATCGTGGCCGTGGCGCCGTTGTTCGTGATCTGGTTCGGATTCGGGGTGATGCCGAAGGTGCTGATCGCCGCGCTGATTACCTTTTTTCCGGCACTCGTGAACGGGGTCACCGGACTGCGCGCGGTCAATCCCGGCGCGCTGGACTTTCTGCGCTCGGTGTCCGCGTCGCGCCGCGAGGTGTTTTTCAGGTTGCGCGTGCCGAGCGCCATGCCTTACCTGTTCGCCGCCTTCCGGGTGTCAATCCCGCTGTCGGTGATCGGCGCGGTGGTGGGCGAGTGGTTCAGCGCCGACCGCGGCCTGGGGGCGGTGATCATCGTCGCCCACGCCAATCTGGACACCCCGACCCTGTTCGGAGCGATCTTCACCCTGGCAGTGATGGGAATCGGACTGAGCCTGGCCGTCTCGGCCCTGGAACGGAGGATACTGTTTTGGCACGAATCAACCTTCATCGTGTAACGCCCGGCCGTATGACGACCGGCGCATCGGCCCGCCTGGAAGCGAGGCGGCCCACAGGTCGGTCGTGGCTGCGTCTGCTGGCGGCGGCGTTCGCGATAGCGGCCGCCCACCCGGCGCTGGCAGCCGGCGGCGTGGAAGGCGCACCGGATTCCCGCCCGCCGGCGGCGCCGGCGCCGCCGCGCTCGGTGATCTTCATGGCGGGGGTCTAGCCGGCGGCCACCCTGCCGTTCGTGGCCGCCTACGTGGCGCTGGAGCGGGGCTACTTCGCCGAGCAAGGGCTGGACGTGACCATCCACCACTCCACCGGCCAGCACCTGCAGCTTCTGCTGTCCGGGGACGTCGACGTGACCACCGCCGCCGCCGGCTCGGTGCTGAAGCGGCGTGCCGATCCAGGCGTCCCGATCCGTGCCATTGCACTGTTCGGGCAGCGCGGGCAGCAGACCTTCATCGCACTCGCCGACTCCGGCATCGACAGCCCAAGCGACTGGGAGGGCCGCACCGTCGGCTACCGCATCAGCCTTCCGCCCGAGTACCTGGCCATCGCGGATGCCGCCGGCGTGAACCGCGGGCTGGTGCAGGAGGTGCGGGTGGGCTTCGACCCCCGCATCCTGGTGCAGGGCAAGGTGGACGTGCTGGCGGTGTTCAAGTCGAACGAGCCCGACACGCTGCGCAAGCTCGGCTTCGAGGTGGTGCAGTTCGATCCCTCCGCGTTCGGCGTGCCGGCGCTGGGCCTGACCTACATAGCGCGCGAGGACCTGATTGCCGAGGACCCGGAGCTGATCGCCCGCTTCCTGAAGGCCGCGCTGAAGGGCCTGGAGTTCTCGTTCTCCCACCCGGAGGAGACGCTGAACATCGTCATGCGCTATGCCGGCAAGGAGGATCGGGACCACATGCGGTTCATGCTGGAGGCGGAGCAGGCGGACGCGGTGTCGGCGGTCACCGACGCGCATGGGTTGGGTGCGATGACCCTGCAGCAGTGGCAGGAGTTCCACGACCTGCTGGTGCGCTACGGCGCGCTGGCGCGGGAGCTGGACGTGGCGCAGGCGTTTACTACCCAGTTCCTGGAGGCGGCGTATGAGGAGGGCCGGCTGGTGTGGCCGTGACGCGGGCGGTGCGCCTGCCGTACCCTTGCCCGCAACGAGGAGGCAGGCGATGAAGCTGGGAGTCGTTTTTCCGCAGATCGAGATCGGCGCCGACCCGGGCGCGGTGCGCGCCTACGGCCAGGCGGTGGAGCAGATCGGTTACCATCACATCCTGGCCTATGAGCACGTGGTGGGCGCCAACACCGCCAGCCGGCCCGCCTGGCGCGGGCCGTACGACATCGACTCGGTATTCCATGAGCCGTTCGTGCTGTTCGGCTTCCTGGCCGGGCTCACCGAGCGCATCGAGTTCGCCACCGGCATCGTGATTCTGCCGCAGCGGCAGACCGTGCTGGTGGCCAAGCAGGCGGCGGCGCTCGACGTGCTGTGCGGCGGGCGGCTGCGGCTCGGCATCGGCATTGGCTGGAACGCCGTGGAGTATGAGGCGCTCGGTACCGACTTCCACAACCGCGGGCGCCGCTGCGAAGAGCAGGTGGCGCTGCTGCGCGCGCTGTGGACCGAGCGCGCGGTGACCTTCGACGGCACCTGGCACCGGATCACCGACGCCGGCATCGAGCCGCTGCCGGTGCAGCGCCCGATCCCGCTCTGGTTCGGCGGCGGCGAGGAGCGCGTGCTGCGCCGCATCGCCCGCCTCGCCGACGGCTGGATGCCGCAGTTTCAGCCCGACGCCGAAGGCCGCGCGCTACTGGCCCGCATGCAGGGCTACGCGCGCGAGTACGGTCGCGACCCCGCCGCGATCGGCCTGAACGGTCGCATGCCCGCCGACCCCGGCGCCGGCGAACAGGACTGGATCGATCGGGTGCGGGCGTGGCGGGAAATCGGCGGTACCCACCTGAGCATCGACACGATGCGGCTTGGCCTCCCGGACGTCGAATCGCACATCAAGCTGCTGGAGCGATTCCACGCGGCGGCGGCGGCGCAATAATGCGCGGCGCGGCGGGGATGCCCGGAAGAGGACTCGAACCTCCACAGCCGTAAGGCCACTAGACCCTGAACCTAGCGTGTCTACCAATTTCACCATCCGGGCAGGATGAGCTTCGACAAGGTACGGACGCGCCGCGACCCTGTCAATATCCCCCGTCATCACCGGTCGGCTCTCTTTCCCCCGGTCGCCCGGTGCTGTTATCTTGCGCGCTAACATGCGTCGAATCCTCGTTACCAGTGCGCTGCCGTATGCCAACGGCGCCATCCATCTCGGCCACCTGTTCGAGCACATCCAGACCGACATCTGGGTGCGCTACCAGCGCATGGCCGGCAACGAGTGCATCTACGTGTGCGCCGACGACGCCCATGGCACCGCCACCATGTTGCTCGCGGAGCAGAGCGGCACCACGCCGGAGGCGCTGATCGAACCGCTGCGCCGCGCTCACGCCGACGATTTCCGGCGCTTCCACATTAGCCACGACAACTACTACAGCACCCACTCGCCGGAGAACGAGCACTACGCGACCCTGATCTACCGCCGCCTCGCCGCAAAGGGGCTGACCTTCACCGGCGAGGTGGAGCAGCTCTACGATCCCGAGCGCGGCCTGTTCCTGGCCGACCGGCACGTGCGCGGCACCTGTCCGCGCTGCGGCGCCGCCGAGCAGCCGGGCGACAACTGCGACGCCTGCGGCGCCACTTACGACGCCACCGAGCTCGGCGCGCCGCGCTCGCTCATGTCCGACGCCGCCCCGGTGCGCAGGGCGTCGCTGCATTACTTCTTCGACCTGCCGCAGTTCACCGACTACCTGAAGGAGTGGACCGCCAGCGACGCCGTGCAGCCGGAGGTGACCAACAAGCTCGCCGAGTGGCTCGGCGCCGGGCTCAAGCCGTGGGACATCAGCCGCGACGCCCCCTACTTCGGGTTCCGCATCCCGGACACCGAGGGCAAGTACTTCTATGTGTGGATGGACGCACCGATCGGCTACATCGCCAGCTTCCGCAACCTGTGCGACCGCACTGAGGGGCTTTCCTTCGAAGACTTCTGGGATCCCGGCAGCAGCGCCGAGGTGCATCACTTCATCGGCAAGGACATCGTCAACTTCCACGCCCTGTTCTGGCCCTCGGTGCTGACCGGCGCCGACTTCCGCACCCCGACCAAGGTGCACACGCATGGCTTCATTACGGTCGGCGGCACCCGCATGTCCAAGTCGCGCGGCACCTTTATCAACGCGGCCACCTATCTCGACCACCTCGATCCCGAATACCTGCGCTTCTACTTCGCCACCAAGCTGGTGCCCAACACCGACGATGTCGACGTGAACCTGGACGACTTCGTGCAGCGGGTGAACTCCGACCTGGTAGGCAAGGTGGTCAACATCGCCTCGCGCTGCTCCGGCTTCATTGCCCGGCAGTTCGACGGCAAACTCGCGGGGGCCATTCACGACCCCGAGCTGTGGGGCGAGGTCAGCGGGGCCGCCGGCCGGATAGGCGAACTGTACGAGAGCGGCGACGTGAGCCGGGCGGTGCGCGAAATCACCGCGCTCGCCGACCGCACCAACGCCTACATCGCGGACCGCGAACCGTGGAAGCATGCCAAGGATCCGGAGCGGCGCGGGGAAGTGCACGGCGTCTGTTCGCTCGGCATCAACGCATTCCGCGCGCTGATGGTCTACCTGAAGCCGATCCTGCCCGCCATGGCCGGTAGGACGGAGGCGTTCCTGAACACCGGCGAGTTGACTTGGGCCGATGCCGGGACGCCGCTCCTCGACCACGCAATCGGCAAGTTCAAGCCGCTGATCACCCGCATGGACCGCAAGGACATCGACAAGGTGGTCGACGCCACCAAGGCGGAAGCCGACCCTTCTCACTAAACCACGACTAAGCCGAAGCCGCGGCTCCCGCGCTACGTCTCTTCGAGCAGGGCGGCGAGGCGGCGGACCGTGTTGTGGTTGCGGATGGTGACCTGCCGGTAGACGGGCAGCGCCGGCAGCTTGACGAAGGCGGAGCGGGTCACGCGTTTTTTCTCCGCCGACCAGAAGATGACACCGGGGCCGGCGGCCACCGTTTCCAATTCCTCTTTGACCGGCGGCAGGCCTGCGAGCACGTCTTCAGGAGTGGTTCCGGCCAGCGTGAACAGCGCGTTGTGGCGGTAGGCGTCGTCCTCGCCCCAGGCGGCCGGGGCGGCGCCCAGCGCGGCGTGGTACCCGGCATGCGACAGCACGATGGCGCGGGCCGCGTAGGAGAAGCGTTCGGACAGGCCGGACTCGACGCGTTCGGTGAGCTGGCCCGTGTCTCCCTCCGGCGCGCGGAACACGACGTTGCCGCTCTGGATGTAGGTGCGCACGTTGGTGCAGCCGAGGTCCTCGAAACAGCGGCGCAGGTCGTCCTTGGCGATGATGTTGTTGCCGCCCACGTTGATGCCGCGCAGCAGCGCGAGGTAGCGATCGTCCACTACGAGCGAGCCCCGGTGTCCCGGTCGGAACGACTCACCTTGTCTGCTTCTCCCGTGCCTTGGCGGCGACCCAGATCCGTTGCGCCTCCTCCTCGGTCACGTCGGTGCCGTCGAACACGAACGGCTTGCGGCGGCGCATCTTGGCCACCACGTCGTCGAACACCTCGTGCGCCGGAAAGTGGCCGCTGCGTTCGGCCAGCAGGGCGCACATCACGACATCCCACACCAAGTCGCCGAGCTCCTCCTTGAAGTTCTCGTGATCGCGGTTCGCAACCGCGAGCAGCGCCTCGTCCGCCTCGGAACGCAGTTGCGCGGTGTACCCCTCCGCGGTCTGCGCCGAGGTCCACGGGCAGCGGGCAAGCACCAGGCGCGCGGCGTCGGCAAGGACGGCGAAGCTCTGCGCGGTGTCGGAGGTTCCGGTCTTGTGAAGTGATTCCATCGTCTGGTATCGCGTATCATAGCCGCCCGGCGGCAACTACTCACGGGCCCCTTTGTCCCAGTTGTCCCGGTTGTCCCAGCCTTGTTTGCGGGCGCGTACCTCGTAGAGCAAGATCGCCGCCGCGGCCGCCACGTTCAGGGAATCGGCGGCACCGAGCATCGGAATCGCGGCGCGGCGAGACTCCGGTGCCGCCCACGCCGGGGACAGGCCGAACCGCTCGCTGCCGAACACCAGCGCGGTGCGCCCGCCGTAGTCGAGCCGCCGGTAGTGGGTGCCGCCGCCGGGCGCGGCCAGGTAGACGGTGCAGCGGTGCCGCCGCAGCCACGCGACCGCATCTTCGGCGCGGGCGAACTCGACCTGCGGAACCTTCAGGCTCATGCCGTGGCTGGCCCGGAACACCTGCGGGTGGCTGATGCGGGCGCGCCGGTTGGTCACTACCACCAGCTCGGCGCCGGCGCCGTCCGCGGTGCGCAGCAGCGTGCCGAGGTTGCCGGGGTTCTCCAGGCCGTCGGCAACCACGATCAGCGCGTTGTCGCCGAGCGCGAGCTGTTCAGCCGGCCAGCGCGGCTGTCGCACCAGCGCCAGCAGCCCGTCCGGCGCATCCCGGTCGGAGATTCGATGCATGCTCTTGGCCGACACCAGGAACGCATCGCGGGCGTGTTCTCCGGCGGCCGCGGCGCAATCTCGTGCCTCCGTGGAATAGGTCAGCTCAGGGCACCAGAACAACTGCTCGATCGGCGTACCGAGGCGGAGCAGCAACTGCACCGCCCACAGCCCCTCGGCCACCACCCGGCCGTCTTCCGCTGGCGTGCTGCCGCGCCGGATGCGCAGCAGTTCCTTGAACGCCGGATGCCCCGAGCCGATCGGCAAGCCGCGGAGCCGTTCGGCACCGCCCATGCTTGCGCCAGCATTCGCCACGCGGGCTACCGGTTGCGGCGGGCGCAGATCTCGGTCAGGGCGGCGACGGTGGTTTCCAGGGTGCGCGAGGTGTCGACCGCCTCCTCCGGCTCGTCGGCGAACGGGGTGGCGGAAAGCAGTTCATAGAGGGCGGCGGCGCCGCGGTGAAAGTCGCCGGGCACGCCCACCGATTCGAAGGTGGCCGCGATCTGGCGCATCTCCTCGATCCAGCGCGGCGCCCTGGCCGGCAGCCCCGGCAGAGCGCGCTGCATGCCGGCGTACGTGGCGGACTGGCTCTCCGCCAGCTCGGCGGCGAGGGCTGTGTCCACGCCCAGCCGGCTGGCGGCGGCAAGTTGGGCGAACTGCAGCGCCGAGGTGCCCTTGGTGACCGCGGCGTAGCACATCTTGAGCGCGGATGCGCGTCCGATGGCGCCGCCGAGGTCGCGTACCACGAGTCCGCCGCCCTCCAGCGGCGCCAGCAGGTGGGCGGCCGGGCCGGAGGCGTAGCGACGCGGGCCGGTTCCTGCGCGTCGCCCACCCGCGGGGGCCCCCAGCAGGTGGCCGGCCGGCCCGAGGGCGTAGAACGGCGGGCTTTTGCCGCCTGCCGGGGGGCCGCCGATGATGCCGGCATCAATGTAGGAGGCGCCGGCGGCGCCGATCAGCTCACCGACGCGTGCCGTGGTCGCGGGCGCGATGGCGTTGCAGTCGGCGTAGGGCGGGGCGGCGCCCGCCGCGGCCATGGCGGCCGCCACCTCCTGCGCGGCTGCCACGGCGGCGGCCGGCGGCATGATCGACAGCACCAGGTCGGCCTCCGCAACCAGCGCCTCCACGCTGCCGGAGTCGCGGATGCCGGCCTTCGCGGCCAGCCCACCGGTGCGCGCCGACCGGCCGGCGAGCGAGGTAACCACGTCGAAGCCGCGGCTGCCGAGCAGCCGCCCGACGGCGTGCCCCATGTTGCCGGGGCTGATGATGGCTATGGTCTTCATGCTGAATTTCCTTTCGTCTCCTGTGTCACCGGGCTGCACTTCCACGGCGGCGTGGCGTGGCGTCAATCGTCGTCGCCGGGCGGGGTGCGCTGCCTCTTGACGGCGCCGCGGCGAACCTTGTCTTGCAGGCGCCGCTCGCGGGCGGGGCGGGGGGGGGGGGGGGCGGGGCGGGGTTTCTGCGAGCGCACGCGCCACGAGCGCAGCGAGCCGCGCCCGCGCGTCGCGGCGGTTCGCCTCCTGGGTGCGAAACCGGCGCGCGGTAATGACCAGCTCCCCCTCGGCGGTGACGCGGGTGCCCG
>MKWU01005448.1_pt1 | contig 13858 bp, 11 predicted proteins | sample 809101 | NCBI WGS metagenome assembly MKWU01 (sample SAMN05860141, study PRJNA318959) | sponge metagenome | host: Aplysina aerophoba | place: Slovenia: Piran, Adriatic Sea, Gulf of Piran | collected 2013-05-07 | reverse complement strand
CTCGTCCACCGGCGGTCCTTCCCGAACCCGCACGTTCTTGGCGCGCTTCGCGAGGTGGTGCTCGGCCACCTCCCGAACACGGTGCGCAAGGCGCCGGGGGCGGGTGGCGGCGAAGTGCCCGCCGGCAAGTCCGGACGAAGCCGGTGAACGCAGCCACGCCGGGGCGATGGTCGTGATCGTTGCAGGCTCGGTCGCGGTGCGTGAGCGAGACTTGGCGGGCACGGCGGACCCGGCCGCCGTGTGCGGCGGCCGCGCGGCGTCGGACGGCCCGTGCCGCCCGGCGCGCCCGCACCGTAGTGCAATGCAACGAATCGCGCCGCGGGCTCCCGATCGGCGATACGGCCCGTTCTACCATAGTCAATAACTATCAATTCGATATGAACAAACGATTTTGACTATGAATATACAGACCGTATGCTTCGCATCCATCCACGGCTGGCAAGGCCTTCTTTCACTCACACCGAGGAGGAATACACCATGGCCCTCAAGGGAACCAGGACCGAACAGAACCTCAAGGACGCCTTCGCGGGCGAGTCGCAGGCGAATCGGCGTTACCTCTACTTCGCCGCCAAGGCGGATGTCGAGGGATACAACGACGTCTCCGCCGTGTTCCGCTCCACCGCAGAGGGCGAGACCGGCCACGCCCACGGCCATCTCGAGTACCTGGAGGAGGTCGGAGACCCGGCGACCGGGCTGCCGATCGGCGGCACCTCCGAGAACCTCAAGGCCGCGATCGCGGGCGAGACCCACGAGTACACGGACATGTACCCGGGCATGGCCAAGACCGCGCGCGACGAAGGGCACGAGGAGATCGCGGACTGGTTCGAGACCCTCGCCAAGGCGGAGCGGTCCCATGCCAACCGCTTCCAGAAGGCTCTCGACGGGCTGGATGCCTGAAGGAAGGCCGACAAGGTAGCGGCGGCGCCCGCCGCCGCTCGCGACCGGGAAGAGACGAGATGGCGGTGCAAGGTGCAACGGGCGGCTCCTGCGCGGCGGGCTCCGAGCCCGCTGCGGCCTGCGTTCCGGCCGGGGGCCGCGGGGGGGCGGGGGGCCCGGCCCCGCCCCCCCCCCCGCCCCGCGTCTCCGGGGGGGGGGGCGACCCGCGAGGGCACCCGCGCCCCCCCGACCCGCCATCCCATCGACTGGCGCAGCCCCGACTTCTTCGACCGGGAGGCGCTCGATGCCGAGCTCGAGCGGGTGTTCGACATCTGTCACGGGTGCCGGCGCTGCGTGAGCCTTTGCAACGCCTTCCCCACCCTGTTCGACCTCGTCGACGAGAGCGAGACCATGGAGGTGGACGGGGTCAGCCGGTCCGACTACGGCAAGGTCGTCGAGCAGTGCTATCTCTGCGATCTGTGCTACATGACGAAATGCCCGTACGTTCCGCCGCACGAGTGGAACGTCGACTTCCCGCACCTGATGCTGCGCGCCAAGGCGGTGAACTATCGCCACGGCAAGGTCCGGGTGCGGGACCGACTGATCACGAAGACGGACGTGGTCGGACGCTTCGCGAGCCTCCCGGTGGTGGTGAACGCCGTGAACGCGGCCAACCGCTCGAAGCCGGTACGGGCGGTCATGGACGCGGGAGCGGGCATTCACCGCGAGGCGAACCTGCCGCCCTACGACTCGAAGTCGATCCGCCGCCGCCTCCGGAAGCTCCCGTCTCCCGGCCCGGCCACCGCGCGCGCGGGGGGGCCGGCGGGCGAGCGCGGGGCCGCGTCCGGCGCCCGGGGTGCGGCGGCACGTCCGACGGCGGGCGAGCGAACCCGGGGTCAGGTGGTCCTGTTCGGCACCTGCTATGGAAACTGGAACGAGCCCCGGATCGGGGAGGACCTCGCGGCCGTGTTCGAGCACAACGCGATTGCGGTGCGCCTCGCGCCGTCCGAGCGCTGCTGCGGCATGCCGCGCCTCGAGCTCGGGGACCTCGAGTCGGTCGAGAAGGCGAAGGAAGCGAACGTGCCGGTGCTCGCGAAGCTCGTCGACGAGGGATTCGACATCGTGGCGCCGGTGCCGTCTTGCGTCCTCATGTTCAAGCAGGAGCTGCCGCTCATGTTTCCCGAGGACGAAGCGGTGGCGAAGGTCCGGGCGGCGATCTTCGATCCCTTCGAGTATCTCGCCCAACGCCACCGGGAAGGGCTGCTGCGCACCGATTTCCGCCATTCCCTGGGAACCGTGTCCTATCACGCCGCCTGTCACCAGCGGGTGCAGAACATCGGCTCCAAGACCCGTGATGTGCTCGCGCTGGTGCCGGACACCCGGGTGAGCGTGATCGAGCGCTGCTCCGGGCACGACGGGACCTACGCGGTCAAGCGCGAGAGCTACCGGCACTCGATGAAGATCGTTCGTCCGGTGGCCAGGCGCGTTCGCGAGGAAGCGCCCGACCACTTCGGGAGCGACTGCCCCATGGCCGGCAACCACATCGCCCACGGTCTCGGCGAGGGCCGCGCGGCCGAGCATCCGCTCACCCTGCTGCGCCGGGCTTACGGAATCTGAACCGGCGGAGAATTCGATGGACAAGCTGACCCGAGAAGACCTGCTCAGCCTCGAGCGTTACGCCGTCGAACGTCCCGCGTTCCGGGAGCGCGTGATTCGCCACAAGCGATCGCGCCGGCTGCCGATCGGACCCAACGCGACCCTGCACTTCGAGGACCGGCTGACCATGCAGTACCAGGTGCAGGAGATCCTCCGCACCGAGCGGATCTTCGAGGCCGAGGAGATCGAAGGCGAGCTCGATGCCTACAACCCGCTCGTTCCGGACGGCTCGAACTGGAAGGCGACGTTCATGATCGAGTTCGACGACGAAGAGGAACGCCGCGTCGCCCTCGGCCGCCTGGTCGGCATCGAGGACCGGGTCTGGGCAAGGGTGGGCGACTCCGGTCCGGTATGGGCGGTCGCGGACGAGGACCTCGACCGGACCACCGAGGCGAAGACCTCGTCGGTGCACTTTCTGCGATTTGAGCTTCCGGCGGAGCTGGCGGCGGCGGCCCGGGGCGGGGAGACGATCGCGATCGGCATCGACCATCCCGAGTACACGCACCGCGCCGATCCCGCTCCCGAGACGGTGCGCGTTTCCCTCGCCGCGGACCTCGACCCTTCCTGACCGCCCGGCCTCGGACGACGGTCCGGCTCGCGCCCGCAGCCGTCCGGTCGAGGTGAAGGGAGGGGCATTCGGACCCTTGCACGACCGGGCATCGGCAGGGGAGGCGCGATGCCGGTCAACGCTCGCGAATCCGCCTCGCCCGCCGCGCACCTCCTTCGAAGGGCCAACCCGGCACCGGTCGACGGCGCTGCCCGCGGCCGGACGACTTTGCCGGAGAGCGCGGATCGGACGTACACTCCCGGGGCTTGCGAGGGGGAGGCGGATGTACGCCTACGTCATGAGGAGAATCGTCGCCACCATCCCGGTCATGGCCGTGGTGGGGATCTTCGTCTTTCTCCTCCTGCACCTGACCCCGGGCGATCCGGCCGCGATCATCGCCGGCGACTATGCGAGCCCGGCGGACATCGAGAAGATCCGGGCCCGGCTCGGCCTCGATCAGCCCGTCCACGTCCAGTTCGCCCGCTGGGTGAGCCATCTCGCCCAGGGTGACCTCGGGGTCTCCATCTTCTCCAACCTGCCGGTGTCGAAGCTCATCGGCCAGCGACTCGAGCCGACCCTCGCTCTCTGCGTCCTGACCACCATCCTCAGCATCGTCATTGCGGTGCCCCTTGGCGTGTTCGCCGCGTGGCGCGCGGGGACCCTGGTGGACCGGGCGACGATGGTGTTCGCGGTGCTCGGGTTTTCGGTCCCCATCTTCGTGATCGGGTACATCCTGATGTACGTCTTCGCGATAGAGCTTCGCTGGTTCCCCGCCCAGGGCTACAAGCCGATTGGGGACGGGTTCTTTCCGTTCCTGCGGAGCATCGTCCTGCCGAGCCTCGCCCTCGCCACCCTGTACACCGCGCTCATCGCCCGGATCTCGCGGGCGAGCGTGCTCGAGGTGCTGACCGAGGACTACATCCGGACCGCGCAGGCGAAGGGGCTCAGCTCCCCGGTCGTGCTCATGCGCCACGCGCTCAAGAACGCGGCGGTCCCCATCGTGACGATCATCGGCATCGGGATCGCGCTTCTCATCGGCGGGGTGGTGGTGACCGAGAGCGTCTTCAACATTCCCGGCCTCGGGCGGCTCACCGTGGATGCGATCCTGCACCGGGACTATCCGGTGATCCAGGCGATCATCCTGGTCTTCTCCGGGGTGTACGTCTTCATCAACCTGATCGCGGACCTCACCTACACCCTGTTCGATCCGCGGATTCGCTACTGATGCCCCGGGCCGCTCCCTCCCGTCACGAATCGAGAGCCCGTCCGGGTGCGCCGGCCGGCCAACGCCTGGAGTCCTGAGTCATGGTTGCAGTCGCGGGCGACGTCTTTTCGGAGGGAACGCTCCAGCGCCGAACCGCCCAGGCGGCGGAGTTCGCCCGGCGCAACCCGACGGTTGTCGTGAGCGCGTCCGTCCTCCTCGCGATGGCCCTCATGGCCACGTTCGCGACCCATCTCGCACCGGACCCGATGGCGCTGAATCCGGCCGTTCGCCTCAAGCCTCCGTGCATGATGGAGGCGGTCGGGTTCGAGTTCACGACTTCGTGCATGGGCTGGTTCGGAACCGACCATCTCGGGCGCGACGTGTATGCCCGCACCGTCTACGGGGCGCGGATCTCCCTCACCGTGGGGCTTGCGGTGGCGGCCCTCAGCACTGCCTTCGGGCTCCTCATCGGCCTCCTCGCGGGCTACGTCCGGCTGTTCGACGCGATCGTCATGCGGGTCATGGACGGGCTGATGGCGATCCCGAGCATCCTCCTCGCGATCGCGCTCATGGCCCTGTTCGGCTCGAGCGTCCAGAACGTCATCATCGCGATCTCGATTCCCGAGATCCCGCGGGTCGTGCGGCTCGTGCGGGCGGTGGTGCTCACGATCCGGGAGATGCCGTACGTCGAGGCGGCGGTCTCGTCGGGGACGCGGCTTCCGAAGATCCTGTTCCGGCACATCCTTCCGAACACGTTCGCGCCGCTCATGGTGCAGGCGACCTACGTCTGCGCGGCGGCCGTGATCGTGGAGGCGCTGCTCAGCTTCCTCGGCGCGGGCACCCCGCCCGAGATCCCGAGCTGGGGCAACATGATGGCCGAGGGCCGGGTGTACTTCCAGATCAAGTCCTGGATGCTGTTCTACCCGGGGGTCTGCCTCGCGCTCATGGTGCTCATGGTCAACCTGCTCGGGGACGGCCTGCGCGACACCCTCGACCCCCGGATCGCCCGCCGCATGCGCTAGTCCGGGCGGGTGTTCGCGGGCGGCGACATCCCTCCTCGAGGCGCTTCCCGGTTCTCCGCATTCGGGTTCTCCCCGCGCTTCGGGCACGGTCCGGCGCCTGCACCCCGTGTGCTACCCTCACCGGCCCTTTTTTTGACTCGGGAGTCATCTCCATGACCATGCGCAGACTGCAATCTGCGGCCGTCGCGCTCGCCTTCGGCGTCACGACCGCTCTGGGGCTCGCCCCGGGCGCGGCCCAGGCGGAGAAGGTGCTGCGGATCGTTCCGCACGCGGATCTCAAGAACCTCGATCCCATCTGGACCACCGCCTACATCACCCGCAACCACGGGTACATGGTGTACGACACGCTGTTTGCGGTGGACGAGAACCTGAACGTCCAGCCGCAGATGGTCGGCGACTGGTCGGTGAGCGACGACGGCATCGTCTATACGTTCACCCTGCGCGACGGCCTCATGTGGCACGACGGCGACCCGGTGACCGCGGCGGACTGCGTCGCGTCCATCCAGCGCTGGGGCAAGCGCGACGGAATGGGCCAGAAGCTCATCCAGTTCACCAAGGAGCTGGTGGCGGTGGACGACAAGACGTTCACCCTCACCCTGAACGAGCCCTACGGCCTCGTGCTCGCTTCGCTCGGCAAGATCAGCTCCAACACCCCGTTCATGATGAAGCAGGAGCACGCCGAGGTCGACGCGTTCGAGCAGGTCCCGGCGGTCGTCGGCTCCGGCCCGTTCAAGTTCGTGAAGGACGAGTGGGTCCCCGGATCGAAGATCGTCTACGTCAAGAACGAGGACTACGTCCCGCGGTCCGAGCCGGCGAGCGCGGCGGCGGGCGGCAAGGTGGTCAAGGTGGACCGGGTGGAGTGGGTCTACATTCCCGATCCGGCCACCACCATGAACGCGCTCGTCAACGGCGAGGTCGACCTCTGGGAGACCCCGGCGGTGGACATGGTGCCGCTGCTCGAGAACCAGGAAGACATCGAGCTCGCGGTCATCGACCCCCTCGGCACCCAGGGCTGGCTCCGCCCGAACCACCTCCACTTTCCATTCAACCATCCGAGCGCGCGCAAGGCGCTCCTTTACGCGGTGAACCAGGAGGATTACCTCCGGGCCATCGTCGGCGATCCGAAGCTCTACCGGGTCTGCCCCGCGTACTTCATCTGCGGAACGCCGAACGAGAGCTCGGTCGGGGTCGAGGCCCTCGCGAGCGTCGACCACGACAAGGCGCGGGCGCTCCTCAAGGAGGCGGGCTACAACGGGGAGAAGATCATCCTCATGCAGCCGACCGACATCCCGGTGCTCAACAATGCCTCGCTCGTGACCGCCCAGGTCCTGCGCGACATCGGAATGGACGTCGAGGTGCAGGCGATGGACTGGTCCACCCTCACCTCCCGCCGGGCGGAGCAGAAGGCGCCCGCGGACGGGGGCTGGAACATCTTCCACACCTATTCGACGGGTGCGGACGTGACCTCGCCGATCGCGAACATCGGCATCTCGGGGGGCGGCACGGAGTCGGCCTGGTTCGGCTGGCCGACGGATGCGAAGACCGAGGAGCTTCGCGACATGTACGCCCGCGAGGCGGATCCGGCCAAGCAGAAGGCGATCATCGACGAGCTCCAGGGACGGCTCTTCGACGAGGTGGTGCCCTACGTCAACTACGGGCAGTGGTTCCAGCCCGTCGCATGGCGCAAGGAGCTTTCCGGGGTGCTGGTGTCGCCGGTGCCGTTCTTCTGGAACATCGAGAAGAACTGACCGGCCGCGCCTGAGCCTCAACCTGTACCGGTTCGGGGCGGCGTCGCGCCGTCCCCGAACCGGGATTTCCGCATTTCGCGAGGTTCTTCGCGTGTACGCGTACATCGTCCATCGGATCCTCGCCACGATCCCGGTGATGGGAGTGGTGGGGATCGCGGTGTTCATGCTGCTGCATCTGACCCCGGGCGACCCCGCCGCGGTCATCGCGGGCGACTATGCGCGCCCGGAGGACATCGCCCGCATCCGCGCCCAGCTCGGCCTGGACCGTCCCCTCCACGTGCAGTTCTTCACCTGGGTCGGCTCGATCCTCGCCGGAGACCTCGGCGTCTCGATCTTCTCCGACCTCCCGGTCGCGCACCTCATCGGGCAACGCCTCGAGCCGACCTTCGCCCTCGCCGCGGCGACCCTCGTCTTCTCCGTCGTCATCGCCATCCCGATGGGCGTCCTCGCGGCGTGGAAGGCGGGCACCTGGACGGACCGGATCATCATGATCTTCGCGGTGCTCGGCTTCTCGGTGCCGGTGTTCGTGATCGCCTACGCACTCATGTGGGTGTTCTCGCTCCAGCTCGGATGGTTCCCGGTCCAGGGCTACAAGTCGATATTCGACGGGTTCGGCCCGTTCCTGCACTCGATCGCGCTGCCGACGGTAGCCCTCGGGGTCATCTACGTCGCCCTGATGGCCCGGATCACCCGGGCGAGCATGCTTGAGACCCTCCAGGAGGACTACATCCGCACCGCGCGGGCGAAGGGGGTCGACAACCGCGCGGTCCTCATCCGGCACGCGCTCCGGAACGCCTCGGTTCCCATCGTGACGATCATCGGCATCGGGATCGCGCTTCTCATCGGCGGGGTGGTGGTCACCGAGAGCGTGTTCAACATCCCCGGCCTCGGGCGCCTCACCATCGACGCGGTGCTGCGCCGCGACTATCCGGTCATCCAGGGCGTGATCCTCGTTTTCTCCGCCGCCTACGTCATCGTGAATCTCGTCATCGATCTCTCGTACACGGTGCTCGATCCGAGGATCCGTTACTGAGATGGCGGCCTCCCTGGAACGAGCGGATCGCTTCCCGGCCGGTCGGCGGAGCGCGCTCGTCGCGTGGGTCCGCGACTACGGACGGCGTTATCCGACGGCGGTGGCGGGAGCGATCATTCTCGTTCTCCTCGCCTTCGTCGCGATCATCGCGCCCCTCATCGCCCCCGACCCGGTGCGCCTCAACCCCATCAACCGCCTGAAGCCGCCGAGCGGCGACTTCTGGTTCGGCGCGGACTTCCTCGGTCGCGACATCTATGCCCGCACCATCTTCGGAACGCGCATCTCCTTGACCGTCGGGCTCGCGGTGGCCGCGATCAGTGTCGCGGCAGGACTCGTGATCGGGCTCCTCGCGGGCTACGTCCGCTGGGTGGACACGGTCGTGATGCGGGTGATGGACGGGGTGATGGCGATCCCCGGCGTGCTCCTCGCGATCGCGCTCATCTCGCTTACCGGGGCCGGCGTCGGCAACGTCATCATCGCGATCACGGTCCCCGAGATTCCGCGGGTGGTCCGCCTCGTGCGCTCCGTCGTCCTCACCATCCGCGAGCAGCCCTACGTCGAGGCGGCCGTCGCCGGGGGGACCCGGCTGCCCAAGATCCTCTGGATGCACATCCTCCCCAACACGGTGGCGCCCCTCATCGTGCAGGCGACCTACGTCTGCGCGTCCGCGATCGTCATCGAGGCGATCCTGTCGTTCCTCGGAGCGGGGACCCCGCCCGAGATCCCGAGCTGGGGGAACATCATGGCGGAGGGGCGGGTGTATGTGCAGGTCGCTCCCTGGATGATATTTTTCCCTGGCGTGTTCCTCGCGATCGCGGTTCTCGCCGTCAACATACTGGGCGACGGGCTCCGCGACTCGCTCGACCCGCGCATCGCTCGACGGATGTAGCTTCATGACCAAGACCAACGCCCCTCCGCTGCTCGAGATCGACGATCTCTCCGTGCGCTTCTTCACCCGTGACGGGGTGGTGCGCGCCGTGGAGCGGCTGTCCATTCACGTCGACCCGGGGGAGACGCTCTCCATCGTGGGAGAGTCCGGGTGCGGCAAGAGCGTCACCGCGATGTCGATCCTGCGGCTGTTGCCGATGCCGCCCGCGAAGATCGAATCGGGCACCATCCGTTTCGAGGGGGAGAACCTGCTCGAGGTGAGCGAGGAGCGGATGCGCGAGATTCGCGGCGACCGGATCTCGATGGTGTTCCAGGAGCCGATGACCTCGCTCAACCCGGTGATGACGGTCGGGCGCCAGATTGCCGAGTCGCTCGAGCTGCACCGGAATCTCTCCCAGCGGGCGGCGAAGGAGGAGGCGGTCGAGATGATCGATCTCGTCCAGATTCCGGAGCCGCGCCGCCGGGCGGACGAATACCCCCACCAGATGTCGGGAGGAATGCGCCAGCGGGTGATGATCGCGATGGCCCTTGCGTGCGACCCGTCGATCCTCATCGCGGACGAGCCCACCACCGCCCTCGACGTGACCATCCAGGCCCAGATTCTGGATCTCATGCTCCAGCTCAAGGAGAAGATCGGGGCGGCCATCGTCTTCATCACCCACGATCTCGGGGTGGTGGCGGAGACCGCGCAGCGGGTGGTTGTCATGTACGCCGGGCGCAAGGTGGAGGAGGCGAGCGCGGACGATCTCTTCGATCAGCCCTTCCATCCCTACACCCTCGGACTCATGGGCTCGATTCCGAAGCTCTCGACCCTCGAGGGGGCGGGGACCCGGCTGAACGAGATACCGGGAGTGGTGCCGTCGCTCCGGGAGGAGATCGCGGGCTGCGCTTTCGCCCCCCGCTGCCCGTTCGCGGTCGAGCGGTGCGGGAGCGAGGCGCCGCCGCTTCGGGAGATGCGTCCGGGGCGGCTCGCCGCGTGCTGGGAGTGGGAGAAGGTCGTCGCGAGGGGGCTGGCATGAGTGCCGATCCGAATCGAGACGGTATCGGCGCTGGCGCCGCCGCCGGTGGCGGAGCGTTCGGACCCGGGGAGGGCGGAGCGGTGAACGACGGTGGAGCCGCGGCGAACGGGGGCGGGGAAGATGCGCGGACCGTGCTCGAGGTCCGGGACCTCAAGAAGCACTTCCCGGTCCACGGAGGGCTCCTGCGCCGCCGGGTGGGTTCGGTGTACGCGGTCGACGGCATCTCCTTCGACATCCGGGCGGGGGAGACCCTCGGGCTCGTGGGCGAGAGCGGGTCGGGGAAGTCCACCGCCGGCAAGTCGATCCTGCGTCTCATCGATCCGACGGCGGGGCAGGTGGTGTTGAACGGCGAGGACGTGACCCGCGCGTCCCTGCATCGGCTGCGAGCGCTGCGCCGCCAGATGCAGATGGTGTTCCAGGATCCCTACGCGTCGCTCAACCCGAGGCTCTCGGCGGCGACCATCGTCGCCGAGCCGCTTCGCAACTATGGTGGAGTGCCGCGGGAAGAGATCCGCGACCGGGTCGTCGCCCTGTTCGAGCGGGTGGGCCTGACGAGCGAGTCGATGGTGAAGTACCCGCACGAGTTCTCCGGCGGACAGCGCCAGCGCCTCGGGGTGGCGCGTGCGCTCGCGCTAGCGCCCGCTCTCATCGTGGCCGACGAGCCGGTGTCCGCCCTCGACGTGTCGGTGCAGGCGCAGGTCCTGAACCTCCTGATGGACCTCCAGCAGGACGCGAACCTCGCGTTCCTCTTCATCAGTCACGACCTCGCGGTCGTCGAGCACATCAGCCATCGGGTGGCGGTGATGTACCTCGGCAAGATCGTGGAGCTGACGGATCGGCGCAAGCTCTTCGAGGAGCCGCTGCACCCGTACACCCAGGCGCTGCTCTCGGCCGCCCCGGTGCCCGACCCCCGGGCGAGGCGCCGGCGCATCATCCTGAAGGGCGATATTCCGAGCCCCATCAACCCGCCGGGCGGATGCCCGTTCCACACCCGGTGTCCGGTGGCGGAGCCGCGGTGCTCGACGGAGGTTCCGCCCATGAAGACGGTCGCCGCCGGCCACGACGTGGCCTGCCACCTGCACTGACCTCCGTGCCGAGCCGTGGCACGGCCCGTTCGCCTCTTCGCGGGCGGGGATTGCCGAGGGGAGTTCCATGAGCAGAGCCATATGCGTTGCCGCGGCCCAGATGGGGCCCATCGCCCGCGACGAGCCGCGCGAGTCCGCCGTCGCGCGCATGATGGAGATGATGCGCGCGGCGCACGCGCGCGGCGCCCGGCTCGTCGTCTTCCCGGAGCTCGCCCTCACCACCTTCTTCCCCCGCTGGTGGATGGAGGACGAGGCGGAGCTCGACTCCTTCTACGAAGCCGGAATGCCGAGCCGGGCGGTCGCGCCGCTCTTCGCGCTCGGGCGCGAGCTCGGGGTGGGCTTTTGCCTCGGATACGCCGAGATCGTCCGGGAGGGAAACCGGAAGCGGCGGTTCAACACCGCAATCCTCGTCGACCGCGAAGGCCGGGTAGCCGGCAAGTACCGCAAGGTCCACCTGCCGGGACATGACAACCATGAGCCGGACTGGCCGTTCCAGCACCTCGAGAAGGCGTACTTCGAGCCGGGGGACCTCGGGTTCCCGGTGTTCGACGCGTTCGAAGGTCGGGTCGGCATGTGCATCTGCAACGACCGGCGCTGGCCGGAGACGTACCGGGTGATGGGGCTCCAGGGCGTGGAGATCGTGCTCCTCGGCTACAACACCCCGACCCACTACCCGCGCGCTCCCCAGCTCGACCACCTCCAGAACTTCCACAACCATCTCTCCATGCAGGCCGGCGCCTACCAGAACGGGACCTGGGTGGTGGGGGTCGCGAAGGCGGGGCGCGAGGAAGGCTGCGATCTCATCGGCCAGAGCTGCATCATCGCCCCGACCGGCGAGATCGTCGCGATGTGCACGACCCTCGAAGACGAGGTGATCGTCGCTGACTGCGATCTCGACCGGTGCGGCGAGATTCAGGAGAACATCTTCAACCTCGCCCTCCACCGGCAGCCGCAGCACTACGGCATCATCGCCGAGACCCCGGACGAGTGAGGTTTCGGGAATTCTCGGGCAAGCGGTCACGATCCCGCATGGGGGCGATGCGGAACCGGTGACGCGTTCGTGCGCGCGCATGCGCGTCCTTCGGCTCCGGTCGCCGACCGACGCGGGTTCCCGGGCCGGGGCAACGGCGTGTCTGCCGGTGAGCGCCGGACAACCTCCGCGATTCCGCTCCACCTGGCCAGGTCGCTTCAGTCGTCGAATCCGGCCATGCATTGCGTCTCGGATGCACTTGGCATGGTCGGGTAGAGTGCTCACTGTACCGGAAAATATGCAGGTACGAAGCAAAGAGTTTGTCTGTTCTCTTATATCGATTGCAAGGCAAATATTACGTGAGAAATTCTTGCCGAAAAGGTGCAATCCATTTCGCAGGTTTCTCGTGGGTGTGTTAGCGTAGCTGCCCGAAATGCCGGGAACCGGATAAGAAACATAACCCCCCGCGCAGCCAGCCCGTTTCTGGAGGTTCTGATACCCGTGTTCGGCTGAGGAAGCGCGATGTCCGGATCATTCCGGAACCGGTATCCGTTCTTCGGATTCCGTTGCCGAACCCTTCTGGTTCTTGCGATCGCGATCGCCGCGTTCGCGTATGGCGTCATCTACCCCCGTGTTCTCGCCCAGCAGCCTTGGGGTGGGACGGTGGAGACGCGGACGCCGGGCGGGAATTGGAGTACTGGGCCACTTCGCCTGAACCTCAAACCGGGGGGGAGTGCCGCCTATTGCCTGCGTCTGACCGAGGTGCCCACTGGCGACGGTTGGTGGGTGATGCAGCATGTCGATGGTGCCGTGCGTAACGATGGTGTGTACAAGGGACTGAGCTGGATTCCTTCGGTCGGTTGGGATTTCGACAGGGACGATTGGTCGGACCCCAACGATCCGGAGACTGGTCCGAGCTGTCGGACGATTACCGTCAGGGCCGACGCGGATTTCGACCCGAGTACGCAGGTCAAGTTCACCCACGAGGTGTGGGACCACAACGCCGATTGTCCGGTTCACGATGTAGCGTCGGTGAACGTAGTCGGCACGAGCGTCGGCGGTACCGGTATCGCTGGCACCGGCACGGGCGGCACGAACACGGGCGGCACGAACACGGGCGGCACGAGCACGGGCGGCACGAACACGGGCGGCACGAACACGGGCGGCACGAACACGGGCGGCACGAATACGGGCGGCACGAATACGGGCGGCACGAGCACGAGCGGCACGAGCACGGGCGGCACGAACACGGGCGGCACGAGCACGAGCGGCACGAGCACGGGCGGCACGAACACGGGCGGCACGAACACGGGCGGCACGAATACGGGCGGCGGGAACGGCGACGGCAGCGGCACGGGCACGGGCGGCACGGGCACGGGCGGCACGGGCACGGGCGGCACGGACACGGGTGGCACGGACACGGGCGGCACGGGCACGGGTGGCACGGGCACGGGCGGCACGGACACGGGCGGCACGGACACGGGTGGCACGGACACGGGCGGCACGGGCACGGGTGGCACGGGCACCAGCGGTACAGGCACCGGTGGCACGGGCACCGGCGGGGGAGATGGTGGCGAAGGGGGCCGACTGCCCGCATTGAGCATTTCGGACGCGTCCGTTGTGGAGGGAGAGACGGCGGAGTTCGTGGTGACGTTGTCTCCGTCGAGCGCTCGGGCAGCGACGGTCTCGTACACGACGCAAGACGGTACGGCGCGGGCGGGCGAGGACTACCGCGGGGTGTCGGGCACGCTTCGCTTCGCCCCGGGGAAGCGGACCCGGACCATCCGGGTGGCGACGACGCGGGACGCGA
>MKWU01005445.1_pt1 | contig 13866 bp, 11 predicted proteins | sample 809101 | NCBI WGS metagenome assembly MKWU01 (sample SAMN05860141, study PRJNA318959) | sponge metagenome | host: Aplysina aerophoba | place: Slovenia: Piran, Adriatic Sea, Gulf of Piran | collected 2013-05-07 | reverse complement strand
GGCACGACGGCGAAACGAACAGGTGGTAGCGTCCGGCCCCGGCGGCGAAGCCCCCCGCGCCGGTGATCCCCGCGGCGCCGTCCGCCGTGACCCAGTTGCGGAACACGGAATCATCCCGCACGAAGCTTCCACGGGAGTCGGTCTGCACCTGCCCGTCCTCGTGCCATTTGCCGTCGATCAGAACACCCATGCCTGGTCCTCCTGGCGCCCCCGGGAATTTTGCCGCCGCCCGGGTTGCCGCATGCGTCCTTGAATACCCTCCAGGGTTCTTGGCCGCAAGGTGCCTGACCCTGGGCGTCCTTCAACTTCGCATCGCTACGCCTGTCCCGAGCCTGTCGAAGGGCTCAGGGCGAACGGAATCTTCATCAGAATTCCTTGACTTAACCGTTCGTCCTGAGCCCTTCGACAAGCTCAGGACAGGCTTCGCGAAGCGAAGTCGAAGGGCGCCACTCTTGTCAGCGTTGTCAGTTGTATGGGGTCGCGCTATGCTCCGGACTGTCGTTGCACCGTCCCAACGTTTCGTTCTGAAACCATGTACAGACTGCTCGGGCTCGTATTCCTGACCGTCCATTTCCTGACCGCGCCCGCGTTTGCGGCCGAGCTTCCGTTGCAAGCGCTAGCGCGGAAGGAGATAGGCGCCGACCACGGGGTGTTCGTCCGAGCGGAGAACGGAACGGTGCTGGCGGCGCTGAACTCCACGCGCCCGTACCATCCCGCCTCGGTCACCAAGGTCGCCACCACGCTGGCGTTTCTCTCCAGGCTCGACCCCGGCCGCCGCTTCCGGACCCGGTTTCTCGCCGCGGGTCCGGTGGCGGACGGCGCCCTTGACGGGGACCTCATCGTCCGGGCGGAGGGCGATCCGTACTTCCTTTACGCCAACGCGTTCCGGGTCCTGTTGGCGCTCCGGGACCAGGGAATCCGCCGGGTCGACGGCACCATCCGCGTCGAAGGGCCGTTCTACTTCGACTGGACTCCCGACCCGGCCGGGCGCCGGCTCAGGCGCGTGTGGACGGGCCGGCTGGGTGCCGGGAGCTGGCCGGTGGTCACCCGAGCGCTCTTTCCGGGCGCGGTCATGCCGCTGAAGGAGTACACGCTCCGGTTCGGGCGCGGCACGGCGCGGCGGCCGCGCGAGCCGGGTCCAGGGCGGACCCTGGTCGTCCATGCCTCGCCGCCGCTGCTGCGCCACCTCAAGGATTTCAACAGCCACTCCAACGACAACTTCCACGAGTTCTCGTATCAGATCGGCGGGCCCGAAGCGGTCCAGCGGATCCTGCGGGCGAAGGTCTCGGGCGTACCCCGGTCGTCCATCGTCATCGACAATGCCGCCGGGGACGGCCGCAACAACCAACTGAGCCCGCGGGCCGCGGTGGCGATGTTCGAAGCCCTGGAAAGGACCCTCGAGGCGCGCGGCCTCTCCTTTTCGGACGTGCTTCCCGTGGCCGGCGCAGACCCAGGCACCCTGGAGGACCGGCTGACGGAGCCGCGTTATCGTGGAGCGGTGGCGGCCAAGTCGGGGACGGTGCGCGTGCTTCGGATCGCCACCCTTGCCGGGGTCGCGTACACGCGCAGGTTCGGCCGCACGTTCTTCGCCATCATGACCCGGGGCGTGCCCCTGTGGACCGCCCGGGAGCGCCAGAACGCTTTCCTCCGGGGCTTGCTCGATGCGGGTGGCGCGCGGCCCTTGCCCGCCCGTCCCGCGGCGCCTCCCGCTTTCAGGGAAGCGCGCCTGGAGGCGCCGCGCTAGGAAGCTGTCGGATTCTTGCGTCCCGCCGGAGGATGAGCGGCCGGCGGGTGTCCGCCGGCGCGCGGGCCGCGGGCGCGCATCCCGCCGCCGATTTGTATGTTACCGGTCACTCATGTAGTGTCGCTTGCACGAAGCCTGCCGAGGCATACGGCTCGCCCGTGATACACGAAGAAGAGGAGACACCCGCTTATGGCTGACAAACCCTTGGAAGGAAAAGTGGCGTTGGTGACCGGGGCCGGCAGCCCCATCGGATTTGGCCGCCGGATGACGTTCGCCCTGACGGCCGCGGGAGCCCGCGTGGCCATGGTGGACATCAGTGAGGAGTGGGTCAACCGGACCGCGGACGAGGTGCGGGCCGTGGCCGGCAAGGACAGCGTGCTGCCCATCGTGGAAAGCGTGGGGAGCTGGGAGAGCGCCGCGCGGGCGGTGGGGACCGCCATTTCCGACCTGGGCGGACTGGATATCCTCGTCAACAATGCCGGCACCAACCCGCGCAACGTCGGCCTGACTTCCGAGTTCCGCGAGAAGTGCTGGGAGGTCACGCCCGAGGCCTGGGTGCGGGTGTTCGCGGTGAACTGCAACGGACCCTTTTTCACCGCGCGCGCGGCGGTGGGGCACATGATCGAAAAGGGGTGGGGCCGCATCATCGGCGTCACCACCAGCCTGGATACCATGTACCGGGAGTACGGCTCGCCCTACGGGCCGTCCAAGGCGGGGCACGAGGCCTTCATGGCCACCCTGTGCCAGGAGCTTGAAGGCACCGGGGTCACCGCCAACGTGCTGGTGCCGGGGGGACCGGCCAACACCAACCTCATACCCCAGGACGCTCCGTACCCCCGGGATCAGCTCATCCAGCCGCCGGTGATGGAGAAGCCGGTGGTGTGGCTGGCTTCCGAGGCATCCAACGGCATCAACGGCCGGCGCTTCATCGCCTACCACTGGGACGAGACGGTGCCGCTGGAGGAGCGCCTGTCCAAGGCGAGCGCGCCCGTCGCGTGGCCCCAGGCGGGACAGGCCGCCATCGCGCCCGGACGGTAGGCCGGGCCGCCGGGAACGGCCTGGCGTTGCCCGGCGCCCCCCGTGGGCCCGCGGGGTGGGCCGGGCCCGCCGGTAACGGCCTGCCGTTACCGGCCGTCCCGTATGGCCGAGGGGACGTCACCGGAGTAACGGGTATTCGGTCATGATCGAATGGCTTGGTATCGGCCACCTGTTCGAGCTTTCCCGGACGGAAGCGATTGCGGGGTTTTGCACCCCGTTGATCGTCTTCGCGCTGTTTTTCCTGGTCCAGCTCATACTGCCGGGAGTGCGGGTTCCCGGCTACGTCATCAATCCGGAGACCGGTGAACCCCGCGGTTATCGGCTGAACGGACTTCTGGTATTTGCCGTCGCGCTGATCGTGTGGGCTGCCGAGCTCACCGGGATGCCGCGTGACTGGTTCTACCGGTCCTCGATCTATGCCGTGGCCGGCGGCACGGTCTTCACCACGATCTTTACCGTCCTGGCGGTGTTCAGCCAGCCGCGAGGCAAGGAAAGGAATCCGATCCTGGCCCTGTGGTTCGGGCGGGTCCAGGAGCTGTCGTTCTTCAACAACCGCATCGACGTGAAGATGTATTTCTATGTCGTCGGCGGGACGATGTTGTCGCTCAACGCCCTGTCCGGGGCCGCGTACCACTACGAACTCTTTGGCGAAGACTCCAACCCGGGTGTCTTTCTGTATGCGGCGTTCTTCACGTTCTACGTCCTGGACTACTTCATCTTCGAGCGCGTCCAGCTATACACCTACGATCTGATCCACGAGAATCTCGGCTTCAAGCTGTTCTGGGGCGGCCTGGTGGTCTACGGGTGGCTGTTCATCCTCCCGTTGTGGGGCATGGCCGCTTATCCCAACCCCGGGTTCTCGCCGGGCTGGACGTATGTCTGGCTCATCGGAACGGCTGCGCTGTTCCTGTTCGGGTGGTGCATCTCGCGCGGCGCCAACCTGCAGAAATACACCTTCAAGCGATGGCCCGAGCGCAAGTTTCTGGGGCTCATCGAGCCCGAGTACATCGAGGCCGGCGACCGCAAGATCCTGTGCAATGGTCTTTGGGGTGTCGCCCGGCACTTCAACTACATGGGCGAAGGGTTCCTCTCCCTGTCCATAGCCCTGGTCTTCGGCTACTTCACCAATCCCTGGGCCTGGACCTACCTTGTCTTCATCGTCACGATGTTCACTTTCCGTCAACGTGATGACGACGAGTTCTGCGCCGAGAAATACGGCGCCGACAAGTGGGCGGAGTATCAGGCACGGGTGAAGTACAGGATTTTCCCCGGCGTTTATTGAGCGCCCCCCACCGCGGTGCAACCCTGCGGCGGCGCCCGGCCGGCGCCCGTGCTACCGGCTTCCCCATATTGCGTGGGCCGTCTCCAGAATGCGCTCGAGCTTGCGCCACTGGCGCTCCTCGCTCAGGCGCTGGCTGTAGAGGCCGCCGAAGCCGCATTGCGGGCTTAGCGCCAGTTGTTCCGGCGGGCAGTGCCGGCTCGCTTCGTCCACGCGTCCCCTGAGCTCGCTCACGCTCTCGAGGCGGGCACTCTTGGTCGTCACCAGCCCGAGCACGACGGTCTTGCCGGCGGGCACGAAACGGAGCGACTCGAAAGAGCCCGCGCGGTCGCTGTCGTACTCCAGCAGGAAGCGGTGGTGCCGGAGTCCGGTGAAGAGGCGTTCGGCGATGGCGTCGTAGTGTCCCTCGCGATGCCATTGGGGCACCAGCTCCCCGGTCCCGGGATCCAGCGTGCGGGCGTTGCCCCGGCACAAATGGATGCCGAAGGTCACACCCGGGAAACCGTCGATCAAGGCGTTGTCGGCCCGGATGGAACGTTCGAGGTTCTCGTCCGGGTCTTCGCCGCGGGAGCGCATGCGATCCAGCGAGACCTGGTCCACGTAGGCCGTATAGCCGGGCGCGTCGATCTGGATGTACCGGCAGCCCGCCGCCACCAGCTCGGCGATCATGCTCCGCTCGATGCGCACCACGTCCTCGACGAACTCGTCCAGCCCGCCGGGGTACACGGATCGGGAGTCTTCCCACTTGAACCGCTGCGCGATGCGGTCCGGGCCGATGAGGGTGGGCTTGACCGGCCGCGTGGCGGTTTCGTTCGCGAACCGGTACTCCTCCAGCGGAAGGTTGCGGGCGAGGCTCAGTTTGGCGACGGTCTTGCGCCGGGTGACGATGGCCGGCCCGGCGGCGCTGAAGTCCTGCTCGGCGCGTTCCAGGGGTGTCTTGTTGGGGTTCTCATCGATGTAGAAACGGGCCGATTCCGTGGGAACGTCGAAGCCGGAGACGCATGCGGAGAAGCTCTCCTGAAAGTTTCGCCGCCGCAACTCGCCGTCGCCCACCACCGGCAGCCCGACGGCCTCCTGCTTTCGGACGACGTCCCGGATGGCCTCATCCTGGGCCCGGAGCAGCTCCTCTTCCGCCGCTTCGCCCCGATCGTACCGAAGGAAGACCTCCCGCAGCCGGTGGGGGTGGACCAGGCTGCCGATGTGTTCCGCGCGCAGCCCGCGCACGCCGGTTTCGGTGCTCATGGTGTCTCCTGTCGAGCGGGTTGCGGCGCCTGTGCCACGGGTTTCGTGATGTTTACCGCGGCGTCAGTCGCCCTGGGCCGCTTCATCCCCCTTGAGCCGCCCCAATCCGGCGCGGATGGAAGGCAGGAAGATCAGCACCAGGGAAAAGACCAGCAGCGCCGCCGTCATCGGCCGTTCCCACATGAAGCTGATGCCGTCGGTGAGGTTCATGGCGCGGGCAAAGTTATCTTCCAGCAGCGGCCCGAGAATGAACCCGATCAACATCGGCGCCAGCGGATAGCCGGCCATGCGCATGACCGTCGCCACGAGCCCCATACCGGTCAGGAGCAGCAGTTCGGTGGCGTTGTTCTGGCCGATGTAGCTGCCCATCATGGTGAAGAACAGGATGAACGGGATCAGGTAGTTGCGGGGGATCTCCAGCAACTTGGCGATATAGGGGATCAGCGGCAGGTTGAGGATCAGCAGCACCACGTTGCCGAGGTACATGGAGATGATCACCGCCCAGAAGATGGAGGGATTGTCCACCATCAGGCGCGGTCCCGGCGCCACGTTGAGGGCGATGAGGGCGCCCAGCAGGATGGCGGTGGTGCCGGATCCGGGAATGCCCAGAGTGAGCAGCGGCACGAACGATCCGGTGCAGGCGGCATTGTTGGCGGTTTCCGGCGCGGCCAGCCCCTTGATGGAACCTTTGCCGAACTTGGCCCGATCCTCCCCCTTGGCGATGTTGCGTTCCACCGCGTAGCCGAGAAACGACGCGATGGTCGCGCCCGCGCCCGGCATCACCCCGATGAAAAAACCCTGGAGCGACTGGCGGCCGATGACGGGGGCGATTTCCCTGGCTTCTTCACGCGTGATGCGCAGGTTAGCGATTTTGCCGCCCTCTCCTCCCCCGCGTTCGGAACGCTTCGGATTGAGGACCAGGTACAAGGCCTCGGGCAAGGCGAACAGCGCCATGGCCAGCGTGATGAAGCTGATGCCGCTCTGCAGGTCCTGGATGCCGAGGGTGAAGCGCGGTGCGTTGAACAGGGCGCTTTCGCCGACGGTCGCCAGCATCACGCCCAGGACGGTCATCATCAGGGCCTTGGCGACCTGACCCGAGCCCGCGAAGGCGGCAATGGCGGCGAGGCCCACGACCATCAGCGCGAAATACTCGGCGGAGTGGAACAACAGCGCCACGGTGGCCAATCCCGGTGCGAAACCCATCAGCAGGATGGCGCCGATGGTGCCGCCGGAGAAAGACCCGATGGCGGCTATGGTCAGCGCCTTGCCGGCCTGTCCCTGCCGCGCCATGGGGTAGCCGTCGAACGCGGTGGCGACGGTGCCGGCCACGCCCGGCGCATTGATGAGGATGGAGGAAGTGGAGCCGCCGAAGATGGCGCCGTAGTACACGCCCGCCAACAGAATCAGCGCGGCCGCGGGGTCGCCGATCTGTATGGCGATGGGGATCATGATGGCGATGATCGACATGGGGCCCAAGCCCGGCAGCATGCCGATGAAGGTGCCGATCAGACACCCGGCGACGACCATGAGGAGGTTCTGGATACTGAAGGCGGTGGACAGGCCGGCGAGGATTCCTTCAATCATCGTCCATCTCCCTTACAGGAACCAGGGCCAGGGGCGGAGGAAGATGCCGAGCACTTCCTGCACCAGGTACCAGATCAGGAACGCCGCGAGCACGGACACCGGAACCAGTATGATATAGCGTCGCTCGCCGAGAATCATCGCCCCGAGGACGAGGAAGAGTGTCGTCGCGGTTACGAACCCCACGGGTCGAAGCAGCAGGGCGTAGGCGATCATGAGCGCCAGCAGCAGGATTGCCTGGCCGAGTTTGTACTGCCGGAGGTTGCCGAGGTCGATGTCGTCGTCGGCGGTCTGGGCGCCGGTCCCGGAACCGGCCTGGACCAGCACGGCGAGTCCTACCAGCGCGCCGATGACGCTAAGCCACTTCGGCAGCACGTTGGGCAGGAATGTCATGTTGCGCTCGAAGGGGAGGAGCGAGGCCTCCATGACCACGAAGGCCGTGTACCCGTAGGCCACGCAGACGACGACGAATATCAGGGCGATGGCGCGTTCGAGAGTCATGAATCCACTCCTGCTCGTTGCGCACACGGAGGGAGAGAAGTCCGGGGCGTCACCGCGGGCGCCCCGGACATGGGGCGGTTACTTCAGGAAGCCGAACTGCTGCATCAGCGTCTTGATCACCTTCTCCTGGTTTTCCAGGAACGCGGTGAACTTGTCGCCGGGGTTGTGGATGTCGACCCAGCCGTTGCGGTCGCGCACGGCCTTCCATTCGGGCGTGGCGTACATCGCCGCCAGGGCCTTGCGGTACTGGTCCGCCTTTTCCGCCGGCAGCCCCGGGGCGCCGAAGAAGCCACGCCAGTTGACGAAGGTCACGTCGTAGCCCTGCTCCTTCAGGGTCGGCGCGTCCTTGAACGCGGGCACGCGCGCCGGGGAGGTCACCGCCAGAATGCGCATCTCACCCGCCTTCGCCAGCGCCACGGCCTCGGAGAAACCGGTGGAGCCGGCGGCGACCTCGCCGGACAGGATGGCCGCGTTCAGCTTGCCGCCCGCGTCATAGGGAATGTACTTGACCTTCGTCGGATCGGCGCCGGCCGCCTGAAAGGCCATGGCGGCGACCAGGTGGTCCAATGATCCGGGTACCGAACCGCCGCCCACCGATACCTTCTTCGGGTCCTTCTTGTAGGCCGCCACCACGTCGGCGAAGTTCTTGTAGGGGCTGTCCTTGCCCGTGATGAGCGCCTGGTAGTCGCCGATGGTGCCGGCGATCATGGTCAGATCGCGGAAGTTGTGGGGAAAGCGCCCGGTCAGCGAGCGGATGATGATGGGCGTGGAGTTGACCATCAGCGTGCCGTGGTTGGACGCGGCGTTCTCGATCAGAAAGCCGATGGCCTTGCCGCCACCGCCGCCGGACATGTTCTCGTATGAGGCCGAGCCGACGATGCCGGCCTTGGTCAGCGCTTCGCCGGTGCCCCGGGCGGTGCCGTCCCAGCCGCCGCCGGCGCCGCCGGGAATGAGGAAATGGACCTTGTCCAGCACTTTGTCGGCTGCCAGAGCCGTGTTCGAAACGCCGAACGCCAGTGTGAACGCCGCGATGGCGGCCAAGGCCAAGCGTCCGACGATGATGCTTCGTTTCATTTCGCAGTCCTCCTGACAAAGAATATAGTTTGGGGTATGGTCTGTAGCTCACCCATGACCATTTGTCCAACCCAAATCAAGCTGTCCGTTCAACCGGAATCCGGGGGATCGACCGCCCGGTCCCCTCGACCTTGGCCGGTTAAAACTTGTTGTTGATGTTGCATGGCAAATGCGCTAAGTAGGCCCAATCGACAAAACCCAGGAGGTATTTGAATGAACCGGAAAGCTCTTTTTTTAAGCTTGTTTCTGGCGGTGCTGATGCTGCCGGGCCTGAATGCATTCGCGCAGTCGTGGAACATCTCGGTGGCGGGGTCGCCGGCCGGCGGCACGCTCCAGGTGAAGGCGGAAGGCATCGGCGAAGCGTTGCGGCGGGGCATCAAGAATTCCAACGTCGCGGTCCCGACCTCCAGTCCCGCGGCGGGTCTGGCGCTGATCGGCACCGGCAAGGCGGACGTGGCCGTGGGCGCGTCGGCGCGCATGGCGGTGGCCGCCCAGCGGGGCCAGGCGCCGTTCAAGAAGGCGTACAAATTCAACCTGCTGGCGTTCTGGGGCGCGGACCTCTTCATGTTCGTGGCCACCCCCAAGGCCGGCTTGAAGACCTTCGGCGACTACGTGTCCCGCAAGGCCAAGGACGGCATCTCGGTGGGTCCCAAGGGAAGCGGCTCCTACCAGGTGTTTGACGATGTGGCCAAGGTGCACGGCACCAATTTCAAGGCCATGGAAGCCTGGGGCGCGAAAATTCATTACCAGTACTCCGCTCCCTCGCTGGAACTGCTCCAGGACGGTCAGATCGAGGGCCTGGGCGGTCTGTGGGGGCAGCCGAGCGCCCGGATCGTCGATCTCACCAACAACCGGAAGATGGTTTGGGTGGGTCTCGACAAGGCCGCCATCGACAAGCTCGGCGCGGAGTTCGGGTACGAGTACGTGAAGCTCGACAGCCCGGGGGACTTCGGATACGGCTACAAGTTCGTCAACACCGAGCCTCTCCACACCGTGCGCATGGCCGACATCATCGCCATCCGGTCGGACCTGTCCGTGGATCAGGCCTACACCATCACCAAGGCGGTCTTCGGCGGCCAGGACTACCTGGTGAACGTGCACACGTCCTTCAAGGCGCTGACCGCGGCCAACACGGTGGCCCTGGACAACGCGTCCGATGCGCTGAATCTCCACGAGGGCACCAAGAAGTATTTCCGCGAAGTGGGCGCCATGAAGTAGTGGCGCGTACGAGTCGGGAGCCGGCGCGGGACGTGACGTCCGCGCCGGCTCCCGGCACTTCGTCGCGTGGCATACCCATGCCGCGCGACCTGCCGACCTCGACCAAAGTCACCGATTCATGCCATTCATGACCGCACTGGGCCGGGTGTACGAAGAGTACGCCGAGGGCAGCCGCAGGGAGTTCACCGGCCTCACCGGCAAGCTCGTCACCGGCTTCGCCATCCTGTACTCGTGCTACCACCTGTACGTCTTCATCATGGGCGTGGGCAAGCTGAACGTGTTTCAGCACCGGGCGACGCACCTGTTGTGGCTGTTGGCCTTCTCCTTCATCGTCTACGCGCCGGGGGCCAAGAAGACCCGGGTGGGGGTGTGGGACATCGTCCCGGCGGTGCTGTCGCTGGCCATCTGGGTCTACATGATGGTCAACCTGGAGCGCATCACGCTGTGGCTGAGCCAAATCGACGAGCCCCCGCTGATGGACCTCGTCTTCGGCAGCCTGCTGGTGCTGCTGGTGCTCGAAGGGGTGCGGCGGGTGTCGAGGATGCCGCTGGTGCTGGTCACCGTGGTCTTCCTGCTCTACATGTTCTGGGGCAATCTTCTCGGCGGGATCTGGTGGCACTCGGGCCTGACCTTTGACCTCGTTATCGACGTGCTGTTTCTGAGCCCCCAGGGCATGTGGGGCTCGCTGATGAACATCTCGGCCACCTACATCATCCTGTTCGTGCTCTTCGGCCAGTTGTTGCTGCACCTGGGCGGTGCCGCGTTCTTCGTGGACCTGGCCGACGCCATGGCCGGACGCGCGCGCGGGGGCCCGGCCAAGGTGGCGGTGGTGGGGAGCGGGCTCTTCGGCACCATCTCCGGCAGCCAGATCGCCAACGTCGCCACCAGCGGCTCCTTCACCATCCCGATGATGAAGCGCGTCGGCTTCCGGCCGGAGTTCGCCGGCGCGGTGGAACTGTCGGCTTCCATGGGCGGGATGTTCATGCCGCCGGTGATGGCCTCCACCGTGTTCCTGATGAGCGACATCAGCGGCATCCCCTACGTCGAGATCATCGTGGCGGCGTTCATACCCGCCTGTCTCTATTTCTTCACGGTCTTCTGGCAGGTGCACATGGAGAGCGTGAAGATGGGGATCGTCTCCCCCACCGAAGGCCGGCGCACGGCGTGGGACGTGCTCAAGGAGGACGGCCACTTCATCGTGCCGCTGGTGGTCATCGTCTGGGTGCTGCTGGAGGGCTATACGCCCATCCGGGCCGCGCTGGTGGCCATGGCGACCTTGCTGGCGGTGACGGCGGTGAGGAAGAAGGGCCGCAAGGACTTCATCAAGAACGTGCTGAAGGGACTGGAGACCGGGGCTCGGACCACCATCATCGTGGCGTTGCCCATCGCCGCGGGCGCCATCATGGTCACCGCCATTTCCGCCACCGGCCTCGGCGGCAAGTTCGGCTCCATGGTGATGCTCTTCTCCGGGGGCTACCTGTTCCCGGCGCTGGTGATCGCCATGATCGCGTCCCTGGTGCTCGGCGCGCCGTTGTCGGTGGCCGCCACCTATATCCTGACGGCGATCATGATCGTTCCGGTGACCGTGTCCCTGGGCGTGCCCCCGTTGGCCGCGCACCTGTTCGCGGTCTACTTCGCCGTCATCGCCCCCATGTCGCCTCCCGCGGGCCCCGCCATGTTCCTTGCCGGAGGCCTGGCCGGAGCCAACCCCATGATCGTGGGGCTCATCGGCATCCGGCTGGCCATCGGTGCGTTCGTGCTGCCGTTCATGTTCGTGTTCAATTCCGGACTGCTGATGGACGGGACCGTTGCCGAGATCCTGTTCTCGACGGGCACGGCCGCGCTGGCGCTGTTCGCCCTGGCCGCGGGCTTCGAGGGATGGGTCTCGAAGGAAACCGCCATATGGGAGCGGGTGCTCCTGGTGGCGGGCGGCTTCACCATGGTCTTTCCGGGAGCCGTCACCCTCAGTGTCGGCGCCGCTGCCGTGATCCTGGCCATCGTGGCCCACCTGGTGAGGGTGAGGATCGTACAGGCCTGACTCGTCCGGCGCCTTCTTGACGCCCGATCCGCCAAACATTATTCTCGTATTCGACATTGCCGGGACGCGGCGCGTGAGCAACGGCCGGGTGCCGGTTCCGGTTGCCGGAATGCGAGGAGTAGGGACGTATGGTTCTCGCGCGGACAGTGTTGATCGTGCTCCTGTTGACGTGGGTTGCGGGTTGCAGCTATGTGCCGCCGCCAAAGCAGCAGCGGGACCTCTGTCAGGTCTTCGCGCAGTATCCCGACTGGTACGACTACGCCCGCAAGTCCCAGAGCAAGTGGGGGACGCCGGTGCATATCCAAATGGCCTTCGTACGCCACGAGTCGAGCTTCCGCAGCAACGCCAAGCCGCCCAGGCGGTGGCTCTGGTTCATACCGCTGGGGCGCCCATCTTCGGCCCAGGGATACGCCCAGGCCCAGAATCCTGTATGGAGCGAGTACCAGGCGGAGCGGGGCAGACTCTTCCGCAGCCGCTCGGACATGGAGGACGCCCTCGACTTCATCGGCTGGTACAACCACAAGACCTGGCGCCAGCTCGGCATCGCCCGCACCGACGCCGAAAAACTCTATCTCGCCTATCACGAAGGCCGCGGCGGCTACCGCCGCGGCAGCTGGAAGAAGAAGCCGAAGCTCCAACGCATCGCCCGGAACGTGGCCGCCACCGCCGGGCAGTACCGCACCCAACTCGCGCAATGCGAGTCGCGCTTCCGTTGCGACGCCTGGTACCAGGTCTGGCCGTTGTGCCGCTGAGTGCCCGGACGCCCCTTGCAAACCGGAACGACTCTGTCATAGAGTGCAGTCGCTCATCCGCTTGGGGTGAAGAAACCAGAAGGAGTGACCTAATGAAGCAATCCAGGAACAAGTTGATGGTCGCGGCAGCGCTACTGGCGTTCGGCGTTGGAACCCTGGCGGCATCTGCCGTAAGTGCCGCCGACACGCCCATCAGCGTGGGCCGGACGACGTCGGCGAGCGGATTCCACATCCCCTCCTATATCGCCATGGAGCAGGGGATCTTCAAGAAGTACGGGCTGGAAGGCAAGTACCGCAGCATGAGCGGCAAGGCGCTGCTCAACGCCGGTATCGCCAAGCAGATCGACTTCGTGCCGATCCCCGGGGGCGGGTCCCAGGCCGCGCTCAAGGGCGCGCCCATCACCTATCTGGTGGGCCAGTCCCTGATCTCCCAGTGGACGATTACCGCGCACGCGAGCATCAAGTCGGTCAAGGACCTCAAGGGCAAGATCATCGGCCTCGGGCGTCCCGGCAGCGCCGACTACGATGAGGCCGACATCGTGCTGTCCAAGAACTTCGGCATGGAGCCCGGACGCGACTACAAGGTCATCAGCTTCCGGGGCGAGGCCGAACGGATCGCCGCCATGATCAACGGCGACATCCACGCCGGCCTGCTCACGTTCCCCCACGCCGCCAAGGCGAAGCTGGCCGGTTTCAAGGTCATCCTGAAGACCGGCAAATACCTGCCCCGCATCGGCGGCAGCTTCTGGGTCCACAACGATTTCCTCAAATCCAACCGGGCAACCGCCAAGGCCTTCATCCACGCCATGGCCGAGGCCGCGGAGTACATGAAGACCAACAAGGAAGGGTCCGTCGACGTCATCCAGAAGTACTTCTCCATGAAGGACCGCCGGGAAGCCGAAGGGGTCTGGGAGGAAGTTTTCGACCAGTACGGCCCGGACATGCCCGAAGCCCTGGTCAAGAGCCTGTTCGAGTCCCGCGTCAAGCGCATGATCTCGAAGAACCTCTGGCCCAAGGACAAGCCTCTCCCCGACGTCGAGAAGTTCGTCGCCAGAGACCTGCTGAACGAGACCCTGAGAGAGCGGGGTTACTACTTGCAGCCGAAGCCGCTGTAGTCCGACCCAATGCGACTGGCGGGGGACAGGACGTGTCCCCCGCCAGCGCCTCGTCCCATCCAAGAGGCCAGGAGTCCGCGCCGCGCGAAGCGTCGGCCGCAACGAGGTTCGGATTCCGGTAGGTGCAGGCTCCCGACCTTACGCTAGAACGTCTTCACCTGCTCCGGCCGCCACCGGCTGAGCCGGTTCTCCAGCTTCTTGACCGCCAGGGTCATCACCAGGGAAATGCCCATGAACAGGATGAGGCCGGCGAAGACCACGTCCACGACGTAGTTGCCGGCGGC
>MKWU01005444.1_pt1 | contig 13866 bp, 13 predicted proteins | sample 809101 | NCBI WGS metagenome assembly MKWU01 (sample SAMN05860141, study PRJNA318959) | sponge metagenome | host: Aplysina aerophoba | place: Slovenia: Piran, Adriatic Sea, Gulf of Piran | collected 2013-05-07 | reverse complement strand
GAGATGAAGCCGCGAGAGCCGCTGATCGCGCGTCCAGCCGATCCAGGCGTCGCGCGCGCCGACCTTGAATGCCCCCGCCTGCCAGCCGATCAGAGCAACCCAGGCCTCCCCGCTTAACGCCACGTGGCGAAGCGCGCGGCCGTAGAACTTTTTGAAGGAAAGATAGTGGTGGCGCGCGGCAAGGGCGTCCCATCGCTGCTGCTCGGCGTAGCCTCGCACCGGCCGCACCGTTACGTCGCGCGGAAAAATGTCGCCTCTTTTCGAATCGGAAACTTGCATGCCAAGGCGCTTATCAAATCAAATGTTGCGTTGCCAGAGAAAAATTCGGTTTCAGAAAAAAAATTTAAAAAAAAAGTTACTTTTGCGCAGCCCTGAGAAATTCCTAGTCCTACTTGCGCCCGAATTAAGGAAGGATTATAACGTACCTAGCGCGGGTGTAGCTCAATGGTAGAGCAGCAGCCTTCCAAGCTGAATACGTGGGTTCGATTCCCATCACCCGCTCCATTCCAATTCTGAAGGCTAGGAATACTTTCCGGCATTAGGCCCGGGCCACGGCTTGTCCGGGGCTGCGGCGATTCGACGCAAACTTCGATCTTTTTTGCCTCGCTAGCATTTGAAATCCCGGCAACCGCCTGGATTTTCAAAAGACCGGACGATTGGGAGCGAAGGAATTTTTCTTCGCCAATTTTTTTCTCGCTCGAATTCGGGAATTCGTCCGCTGCGGCGACTTCCCCGGGAACTCCGCTGTTCCGAAAACGATTTATCGCAGCTCCAGGAATTCTTGAGATACTGTCCGATGCATAATCTTTCGCTTGCACATGCGCGCCCGTCGCTAACCGCAATTTCCGAATTCGATCGGCGGTTCAATGCGAATCACCGGCGTCGACTTGAATGCTTCCAGAGAAAACCTGCTTCGAGGTCGCGCGTCGTCGGCATTTGGTTTACTGTAATTCTGGATGGGCGAAGTTCGTTTTTGCGCCGCGGCGGAAAATCTCGCGGCGCCTTGTCCGCTGGCGGCGGCCGGGCGAAGTTCAAGAACTCGTCCGATTTCCGATCGTCGGTTCAATAGGGCTGCCATGGCGAATTATTCAGTGCGTGAAGGCGAGAGCCGCGAGAAAGCGAAATCGGCGAAGCCGCTTCGCGAACTTGCCGTCTTCTTTCGACCGTACAAGGCTCAGGCCGCGCTTTCCGCAATAGCTCTCGTTTTCACCGCTTCGCTTGCGCTCGTGCTGCCGATTGCCGTGCGCAGAATCGTCGATAGCTTCGGCGAAGATTCGGGCGAGCTTATCGATGAACTCATGATTGCGGCCGTCTTGCTGTCCGCGCTTTTCGCAGTCGGAACGGCGCTGCGCTACGCTCTCGTCAATCGGCTTGGCGAGCGAATTATCGCGGACATCAGAAGACAGGTGTTCAGCAAGGTTCTTGGAATGAGCCCGAAATTCTACGAGAGAATTCTTACTGGCGAAGTCCTTTCGCGATTGACGACGGATACGACGCTCATTCTGGCGGTGGTTTCATCGTCGGCTACGGTCGCGCTTCGCTACGTGCTGATACTGTTCGGCGGCATGGTGCTCATGATCGTGACCAGCCCGAGGCTTACGATTTTCGCGCTTGTTGTCGTTCCCGCCGCGGTTTTGCCGGCGATCGCCCTAGGGCGCAGGCTGCGCCGCCTGAGCCGGGACAGCCAGGATCGAATCGCCGATAGTTTCGGAGGGGCGTACGAAGCATTGGCCTCGGTTCAGACGGTTCAGGCGTTTACGAACGAAAGAAACGTGCAGGAGAAGTTCGACCGGGCCACGGATGACGCTCGGGCGACGGCTTTCCGGCGAATATCCACGCGGGCCATACTTACGGCCATCATGATCTTTTCGGTTTTCTCCAGCATAGCGGTCATGTTCTGGGTCGGCGCGCGGGATATCCATGCCGGATCCATGAGTCCGGGAGAGCTCGTTCAATTCATGATCTACGCAGTCATGGTCGCGAGCAGCGTCGCGGCGCTGTCGGAAATTTGGGGCGAGATTCTTCGTGCCGCCGGCGCGTCGGAGCGATTGGCTGAATTGCTGAAGGCGACCGACGACGTGAGCGATCCTGCGAAACCGGTGGATTTGCCGATCAAGAGCGGTTCCGGAAGCATCGAATTCGAGTCGGTTTCCTTCAAGTATCCTTCGCGACCGGAAAGCAAGGCCCTCTTCGACGTTTCATTTGAAGCGCATCCCGGCGAGACGATAGCTCTGGTTGGGCCTTCCGGCGCGGGAAAGTCCACGGTATTCAATTTGATTCTTAGGTTTTTCGATCCTGAATCGGGAAGAGTTCTTTTCAATGGCAACGATTTGAGGTCGATGGCGAGATCGCAATTCAGGTCGGCGATTTCCCTGGTTGCGCAGGATACGGCGATATTCGCCGCTTCGGTTCGCGACAATATCAGGTTCGGGCGAGGCGACGCTTCCGATGCCGAAATCGAATCGGCCGCGAAGGCCGCAGCCGCGCACGGGTTCATCGAGGAGCTTCCAAGCGGCTACGATACGCTGGTCGGAGAAAGAGGGGTGCTGCTTTCGGCGGGCCAGCGCCAGCGAATCGCGATCGCGCGCGCCGTCGTGCGGGATGCCCAGCTTCTGCTGCTAGACGAAGCGACATCGGCGCTTGATTCCGAGAACGAACGCGCCGTTCAACAGGCGACGGAAAACCTGTCCAAATCGAGGACTACGATTATTATCGCCCATCGCCTTTCGACGGTTCAGAGAGCCGATCGGATTTTCGTTTTCGAGCGAGGTCGAATTACCGCCGAGGGCAATCACGAATCGCTGATGGCCGAAAACGGGCTGTACGCGCGGCTCGCCGAACTCCAGTTTACCAAGCCCGAGAGCCGTTAGCTCGATCGATTCGCGTTCGAGAGGGGGAAATTGCCGGGATGCCATTTCCCTTGAGGCGACGCAATTCGCTCCGAAAGCTTGAGATTGGCGGCTTCTGTTCCTAAAGTGCGGATATAGCGACAGGAGTCAGAAACATGGAATCCAGCCTTAGGACAATCGCGGACAAGAATAGGATCGAAAGCGAAGCCGCTTGGGAGGAGCTTGATATTCCGCGAACTCTCTACGGCCTGTTAGATCGAACGAGCCGGAACTATCCTGATAGCGAGGCGATCTCATTCCAGCTACTCTCGGATCCGAAAGCCCCGGCAGAAACTTTGAACTGGCACGAGTTTCGTGCCCGTTCCGTGCAGGCCGCAAATCTTTTCCGCAGTCTTGGAGTCGGCAAGGAGGACTCAGTTGCATTCTTGCTGCCGAATTCCATTGAAACCGCCGTCGCTCTGGTGGGCGGCGCGATCGCCGGCATCGTCTGCCCTGTTAACCCGCTTCTGGATACCGCGCAGATAGCCGCCATTCTTCGCGACGTGAATGCCAAGGTCCTAGTAACTTTGAAATCCTTTCCCAAGGCGGATATCGCGCAGAAAGCCGCTGCCGCCGCGTCTATGGCGCCCTCGGTCGAAACGATACTGGAAGTTGATCTCAATCATTATCTGACCTTTCCCAAGTCGTGGATCGTGCCGCTTCTAAGGCCGAAGAATCCGGTCAAGCATTCCGCCAGCGTATTGGATTTCAATGCGGAACTGAGGAAACAGCGCGGCGACGGTTTGATTTTCGAACGCGGCGACGCTTTGATTTTCGACTGCGGCGACGCCGACAGGGTCGCAGCATGCTTCCACACCGGCGGCACCACGGGCATTCCGAAAATCGCGCAGCACAAGTATTCGGGCATTATATTCAACGGATGGTGCGGCTCCCGCGAAATCGCTTCAAAGGACGAGGTCCTTTTGTGTCCGCTTCCTCTATTTCACGTATTCGCCGCCTACGCCGTGCTTATGATCGGGATATCATCGGGAGCGCATGTCGTCTTTCCGACGCCGAGCGGCTACCGCGGAGACGGCGTGTTCGACAATTTTTGGAAGTTGGTCGAGCGCTGGAAAGTGACATTTATCGTAACCGTTCCCACGGCGGCGTCCGCATTGATGCAAAGACCGGTGGATGCCGACATTTCTTCCCTGAAAACCGCGCTCTGCGGCTCCGCTCCGATGCCCAGGGCGACGTTCAAGAAATTCGAGGAGACGACTGGCGTCAATATCCTGGAAGGCTACGGCCTGACGGAAGCAACCTGCCTGATCAGCGTTAATCCTTTGCATGGCGAGAAAAAAATTGGCTCCGTCGGCCTTCCGTTTCCTTATGTCGACGTTCGGATTCTGAATTGCGATTCATCGGGAGAAGTCCAGAGCGAGTGCGCTACCGGCGAAATCGGCGAGATTTGCGTGTCGAGCCCCGGCGTATTCACGGGATCGACCTATCGCGAGGAGAGCAGAAACGACGGGCTTTTCGCCGACGGAAAGTGGCTGAGGACGGGCGATCTCGGAAAGATCGACGAGGACGGCTATATCTGGATCACGGGACGGGCGAAGGACCTGATCATCCGCGGCGGGAGGAATATCGATCCTGCCGTAATTGAAGAAGCTATCGCCGCGCACAAGGCCGTAGCGTTTGTCGGAGCGATCGGGCAGCCTCATCGCAAGCTGGGCGAAGTGCCTTGCGCCTACGTGGAGCTCATGGAAGGCGCCAGCGCAACTTCCGAGGAGCTGGTCGAGTTCGCCGCCGGGAAGATCGCCGACGAGGAAGCCGCGCCGCGATTCGTTGAAATCATGGCCGAGCTTCCGAAAACGGCGGTCGGAAAGGTCTTCAAGCCCGATCTGAGAAAAAAGGCCATCGCTCGGGTGCTGGTCGAAACGCTGAAATCGGATGGCCTCGACGCCGAAATCCCGAATGTGCTGGATGACAAGAACAGAGGTTTGGTCGCATTCGTTGCGCTCAGGGGCGGCGAGGAGGACGTATCGCGCGCGCGAGAGATTCTCGGAGAGTTTTCGGTCGAGTGGGAGTTCGCCAAGGACTGAGTTTCCGGTCGCTTTTTCAGGACAGCGGCGCAATGCGATATGGCGAGTCGGGAGACCGGAATTCGGAGTTTCCTGGTGCCGCAGGGGAGGATTGAACTCCCGGCCTCACCCTTACCAAGGGTGCGCTCTGCCACTGAGCTACTGCGGCGCCCGTGCAAGCCGTTCCTAAGCCCATAGACGAGATAAGGCAAGCCGGATATGGACGGGTTCGGAGTATTGCGGTAATGGAATCGCATGTCTGAAGCAGCAAAATCCTCGAACGGGCGCAAATCCGCCGAAACGTCGGCGAAGGCGCGGCGCGAAAAGTTGAAGGCGGCTCTCAAGGCGAATTTGCGCAAGCGAAAGGCTCGTTCGCGGGCGGGCGCGTCTCCTTCGCCCGAAAAAAGCTAGGGTCGGCGGCAGTGGATTCAATATCAATCGAGGGCGGCAAGCCCCTCCATGGACGAGTCAAGGTAGCGGGAGCAAAAAACGCTTGCCTCGCCCTGATGCCGGCGGCGCTGCTTTCCGAACAGCCTCTGACGCTAACGAATGCTCCTCGACTGTCCGACATCGGCACGATGACAAGGCTCTTGAGGTCGCTTGGCGCGGAAGTCAGCGCTATTCAAGGCGGCAAGGTCCTGGCCATCAGCGCGTTTCAGATCGCGAACAACCGCGCGGATTACGACATTGTTCGCAGGATGAGAGCCTCCATACTCGTTCTGGGCCCGCTATTGGCCAGAACCGGCATGGCCATGGTTTCGCTGCCGGGAGGCTGCGCGATCGGCGCCAGGCCCGTGGACCTGCACCTGTCGGCTCTAAAGGCTCTCGGCGCGGAACTCGACCTCGCGGAGGGATATGTAACGGCGCGCGCGAACGGACGGCTTTCGGGCGCGCGAATCGAGTTTCCTTTTCCGTCCGTCGGAGCGACCGAGAGCGCAATCATGGCCGCATCGCTCGCGCGCGGCTCGTCGGTCATTCGCAACGCCGCGCGCGAGCCGGAAATCGTCGACCTCGCTCGCTGCCTGAAAGGAATGGGCGCGAAAATCTCCGGCGAAGGCAGCGACGCGATCGAAATCGAAGGCGTCGATTCGCTCGGGGGCGCAACGCACCAGGTCATCGCCGACAGGATCGAACTGGGAACCTACATGATCGCGGCGGCGATAACGGGCGGGGAGATTGAAATCGTCGGCGGCGGCATCGAGCTAGTCGGCGCCTTCCTGGAAAAGCTTCGCGAGGCGGGAGTTGTGGTCAGCGAGACTCCGGGCGGACTCCTTGTATCGAGAAATTCAAGAATCCGCGCGGTGAACGTCGCGACGGCTCCCTACCCGGGATTCCCCACGGACCTCCAAGCTCAGATGATGTCCTTGCTGACGACCGCGAATGGAAAGAGCGTAATGGAGGAAAAGATTTTCGAAAACCGATTCATGCATGTGCCCGAACTCGCAAGGCTGGGCGCTTCCATAGAACTGTCGGGCGGCACCGCGACGGTTCGCGGCGTGGAGAAACTGAGAGGCGCGCCTTTAATGGCTACGGACCTGCGAGCGTCGGCATCGTTGATTCTGGCCGCTCTCGCAGCCGAGGGGACATCCGTGATCCGGCGCGTCTACCATCTTGATCGAGGCTACGAGCAGCTCGTCGAAAAGCTGTCGGCATGCGGAGCAAGCATCGAGAGGTTCTCCGAATGACTTCCGGCGGCGACGCCTCCTACAGGGACGGCATCGATTCTCCCCTGCGGCTGAGGGCGATAGATTCCGAGGATTTGGATGTGGTGTCCGCGCTGGTCCAGGATTCCGTTTTTTCTTCCGAAGACTGCGTTTGGGACAGGCGGAAGCGTGAATTCGCGATTTTGCTAAATAGGTTTCGGTGGGAGGATCGGGATGGCGCCCGAAGCTCGAGCGCCGACTGCGAGCGGGTGCGAAGCGTTCTGCTCGTGCGCGACGCGATGGAGGTCAAGTCGGACGTTGTCGCGGCGAAGGGCGCCGACCAGGTATTCTCCTTGCTCGCGTTGCGATTCAGCCCGGGCGAAGACGGAACGGGAAAGCTGGATGTCCTTCTCGCCGGCGACATGGTTTATTCGGCTCTTGTCGAGTGCTTGGATGTAAGCCTAACCGATGTTACCCAGCCGTACAGGGCGCCTTCCGGCAAGGTTCCCAGCCACGGCTAGGGGCCGACGATGCCAGTTTTACTTTCTACTTCCGATGCCGAATTCGAGCCGGACTTCCATGCGTTTCAGAATAGGAAAAGGAGCGCGGCGGCCCGCGTGCGCGAGGACGTCGACGAAATCATAGACCGCGTGCGAAACGGCGGCGACAAGGCTCTTTCGGAATTGACGCGAAGATTGGACGGATTCCAGCTAGGCGCATGCGCCTTGCCGTGGCCGGAAGAGCGAATCGAATTGGAGATCGGCAAGGTTTCGCGAACCGAGCGCGAGGCTCTGGAGAGCGCGGCGTCCCGCATTCTAGACTACCACCGGCGCCAGATTCCGTCGGACGAATGCTGGACCGACGCCTCCGGGGCGCGATTGGGCTGGCGATGGACGCCGGCGGATGCCGTCGGGCTGTATGTTCCGGGCGGAATCGCGGCCTATCCCTCGTCGGTGCTGATGAGCGCGATTCCCGCGAAAGTGGCCGGAGTGCGGAAATTGCTTGTCGCTTCGCCGGCCCCCGGCGGCAAGGCGAACCCGCTAGTGTTTCTGGCGGCGAGGCTCGCGGGAGTCGATTCGATTTTTCCGGTCGGCGGCGCGCAGGCGATCGCCGCTTTCGCTTGCGGAACGGAAACCGTGCCGCAAGTCGACATGATTGCGGGCCCCGGAAACGCGTATGTCGCGGAAGCCAAACGGCTCCTATTCGGGCAGGTCGGCATCGACATGCTCGCCGGGCCTTCCGAAATCCTCGTAATCGCCGACAAGGACAATGATCCGGAATGGGTTGCGCTGGATCTCTTGTCGCAGGCCGAGCACGACCGGGCCGCCCAGGCGATATTGATATCGACCGACCGCGAATTCGCGGAATGCGTGGAGCGAGCGGTGGCGCGGCGGCTGGAGACTCTGCCTAGGCGGAAAATCGCCCGCCGCAGCTGGGAGGAATTCGGCGCCGTCATTCTAGTTCGAAACCTCGGCGAAGCCGCGGATCTGTGCAATCGACTCGCGCCGGAGCACGTTCAGCTCTGCGTTGCTGAGCCTGAAGAGCTTTCAGCCGACATTCGCCATGCGGGCGCGATATTCCTTGGAAGATGGACGCCGGAGGCGATCGGCGACTACGTGGCGGGACCGAGCCATGTGCTTCCCACGTCCGGGTCGGCTCGATTTTCGTCCGGTCTGTCTGTCGCCGATTTTATGAAGCGCACGTCGATAACCGGATTTTCCGCGAATTCGCTAGCCGAGACGGGCGAATCGGCGGAAACTCTCGCCAGGGCCGAAGGCCTGGAAGCTCATGCGCTGTCGATCCGGGCTCGCCTGGATGCGATCGGGGACGGTCGGGCATGAGTGATTCGAACCGGCTTTCCGATATAATAATCGAAGATGCGCACTTGCGGGCCCCGTCCGATGCCGCGCTCCAGGAGAGAAAGCTCGCGATTTTCGACCTGCTGGAATGCAGCGAGTTCATTCTGCTGCCGCGCGGCGGTCGGGATGCGCCGCCGGGACCGTACCGGCTCGTGCTGGCGATAAGGGACCGCCGGCTGGTCATCGAGGTATCGACAGCCGCCGGGATTGCCGCCGAATTCCACCTGTCGCTGTCGCCATTTAGAGAGGTCATGCGCAACTACGCCTCGATTTGCGAAAGCTACACCGAAGCCGTGAAGCGGATGCCGCTTAGCAAGATCGAAGCGATCGACATGGGCCGTCGAGGCATACACGACGAGGCGGCTCGCCTGCTTCAGGAGAGGCTCGAAGGAAAAATCCGGCTTGACAACGAGACGGCGCGCCGAATGTTCACGCTAATCTACGCGCTGACGCAAATGAGTTGACCTCCGACGTGCCGGGAAGAATTCCAGGATCGGTGCTTTTCGCTTGCGACTATAACGCCGTGCGCTCTCCTATCGCCGAGGGCGTAATGAAAAAGCTGCACGGTAGCGCAGTGTATGTTCAGTCCGCCGGCGTAAGGCAAGGACTGGAGATCGATGGATATGCGATAGCGGTCTGCAAGGAGATCGGCGTGGAGCTTTCCCGCCACCGCTCGCGCACGATGGACGAGATGGAGGAGTGGGGCGACGACATTTCAGCGTTCGAACTCGTTGTCGCCCTGTCGCCGGCCGCCCAGCGGAAGGCATTGGAATTCACGGCGTACTGTTCGCTCGCCGTGGAATACTGGCCCGTTCTCGATCCGTCCGGCATGGGCGAGCGTCGCGAGCAGACGCTGCATTTCTATCGTCAAACCAGGGATCAGATCGCTGGAAAAATCGCTGAGCGTTTCGGAAGCGAATAGAAGCGCCAAGTCGATTCTTCCGCTTGCCGGCGAATTGCGGCGGGCGTGCGGCGCCCCGGATATTCCGGCCTCTCGCCTTGCGCCGACGACTGAAAAACTGTTGCGATCGCGCGCCCATTAATAATTATTGAATTCTCGTCGTTTAAGTCGTAGCAATTCAGCCGAGCGCAGGCAGCGCTCTTGAAGCAATTAAGCGGAGTGATCATGGCCAAGGAAGAAATGCTCGAAGTCCCAGGCGTCGTGAAAGAACTCCTGCCTAACGCGACGTTCCGGGTCGAGCTCGAAAACGGCCATCAGATCATCGCTCATACGGCAGGTAAAATGCGAAAGAACCGGATCAGAGTTTTAGCCGGAGACCGCGTTCAAGTTGAAATGACGCCGTACGATCTAACAAAAGGGCGCATAAATTACCGGTTCAAGTAAGTCCTCGCCGCGGCTTGTTCTCGCCTCTGCGAGCCCGCGCAGGAAAGACTTGCTGGAGCAGATCGGCGTGGCTCCCGATTCCGTGCGGCCAGCTCAAATCGACGAGTCTCCCGGCCCCGGCGAAGCGCCGAGAGCATACTGCCTGAGAATGGCAAGAGAGAAGGCTCTCGCCGTTCGGGCCGGCCGGGACGAAATCGTTCTGGCGGCCGATACCATCGTAGCGGTAGGCAGACGGATACTAGGCAAGCCGTCGAGCGAGGCTCAGGCATTTCGATTCCTGCGATTGCTTTCGGGGAGACGGCACGCGGTCATGACGGCTGTCGCGGTTAGGCGCGGCGAAAGGATCAAGATTCGGATCGTTAAATCGACGGTCAAAATGAAGCGGCTATCGGGCGAAGACATCTCTGCTTACATGGCTTCCGGCGAATGGAAGGGCAAAGCGGGCGCATATGCGATTCAAGGCAAGGCCGGGGCCTTCGTTCCATGGATCCGCGGTTCGATTACGGCGATTGTCGGGCTGCCGCTGACCGAAACGGCGGGAATGCTTCGTTCGGAAGGCTATTTAATCGACGCAGCGCCATGAGCGGGCGCGTCGTATTGGAAAGGCTGGGAGAAAGGGAAATGGCGGCGCTGCTGGTCGGCGGCGAGCTGGAGGACTTCTTGATCGACCCGGCATCGGGCACGGATTTCGCTCAGGGAGCGGTTTTTCGGGCAATTGTCGACCGCGCGCTCAAGGTTCGGGGCGGCGCCATCGCTCGGCTTCCAAGCGGTCGAAAGGCATTTGTCAAAGGCGCCGGCGTATGCGCCGCCGGCGCTTCGATTCTGGTTCAGATTTCCAGCTACGCCGAATCCGGCAAGGCGATGCCGGTTACGCTCAATGTCAGGTTCAAGCGACGCTACGCGGTTGCCGTTCTGGAGCGGCCGGGCATAAACCTTTCGAGATCGATTCAATCCCCTGACCGGCGAGTCTATTTGGCGAGCCTTGCCGAGAGGCTGTGCCGGGACGCGCCGCACAACGTAGGCGTCATTCTGCGGTCCGCATGCGCCGATGCCTGCGATGGCGAAATCGCCTCCGACGTTCGGACTGTACTCGGCAATGCGGAAAAAGCTCTCGCCGGCGCTTCGGGAAAATCGCCGGAGATGCTGCTGCCCGGTCCGCGCGCCGGCGAAATCGCGCAAAGGGACTGGAAAGGCGCGGCGCTTGCCGATTCGGACGGCGCCGGGTTTGAAGAATCGGGAATTTGGGACATGCTCCACGACGTTCGAGGCGAGAGATTCGAGATTCAGCGCGGAGCGACTATGTACGTTCAGGAGACCAGGGCATTGGTTGCGGTCGATGTTAATACGGGAAGCGACACTTCGCCCGGCTCTTCGCTGAAGGCGAATCTCGCGGCGGCGCGGGAATTGCCTAGATTGCTAAGACTCAAGGGACTAGGCGGTCAAATTGTTATCGACTTCGCGCCTTCGCCCAAAAATTCGCGGGACTCGATCGTTGACGCGTTGAGAAATTCGCTTAGTAACGACCCCGTGGACACTTCGCTGGCAGGATGGACGCCTCTCGGCAATTTCGAATTGCAGCGAAAGCGTTCGCGCTACCCGTTAAGCGAGGCGTGGCCAGAATGAAATGCCCAATCTGCGGCGAGAACGCTAATGAGCAGTTCTCGCCATTTTGCTCGAAGCAATGCTCCTATGTGGACCTGAATCGCTGGCTGAAGGGCGACTACAAGATTCCCGGCCCGCCTGTCGATTTGGATGCGGAATCGTCAATCAACGGCAAGTCGCAATTCGGCAACTAGACCGCTAATTTAGTGGCGAAAATTACTGGAATGGTATAGACATGAATGCGGCGGCGCCATAGACAGCCGCCTGCAATTCGCGCTTGCGGATCTGCAGGCCTGGGTAGCTCAGTGGTAGAGCAGTGGACTGAAAATCCTCGTGTCGGTGGTTCAACTCCGCCCCCAGGCACCATTACTTGAACCTGTCAGTCAAGTATGCGAGCATTTTCCGAAGCCGCAGCTTAGGTTGTCGGATTCGAACGCGCTTCGGGAAGCTCGCCGGCGAGTCAACTTAAATTTTTTGAATCTTTCGCGCGGCCATGGCCCCGTTGTCCCAGTCGAAGGCGAAATCTCTGTAGAATCAGCACAATTTACCGCAATTGGGCTTTTAGCATGCCAATTAGCTGAAGATTAATGAAGAAAAGAACTTCCATAGAAGCGCGGTAAATCCAGGATAAATGCCGTTCCTGGATGCCCGGCACCGTGTCCTGCGGCTACGCGACCAGCGACCAAAGCACGCCGCCTAGTATCGAACCGAAGATCGCGAATCCCAAATAGGTCGCGAATACTTTCGATCGGACAAGCGCCCAAACGGCAATTGCCGCGGGAATGCAAGTTACGCTGCCGGCCAGAACGAAAGACATGGCTGCTCCTTGAGACATGCCCTGGTGCAGCATTCCGGCGACTAGCGGCACCGCCGCGTACCCGTTCAGGTATGCGGGGCCTCCTAAAAGGGCTCCCGCGACCACCGGCCTAAGGCCCTCTCCTCCAAGAAGAAAAATGACATGCTCCGCCGGAATGAAGCGAACCATCAAGGCTTCCAGCAAATAGGCAAGCGTCATCCATTTGAGAAGGAACATCGCGTTCGAAATCATTGTCGCGCGAAACACCGAGATTCTTTCGTGCTCTCGCCAGAATCTCCAGACCGGCTTTCCGGAAAACGTGCTGGACCCGCAGCATCCAGTCGGAGCAAAGCTCTTTAAGGGGTCCGAGAACGCTTTCGTTCGGGTAATCGCCATGGTGCCGAACCCGCCAAGCAGTCCGAACCCTACTGCAGCGACGGTTTTCGCTACTGCGAAATCCAGACCGAGCTGGCTCGCGGTAATTATGAACATTGGCGGGTCCATTATGGGCGAGGACAGCCAAAAGGCCATCACTGCTGAAATCGGCGTCCCCGCGGCAAGAAGCCCTGCGATGAATGGGATTACTTCGCATGAGCAGAACGGTGAAAGAGCTCCTACAAGCGATGCGAGCAGCACCATTTGGACTTCATGGCCCTGGAAGGCTTTCGCCACGGTGGATTCCGCGCCAGTCGCCTTTAGGTAGGCGACGACTGCGACCGCGAATGCAATGAACTTTCCGGTTTGAATCAGAGCTTCCGCTGTAAATTCGACCACTGGAATAAATTCCGAGCTTGCAATCGCGCCGATTGCCGCCAGAATAATCCCGGAAGCGACCCAGACCGGTTCTATGCGCTTGAGGTCCGCCGTGCGCGGAACAATCTTTTCGTAGGCGGCGATTCGGCTAATGGACATGTTTATTGACTTCGCATTTCGCCGACGAGGGCGATGCTCCCGTGCAGCAGTTTTTCAGAAGGAAGTCGGATAGCACTTTTATCATGTCGTAGTCGGCGGCCGCGCAGATGGTCGAACGCCCCCGCTTTTCCTGCAAAACAAGCCCTGCGCGAGCCAGAAAATTCAAATGATGGGTTAGCGTCGAGCCTTCGATGCCACTGCGTTGCCCAAGTTCACCGATCGTAATGCCTTCGGGGCCAGCCCGAACAAGCGAGCGTAGCACTACTAGCCGCTGTTTAGAGCCAAGCGCGCTAAACATCCTTGCGGCTTCGTCCGCGCTTAAATCGAATTGCGAATCGCCGTCCATAATTCGATAATACTAGAAATATAGAAATAAACAAGCCGGTTTAAGTTGCGGCAGCAATTCTAATTTTTCCCCTTAGAGATTTTATGTCGTTGATATAAAAGCTTTTTTCGCCAAGGGAAATTTTTTCAATTTTTTCCCGGACGGGCCGAATCAGGTCGGCCATTCCGATTCGCCGGTCTGAATGGCGAGTAGGCCGCCGACAACCAGAGAATTCCTCGAAAACCGGCGGTATCTACTCGCCCCCCTATTTCTCGCGAATTTAATTTTGCGTGATATTCACGTCAGGAACGCCCGCCCGGTGCATGGGTTGAACCTTGGGGGGCAGGTGCGTTGATCTGAGCGCGCCTGGGCTTGAGGCCCTGTCGTGGCCGCCATGTCGGGGCGATGGCGATTCCGTTTGACTTCATGCGACGGGCGTTCTATGGCTGGTTCCGGATGGTTCCGGGAAGGC
>MKWU01005443.1_pt1 | contig 13866 bp, 16 predicted proteins | sample 809101 | NCBI WGS metagenome assembly MKWU01 (sample SAMN05860141, study PRJNA318959) | sponge metagenome | host: Aplysina aerophoba | place: Slovenia: Piran, Adriatic Sea, Gulf of Piran | collected 2013-05-07 | reverse complement strand
CGCGACCAGCCCGCGCACCGCGTCGAGCCCCGAACGGGCGGCGGCGGCGTCCCGCGGCGGCCGCACGGCCCCGCCGGTGGACTCGGCCGGCGCCTCGTCGGCCCCCGTCGGCCCGACAGCCCCCTCGCCGAGCATGTCGACCGCCTCCCATTCGTCGACCACGCACGCCCAGCCGCATGCCGCCACGTCGGGCAGCCCCCATCGGTCCCGCTGCGCCGCCGTCGTCACCACGTAGCCGGCCTGTACGGGCCCGCCGCCTTCGACGCGGCCCACCTCGGGACTGCCGTCGCCGGCCCCGCGGACCGCGGCGCCGAGCGTCTCCAGCGCCCGCCCGTACTCCTCCCTTGTCGCCGGGTAGACGAGCAGCACCGTGCTGTCGTCGTCCACCCGCAGCAGTCTCACGCGCATCCCTCTACATCCCCTCGGAGTGATCTTCCGCAGCAACGGGCTGCCCACGCCCGGGCACAGGCAGACGGATCCCGACTGCTGAGCGTCGACAAGCCTCGATGCCCTGCCCGGCTCCTGTACCGTTGCCTGTTTCGTCCGTTCCCCATTGCGTTTCGTGTTCTTCTCTTCTTTCCCTCGTCGCTGGTCCGGGCCGGCCGGCCGCGGCCGGCTTCACTGGGAGGTCGCCGCCATTTCGAAAGGCGAGGCGTTGCGGGTGCCGGTCTCCGCGGATCGCGTGCCGAAGGCGAACGGGACCGTCGGGCTGCACGCGGGACGATGTCTTCAGACGGCTCGCATTCGTTCACCGGGCTGGCGGAGACCGGTCTTCGATGCAGCAACTGAAGTACCGTGCGGCCTTCTTTGCGTTCGCCACCGTGTTCGTCCGGTAGCGACATCGGCCGATATCGCTGACGCTACGGCTCCGGCGGGTCCGGCGCCTCCGCGACGGTCAGCTACGTCACACCGGCCAGCGAGACCGCTTTCCCCACCCGGCTGATCCCGGGCTCCGAACGAAGCATCGCAGGCATTTGCCCGGTGAGCATCCCGTCGATGGACCCATGCGTGCGACACCGTCGCCTCGCCCTCGACGCAGGCCACGGGAAGCGCGCTCGGGCAAAGGCGCCGGGATCAGCGCCGGATGACGTCCGATCCGGGGATCGGCAATCCCGGTCACCACACACCGTCGAGCCGCACTGCCCCGACTGCGAACCGGTCGTGGCACGTCTCGGCACTACGGCGCCTTCTTTCCCTCGCGCGCGTTGGCGGCTCGCCGCGAGGCGCCGTGCTTGTTGTGGATGCTCACGAAGTGTGGCCGTCTGGCCACGATTCCATGTGTTTGCCGTTCCCGAAGGTGGCCGAGTCCATCCGGACCGCCGGCTGGGATTCGTGTGCGAACCGTCCGCTTCGGTCGGCGTCCCGCAGCCTCGAGCGCCGCCTTCCGCCTCCACTCCGCTCCAGCTCGGACTGTTAGCGGCTCGTTTCGGGCGGTCCTTCGAGCTGGTGCGCGGACGCGTTGTCCGGCGTCGATCGTTCGCCCCCGCGCGCCCTGGAGACTCCGTCGCCTTCTCGTTCCACCGTCCACCGTTGTGGCGGTCGATTCTTCCTCATCGCTTCGACGACCCCGGGTCGGTCGCCGTGTCCGAGGTCCGCGGCGATCGCTTCGTGCTCGCTGCTTCGTCCCTCTTCATGTTCTCCGGCCCTCACCGCTTTGACTTTCAGGACCGGGTAGTCGGGATACCGGGGCGCCAGCGTGTGGTTCGCGCAGTCTGCCATCAGGTCGAGCATCTCGAGCACGACTTGGTCGATCCGCGGCTCGCTCCACGGAGGTCCGACGATGCAGTCGGTGACCATTGCCCGGTTCGCGATCCGGACGGTCACGGGGCCCGCCAGCAACCGTTCGTCCTGCCGCCCGTCGGCATAGGTCACCACCGCCGTTCCGTGCCGATCCAGCCCGAGGCGTTCGACGACGTGCTGCGGGAGTACCAGGCTCACCTCCGGTGTCGACCCTGCCGTCGACCCTCGTGCTTCGGATGTCGGTCTCCAGCCCGTGGCCTCGGTCGAAGACGACGCGGTCGCCCGTGTTCTCCACGGTGACGTTCGAACGGAGCTCTCCCATGGTTCTACCTTCGATGATCTTGTCCGTCCGGTGCTCGCGCCGCAACAACCGCGACTACCGCCTCTGCGGTCGTACCACGCTCGCTGATCCGGCCGGATTCTTGTTGATTCCAACAGTTCCGGGCGGCGATTCGTGTGTTCACGGCCGGGCGTTCTCGGTCCTTCGCCACGTCTGCCAAGCCAGTGTTCGTGGGTTCGGTCGGCTCCATTCCCGTGGAAGTACACGGTGCGGCAGCACCGCCATGCTGCTCTGTTTGCGTGGCCCTTGCGGGCCGCGTGCGATTACCGGGGCGCCGCTCTCCAGACGCCGCTTGGCGAGGCCGTTCTGGTCGGCGAACCTCCTCATCTTCTCCAGGTGCGACTGCGCGCCCATCCACTCGACGAGTACGTGGTGGACTTCGCTCGTTGCGCTTCCTTCCTGGTACCTCGTCAGCAACTGCCGAACCGGCCGTCCAGCAGGTGCGGGTAGCGGTTCCCTTCGCTTTGCACGAGCCTCTCGCCTATGGGCTCGTGCCGTTCCCTCTCGCGGCGGCATTCTCCCCGTAGACGGCGATGAGCAGGGTCTCCTCGACGGCGTCGAGAACTCCGCGGTCGTGGCCCTTGGCCGCCAGCGGCGCCATGATCTGTGCGTCGCTCTCGGTCGGCTTCGTCGGCTGCGACCCCCTCTTTGGCTCTCCGATCGTCCTGGTTCTCGGCGTCCATTGGACTGCCTCCTTCGCCCGCCGCAACTTCGCCTCGAGCGCGCCAGCCGACGATTCGCCGGCGTCCCTGCGCCTCTCCGATCCGCATCGCTCGGTGCACGCCGACTCGGGCCGAGCACCTGGCCACAGCCCTTCGTAGCTGAACGTCCTTTCCCCCATCGTCAGGCTCCTCGAGCCGTCCGACCCGCACGGCAGCCGGTGGTCTCCCACCACCCCGTGCCGTTCCGCGGCGCCGCTGGGTCTCCCCGTGCCCAGGGCTCGGTCCACGAGATTCCCAAGCGCGGGTGTCGCGCCCGGCCTGTTCCCCCGCCATTCCTCGCGGAGTCGGCGCTCGTCGAGCCAGGCTTCGCGGCCGCCCTTGGCCGGCCGCAGCCCGACGCAGTTGCGGCTTGCGAGTCCCTTGTTCATCCGGGAGACCCCGTAGTGTCCCGGTCCGATGTACCCGGCGCAGGTCTGCGTCGTCGCCAGCGCGCGGAGCCAGTCGTCGCTTTCCGCCTCGGCGATCGCGTCCAGCTTCACGTCGCGGGTCTTCGACGCCACGAGCATGTCGATCCCGTCGGGTGTCCACTTCAACCTCGTCGGGCGCTCTTCGTCGGCGTGCCCGGCGGGTCGCAGGAACGCCAGCGACTCTTCGTCGAGCCCACCAGGGGCCACGGCGTGTCGTTCCGCCAGCGCCCGGTCAGTGTCCGCAGCAACTTCTTCCAGGTCCTGCGGCGCTCCGGTATCTTCTTGATCCCTTCCTTCGCGCAGACGAGCGCCGCCAGCTGTACCAGCACGGTGTGCCAGTCATGTTCCTGGTGCGCCCGCAGCGCAGGCAGGTCGGCGATTCGGTCCGCGGCCAGCCGCAACGTCCTTGTGCACCTGTCGCCCCCGTCTCTCCGTGTCGTGCCTCGGCTCCCGGCGCCGCAATCCCAGACGCCGTCCGCGTTCTCGGCCGCCGCGTCCTTTCCAGCTCGGGGCCTCTGCTCTTTCCGGCCGCGCGCGGCGGCCGTGTCGTTTCCCGCGTCGGCAGCGCTCTGGCTGCCTTGCCGGTTCGCCTGGCTCCCGAATCGTGTCGCCGGGCAGCCGGATGTTCCCGAGGGCCGCTTCCGGCGGCGCCTTGTTGGGCTCGTGCCGTTCTTCGGCGCCCCTTCCGGTGTGCTTCTCTCGTCGCGACCACCAGCCGCTCGGCTCTCTTCCCGTCGACCGTCTGGGCGTCGTACAGCTCCGCGAGCGCCGCAGCCGTTGTCTTCGCGTGTCCGCTGCGCAGCCACACTCCGGCGGTCAGCTCCGTGTCGAGAAGTCTTGCGCCCCCCGTTCCGGCGATCGCCGCCGCCTCCTCCTCGAGTGCCGTCTCGGCGTGCCACATGGCGATGGTCCAGCTTTCGAGTTTCCGCCCGGGCCGCAGTCCCACCCAGCCGTCGGGGGGGTCTTTCCGTAGGTGCAGGACCTGCTCCTAACCCTGCTCCGGAGCATCTCCGGAGCAGGGTTAGGATTAGGATTAGGAGCATAGGTGCATAGCCATTTAGGGTCATAACCCGGAGAAGGGTTATAACCCCCGCCTTCCCGCAGGGAAAAATGCCTTGGAGCGACCACGTTTGCGTGGTCGCTCACCTACTTACCACTCTGGTACCGAGCTATGCTCCTGACCCGGGTTATGGTCCGGACTATTGCCCGCGCCGCACCTCGTGCGGCACGGCTCCGAATTGGGGCACAGGGCAAGGACATGTTCCTGACCCTACGCCAACGCAGTACCGCGTAAGGACCGGAAAGGGGCCCGCTCGAGCGCAAACATAGGCCCAAATTGGGGTCATGTCAGGGTTAGGCGCATGTATTAGGAGCAGGTCAGGGTTATGCTCCTAGTCGCCTAGTCGCCCAGGGGATTGGCCGGAGCATGCACTAGGGGTAGGAGCAGATCCTGACCCTAGGAGTCTGCGCCGCAGAAAACCAGCTGCGACAATCGTAGGCGAGATCGGACGACGAAAGGACTTGATGTCGACAACGTTCCGCCCCTACGTGCCGGATCAGTCGCTGCTGTTGCCGCCCGACGTGCGGGAGTGGCTGCCCGAGGGCCATTTGGCGCACCACGTCAGCGACCTGGTGGACGGTCTGGACCTAACGGCGTTCTACGTGCCGTACGAGGGAGACGGGCGCCGCAACGCGCCGTATGAGCCGCGGATGATGGTGAAGGTTCTGCTCTACGCCTACGCGACGGGGATGTTCTCGTCGCGCCGGGTCGCGCGGAAACTGGAAGAGGACGTGGCGTTCCGGGTGCTGGCGGCGGGGAACTTTCCGCAACACCGGACGCTGTGCGAGTTTCGGCGTCGGCACCTTGAGGATTTCCAGGCGCTGTTCGTGGAGGTGGTCCGTCTGGCGCAGGAGTTGGGTCTGGCGCGCTTGGGGAAGCTGTCCATCGACGGGACGAAGGTGCGTGCGAACGCGAGCAAGCACAAGGCGATGAGCTACGACCGGATGCAGGAAGAGGCACAGCGGCTGGAAAGCGAGATCGAGGCGCTGTTGCGTCAGGCGGATGCGGTTGACGAAGCCGAGGACGCACGCTTGGGCGCGGAGGTTCGGGGCGATGCTCTGCCGGCGGAGTTGCATCCGGCGGGAAACGCGTCTGGCCGCGATTCGGGCGGCGAAGGCGCGTCTGGAAGCGAAGCAACGGGCGGCGGACGACGCGCGGGGTCGGCAGCCGGGTCAGGACCGGAACCCGAACGGTGGTCCGCCGTACAAGCGGGCGTATGGCCAGCCGGACGACAAGGCACAGAGCAACTTCACGGACCCTGAGAGCTCGATCATGCAGACGAGCAGTGAGGGTACCAGCAGTGCTACAACGCGCAGGCGGCGGTGGACGCGGAGCACCAGTTGGTGGTGGCGACGGACCTGACTGCGAACGCGAGCGACCAGGGAGAGTTGCCGGTGTTGCTCGACGCGGTGAAGGAAACGTTCGAGGCGCAGCCGGAGACGGTGCTGGCCGATGCGGGGTACTGCAACGAGCGGGACCTGAAGGACCTGGAAGAGCGGGGCGTTGACGGGTATGTGGCGCCGGGCCGGGAGGGCAAACAGGCAGCGACCCGCGATCTGGAGAAACATCCAGCGACGGGTCGCATGGTGGAGAAGCTGGCGACGCCGGCGGGCCGGACGGCGTATGCGGAGCGCAAGTGGTTGTCGGAGGCTCCCCACGGCTGGATCAAGCACGTGCTGGGCTTTCGGCGCTTCAGCCTGCGCGGACTGGCGAAGGTGCGGTGCGAGTGGGACTTGGTGTGCCTGGCGTTGAACGTCAAGCGCCTGCACGTGCTGAAGGCGGCGTAGGACACGGGGAATGAGGTTCACAACGGTGGCAAAAGGACGCGCACCGCGGTCTCTGGCGGGCCATGCGGCCCGCGAGAGCCGAGTTACATCCTTATTCGCCAACTGACCGAAATCTATCCCGCTCTGCAGACCGGCGAGACCGCCCGGACACTTGACTCAGGTCGTGGGCTGACGACCCATTTCGTGCCGCAAACGTCCTGCGGCGCAGACTCCTAGCCTATTGGAGGTGTCTTGTGGCTCTCAGAAAGACCGTGATCTTCCTGCCCCCGGCGGTCTTCGCCGGCTACGACAAGCCAGCCCGCACCGTCGTAATCTCGCGTTCCGAGACCCTGCGGCTCGCCGCCGAGACCGCGCTCGGCACGGTGCGAAAGATCCTCGCCGCGGGCTGGCCCACACGGGGTCGCTGCGGGTGAACCGGACGCAGCAGGAGATCGCCGTCTGGCACGAGGTCCATCCGAACCAGGTGAGCACCTGAAAGCGGCAGGCCATCGACGGACTGCACGAGGTCTTTCGGTGGCGGCAGAGCGTCTCGCCAATCGGAGCAGGACGTAACGATCCGGGACCCACACGCGAAGATCGGCGAGCCGACGCTGGAACGGGATTCCACGGGGGATAGTGAGGAGAGTCTGGCGCTGATGCGGCGGACCGACGCCTTGTCGCTGGAGTTCCCGTTCTACGGCAGTCGGCAGATGGCGCGCCACCTGCGGCGCGGGGTCGTGTCGGTGGGGGCGGCGTCGGGACCGTCGGCTGATGCGTGTGATGGGCCTGGAAGCAATCTACGGGAAGCCGCGTACGAGCGACGCGTAGCCGGGTCACCGGTCTACCCGTACCTGCTGCGCGGGCTCACGATCGACGGTCCGGATCAGGTTGGTGCGCGGACATCGAGTGCTACGAAGCGCTCACCAACCGTGCGGTGACCGCATGCCCGTCGCAGCGGGCATGACGACACGGAGGGCAGCCTGAACCTCGGGACGGAGGGGACGGTGGACAGCACAGCACCGCCAGATGGCCCGGGTCCGGCCAGCGAGACGGAAAGGCGTACGTTGAGGAACCAGCGTCTGAACGCCCCTCAAGCGAACCCGTGGCCTGAACCTGGTGGATTGTGGCCGCAGAGCAGCGCCCCCCCCGCACCGCGTCGGTCGGGGACTCCCTAGCCGGTTGATATCGCCGACCGGGAGGCCACGGTGAAGGTCTGCGGCGTGTAGCCGTCGCGATGCTGCAGGGGCATAGCTGGGCGCCGACCCGGTCGAACGGGTTGGCGAGTGAACCTGGAACCATCGCGTTGGTCCCTCCCCGTCGTCCGAAGATGACGGATGGGAAGACCCGTCGCCGGTCGATGCTGGTGGGATGGGGCGGAGGACCGTAGTAGTCCGCGGTTGGGCAACCCGGCCACATGGCGAAGGGGTCCGGCGTGTACGCAGCCGAGGTGCTGACCGAGGAGGTCGCCGGTAAGTACGGACGCGCCGTGGCCGAGCCTGGACGAGGCAGAGTCGCAGGAACTCGCGATGCAGACGAAGCTGCACCAATGGCAAGCCGGCCGAGGCGGAGGGCACGAGCGAGGGCGAGAGCGCCGAGGCGCCGGGGCGCCTTCGAGGACCCGGGCGCTGCTCGCCGGGGCTGCGCCACGGCTACGAGGGCAGCAGCGAGGGGCCGTGTACGAGCGGGTGATGGATGCCGAGCTGCTCGTGCTCGACGACATCGGCGCCGAGCCGCGCGGACCGAATGGGTCGTGGAGACTGACCGGACCCGACTACAGGAGGATCGAGGACAGATCGCGGAGCACGATCGAGCGGGTCGCCGAGCGGATGGCCTGCACGACGAGTGACGCGAGCTGAACGCGGGTAGTCCAGAGACTGAGAAACATGACGAAACGAGCCAACGGCAAGGTCCCGGGACTGACGTTCCCCCGGCAAAGACCGAGGCGGGACGCGACCCGGTCGACCAGATCGAGTGGGAGAGCGAACCGCGCGGTCCAGCGGCGCGAGCGGCGAGGCGCTGTTCGAGCAGCGCGATGTCGAGTTCCCGAAAGCGTGGTCGCAGGCACGCGACGACATCGTCGCTGGCAAGTATTTCCGCGGGCCCTCGGCTCTGCGGAGCGATAGAGCAGCGGCGGCAGCTGGTCGCTCGCCTCGCCGACACCATCGCTGGCTGGCCCGCGAGAGCGGCTACTGCCGGAGCGAGGAGGACGCCTCGGCGTTCTGCGTCGAGCCGTCGCACCCGATGCTGCACCAGCGGGCGTCGTTCAACAGCCCCGCCTGGCTCAACTGCGGGTTCGATGACGAGCCGCCGTGCTCGGCCTGGTTCATCAACTCGGTCGAGGACACGATCGAGTCGATCCTCGGGGCTGGCGAAGACCGAGGGGCGGTTCTGCGGGTCGGGAGACCGGCACGAACCTGTCACCGCTGCGCTCGTCAGGCGAGAACCTCGCCCGCTGCGGCGCCGCTTCGGGCTCGGTGTGGTTCGTGAAGGGCTACGCCTCGTTCGTCGGCGTCATCGAGTCGGGTGGGAAGACGCGGCGCGCGGCAACGATGGTCATCCTCGACGCGGGTTCACCCCGACATCATGGAGTTCATCGGCTGCAAGGCCGAGGAGGAGCGCCAGGCGTGGGCGCTGATCGATGCCCGCCTCGCCGACTCGTTCAACGGCGTCGCCTACGGGTCGATCTTCTTCCAGAACCCAACAACAGCGTGCGCGTGCCCGACGGGTTCATGCAGGCCGCTCTCGGGAACGGTCGCTGCAGACGCGGCTCGTCAAGGGCGAGCGCGCACCGGCCGAAGCGTTCGAGGCCGCGGCGATGCTGCGCGAGGTCGCCGAGGCCGCGCGCGTGTGCGGCGACCCGCGGATGCAGTTCGACACCGCCCTCAACGCGCGGCACACGCGCCCGAACAGCGCGCGCATCAACGCCGCTAACCGGTGCGCCGCGAATGTTCCTGGACGACTCGGCCTGCAACCTCGCTTCGCTGAACCTGATGGCCTTCGGGACCGACGACGACCCGGGGCTGTTCGACGTCGACGACTTCTGCCACGCCGTTCGCACGATGATCACCGCACAGGAGATCATCGTCGTCCGAGCCAGCTACCCGACCGAGGCCATCGAATGCAACTCGCACGACACCCGGCCGCTCGGGCTCGGCTACGCGAACCCAGGGGGCGCTGTGCTGGCCGGCGGGACCGGTCACGACAGCGAAAAGGCGCGCGCGGCCGCGACTACTACGGCTCTGAGGACTACGACGACGAGCGGGGTCGGGCGGATCGCCGAACACAGGCGACGCGCACGGGCACTATATATAGAAGGAGACCCTGGGACTGGCTGCCGAGGACCTGGCGGTCTTCGACTGCGCGTTCAAGCCCGAGGGCGGTTCGCGGACCATCCACGGCCTCGGGCACCTGAAGGTGATCGGCGCGATGCAGCCGTTCATCTCGGCAGTGATATCGAAGACGATCAACGTCCCAAACGACGCGACCGTCGCCCACATTGAGCACGCCCAGGTCGACGGACGGACGCTCGGCGTCCAGGCGATCTTGGTCTGCCACGACGGCAGCAAGCGGACACAACCACTCAATAGGGAAAGCGGGAGCACCGAGACGGCTTCGGCGATCGGCCAAGCGAGGTTGCTCGAGCCGTCGCGCCGGAGTTTCGCCGACGAGCGGTACGCGATCACCCACAAAGTCCCCGAGATCGCCGGGCACGAGGGCTCGTCACGGTCGGACTGTTCGACTACGGCTCGCCGGGGGAGATGTTCCTGGTGATGGGGCTCGACCATCTCGGGGCCCGCCGACGAGTTCGTCCGGGCCATCTCCTTACACGCTGCAGTACGGCGTGCCGCTGCAGGCGCGGGCAGTGACCGCGCTGGGCAAGCCGGACGAGGCACTGTGGCGCCGCATCGAGGAGCGCGCCGTCGAGATCGGTCATGCGTGCGCCGAGGAGAAGGCCGTAGCGCCGGCCGTGGAGGCGACGTTCCCGCCGGGGGGCGAGCCGTCGGCCCGCGCCTGCCACATCAACCCGAGCGACGCGCGCAAGGTGCGCAACGGCATGTCGCTCGACGGCGAGGGCCTGCGGATGGCCGTCGCGGCCAAGGCGGCGACCACGGACTGGCGAACGAAGAGGTCGCGGCGACTCCCGCGCGGGTCACGGCCGGCAGCGAGGACGCGCGGACGACGAACATCGCCGCGGCTGCGGGGCTGCAAAGTCGACGGCGCGTGGACGAGGGCTGCGCAACGGCAAGGGCATGTGCGTGCGCACATGCCTGCTGAACGCCGAGCGCCCGCCGCGGGTGGACGAGATTGCCGCCGCCAGCGGCGTGGCCGCCAAGAGCGTGCGGAACACGCTGGAGCAACGAGTGTGGTGGGCGCACCGCAGCGGACACGATGCGTGAGTCGCTGCCGACAAGGGCATCCCCGGACATGTGGCTCTGAAGCCACGTCGGGCCCTGCGGCGCCCTGCACGCCGGGCCGGTTCCGGCGGGCCGGCTGATGCCCGCGCCGGTGGGCGCGCGCGACGTGCGGAAGTCGGTCCGGTCCGGTGCCGGACGGCGGCGGGCTCCGGCGCGGGCGGTGGGGTCACCAACGTCGGAATCATGAGGAAAATCGGCATCAATCTTTTTTCGACGGAATTACTTGACTACCTATTCTTTCATCTTGTAAACTTCGGCTCATGACCACAAAGTCCTCCCCCCGCCGCCCTCTGAGGCGGATACGCTCGGTCACGGCGAAGATGGATCGGGTGGATCGCGAGCTCACGCCGCTGCTCGCGGCAGAGGAGCACGATCGCCTGGCGCGGTACACCGCCATGAAAACTCAGCGGATCGACCTCCTCGGCGATGCGGCCCTGGAGGCGGCGCAGGCGGGGGACCCGGAGGTGCGCTCCTGGCTGCGGGGCGCCCTGTCCAGGCACCTGCCGCCCGCCCAGGCGCGACTGTTCCAGATGGGTACCGGCCCGTTGATTCCGCGGGAGGAGTGGCCCGGCTTGCCCGCTGAGCCGGCCGAGACGGCGGTCGCTGCCGATCCCCCCCGCCCCATGACCCCTGTCCAGAGGCAGGCCCGCATCAAGTTTCTCCAGGATCAGAGAGTCCGCCACCAGCAGGAGCTGGACGTGCTTTTTGAGCAGGACGCGCCCGAGCGAGAGAAAAAGAACCGCAAGCGCAAAAAAATTATTGGCGAGTTGCTCCTCGCCCTTGACGAGCCGGACGTGAGCCGGGTGCGCGCACTGCTTGACACGGCGCTCTCCGAGCCGAAGGAACGCCGGCTTTTTCAGCTGGCGGGACCGGGGCCGCTCGTCCCCGCCGATGGGTGCCCTGCACCGCAGGCCACCAGGGCGCAAGCGGCGACGAAGCCGCCTCCTCGACGCCGGTCAGCGTCCCAGCGCCCAGACCGCAGTGGCCGCGCCGGGGCGCCGACGGCGCGCGGCGCGGTTGGCTCTCGGGAGACCGATTCCGCCCGTACCGAGCCCCTGCCTCCAGGAGTGCAGGGGCCGATTTCGGGCTGGCGGCCACACCGCGTGACCGGCCAGAACTCCGATTCGGAGGCCGGAGGGCGCAAGGCCACGTGGGGTGCGAAGCTCAAGGGTCGGCCGGCCGTCGCCGCGCTGCCGGCGGCGCTGGTTGGCCGGGAGATCACGGTGACCGATCGCACGGGATCGTCCTGGACGACAACGATCACACACATTGTCCGCCGCGACGCCGATTCAATCACCGTGCGGGATTCCGGCCGGCCTGGACGGCGAGCCGAGCGCTCGCGGAGGGTCTTTTTCACACTGTCACGGTTGCCCGGTAGCGCCAAGCGCGTGTCGGCCTGATGCTCCCGTTGCTGGTGCCGGCGATGCTGCCGCGAAGAAATCGGTAAACCAGTTGTCCGTCGTAAATAGTTGCGTACTATTACATAAGGCTGTAAACTGTGCAGGTGGCCAAGACGACAGCGACGCGGGTACGCGGGCCGGGAGCATCGGCGGCCCCGACCGGGTCGTCGCCGGCGCGGCTCGTGCTCCAGATCCGGCACGCGGCGGCGATGATGCTGGGAAGTCACAGGGTCTTTGAACCTGGAGGTTTCGGATGGCAAGAGCCGGACGTCCACCTACGCCCGAAGACGAGCAGCTCGTCAACGTGATTCGTCTCATGAACAAGCACGTGGAATTGCTCGACAGGGTGATTCGCGAGCGTTCGGAGCGCGACTTGAATTGCGTCGTCGTCATCGAACCCGAGCGGAAAGTCCCTGGGACGGACGTGACTGTCACGCGCTCCCGCATCGAGGGAATCAACTACGCGAGCGAGCGGCGAAAGCTCGTGGCCGAGCTCATCGAGCAGGCGCTCACCACCGAAGCGCTGTACCCGACGAGAGTGGCTCCCAACGTCCCCCCCGGGCCCTACGGCACGGTGGAGTTGGTCGGAATCTCAACCTGGGCCAAACAAGAGAGCCTGCGCCTGACCGAGAGCGCGCCGCTCCCCGTCAAGCTCGTGCTCGAGCGCAACAAGCTGCGGCGGATGCAGCGCCAGTTACCGCAGGAGGATTACCTCAAGCGGGTTCAAGCCGCAACCCGCGCGGCGCTGGAGACAGACGATGACGAGAAAACTCCTTAACCGCCACGACGTCGAGGGCATCGTGAAGATGCCGCGGTCGACTCTGTACCAGGCGATCAACGAGGGCGACTTCCCCAAGCCGATCCGCATCGGCAAACGCAGCGTCCGCTGGTTCGAAGACGAGATCGTGGCGTGGATGGAAGGCCGCGAGCGCGGCGGTTCCGATTTGAACCCTCCGCGTGACCCGTCCGCCTGAAGCCCTGCGAAACGTCCACGATTCGCCGGTCCGGACCTTGGGGGGAGTCGGCGCCAGCGGCGACCGGCTCCCCTCGCGGCTTCCCGACGACTACCGGCGTGTAGCCCCACCGTTCCCGGACGGCGACGTCGTCACGTCCCGCCCGCTCCGGCATATGCAGCCCGAACGCGATGTCCGGCAGCTGCTCTCCGTATTGCGAGGGGGTGGGTCGGCAGCGGCGGCCGAGGCAGCAGGCGTCCGATTCCGGCGCGGTGGGCGGCGAGCAGCTTCGCGCCGATGCCGCCGACCGGGAGCAGGTGGGGCCGCCGAGGGTGAGCTCGCCACTCATCGCCAGGCCGCCGCGCAGCGGGCGGTTGGTGAAAGCGGAGACCCGCGCGGCGGCCATCGTCACGCTGGCCGAGGCGCCTTGGTGAGGTCGCCGACCTGGATGTTGCAGATGTACGTCGGCGTGGCGGTGCACGGCCGGGTCGTGGCCGGGTCTGCCGATGCGGCCGGCGCTCTCGGCGTCGGGGTCGGCGGGCGCGCCGAGCATCTCGGCGACAGTCTGCTCGGTGACCTCGACCGGGGCCTCGGCGCCCTCGGCGCGGCGGCGCACCACCTTGACGCACAACGGCGCCGATGGCGGCGGCCAGACCCCGGACCTCCGCCTCGCGCGTGTGGCCGCGAATGAGGGCCGCGACGGCCTCGCCGGCGACGTGGACCTGCCCGGCCGTCAGCCCGTGACGGTCGACCTGCAGTGGCAGGAGGTGCTCGGCGGCGATGAGTTGGTCGGGTTGCCGGCGTGGGGCCGCCAGTGCCGGCAGTTGCGCGTGCGCGACTGCAGAGCGCACGACGCGTTTCGCAACCTTGCGCTCGTCACTCACGACGGTGCTGTCGGACGCAGGCTGAGGCCGCCCTCGGCGGTGACCGCGACGTCGCCGGCAAGGAACTCGGACCATGCGTCGAGCAGTGCCCGGCGCTTGTCCAGAAAAGTCGACCGCGAATAGCTCCGTTCGACAGCCGAGCCGACCGCATGCGACAGACTCGTTTCCATCACCGCGTA
>MKWU01005442.1_pt1 | contig 13868 bp, 11 predicted proteins | sample 809101 | NCBI WGS metagenome assembly MKWU01 (sample SAMN05860141, study PRJNA318959) | sponge metagenome | host: Aplysina aerophoba | place: Slovenia: Piran, Adriatic Sea, Gulf of Piran | collected 2013-05-07 | reverse complement strand
TGATATCACCGCGCCCATGCGCAGCGTGGCGGTAAATGTCTCCCACCACGGGATCACCCTGGGCAGCATCACGATGACCGTATCGCCTTTCCCGACCCCTGCATCGGTCAGGACGTTGCATAAGCGTCTTGACGCCTCGCTGATCTCGCCGAAGATTTTGCTGATCTCGGTGCCCGCGTCGTCGACCCAGAACAGGGCTGCCTTGGACGGGTCCCAGCGGTCGATCACATCACGGGCAAAATTGTATTTTTCAGGACGGTCCCATTGAAACGAGGAATACGTTTCCTGGTAGTCCTGCATGTTGTAGTCGTTGTCTTTCATTTGCGAGTAAATGCCTCAGACCTGATTATACCGTTATTTATCGCTCATCTGCTCAAGCCGTTCCCGGCATTGTGACTTGAATTCCTGTAATTCCTGCATGACGATCTGTATGTCCTCCAGTTGCCTTTCCAGGAGATCGATTTTTTCGCTGATTTTTTCCAGTATGTGGTTCAACTGGGCTTCCTCACCCGGTTCGGAATCGTACAGCAGGAACATCTCCCCGATCTCGTTCAGGGAGAACCCCAGCCGTTTTCCCCGCAGGATCAACTTCAGACGGGTGCGGTCACGGACCGAATACAGGCGGCTGCGTCCTTCTCTTAGCGGAGACAGCAGACCGGCATCTTCATAGAACCTGATGGCGCGGGTTGTGACGTCAAATTCCTTTGACAATTCTGATATGGTATATAGCTTTCTTCTATAACCTGTTGAAATATCTTTCTTTATGCCTTGTGTTGCCATAATTTCCCGGGATCGGTGCGGCGATAAAAGTTTTAATTGACGTTTACGTAAACGTCAATATAATATATTTATGGGTCTGGGACAAACAAAAGTGGGAGATATGTCAACAGAAACCAAGCGTACCGAGTCTGCAACACGTTTTGTTACGGCAGCCAGCCTGTTCGACGGCCATGATGCCGCAATCAACATTATCCGGCGCATCCTGCAACAATCCGGCGCGGAGGTGGTACACCTGGGCCATAACCGCTCTGTGCACGAGATAATTACCACGGCGCTGCAGGAAGACGTGCAGGGAATTGCCCTCAGTTCATACCAGGGAGGGCACCTGGAATATTTCAAATACATGGTGGACATGCTCCGTGATCATGACGCCGGTCATATACGCGTGTTCGGCGGCGGCGGTGGTGTCATCATCCCTGATGAAATACGGGAGTTGCATGACTATGGAGCAGCCAGGATCTATTCTCCGGAGGACGGACACGAGCTGGGGTTGCAGGGAATGATCGATGACATGCTCAAGACCTGCCGCGCCAACCTTAACTGTACATCACAATGTACATTAGATCATCTGCAATCCGGCGACAGGATTGTTTTATCCCGGATAATCAGTGACATAGAGAATGGTGCGCTGACCCCGGAACTCACGGTTGATTTGAGACAGCGGGCGCTTGACCGGGGCGGTGCAACACCTGTACTGGGTATTACCGGCACCGGTGGGGCGGGCAAGTCCTCCCTTACCGATGAAATCATTCTGCGCATGCGCCTGGACAGCAGGGACAGCCTCAAAATCGCCGTTATCGCGATAGACCCTACCCGCAGGAAAACGGGTGGCGCTTTGCTGGGCGACCGGATCCGGATGAATGCGATCTACCATGAATCCGTCTTTATGCGCTCCCTTGCCACGCGTTCCGCGGCGACGGAAATCCCGGAATATATGCCTGATGTTCTGAATGCGGCGAAAGTGTCGGGGTTTGACTTGATCATTGTCGAAACACCGGGTATCGGCCAGGGCGATGCCGGGATTGTGCCCCTGGTGGACGTTTCGCTGTACGTGATGACGCCGGAATTCGGCGCCGCCAGCCAACTGGAAAAAATCGACATGCTGGATTTTGCCGAGGCCGTTGCCATCAACAAGTTTGAGCGCAAGGGCGCGCAAGATGCCAGGCGGGATGTGGCAAAACAACTGCAACGCAACCGCCGGCAGTTTACCGAATCCCCGGACGATATGCCGGTTTACGGCACAATCGCCGCGAAATACAACGATTCCGGGGTTACTGCGCTTTACCAGGGCCTGTTGCCGGTCCTGAAAGCAAAAGGCCTGCCTGACTATGAAAGCGTACTGCCCGTTGTCCGGGAGAAAACGTCCGGGGAACGTTCCGTAATCGTTCCGCCGCAGCGGACGCGTTACCTGGGAGAAATAGCGGCTGCAGTCAGGGAGTACCACCGGCATGTGGCGGACCAGGCCGGCGCGGCGCGGGAGCGCCAGCAGTTACAGGCCAGTATGGCCATGCTGCAGGCTGCCGGCAACGGAATTGACCAGGAGACCGGCGCTGCGCTGGCGCAACTGGCTGAGCAAAAAGAAGGCATCCTGGACCCGTACAGCAGGGAATTGCTGGCGCGCTGGCCGGCGCTGAAGCAGCAATACCAGTGTGATGAATTCGTCACGCAGGTACGGGACCGGGAGATCAGGACAAAAACCACGTTCACGACACTTTCAGGCACGGAGGTTCCCAGGGTCATGCTGCCGCGTTATTCCGACCATGGTGAACTGTTAAGCTGGCTGATGCGGGAAAACCTGCCCGGATACTTCCCCTATACCGCAGGCGTATTCCCGTTCAAGCGGGAAAATGAGGACCCGACCCGCATGTTTGCCGGGGAAGGCGACCCGTTCAAGACCAACCGGCGCTTCAAAAAGCTGTCGGAACACTCAAGCGCCAAACGCCTGTCCACGGCGTTCGATTCGGTCACCCTGTACGGCTTTAACCCGGACGAGCGGCCGGATATCTACGGCAAGGTCGGCAATTCCGGTGTTTCCATCGCCACCCTGGACGATATGAAAGCCTTGTACGACGGTTTCGACCTGTGCGACCCCGATACCTCCGTATCCATGACCATAAACGGTCCGGCGCCGGCGATACTGGCGTTTTTCCTGAATACCGCGATCGACCAGCAGGTGGAAAATTTCAGGGAGGAACATAAACGGGAGCCGGATCCCGAAGAAGCTGCCGGGATCAGGTCGGACACCCTGGAAAACGTACGCGGCACCGTGCAGGCCGATATACTGAAAGAAGACCAGGGCCAGAATACCTGCATTTTTTCCACGGAATTCAGCCTGCGCATGATGGGGGACATACAGCAGTACTTCATCGATAACAACATCCGCAATTTTTATTCGGTCTCCATATCCGGCTACCACATTGCCGAAGCCGGGGCCAACCCCATCTCACAACTGGCGTTCACCCTGGCGAACGGTTTTACTTTCGTCGAAGCCTACCTGGCCCGGGGCATGCACGTCGATGATTTTGCCCCCAACCTGTCGTTTTTCTTTTCCAACGGTATGGACCCCGAGTACACGGTGCTGGGCAGGGTGGCGCGGCGCATCTGGGCCGTTGCCATGCGCGACAGGTACGGCGCCGATGAGCGCAGCCAGAAGCTGAAATACCATATCCAGACCTCCGGGCGCTCCCTGCATGCCCGGGAAATGGCATTCAACGATATCCGCACCACCTTGCAGGCCTTGATTGCCGTCTATGACAACTGCAACAGCCTGCACACCAATGCCTTCGACGAGGCAGTTACCACGCCTACGGAGGAATCAGTGCGGCGCGCCCTGGCGATCCAGTTGATCATCAACAAGGAATGGGGCCTGGCCATGAACGAGAATCCCGGCCAGGGGTCGTTTATCATCGAGGAACTGACCGACCTGGTGGAAGAGGCGGTATTGCAGGAGTTTGAACGCATCTCCGAGCGCGGCGGGGTGCTCGGCGCCATGGAAACCGGCTACCAGCGCGGCAGGATCCAGGACGAATCACTTTATTACGAGCACAGGAAACATGACGGCAGTTATCCCGTCGTCGGGGTCAACACGTTCCTCAACCCTGCTGAGGAAGAGAATTCCGGCACACTGCTGAGCCGCTCCACGGAGCAGGAAAAGCAGAGCCAGCTACGGCGCCTGAGGGAGTTCGAAGAAAGCAACAGGGATGAGGCGGACGCGGCCCTGCAGCGTATCCGCAGCGCGGTCATCAACAACGAGAACGTATTTGCGGAACTCATGGATGCGGTGCGCTATTGTTCCCTGGGCCAACTGACCGACGCCTTCTTCGCCACCGGCGGCCAGTACCGGCGCAGTATGTAACAACTCCGCCGCCATACCCGCACCCCTTATTACACTGGATGCCGGTTCAAGCCCGGCACGGCGAACAGGGGGCGAGGCTTTACGACAACTTAGGTGATGGCATTGTGGCTGCCGGTTATCCCGTCCAGGGGCAGTCCCAGTTCCCTGGCGCGCGGTTTTGAAGATGTCATGTCAGTTTTTTCGTGTTTTCCGCGCCAATGCTTCCAGTTCCTGCTGCCCGCGTGCCAGGTAAGCCTGCAACTCCTGCCACTTGCCGGGCCGGTGTGCAGCCATGCTGTAGCGCTCCTGCGGATCTGCGCGCATATCGAACAATAGCAGGACGTCGTGCTCCGGCAACCGGCGGTCAATACCGCGATAGCGTGCCTGAACCAGCATCTTCCAGTTCGGGGTGCGCAACGCTGCAATTCGCTCATCGCTGAAGTAATACAATACATCATGTGGTGATTCGCTGCCGCCCCTGAGCAACCCCCCGATGTCTCTGCCGTCGAGTTTCAGTCCGGCAGGCAACGAAGCGCCGGTGATGACCTTCAGGGTAGGTAACAGATCGATATTCATTGAGATGCCGCTGGATACGGCCCCCGCAGGAATATGGCCGGGCCAGCGCGCGATGAACGGGACCCGGTAACCTCCCTCCCACGGCGTGCCTTTGCTGCCGCGTAGTCCGCCCGTACTGCCTTGTGGATACGGCCCGTTGTCGCTGGTGAAGATCACCAGGGTATGCGCATCCAGTTCCAGGCGCCGTAGGGTATTGAGCAGTTCCCCCATACTCCAGTCCAGGGCTTCGACGACATCACCGTAAAGGCCGGCGAGTGATTTACCGGCGAACCTGTCCGGTACGTGCAGCGGCACGTGCGGCGCCGTGTGCGGCAGATAAATGAAAAAAGGCCGGTCGGGACGCTGCTCGATGAAGCGTATGGCTTCGGCGGTATAGCGATCGATCAGCGTTGCCTGCCGGACCGGCTCCTCTATTTTGCTGCTGCCCCGGTACAGGGCAAGAGGTGTTGCATTGTTGCTGTACGGCAAGCCGTAAAAGTAGTCGAACCCCTGTGTGGTCGGCCAGTGTTGCGGCGTGTGGCCGAGATGCCATTTGCCGATGATCGCGGTACGGTAACCCAGGGGTTTCAGCATTTCTGCAATGGTGATTTCCTCCGCCGGCAAGCCATGTTCATCAGCAACGAAGATGACCTGGTGCGCCAGACCGGAGCGGACGGCGTAGCGGCCGGTCATGAGTCCTGCGCGGCTGGGCGTACAATTGGAACCGCTTGCATAGAAATCAGTCAACCGCACCCCCTGGCGCGCCATCTCATCGAGGTGTGGCGTCTTGATGTGCGTAGATCCGAAACTGCGCAGGTCGCCGTAACCCAGATCGTCCGCCAATACCAGGATGATGTTGGGTGGGCGTTCCGACGCCGGCGTAACGGAGGCGAAACAAAGCAGGCAGACCAGGCTTATGACGCCCATAAGCCGGCAGCCACCGCATTCTGAAGGAGCGGCAACGCGCCCATACCTGTCAGTTCTTGTCCATGCCTTCATACATTTCGCTGTCGCTGAGTGATGACAATGCCTCAAGCGTCTCCCGTCCGCGCTTGAGATGCGCAAGGAGTTGTTGCCCGGCTTCTGGGTGATCCCGGGACATATCATATTGTTCACCCGGATCGTTTACCAGGTCGAACAGCAATACCTGCCGGTTCCTTGTCGCTTCGAACAAAACGGGTTTCGCATCACGCCAGGGCGGGTAATCGCTGAGCACCAGGCGCCAGCGCCGGGTACGTAACGCCGCAATACGTTCATTATTGAAGAAATACAACACTTCGTGCGGCGATGCATCCGTACTGCCCGACAGGACAGGCAGGATATCCCGGCCATCGAGGTGCAGGGACCGGTCAGGCGGCATACCCGCAATCGTTGCCAGGGTCGGCAGCAGGTCGATGTTCATGGATATTGCGTCCGCCGTGCTGCCGGCGCGGATCCGTCCCGGCCAGCGCGCAATGAACGGGACGCGGTAGCCGCCGTCCCATGCCGTACCCTTGCCGCCGCGCAAACCGCCGGTGCCGCCTTCCGGGAAAGGGCCGTTATCGCTGGTAAAGATAATGATCGTGTTATCGGCGAGGCCATTGCGCTGTACTGCACCCAGCACCTCGCCGACGCTCCAGTCCAGTTCCTGCACAACGTCGCCGTAGGCGCCGGCCCGGGAAGTGCCGGCAAAGGCCGGTGAGGCGACCAGGGGGATATGCGGTGCGCTGTGAGACAGGAACAGGAAGAACGGTCGCTGTGCATTGATTTCGATAAACCTGATTGCTTCTTCGGTAAAGCGGCTGGTCAGACTGCCTTGATCAACGGGTTCTTCGAGCGCCAGCGTATCCCGGTACAGCGGTTGTCCGGCGTCATTGGGTTGCAGCAGGCCGTAGAATACGTCGAAACCGTGTGCGTTGGGCTGTTGTGCCTGCAAGTGATGGCCTAGGTGCCACTTCCCGATCAAGGCCGTGCGATAACCCCCGCGTTGCAGCAATCCGGCAATGGTGGTCGTACCTGCCGGCAAGCCGCGTGTGTCACCGGCCGTGATAGTCCTGTCGGCCAGGCCGTCCCGGATTGCGTAGCGGCCGGTAAGCAGGCCGGCGCGCGATGGGCTGCAGACGTTGCCGCTGGCGTAAAAATTCGTCAGGCGTGTGCCTTCTGTTGCCAGACGGTCAAGGTCAGGCGTCTCGATCAGTTCGGCGCCGTAGACGCCGACATCGCCATAGCCCAGGTCATCGGCGAGGATCAGGATGATGTTTGGAATGTTTGCAGGAGCAGCGACCAGCGGAGCGCAAAGATCTTGGAGTAATAAGAGAAAAAGCAAAATCTTTACGCACAGTTTCATTATGTTGAGAGAGTTATCACAAGTAGATGATTGTTTATCGGGTAGGGAACAGTATGACAAAAAAGCGGATACAGATGAGTAATTTTATGGGATATACCATTGACATATCCCTAGCCTGGCTTATAAATAACAGTTCATTTGATCCAGGTTGAAATTCATATGGAGCAATCTACTGTATTCAAGAGTAACAAAAGTCAGGCTGTGCAGCTTCCCAAGCCGTTTGCTCTACCCGATTCCGTCAAAAAGGTGGATATCGTCCAGCTGGGCTGGTCCGACCCCTACCGTGTTCTATATTCCCACATTTCCAGGGGCAAACCGGTAGTTTTCAATGCCGGTTTTTGTTATGATTGCAAGTATCTTTACATGGAGGTTGCAGCATGGATATCGGATTTATATGGGACAATGATAAATATCGGGAAGTTCAGAGAAAGCATAGGGTTCAGTTTTATGAGGTTGTTTCTGCATTCGATGATCCGAATGGCTTTGGGCATATGGGCTTGCAGGGACATACCGAACGGTGGACGTGGATAGGGAGCACCACTGGAATGCGGATATTAGCCATTATCTATACCGAAGAAGATTTACCGCTTTATCGACTTATTACTGCATTTGATGCGGGAGAGAGGTTGCTTAATGATTACTACCGAAGATCCCGAATTTGATTATTACACTTATTTGGAAGAACACGCGCCCAGGCCGAGTCAAATTCATTATGGGCCGGCGGAGCGTGAAAAAATTATGAAGGCCATTATGGAGCGTAAGCGTATTGCCCAAAACAAGCAGTCCGAAGACGCTGGTAAGCATGGAAAGAGCAACACTGATTGATAGTTCATAGAGTTAAGACTGTTCTTTCTGGTCAGTATTGGGGTTATCGGTATTTGTGGGGAGGGTAGGGTCGGACCGCCCTAACTATCTGTTTCCATTCAGTTTATGCGCAATCTGCGCCTCTTATTTGCCCTCATTCTGGGGACACAATACTTAATTCAAAGGTATACAAAATGTGATTGTAATATCTGTCGAATTAGTATTGTGTCCCCAGAATTATATCCCGGAGTTTCATTGTGTTGAAATATCTACAGTAATAATACATTAATACTGGATTACTGAAAGGCAGTTCATTTATGACAAAACCAGAAAAAATGAAAATAATAAAGTTAAACAATGCTCGTCTCATGACGCCCGCAGGGGAAAACTGGGAGCACTGGTTTGACGGGCCGGGAGTCTCGGATGACTTTATGACAGAACGAGAACAACCGGAACGTGAGGAAAGAGAACTATTTTTAACAAGTGCCGGGCTTGCGTATCGAAAACCAGACTGATTAGCTGGAAGCAAGCTTTTAACGGCATTTTATTGTACTCATTGATCGTTCATTATTATTGAACTATAGTTCACTATTGATGAACTATTGGTATAGATAATCGTGAGTCAATTAAGCGGTGCACTCTTTACGGTTACCCAACAGAAAGTTTTGAGCCTGTTATTTACACAGCCGGATAAAAGCTTCTACGTCAAGGAAATACTGCGGTTGACAGGGATGGGGGTAGCCACAATCAAGCGCGAACTGGACCGGATGCGGGCTGCCGGCATTCTTCGAATGACAAAGATCGGAAACCAGCACCATTACCAGGCGAATCCGGACTGCCCGATTTATTTGGAATTGTCAGGATTAATAAAGAAAACTTCCGGTATCGTCGGTTCAATCAATTCGGTATTGTCCGACTTGTCGGAACAGATTGACTGGGCATTTATATACGGTTCAGTAGCCAGTAATGAAGAAACAGCAGATAGTGATATTGATTTAATGATTATCGGAGACATAAGTTTTTCCCAAGTGGTGAGTTTGCTTTATCTGGTTCAGAAAACTCTGGGCCGAGAAATCAATCCAAAGATCTATAGCAGGCAAGAATGGATACTGATGAAAAAAAGTAAGAACACTTTTGTAGAAGAATTGTTGTTGAAACCGAGACTGGATGTGATAGGTGATGGCCATGGGCTTGGATAATCTGGTAGGGATATCGCTTGACAAAATCGACCCTGATGCGGCTGTAATAAAACGATTAATCTCAGCAGGCGGAATTGAATGAATTGATAATCTAGTACTCAGCAAAGCACAAAATCAGTTATGAATAATGAGCCCAAATTATTTGAAGAATACTTTGTTATCTCTAAGCGTAGTAGTGCACCACTAGATGACATATGTTATCTTTATTATCAAAAGGTTGTATCAAAATGGGCTGGTTCGACCCTATACTGATCTCTCAAGCAGTTCACGCAGGTATGAGACGTGATTTTGAAAAGCCTGTTGTCCCGGCGCGGTAATCCCGACCCGGGTTCTGGGTTTCTTGCCGGCGAAGTCCTTTACGATCTTGATATAGCCTGCTTTCTCCAGAGTGGTCAGGTGCGCCCCCAGGTTGCCGTCCGTGGCTTCGGTAATGGTTTTGAGTCGGACAAACTCCAGCAATTCCTTGCGCGGCAGTGCGTTCAGTGCGGACATGATCCTGAGGCGCACCGACTGGTGAATGATTTCGTCGGGGGCGTTCAATCAGGCTCTCCGCATCCACAGACCGCCCAAAATTAGCGCCGCACCGCCGAGTATGGAGACCATCAGCGGAAACTGGGCCGGGGTGTAGAAAAAAGCACTTGTCACCAGGATTGCCAGGACTAAGCCAGTAACCGCAAGTCTGTAACCTGTCCACAAGCCCAGGATCATATAAATTGCGGCGATCAGTATGGTGATGAATGTTTGAACTTCAACTCCGGACACTGGTGCAAAGACCAAAAACGTCATGGTAAGGAACGCAGTTAATACGGCAACAGTCGCTCCGTAACGTAATCCCTCGCTACGCTCACTATCTTTAGGTATACGTCGCGCGTCGCTGGCGACAAGATAGCCGGTGGCGACAATACCGATAGTAACGACTGCCAGCCACGCAATGTCGGTGTGCTGCGGCGAGAAAACGCCGACTATACCGGCGATCACCCACAGCACTCCCCAGAGCAACAGGTAGGGGCTTGCCATCTCGTAGTTGAAAAGGGTCTGGCTGTGTTCGCCAGCCTGGCCTGCATCGCGTAATGCCGCTGCAGCATCATTTTTTGTTATGTTCATGGTTTTTCCTCCGCATAAGTAACTGTCATATGGAAGTATAAGCATGCATTTATACTCTGTCAAGTAGAGTTCTCTGTAATATTTCAAAAACTGGTCCGGTTTCTGTGAAAAGCGGGTAGTATAATTCACATGGAGTGTAGAAATGTGCTGTTAACTTCAATCAAATCCATCGTCGTTTTGACCGGGGCAGGCGTATCCGCTGAATCCGGGATCAAGACATTTCGTGACAGTGGAGGCCTGTGGGAAAAATACCGCGTGGAGGAGGTGGCGTCCCTGCAAGGTTTTGCCGCCGACCCGGCACTGGTGCACAGGTTTTACAACATGCGCCGCAACAGGCTACTGCACGGAGGAATTGATCCTAATCCAGCGCACGTGGCGCTGGCTAGGCTTGATCGGGAGTTCCCGGGTGACGTTCTGCTGGTAACCCAGAACATTGACGACCTGCATGAGCGGGCCGGATCACAGCGGTTGCTGCATATGCACGGCGAAATCCTGAAGATGCGTTGCTCCGATAGCGGTCAGGTGTATCCAATTGATCGGGATCTGTCGGTGAAAGACCGTTGTGAATGCTGCAACGAGCCCGGCAGGCTACGTCCGAATGTTGTCTGGTTCGGCGAAATGCCTATGCAGATGGACAGGATTTACAACGCCTTGGAGAACTGCGATTTATTCATTTCAATCGGCACCTCCGGTAATGTCTACCCCGCCGCGGGTTTCGTCCAGGTAGCCCGTGAGTCCGGCGCCCACACCGTTGAAATAAACCTGGAGCCGTCCGCGGTCGAGTCGGCCTTTCATGAACATCTATATGGCTTGGCAGGTGAGAAAGTTCCGGATTTCACGGATGAGTTGCTGAAAAATTCATTGTTTGACAAATTTTGACGCAAGCATTATATTGACGATTGACGTAACTCGTCAATATATCAGGATGAACTATGATAAAAGGCTTTAGGTGTAAAAAGACAAGGCGTCTGTTCGAGGGTGACCGAGTACCCGCTTTTGCCGGTTTCTTCCGACAAGCTGATAAAAGGTTGAGGATACTCAATGCATCAGAAACGCTGGGGGCCTTGAAAGCCTTGCCAAGTAATCAATTTGAGGTGTTATCTGGCGATAGGGCAGGACAGTACAGTATCCGTGTCAACAGACAATGGCGTATATGTTTTACGTGGGATGAAGGGGCCTTTGACGTGGAAATTGTGGATTATCACTAATTAGATGAACTAAAGACAAAGACGAGGAGATGAGTGTGGAAAAAGAAGCGATTCATCCAGGTGAATTTCTGGCAGATGAGTTAATTGAAATTAAGATTTCGCCAACTGAGTTATCACGTCAGATAGATGTGCCGGCTAACCGTATTTCGCAAATAATTCGGGGTAAGCGCGATATTACCGCAGACACTGCATTACGTCTTGGCAAGTTTTTTGGAACCGGGCCGGAGCTATGGATGAATTTGCAAAAGGCGTATGAACTGGACAAGGCCAGAGCAGCACTAGGGTCGAAGATTCGCAGGATACACCGTTGGCAACCTGAAGTGCATACCGCATAATGATGATCAACAGAATAATAGGTCAGTTACTATGAATTACCGTCAGATTTTCACCTTCTCAAGACTCTGGACCATGTTCGGAGTTTCCCTTGTCGTGATGTTCGGGATACTGCTGCTGGTGGGCGGCAGGGCATTCCAGTTGGCGCCGCCCATGCCGGACGCGGTGGTCGCAACAGATGGAGATACGACGGATGTAATTTTCACCAGTGACGATATCCGGGCCGGGCGCGACGTGTGGCGCCGTCTCGGCGGCATGGAACTGGGTTCCGTCTGGGGTCACGGCAGCTACCTGGCGCCGGACTGGACGGCCGACGTGCTGCACCGGGAGGCGCTGGCGATGCTGGATGCGGACGGAGAGTTTGACTCACTTTCCGAGCCGGCCCGTGCCGCGCGCATAGCGGAGTTTGCCGCCAGGCTGCGCGTGAATACCTACAACCCGGAGACCGGACACATTACGATCTCACCTGAGCGGGCGCAGGCTATCGATAGCGTCATCACGCACTACCAGGCGTTGTTCGGCGGCAGTGGCGACGGCCCGGAAGCGGAGGCGCTGCGAGAAGCGTATGCCATCCCCAACGCGCCGCTTGGTTCGGATCCGGACGAGGGTATCCGCACGCTCGTGTCCTGGTGGTGGTGGACGTCCTGGGCTGCCTCAACACTGCGTCCGGATGATACGGTCACCTATACGAATAACTGGCCTCACGAACCGCTGGTCGACAACAAGCCCAACAGTTCCATCTTTATCTGGACGTTTGTTTCCATCGTGTTGCTCATCGCCGGTATCGGTGCGCTGTGCTGGTTCTTCCTGCGCGAACGGGAAGAATGGCAGAAGGATACCGAAATCCCCGAAGGTTACCCGGACAGGAGTCTGATTGCCGCAGCGTCACCCACCGCCTCCATGAAGGCTGTAGTCAAATATATCTGGATCGTTGCGGCCCTGCTCGGACTGCAGATTTTCCTGGGCGCGGTCACGGCCCATTACGCCGTGGAAGGCCACGAATTCTACGGCATACCGATTGCTGACATCGCCCCCTACGCGTTGACGCGCACCTGGCACGTACAACTGGCGGTGCTGTGGATAGCCACGGCCTGGCTGGGCGCGGGACTGTACCTTGGCCCGATGATCGCCGGGTCCGAACCGCCATTGCAGAAGCTGGGTGTGGATATTCTCTGGGTGGCGCTGGTGATTGCAGTACTGGGCTCGCTGACCGGTGAATGGGCGGCGCTGACCGGCAGGATGACGGACCCTGCCATGGTGTACTGGTTCGGTCACCAGGGCTACGAGTTCCTGGATATGGGACGTTTCTGGCAAATACTGATCTTCGCCGGCCTGCTCATCTGGCTGGCGTTGATGGCCCGTTGCGTCATTCCTGCCATACGTGCGGGAGGGCCTGACAAACACCTGCTGCTGCTGCTGTTTATTTCTTCCGCGGGTATCGGGCTCCTGTTCGGCGCCGGGTTCCTGTACGATCGGGACACCCATCTCACCATCGCCGAATACTGGCGCTGGTGGGTCGTGCATCTCTGGGTGGAAGGCGTGTTCGAGGTCTTCGCCACCGCCTGGGTCGCCTGGGTATTCGTCCACATGAGGCTGTTGCGCGCGTCGACTGCAGCGGTCTATGTCATGTTCTCGGCCATGATTTTCCTGGGGGGTGGTGTCTTGGGCACGTTCCACCACCTGTATTTCGCCGGCACGCCGGAACCTGTACTGGCGCTGGGCGCGGTGTTCTCAGCTCTTGAAGTGGTGCCGCTGGCGCTGATAGGCTTCGAGGCCCACGACCACTGGCGCGCGGAGCGCCATGCACCCTGGGTTGCCCGTTACCACCTGCCGTTGATGTTTTACCTGGCCGTGGCGTTCTGGAACCTGGTCGGCGCCGGTGTCCTCGGTTTTCTTATCAACCCGCCCCTGGCGCTGTATTACATGCAAGGTTTGATGACGACACCGACCCACGGACACGCCGCGTTGTTCGGAGTCTACGGCATGCTGGGCATCGGCCTGCTGCTGCTGTGCCGCCGCGACCTGCCACAGGTGGAGGGCGCCTGGTCTGATCGGACCCTCAAATGGGTGTTCTGGCTGTTCAACGGGGGGCTGGCGCTGATGGTATTCGGATCGCTGCTGCCCCAGGGGATCATCCAAACGCTGGTATCGTTTGACCAGGGCTACTGGTATGCCCGTTCCCCGGAACTTCTGCATTCGCCGGTAATGGAGGCGCTGGTCTGGTT
>MKWU01005441.1_pt1 | contig 13870 bp, 15 predicted proteins | sample 809101 | NCBI WGS metagenome assembly MKWU01 (sample SAMN05860141, study PRJNA318959) | sponge metagenome | host: Aplysina aerophoba | place: Slovenia: Piran, Adriatic Sea, Gulf of Piran | collected 2013-05-07 | reverse complement strand
TACCTGCCGCCCCGGGATGTCCGCCGCGAGTCGTCGGAGGGGCGCCTCCTGACCTCGGACGACGCGGAGCTGGCGATCGAAAAGACCGGCGTTGATGAAGTCCACCCGAGCTGGAAGCTGAGCGACCACCTCGCCCGCCTCGCCTGGAGCGCGAATCCCCCGGTCGTCCACACTCCCCTCGCGCCCGCCGAGTTGGCGGCGATGAGCCGAGATCTCGCCACCCGCGGCAACTCGGACATCGCGAACGACCCCTGGGATGCCCGCCCTTCGCGGGAAGCGACGTTCGTGTCCCGTCTGGAAGGGCGTTTCCCGCGTCTGGAGATCCGGGACCTGACCCCGGTGCTGGACCGGGCCCGGCTCGTGAAGAGCGAGCGCGAGATCGCGCTCATCACGAAGGCCACGAAGCTCTCCGGACTCGCGCTCATGGAAGCGATGCGCTCGACCCGCCCCGGCATCTACGAGCACGAACTCGACGCCGTCGGGAAGTTCCTCTTCTTCCGGGACGGCGCCCAGTCGGACGCCTACTACTCCCTGGTGGCAACCGGGACCAACGCCTGGTACCCGCACTACCACCGCGGGGCGAGCCGCCTCGAGGACGGCGAACTGATCCTCATGGACTACGCCCCCGACATCGGCTACTACACGAGCGACGTCACCCGGATGTGGCCGGTGAACGGCGTGTTCAACGAGTGGCAGCGCGACCTCTACGGCTTCTATCTCGCCTGTTACCGGGCAGTTCTGGACGCCATCCGCCCGGGAGACGTCGCGATGGTGATGGGCGAAGCGGCCACCCGCATGGAAGAGATCGTGCGCGACTGGCCCTTCACGAAGCCCCACTACCGCCCCGCGGCGGAAGCCTTCGTGGCCGCCTACCGCCGCCGCGCCGCCGGACGCCCGAACGGGATGGGCCACGGGGTGGGGATGGCGGTCCACGACGTCGGGAATGCCGACGGAACGCTCACTCCCGGAATGGTGTTCACCATCGAACCGCAGTTCCGGGTGCCGGAGGACCGGATCTACATCCGGCTCGAGGACGTGATCGTGATCACCGAGGACGGCGCCGAGAACATCTCGGACTTCGTTCCCATGGACATCGAGGGCATCGAGGCCCTGATGGCGGAAGACGGACTCCTGGACCGCTATCCGAGTCCACTGACGGCCGGCGCGAACCGCTGACGGGCGCTTTCGCGCGGCGTCCGCCGGGTTCTTGCCGAGGCGACACGGTTTCCGGACCGTTAGCCCGCCTCCTGCAAGTTAGTGGGGGGAGGTTTCCCAAGCCGTTTTTGCTGTGGGGGTGGGTGGGGGTGTCCTGTTCCGCTGCGCTCTCGCGCAGCGGGTGCCGGCTGCAAGCCGGCGTTCCAAGCCGTTTGGGCTGTGGGGGTGAGTGGGAAGATCCTGTTCCGCTGCGCTCTCGCGCAGCGGGTGCCGGCTGCAAGCCGGCGTTCCAAGCCGTTTGGGCCGTGGGGGTGGGTGGGGCGGTCCTGTTCCGCTGCGCTCTCGCGCGGCGGGTCCCGGCTGAAGCCGGCGTTCCAAGCCGTTTCGGCTGTGGGGGTGGGGGGGGGGGGGCGGGTTCGGGGTGCTCCTGGGTGGGGCGGGAACGGGTCGGCCCGGGGAGCGTTTCGGCATGGGGGAGAATTGCCGGACCTCGATGTTGCATGAATTCGCCGAAGCGCTGAAGAGCCTCGCCAAGCGGCCGGGATTCGTCCTGTTGGTGGTCGCCCCGCTCGCCCTCGGCATCGGCGCCACCTCGACGGTGTTCTCGGCGGTCTACGGCGTCCTGCTCAAGGCGCCGGACTACCGCGAGCCCGGACGGTTGATGCAGGTCTGGGAGCGCCGTCCCCGCCTGCCGATGCCGGACGAGGTGGCGGCGTTCTCGACCGACCACTTCCGCCGCTGGCGGGACGCCAACACGGTGTTCGACGGCCTCGCGATGTACGGCGACCGCCCGGTCGCCTACCGTGGACTTGCGGCGGCGCCCGGAGAGCCCCGTCCCCTGTCCGCGGAGCAGGTGTCGCCGGAACTCTTCGAGATCCTGGGAGTCCCACCGGTGATCGGCCGGTCCTTCCGTTCCGAGGAGGCGATCCCCGGCCGCGACGCCGTCGTCATCCTCTCGCACGCCTTCTGGACCCGGGAGTTCGGGGGCGATTCGGGGATTCTGGGGCAGGCCCTCAGCCTCAACGACCGGAGTTTCGAGGTCGTCGGGGTCATGCCCCCGGACTTCGGGTTTCCGATTCCGACGACCGAGATCTATGTCCCGTATCCGACCGAGCCACCCGAGGACCTCCAGCCCGGACAGATCCGGCTCGAACTCGTGAGCGTGGTGGGCCGGTTGCGGGACGGGGTCGGCATCGAGCAGGCCGAGGACGAAGCGGCGGCGCTCATCGCCCGGCTGAGCGAGGAGAGCGAGATCCAGCAGATGCTGAACGAAGGGGTGAGCGTGCACCTTGGTTCGTTCACCGAGCGTTCGACGCGCCGCATCCGCCAACCGCTCATCGCGCTCTTCGGGGTCACCCTGCTCGTGCTCCTCATCGTCTGCGGGAACGTGGCCAACCTGCTCCTCACCCGGGCCGCCTGGCGGGAGCGCGAACTCGCGGTGCGGAGCGCGCTCGGCGCGGGCCGGTCGCGCCTCCTGCGCCGGCTGCTCGCCGAAAGCGTGTGGCTGGCCGCCGTCGCCGGGGCGGTCGGGACGCTCCTCGCGGTGGCCGGCGCCGGGGTCGTGCGTTCCCTGACGGTCCTCGGCCTGCCCCAACTGGCGGCCGCGAGCGTGGACCCGCGGGTCGTCGGCTTCACCTTCGGAATCGCCGGCTTGGCGGCGCTCGTCTTCGGGACCCTCCCCGCGCTGAAGGCGTCTTCCCGCAACCCCGCCGCAGCCCTCGGCGCCCCGGCTCCCCGCGCCGTCCCCCGCCGCCGCCCTCGGCCCCGCGGCTCGCGGCGAGTCCACCCCGCTCGGCGGGAGTTCACGCGGCATCGGACACCGTGGCCTCTTTGCCTCCCTCCAGCTCGCCCTCGCGCTTCCACTGCTGATCGGCGCGGGCCTGCTGACCCGGAGCTTCCTGGCCCTCGTGAGCGCGCCGCCCGGGTACGAGCCCCAAAACGCCGCAGCCTTCGAGGTGCAGATCGCCGCCGACCGGTATCCGGACACCGCGGGACAGACCGCGCTCTTCGACCGGATCCGCGAGTCGCTGGCGGCGATCCCCGGCGTCACCCACGCGGGGATCGTGGACACGCTTCCCCTGAGCGGGGAGCGGGCGATCATCGGCTTCCAGCGCATCGGCGAGGAGCCGATCACCGATCCCAATCAGGTGCCGCGAGCCCTGCTCCGCCGCGTCTCGCCGGGGTACTTCCGGGCCATGGGCATCCCGCTCCGCGGCGGGCGGGTGTTCGAGGAGAGCGATCGGGCGAATCCGGCTGCGGTATCGATCATCAACGAAAGCCTCGTCCAGCGGTATCTGTCGGACCCGCCGGTCGGACTCGAACTGCGGGGCATGGGCCAGATCGTCGGGGTCGTGGGAGACGTCTACGAAGACGGGGTGGACAGTCCGACCGAGCCGATCCTCTATCGGCTGGACGGAGACGGCCTCATGCCCGGCGGCGGGGACGTCATCCGCAGGAGCGTGGTGCTCCGGCACGCGCCGGGCGCCCCGGTCCTGGACGCCGCCGCGGCGCGGCTCCGGGAGGTCGATGGCGAGCTGGCCGCGCTGAATCCCCGCACGCTGGAAGACCGGATCCGGGAGTCCGTCGCCCAGCCTCGGCTCTACGCCCTGTTGATGGGCGCCTTTGCCCTGGCGGCGGCGCTCCTCGCCGCGTGGGGTGTCTTCGGGGTGGTCGGCTTTCAGGCGAACGCCCGCATCCCGGCGCACGGCGTGCGGATGGCCTTCGGCGCCACTCCCGCGGACATCCGCCGCCTGGTTCTGGGGGACGCTCTGCGCATCGCGGCGCTCGGCCTCGTGCCGGGGCTGCTGCTGGCCTTCGTCCTGATCCGGGTCGCCGGGAGCGAGTTGAGTCCGCTCCTCTTCGAAGTCACGCCCGTCGACCCCGCGGTCTACGTGCTGGTCCCGCTTCTTCTCTTCCTCGTTGTATTGGCGGCCTCGCTCCAGCCCGCCGCCACCGCCGCCCGCCTGAACGTGGTCCAGGCGCTGAGGTCGGAACATCCCCGGGCGCGGAGGAGCTGGTTCGCCTGACCGGGGCGCCGCTTGACGGAACTCCCGGGGTGAAGCGTCGTAGAAGTCCGCGATGAACTTGGGGCCAGGATTCGTCTAGTTGTCAAAATTCCCACTCCGCTGGCGTCTTCTCGCCGCCCTGGCGATTGCGGGGATCGTGACTCTTCTCCGGGCCGGGAACGACGATCCGGAGGAGCCAGCCGAGGACACAGCGGAGTCCGGGAGCATCGTCTCGGATTGCCCGCCCGGTGAGGGACTCGAGGGTGCGCTGTGCGGGACGCTCGAGGTGCCGGAGGATCGATCCAATCCGGATGGACGGCAGATCGCGCTGAAAATCCTCGTGGCGCCGGCGAGCGAACAGGGCGGTGAGCCGGACCCGGTCTTCATCCTGGCAGGGGGCCCCGGCCAGGCCGCCACCGAGCTGGCGCCCCTGGTACGGCAACTGCTGCCGGATCTCTTCCGGCAGCGCGATTTCGTCTTCGTGGACCAGCGCGGCACCGGGGAATCGAACCCGTTGACCTGCGATTTCCTGGAGGAGCGCACGGGATACTTCGACGGCGTCCCCGAGGAAATCTCGGCAGAGGACTGGCGGGGGTGCCTCGATGCCCTCGACGCGGATCCGGAGCACTACACCACCCCGGTCGCCATGGACGACCTCGAGGCGGTCCGGGTCGCCCTTGGCTACGGACCGATCAATCTATGGGGCGGTTCGTACGGCACCCGGGCGGCCACCGTGTTCCTTCGCCGTCATCCGGAGAGCGTCCGCTCGGTGGTCCTCGACGGCGTGGCTCCCGTGGACATGCGGATTCCGCTGCACTTCGCGGAGGACGGCCAGCGGGCCATGAACCTGCTCACGAACGCCTGCAACGCCGATCCGGAATGCGCCGAGCGATTCCCGGACCTCGATCAGTCCATCGAGACGCTGCTCGCCAGCCTCGACCACGACCCGCCGTCCCGGTTCCGGGTGCGGCATCCCCGGACCGGCGACTGGCAGGACGTTCCCATCGGACGCGAAATGGTGGCCGGTGTCCTTCGGGCGGTGCTCTACAGCCCCGGAACCGCTTCCCTCGTGCCGTTGATGGTGGAGAGCGCCCTCGAAGGCGACTTCGGGCCCCTCATGACGCTCGCCGATCCCATGGTGGGCCCGCAACTCGCCATGGGAATGTTCCTGTCGGTGCTGTGCGCTGAGGACGTCCCCTTCCTCACGCTGGAGGAAGCGGCCACCGCCGCGGAAGAGAGCTTCCTCGACGAGGTGATGGCCGAACAGATGCAGGAGGCTTGCTCTGTCTGGCCGCGCGGGGAAATCCCCGACGGGTACCGGGAGCCGGTTCGGTCGGAGGCGCCCGTCCTGATCCTGTCGGGAGAGCTGGATCCCGTGACTCCGCCGCGCTGGGGCGAACATGCGGCCGCCACCCTCCCCAACGCACGCCATCTCGTGGCTCCGGGAACGGGCCATGGAACCCTCCGGGCCGGGTGCGTGCCCGAGCTGATCGGCCAGTTCCTCGAGGCGGCCGATGCCTCCACCCTGGACGATGGGTGCCTCGGCGGCCTGACCCGGCCACCCTTCTGGCGATCGGCGACCGGGCCGGGCAGCGCCGCGATTCCCCGGCAGTGATCCAGGTATCCGGTCTCCGGAAGACCTTCGGCGACGTGGTCGCCGTGGACGACGTGAGCTTCAGCGCGGCGGACGGGCAGATCACCGGGCTCCTCGGCCCGAACGGCGCCGGCAAGTCCACGACGCTGCGGATGCTCTACGGGCTCATGGCGCCGGACGCCGGCGAGGTCACCGTGGACGACCTCGACGTCCGCCAGAAGACCATGGCCGCCCAGGAGCGGCTCGGTGCGCTCCCGGACTCCCATTCCCTGTATCCCCGGCTGACGGGACGCGAGAACATCCGCTACTTCGCGCGGCTGCGCCAGATCCCGCGCGATGAAACCGAAGCCCGGACCGACGAGTACGTCCGCCTGCTGGAGATGGGCGACTTCGTGGACCGGCGCGCCAAGGGCTACTCCCACGGCGAGCGCTCGCGGGTCCTCCTCGCCCGGGCCTTGATCCACGACCCCCGAAACGTCCTCCTCGACGAGCCGACGAACGGGTTGGACGTGATGAGCACGCGGCGCATGCGCGACGTCATCCGCGAACTCAGGGACCGGGGACGCACGGTGCTCTTCTCAAGCCACATCATGCAGGAGGTCTCCCTCCTCTGCGACCGGATCGTGATCATTGCCTCCGGCCGGGTCGTCGCCGCGGGGTCACCCGACGCGATCCGCGATACCGCCGGCTGCGAGGACCTCGAAGACGCCTTCGTGAGTCTCACGGGTCCACCGGGAGAAGCCGGCTGATGCAGAGCGGCATCGTCGTATTCCGGAAGGAACTCCTGGAGGGGATCCGGGACCGGAGAGCCTTCATCGCGGTGCTCATCTCCATCAGCATCTTTCCGGTGCTGATGATGTTCATCGGCCGCTTCAGCGAAGGGATCCGCGACGAGGTCCGCGAGATGGATCTTCCGGTGCAGGGGGCCGAGCACGCTCCCGAACTCTCCGCCTGGCTCGCGCAACGGCCCGGGCTGAACCTCACGGAGGCGCCGGAAGATCCGGAGGCGGCCGTGCGGGACCGGGAAGTGGACCTCGTGCTCCGGATCCCGGAGAACTACGGAGAACGGTTCGCCGAAGGACGGCCGGCGGAACTGAAAGTGATCGCCGACAGTTCGCGCGCCGCCACGTCGGCGAAAGCGGGCCGGGTAACGAATCTCCTAGAGGCATACGGACAGGAGATCGCCGCCATGCGCCTCGTCAGCCGCGGAGTCAGCCCGCTGCTCGTCCGTCCGCTCGCCGTGGATCGCGAGGAGGTGTTCAGTTCGCGGCGGCGCGCCGCCTTCTCGGCACTCGGGTTCATCCCCATGTTCCTGCTGATGAACGCGTTCTTCGGCGGGATGCAGATCGCGGCCGACGCCATCGCCGGCGAGCGGGAGCGGGGTTCCATCGAGGCGCTGCTCGTGAACGCCGTTCCGGCGCGCCTCCTCGTGCTCGGCAAGTGGGCGGCGGCGGGTACGTTCGCGGTCTTCATGACCCTGCTCGGCATCGGCACCTGCGTGCTCGTGCTGCGGTTCATGCCCGGCACCCTGAACGTCACGCCGAGCGTCACCGACTGGGCGCTGGTGGCGTTCGCGGCAATCCCGCTGGCGCTGTTCTGCTCGGCGCTCCAGGTGGTCGTGTCCACCTACGCAAAGTCCTACAAGGAAGCGCAGACGTACTTCGGCTACGTGGCCTTTCTGCCGATGATTCCTTTCTTCGCCGTCACCTTCAATCTGGTGGAGCAGGGCGCCTGGACCTCGTTCATCCCCGTCCTCGGGCAACACCTGATGATTCTCAGCGTGGTCGGCGGCGAACCGGTCGCCACCTGGGAGCTGGCGCTCGCGGGGCTGATCGCGCTGGGCGCCGCAGCGGCGCTGCTCCGCTTCGCCTCAGCCCTGTTCGTTCGCGAGAGCGTCGTCTTCGTCCGCTGAAAGCACGGCCGCCGCCGCCTGGATCCGGCGGCCTTCGAGCCGGTACTTGCGCTCGAAATTGGAACCCGCGAGTTCTCCCTCGCGCGCGGAAGCCGGCGGTTCGTAGGGACGGCGGACCAACCTCTCCCGGGACGCCAGCGCTGCTTCGATCTGATCGAAATAGCCGGGGTCGTCGGTCACCACCCGAAGCGGAGCCCCGGCGGCCAGCACCCGCTCGCAGGCGGCAAGGAACTCCGGCTGTATCAGCAAACGGCGGTGCGCGTGCCGCCGTTTCGGCCAGGGGTCCGGGAAATACATGTGGAGGCCGGCCACGGATCCTTCCGGCATTGCCTCGAGCGCTTCCCGGGCGTCGCCCCGGACGATCCGGGCATTGGGCCTCTCCCGCCGCCGCAGCCGGTCGGCGGCGTACAACCAGTAGCGGCGAGCCCGCTCGACACCCAGGAAAAGGGTGTCCGGGCGCAACTCCGACTCCGCAACGAGGAACGACCCCTTCCCCGAGCCGATCTCTACCTCGACGGGCGCATCGCCGGGAGCCCCTGCGAAGAGACGCCGGGGATCGACCGGCCGTTCCAGCGTCTCCAGGTCGAATCCGTACCCACCGGGATCCGCGTCCCGGCGCGTCCGTACATGGCTTCGGCCCATGGCCGCAAATCTTGGTCGGGAGTCCTCTCAGCGGGCGGGATCGCTCCGGCGCTGGCTGAAGAGCCACTCGTAGAGCCCCTCCTCGCGGTAGGCCGGGACCCAGGAGTCGTGCCCCACCCCGGGGTACTCGGTGTACTTCGGTTGCGCCCCGGCGGCCTCCAGCGCCGCGACCATGCGGCGGGACTCCTCGCTGGGAACCCGCCGATCCTCGCCCCCGTGGAACAGCCATACCGGAATGCCAGCGACCACGCGCGCCGTTTCCGCCCAGGGATCTTCCGGATGCGTGGCGGCCGGATGCCAGTCGGGGACCGGCATCCTCGTCCGCCTGGTGGTGATTCCGCCGCAGACCGGAACCAGCGCCGCAAACCGCTCCGGATGACGGTAGGCGAGGGCCCAGGTCCCGTAGCCGCCGAGCGACAGCCCGGTGAGATAGGTCCGCTCCGGGTCACCGCCGAACTCGGCACTCGTGGCGTCGAGCGCCGCGAGCGCCATCCGTTCGATCTCGGGGGTCCCCCACCAGGCGCCTCGCGGGGTTTGGGGCATGACCACCAGGGCGGGGAAATCGGGCCGCTCGCGAAGCACCGCGGGCAGTCCGATCTCGGTCTGCCGCACGCCGTCGGTTCCCGTTTGTCCCGCGCCGTGCAGGAATAGGATCACCGCGGGACTGGATTCCTCGCCGGACAACACGGCCGCGGGCACGAAGACCTGCCAGGTGTAGCTCCGGCCGTCCAGTTCGGTGGTCCGGGGCACGATGCGTCCGTCGGCCGCGGAGGCCGCCGGAACCGGCAGGAGGCTGAGGACAAAGCCGAGGAGGAGGAGCCGCATGGCGGCGGATGCTACAGCGCGAGGGCGTCCGGCGCGGGCTCGGTCTCGAATGGTATATATCGGGATATACTGCACAGTCCGCACGGGAGAGATCGATGTCAGAGGAAGTTGTCTATCGAGGGGTCGCCAAGGTCTTCTGGAACGGCCGCAGCCAGGCGGTGCGCCTGCCCAAACCGTGCCGTTTCGAAGGGTCGGAGGTGGAGGTGCTGAAACGTGGGTCGGAGGTCATTCTGCGGCCACGCGGCAAGGACTGGGACGCCTTTTTCGATGCACCGGGGCGCGGCTCGCTTCCCGACCGGGACCAGCCCCCTTGGGATGATCGGGACATCGTCCTGTGAGGTTCTTCCTCGACACCGACACCTGCATTTACCTCATCAATCGGAAGAAAGGGATCCGCGAGCGATTCCGGCAGCACGCGATACACACGTGCATTTCGGCAATCACGTACGCGGAACTCCGTTTCGGAGTAGCACATTCAACACGCGTCGCCGAGAACGAACGGCTCGTCGAGGAGTTTCGAAACGATCTGAGCGTTGTTCCTTTTGACGCCGCAGCCGCGCGCCACTACGGCGAGATCCGTCAGGAACTCAGTCGCCGCGGCGCGTTGATCGGCCCGCTCGACCTCCTGATCGCGGCGCACGCCCGCAGCCGGGAGGCTACGCTGGTGACGAACAACGAACGCGAATTCGGGCGGGTGCCGGACCTGCGGATCGAGAATTGGCTGCGGCCCGCCTGAGACACCCCAGACAGACAACAAGAGGAGTTTCCCCATGAACATCGCCGAAGGCTTCGCCGCCGAATTCGCGTCGGAAGCCGCCTCCACCCGCAAGTTCCTGGAGCGGTTCGACGACAGCCACGCGGACTGGCAGCCCCACGAAAAGTCCATGTCCCTCTCGCGGCTGGCCAGCCACCTCGTGGAGGCGCCCGATTGGGCGGCCACCATTCTGGACAGCGACCGGTTCGACTTCGGGACCGCCGACTACCAGCAGCCGCACTGGAAGACGCGCGCCGAACTCCTCGACAACCACGCCCGGATCGCGGCCCGGTTCGTGGAGCTTCTGGACGGACGGTCCGACGAGTCCATGCGCGCTCCCTGGCAACTCCTGCTGAACGGACAGGTGCTGGAAGACACGGTCCGCGACGCCGCGGTCAGGAACTTCATCCTGAGCCACCTGATCCACCATCGCGGCCAGCTCAGCGTCTACTACCGCCTCCTCGGCATCCCGGTGCCGGGCCCCTACGGTCCCTCCGCCGACGACCAGGACAACTGATCCGGGGGCGGCGTCCGGCGCCCGCCGGGAGCGTCGCCCGGCATATACTCCGGGCTACGCGGCAAGTGTCCGCGAAGACCTTGAAAAGGCTGTTGCTGCTCCCCTGGAGGTTTTCGATGGGCAACCGACTTACTGACGGCGAGAAAGTCGTCGTCTCGGTCTTCGTCGCCGTGCTGGCGGGATGCGTTGCCGGCCTGTTCTTCGTCGGCGGCGCCATCCTCGACATGAAGGACGCAATCACCGACGTCAAGGTATCCCTGGTAGAGGTGCAGCGGGACATCGCTGACACGCAGCAGGACATCGCTGACACGCAGCAGGACATCGCTGACACGCAGCAGGACATCGCTGACCTCCAGGAAGATCTGGACGGTTTCCGGGCGGAAGTCTCCGCGCGTTTCGACGCGCTCGAAGGGCGCATGTCGGCGGTGGAGGCAGCGATCGAGGCGCATCACGGGAGCCTGGCTCGACCCGCGAACTGACCCTCGCGCCAACCCCCGCCGGGAGGCCCGCACCGGACGTATTGCGCTCCTTGTCAGGTGCGATCCGAAAGAGTGGCGGCTGAGCGATCCGCACTCGTCCTGGGCGCGGGGGTCATCGGCCTGTCCTGCGCCTATTTCCTGCGGCGTGCGGGCTGGAAGGTCACCGTCGTCGATCAGGGCGAGCCCGGCCACGGCTGCTCCCGGGGCACCGCGGGACTGCTCTGCCCCGCCCATTCCCAGCCGCTTCCCGGCCCCGGCGTGCTCGCCAGGGCGCTTCGCTGGATGCTCAGGGAGGACAGTCCCTTCCACATCCGGTTCCGCCTCGACCCGGCGCTCCCCGGTTGGCTGCTGGGTTTCGCCCGGGCGTGCACGCTTGCCCGATCCCGGGCGGGATTCGAGGCGATCTGCGCGCTCGCCACCCTGAGCCTCCGGCTCTTCGAGGAGGTGCTCGAAAGCGGCGACGCCGACTTCTACTTCGAACGGCGCGGGGGCTATTGGGCCTTCGTGACCGAGGGGGGAGTGGCGCATGCCCGGAAGGAAGCCGACGAACTACGGCGCAACGGCTTTCCTGTCGAATTCCTGGCGGGGGACGCCGCCCGGGAACGGGAACCCGCCCTCTCCGAGGCGGTTCGAGCCGCGGTGCTCCTTCCCGGAGACGCCCACGGGTCAAGCCTGGGATTCGCGGAGTCGCTCGCCGCCTCCCTGAAGCGTCAGGGAGTCCGGCTGGAGACCGGGGTCCGCGCGCTCAGCCTGCTGCGCGAGGGGGGCCGCGTCCGCGGCGCCGAGATCCTGACCGGCGCCGGAACCCGGGAGGAGCGAACTGCGGACGAGACCGTGGTGGCGCTCGGGGCCTTCACTCCGTTGCTCACCCGTACGGCCGGAGTGCGGCTCCCCATCCAGCCGGCAAAGGGATACAGCGCCACCGTGCGGACGTTCGAGGGGGTCCCCACGATTCCCGTGACCGTGGCGGAACGCAAGGTCATCATCACTCCCCTCCAGGACCAGGTGCGCTTCGCGGGCACGCTCGAGCTCGCGGGGTACGACGCGAGCCTCAACGAGCGGCGCTACCGGGCCGTGATCGCCGGAGGTCAGGAAGGACTCGCGACCGAGATCCCGCTCGACGGCGAAGTCGCTTGGTCCGGCTTCCGGCCCCTGACCCCGACCAGCCTGCCCTTCGTCGGGCGGCCCCGCGGGCGCGAAGGCCTGCTGGTCGCCGCCGGCCACGGCATGCTGGGCTTCACCCTTTCGCTCGGCACGGGCCGCCTCGTCCAACAACTCCTGGATCGGGAACCCCCAACCGTGAATCCGGCGCCCTTTGCGCCGTAGGGCCGTATCGAAGGGAAACGGTTACGCCTCGATGACCGACAGCCGCTCCAGCGCCACCACCGTGACCGCGCCGTAAAGGGCGCCGAAGAGCGTTGCGAACAGCGCTCCCCCACCCTCGACTCCGGCCACGGACGCCGCGGCAGTCGTCACCACCGCGGCCAGCAGAAAGCCGCCGGCGCTGGAGGCCGCCAACCACCCGGCGCGCGAGACGTGGAGGCGCAGGACGAGCCAGTGCGCGGCGAGAAAAGCGGCGAGCCCGCAGAGGATCGCGGCAACCGCTCCCGCGGCTTCGTACCCGGCCGGGGAGAGCGCCTTGAACGCGACGAAACCGGCGGCCGCGGCATTCGCCCCGGCGAGCGCACCAGCCACCGGCCAGCGGCCGGCCCACGGCACCATTCGCCGCAGCAACAGCCACTGCGCCAGCGCGATCCCGCCGAGTACTCCTCCCCCGGCCACCGCGCCGATGGCGGCCTCGGCCGGGACCTCACCCAGGAGGCCTCCCACCCCCTCTCCCACCACATAGGAAAGCGGCCGCGCCGCCGCGGCAGCCACCGCCATTCCGGCCGCGCTGGCGAGGATCCAGCGAATCCGGAACCCGCGGCCGGTCAGCCGGGCCTTGCGGGCCGTCTTGATGCTCATAGCCGCATCGAGAGACATTGCGGGCGCCGAGGAGGATTCGCCACGGCCGATCACGGGCCGCCACGACCCGGAATCAGTCCCACCGGCCCGCGGCTCCCGTTCACCCCAGCACTTCGACACCCGCTCGGCGGGCCGCCGCCGTTAGCTCACCATCGAGAGTAGCGAGAGGCAGTCGCCGACGAATCGCCAGTTCCAGATACGTCGCGTCGTATACCGAGAGGACGTGTTCGTGGGCCAACAGGAGTGCATCCGTCAATGCGCGGCGCCCCGTCTCGGAGTCAGTTTCAATGGGCAAACTCCCGATCTGTCGAACCAATGGGGACCACATCCGTTCCTCGATCCGTCCCCGGCGAGTGGCCACCAGCAGCACGCTGGCGACCTCGACCGGCCACAAGCCCGGAACGACGCCGGTCCGCTCGATCAGGGAATCCCGCAGTTGAACCGTCCGGGGCGTACTCTCGTCCGGAAGAATCCAGGCCATCGTCATCGAGCAATCCAGAACGAACGACATCAGCCCTTGCGGCCTTTCCGCGCTTCTCGGATCAGTTCGCGAACGCCCGGACCGCTGGAAACGTGGTTGGCCTGAAAGTCAGCAAGCCATGCGATCGCGGCCTGAATCTCTTCACGAGAGCGCGAACCGACCGGGCGCAGTTCCGCTACTGGCCGACCGTGTCGGGTAATGACAAAACGCTGTCCCTGCTGGACCCGTGCGAGTAGCTTGGGAAGATGTGTCTTGGCCTCGTAGGCGCCGATTTCCATGCTATCGCTCTCTCCCAGAACTAGTCTGATAGTAGTCTGAACGGCACTCCCGGTCAACGAGGAGCAAGCCGCTTCCCGCGCCTCGCTCGCCGCCGCCTTTTCGGACGCGCGGGTCCCCCGCCCTGCGCTCGGCGCGATCCTGGGATCAATCCCGGTCGGACTCAGCCTCGTTGCAGCGCGCTGTCGAGAACCTTGAGCGCCACCGTGCGGTCAAGGTGAGGGTGAGCGAACTGGTTGCGGTAGCTACGCAGGCAGCCGTAGCA
>MKWU01005439.1_pt1 | contig 13878 bp, 9 predicted proteins | sample 809101 | NCBI WGS metagenome assembly MKWU01 (sample SAMN05860141, study PRJNA318959) | sponge metagenome | host: Aplysina aerophoba | place: Slovenia: Piran, Adriatic Sea, Gulf of Piran | collected 2013-05-07 | reverse complement strand
TCGAGAACTGGTCGACCAGGTCGACCTTGCCGTCGGTGCGGAAGCCGTCGATGAGGTCGCGGGCATTGGCCGCGATGACCGGGACGAACTTTGCCGTCAACTCGCTGCCCCGGAAGGCGGGAGCGATCAGATTTCGGTGGGCGGAGTGGTCGCGCCCCTCCATCTGGAGGATCGTCCGTCCGTGGACCGGCTCGAGTTGCCACTCATAGTTCTTGTTAGTGAAGGTCTTGTCCTTGAAGGCCCTCTCGATGTCGTCGTAGCGAGAGATCAGCCATGCCTGGGTCGCCTCGTGATACACGACAGGGTATTCCTCACGCATCACCGCCAAGACGGCATTGGGGTCTTCGGCAAATGCTGTGGACAGAATGTCCGGTTCGATGGCGGCCACAGGCTCACCTTACAGATCGAAGCGGTCCAGGTTCACTACCTTGGCCCAGGCTGCCGAGGAGTCGTTGACGAACTTCACCTCGCCGTACAAGCTTCCAATTGGAGGTCCCTCGGTTTCACGGACTCGGTGGGTGTGATATCGGGGCTGACGACGAACGCTCTGCGAGTTGGTCAGGTCCGTGGGGACGGGCCGAGCCCTGCACCCGGGTGAGGTGGGTGGTCGCCATAGAGCGAGTAGTACTTCTTCGGCACTGATCGCAGGCGTTCTGGAGGAGGTACATCTCCAGCCCGCTGGTGGCCGAGCGCCGGAGTCCGTGAGGCATGGCCGAGACCAGCAGCTAGCTGTGCTCCGATCCGTTCCGCCAAAGCGGGCGGGGTTGCATTCCCGATCTGGCGAACCTGTTCCCGCCGGTTCCCCTCGACCCTCCAGTCGACGGGAAACGACTGCAGAAGCAGCATTTCCTGGACCGTAAGAGGACGCGAGTCCCAGTGGAATGGTCCAGTCGACGGACCTGGCTGCGCGGCAATGGTCCAGGCTGGTTGACCCTTGGCGAGCTTCAAGAGAAAGGACCAATAGCGGGTACGGTAGCCGAATAGTGGGAGTCCACCTCCTCGCTCGGTGTGCCACTGGTAGTTCTGTCCTTCAGGGATCGACGGGAGTAACGAACCGTAATGCCCCCCGCTCTCCAGCATCTTCGCTTCAGGGTCTTCGAGGCCTCCAATAGCGTCCCACGCCACAGGTCTGACCTCGGTCGCCATCGGCTCCGGCCATCCAATCTTTCCGATACGGCTGAGGACGACGATGGCGCGCTTCCTTGCCTGGGCCACGCCGTACCAGTTGGCGTTGAGGATCTCCCAAGCAGCTTCGTACTCGTGTCCTGTTGCCACGTTCAATTCCTCGAGCGAATCCTCGATGAAGGACAACGCCGAGGTGGGCCCCCTCACGAAGCCAGCCACATTTTCGAGCAACACCACCTTCGGTTGGAACGCGGCAACGAGTTCCAACACGTCGCTCACCAGAGTGCCACGGTCGTCCTTGAGCCCGGTTCGGCTCGTCTGCGACCACTGAGCTGCCTTCGAAAACGGCTGACAAGGTGGCGCGCCAGCGATGAGATCGAGATCACCGATCTCCAATCCCAGATCAGCCGGCTCGAGTGTCTGCGCCAGCGCCCGGATGTCGTGGGGCGGGATTTGGTACCAGCCGTCTCCTCGATTCGCTTTCAGCGACCGTCGGGCTACTTCATCGGTCTCGACGCTACCGACCAGTTGGAACCCAGCCGATTCAAGGCCGAGGTCGAGTCCTCCGATGCCAGAGAACAGGCTCAAGAAGGTCGGGCGTACCACAGTCTCTAAGCTACGCCTTCGAACACCGGCAGCACGCGACATCAGTCATTTCGGCCTCCGCAACAAGGTTGACCGCGTCGTGTAGGTGTACACGTCGTGGTCGAGCGAGCGGCGCTTCAGTCCGGTAACGCGGAGTTCGTCCCCGACGGCCCATCCCTCCGTTTCGGCCAGCGGGATCTCCGCTATCGTTGCCACCGTTCCCGCGCGTGGACCCGCCGACACATCGACTTGAACCGCAAGCAGAGCATTCTGCGAGCGTTCCGGTGTTACACAGATATTCCCCCTCACAGCCTGTCCTGCCAGTTCGTTCGAAACGTCGCCAACAGCTTCCCAGAACCCATCGCAGATCACTTGGTGGCTGCACCACCGACATGTCGCGTCTCCCGCCTCAGGGGGTTGGGGTCCGGGAGCCCGGTCGTTGTACCGTTGTCGGCGGTCGAGGGCTTCGCGTACCGCCCCCCTTACTACAGGAGTCCCAACGTCGACGTCGACCGGCCCCTCTCGGAAGCTGAGCAAGACCCCTCTAGCTGCGACCACCCCGTATGCCTCTTCGGCGAGGTAGGCATAGATGCGAATTTGGCGGGCGTAGTCGGCCTTGGGCATCTGCTCGTCGAGGTCGATTACAAGGCCAGTCTTGAAGTCAACAATGTCGCACCGGCCGCCCCGCACCACGACGAGGTCAGGGGTGCCTTCGAGCGTCCCGTATTCGCCGGTCAGCTTCACCTCGCAGTGGACGTTCGACTCGTCGACCCCCTCCGTGAAGGTGAGAGCATCGGCGATCCGCATCTGATATCGCAGTCGCGCCCGACGGAGGCGAGGTATGGAGTCTGGTTGCTCCCCACGATCTGCCGACGCGTCGACGGCAATCGACCAGGCTTCATCCACGGATTGGCCTCGGACGGCGAGTTCCATCGCTTGATGCGCGATCAAGCCAACGATCGCCGCTTCGGACGACGCAACCTGCCCACTCGGACCATCCTGTCGGAATGCAACGCGCGCGGGGCACGCGAGGCTCGCGTACATCGTCGGCGAGATCGCACTGAGCTCGGTAGATGTACGGGGCAGCATCAGACTCCGTCCATACCAGCCTTTACGTACCCGGGACGTCGTTCCAGGTCGAACGATGAAGCAAAATGCACACGTCCTGGCCCACCAGAGAGGCTTTCCGCGTGAATGAGGGCTCGTTCGATGCGTTCGGTTAGCTCGATGCTGTCCGACGTGCTGGCATTTTCCAATGGGTGGTGGCAGACGAGGACACGGTCGGAAAACGTGATGCCTTGCACATCTCCGTCGAGAAGCACCCGCTGACCACTGAAGGCAACGGCGAACGCCTCGGCGACGTGTTCCTCCCACTCGCGCCATTGTTCGACGTCCAGTTCAGCATCAAGGTGGAGATGCATGAGATCGCGCGCGAGGCGCCAATCGAGGAGTGGATGGTAGATGAGATTCGTAAAGTCACGTAGGCAGTCAGGGCACGAACTGTCGCAGCTGTGCTCCGGACTACTGAGTTCCTTGATACGGTCATCCGCTTCGAAAATGAGATCCGGTAGGCGTGCAGGGGAGCCGAGCCAGGTGGCGTATCCGGCACCGTTGTCGAGATTGTCGGCGAGGAAGATCTCGGTTTGCGTGCGGTAGCCGTCCTCCTCGCCAAGCTGTCGAATCGAGTAGCCGACCTGGAGTTCAGCCAGCCCGATGTCGAGCAGGCGGCTCCCGGCAGACCGAATGAGGAAGCCGAACGAGTACCACGCGGCACGTACTGCCGGCGTGTACGGGAGGAGTTCGAGTCCGGCTCGTTCGCGCCGAAGGCCCATGAGCATCGCATCGGTTCGCTTGGCGACACCGATTGCGCCGGTCCAGGTGCGCGAACGGTCGACTGTGACCTGACGGCGCAGGGAGTCGAGGAGATCGATCGATACCCAGGCCCCATGGAGGTTGTCGTGGTTCGACGTGACAGGAGCGAACTGGAAACTTTGGCCAGCGTTATCGTTTACGACGTACACGTCGCCAGCGCCAGCAAAGGTGAGCGTGCCACCATGTTCGGCCCTAATTAGCCCTGCGATATCTGGCACGATACGTGGAGATGAGCCTCGGGCCGAGCGGGTGAATGAACCCTCGAAGTCGGTTGGTCGATAGTCTGTGCAAAAGCCTGCGGGCTCGGAGAACTCGAACTCTCGGTACTCGGGGACGGGCGCCCCACACGAGCTGCATGCAATTCGCGAACTGTCCGGCGCAACATCGCGCACAGTCCCGCAACGCTGGCACATCGAGATCGGGTGCGCAGATGGGCCGAGTGGGTCGGGGGTTGTATGAACGACCTGCCCGGCGGGTTGATAACCGACTACGCCGACAGCTCGGTGGAGGCGCTTGTCTTTCACCGTCTCGGACCCGGGTGCGAACTCGTGCGACGCAAGATCAAGCTGTCGGTCAACGACGGCACTTGGCGGCCACTCGTAGCCCTTCCTCGGTTGGCGGAGGTAGAGATGCCGGACGCGAGTCGGGAACCCGAACATCGGTAGCAGCCCGCGCTCCGCGAGGTGCTGGCTGAGATCCGGTTGATTCGTGTGGTGCGAATCCACGACCTCGTCGATCGCTTCCACGAGCGTTCCTTCTACAAGGAATGCAACGATGTCGTCCCGTTGTTCGATCAGCGGTGCTGCCGCCTGGAGCAGCAGCTGGTCGACGCCAGCAGAGATCTCCGTCCGCAGCGCAGTTAGTGCATTTGCGACTTGATCACGAACGTGGGTCCAGGCGGCGACGGCACCGAACTGGCCATGGGTGTTGTCTCCCGGGTCGAAGTTGGGATCAACATTGCCGACTCGTTCGAAGGCGAGTCGGAGAGCCTCCGATGCGGCTGTTCGCCGAATGATCTCCAAGCGGCCCATATCGAGGTAGGGCTGCGGCGGGCGCTCGTTGGTGATCCGCTTCGGGTGCTCGAAGTAGAACTCATCATGGGTGCGATCCCGGCAAAGTGTGAGCGCGAACGAGTACGGATCGTCGCGCCGTCGACCAGCACGGCCGACGCGCTGCTGGTAGTTGAAGCGCTGCGGCGGCATGTTGGACATGACGACGCCGCGGAGGGCGCCGATGTCGACACCGACTTCCATGGTGGTCGTCACGCTCAGTAGGTCGATGCCTGCCACCCTCGGCTCTTCGTCGTCGAGGAATATGTCTTGGAAGTAGGCTTGGCGCAGAGGCCCCTTCTCTCGATCGGTCTGACCCGTAAGTTCCTCGCAGTGGAGGCGGAACGGATCGGCCAGGCTCGCCCGGTAGGCGTAGTAGTCGTCCTCGACGTTGACGGTCTCCGGCTCCTCCGGGAGCTCGGCGAGGCAGGTCGTGCAAGTGCCCGCGGCGCGATCGAGATGGCGCCGTGAGCAACGCTCGCAGATCCACATACGATCGGATCCATCCTGCAGTAAGAGCCCCATCGGCTGGAGCAGATTCTCGCGTACGCTGTCGCCCCACGCTTCCACGACCGACGCTCGCAGCACGTTGGGATCAGTCCCGATCCGATCGGCGACTACGTTCACGTAGTTGCGGAGGTGAGCGGGTGGGTCTTGAGATGGGTACCTGACGTTTTGTAGTCGACGGTTGTCCCCGAAAATCCGTACACAGCCGCGTACCAGCTGAGCGAAGACGTCATCGTCCACTCCAGCAGGGAGTGGGGTGTCTTCGTTCCGCAGGACGTTGGGTGTCGCCAGCCCCAACGATTCAAGGTCGCGCCCGTTGCCGGAGAACACGTTAAGTTCGCACTCTTTCAGCAGTTTGTCGTCAATCCGCTGACGTAAGTCGATCTCTTCCTGGGATACGAGATCTGTACGGCGTGTGGCTGCTCCGCCGGCCCAGGTGTATAGATCATTCCAGGCAACGTGCTCGCCACTGGACCAGTGGCCGGAGACCGACGGGTCAGGGCCACCCGGGTTGATCCCGAGAGAGGCGAGACCGATCTCGACTGCTCGCCGAAGCTGGGCGACGCTCAATCCGCTCATGTACTGGCGTGCAAGTCGATCGGCCTCACGCTGAGCGTCCTGGTCGCCGTTAGCGGCGTCGTCGAGTGCATCATGCAGGTCTCGATGCCCTGCGCGAAGACGCCGACGGGCCGCCGTGATCTGGGGGGTTGTTTCACCTCTGAAGTAGCGCCGGGTGAGTTCGAGGTCATCCGTGGTCCTGTTTCTCAACTCGGTGACGATGAGCTCGCGAACAAGGTCCTGGTAGTGGCGCTTCTCGAGGCCACCCGAGAGCTTGGCGGCATCCTGCCGGCTGTCGGAGAACAGCACGAGTCGGCGCCGTCGCTCCTCGATTGGGTCGGAGTCCTCGCGCATCTCACGCATGAGAGCGTCGACGACGACCTGGCCAATTTTCTCGTAGCCAGTGCCCATGCGACGAATTGGCGAACGGGTGCGTGATCGATCGGTAATCGGCAGTGCACCTCCGCCCGAGGCAAAGAGCTCCCAGTCAGCATGGCATTGCGGACACTGGATGGGAAGAGCCGGGATGCGCTCGCGCTGATCGTTGGCGGCACTGGTCCGCACCTCGAAGCGCCAACCGGTGCGAAATTCCTCGCGCACGTGGTCAAGACAGCCGGTCAACGGGTCGTATGCGGAAGGGAAGAATTCGAATTCGTAGATGTCCCGGCTACCGCCAATTTCAAGCGACCGCGTCCACCTGTTCGGGATGCTGGCGGGGTCGGCCGCCTTGGGCCAGTAGAGAACCGAATTGAGTGCATGCTCGGTGACGCGAGCTTGATCGGGAATCGAATCGAGATCGCCGAGTTCACCGACGACAAACCTGACGTCGTCGATGAAGCGTGCGCTGGCCTCGATCGCTGGAGCGAGGAAGCCCTCGAAGTAAAGCTCACCGCACGCTTGGCAGTAGAGCAGCCGCAGCACGCGGGCGCCGCAGTCGCACCGGTGCCGGGGCCGTGGGTAGAGCTTGCCTGCGATCCGGTCGGCGGAGCGGAACTGCTCCTCTACCTGGTCGCAGTCCTTGTTGGTACAGGCCCAAATACCGAGGACGTTACGGAGAAAGAGGTGCGTCCGGATCCGGGGGAGGTCATGCGTAGCGGGGTCCTGTCCAGCAGTCTCGATAACCTGAAGCAGATTCTGCATTGGCTCGCTCGCTTCAGCTGGCAATCCACCGGACCCTGGGAAGAGCCGCTGGTCAAGGTCCGAAAGCGAGACCGTGCTGCCACCCTCGGGCGCGATGTCGAGCGCAGCTTCGACGATCGCTCCCTTGGCATCAATCGAGGTCACCAACTCCGCCGCAGCCGACGGTGAGAGGCCATTCTGAGCAAGTCTGTTGACGTGAGCTGCCAGTTCGCGCGGAGCTTCATCTCGGTGAACGATGTGGCCCGTAAGTTCATCGAAGGAGCTACCGTCGGCGCCAAAAAACTCGGCGAGGAACTTGCGGGCCGCAAGATTGTCACCGCCAAACGATGCAGACGTGGCGATGAACCTAACCTGGGGCGAGTTCGGCGTCAGCCCCAGGCGGTGCAGCAGGTTGCGTAATAGGTATGCCACCTCACTCCCGGCTGTACCTCGGTACATGTGGAGTTCATCGACGATGAGATGGAACACATGATTAGGATCTGCAGCAAGCCAATGGCGCGTCTCCTCGAAGATCGGCTTCTCGATGTCGCGCAGCAACATGATGTTGAGCATCGAGTAGTTCGTAATCAGGATGTCCGGTGGGTGCGCCTGCGAATCCCAGCGACTCCTCATCTCCGCTCCGTCGGGGCTGGAAAGGAAGTAGCGACGATCAAGTTCGTCCTTCCAGCGGTCGAAGCGAGCAGCCGAGTCCCTGAGTGCAGTCCTGAGTTGCCGCCGCTTCGCAGAGTTCGTCGGACGTCCGGAGACAGGCGTCGCCCCCGTGTACCGGCCGAAGTAGAAGCGGTGGCCGCCGCGGTTCTTGTCAAGCCATGCTCGAGCATTCGGCGAGTCCAGCGCTCGACGCATTCGCCCAACCTGATCCTCGACCAATGCGTTCATCGGGTAGAGCAGGAGCGCTCGGACCGCCGCGGAGCGACCGGACTCACTAACTCGTTGCGGCACGAAGTCGCCCGACCCTTCCCACCACCGCGGACCTGAGGGCGAAGTCCCTTCCCAATCCCGCGACTCGCCAAGCAGCGACGCAACAAGCGGGAGCAAGAATGCCTCCGTCTTGCCTGAACCAGTTCCGGCGGTAACGACAACATTCCGGCCACTTGTTGCCGATCGCACGGCGTCGCGCTGATGGGTGAAGATGTCCGCAAAGGACTCGTCCAGCAGCCCTTGAAGTGCGAAGTCCGCCAGCTCATCTGGTGCACCCGCATCGCTCAACGCACCTCGGACGCCCAGCCCTGTCAGGCGGTACTCCAGGACCGGCTCCACCCACGGCTCGCGCCAGGTCATGCCTTCGCGATCAAGCATGACCCGACGCTCCTCCTCCACTTGAGCGTCGCCCAACCGGAAAGGCGTCCCGTAGTAGCGAAAGAGTTCCTTGCGTACGCGGTTGAATACCGAGACAGGGTTGGCCATTAGACAACTCCTTGGTGAGCGATCGGCAACGGGTGAGTTGCGATATCGAGGACGATGCCCAGGGCATCGGAGAGCCGTCGCGCCACATCCCGCGAGACGTTGCGGTAGACGCGGCGCTTGCCTTGGTAAATTGGCAGCAGCCCAGTGGCCGAGAACAGCGATCGCTCGGCGACAGGCGGCAGCGCTAGCCAACTGGGAATGGTCACAGCACGTGCAGAGGTGAGGTCAGCGGATGCCTTGTGCCAGCACATGAGCGGTGATCCTTGGAGGACCTTCAGCATGCCCGTCGCACGATCAACGACGCGCCAGTCGCCATCGATATGGAGGCGATATGCCGGTCTACCATTCACCTCGTAGGTGTACAGTCCCTCCGCCGTGGTGGTCGTCACCTTGCTGAACCTTCCCGTCCGCGGGTCGAACATCTCGACCTCATCCTCGCCAAAGGGTGTTGCAGCGAGCGACAGGTCACCTACCCTTGACAACGAAACCAGGTCAGCGAGCTGTGCCGATGGATCCCATACGATGCGGAGGTACAGCTCCTTAGCGAGTTCCTCGATCGCCTCGATGTTGCCGCACTTTGCATACTTCGCAGCCGGAGCGCCGTTCTGAGGCTGCTCTAGCGGGAAGATGTTGAGGTTATCGGTCGCTCGCTCGAACCGTGATTCGAGCCAGCCGGTGCGCCACCCAGCCAAGTAGGCGCACATTCCCATACCCCGGGCCACCACGAGTACTGGAGGGGCGACGCTCCACTGTCCGGATTCCCAATCTATGTCTAGGTGGCCAAGAGCGCTCATCCGCCAGACAAGCGTCGATGCCTTAGAGACCTCGTCCGAGGCTGCGAGACAAGTGGCTGCGGCTTGACGGAACTGTGCCCAACTTCCTGACTCGCGCTCCGAAGCCCAGCGCAGCATGATGTCACCTGGCTTGATGTGATGCATCACCGTCATCGGTCTTCACCGGCCACGTCGCGGTAGCTCTGCCACAGCTCAGCAGTACTTTCATCATCTTCCTGCAGCTCCGCCTCCATCACGAGGTCCGCCCACCACGTGCCCGCGGGCCCGGGTTGTGGCTCGTGAGGCTCGATTAGCCTGGCCGTGTACGTGCTTTCGAGGGTAACCAGCCAGACTGGATCGAATTCGCACCACACGTCGGTCGCTTTCCAGCTCAGCTCCCCAAGCGATTCTCTGAGCCAGCGCGGCGGTTCGACAAGCACAACATCCCCGGAACGGGGCCCAAGCACAACACATGACAAGTCGTGCGGTATTGCAACCGCTACTGGCGGTCGCGGTGAAGGCATCGTCGCAACGAATCCCATGGCCGAACGCCCGACCGAGCCGGACTGGCGGATGCTACCTACTCCGGGGCCGGGCTGCCGCGAGATCCCGTCGACGACATCGAAATCGAGGCTCCCGCGGGGGTGCATCACGCGATACCCACCCGGTCCCAGGTTGATCTCATTAAGCGACAGCTCGCCTCCACCGGCTCGCAGCTGCACAGGGTCGAGCCCATCCATCTCTAGTTCGACTGGCACTGCGACTTCATCCGAGGGGATGGCGAGGAACGGGAGGCCCCCTTGTAAGTAGGTGCGACGCAGCCCGCCGATCGTAAGACCTCCGACGAGGCGAGTGCGAGCACCACCCGAACTCCCGAGGAGGTCGGCGATACCCGAAGGTGCTTGACGCTGCGGACGAGCGTCAATCCGAAAGCGACGGATCAAGAACCAACCGGTCGGCAGGTTGGGTGTCGCCTTTGTGTCGATACTGCCAGCAAGACCTTCCTCAGCGATCCATGACTGCATGCTTGTCCACTCTTCTTTTCGGACCAGTAGGCAGTAAGCCTCACCGAAGGAAATACTGTTGGTCGAGACCCAGCCGGCGAGATCGTCGTCATATGCAAGTGGGAGGATTGGCGCGGGGTCAAATGTCAACGCCGCGCCAGTTCCCGACATCTCAATGCCGGAGTCGAGCACCTCGGCGATGTCCAATGGCAGCGGAGCGGGGTTGTAGAAACTGCCCTGCGAGGTGAGTAGAAGATCGCTGACCGCGCCCTTCAGATCGATTACCGTCGGGTCGTCGTCGCTCCGCCGCACAGCAAGGCCGATCGCGAAGGGACGGTCCTCAATGAGTACCCGAACTGGAAAGACGGGCGCGCCCGTCCGGGGGTCGCGCGTGGCGCCGTCCCACTTCTCTGCGACTCGCCTGATCAGCTCATCGGCGTACGGCTCGAGCGCCTGATCGGTCGCGAGGCGTAGCAGTCGGTCGCCGAGCGGACCAAGGCGGCGAGCCCAGATACTGAGTGCTTGGCGAAGTTCCTCAGGTACGACATCGTCGCCGGGTTCGAATCCAATCGATCGTAAGAAGCGATGCAGTCGTCTTCGATCTGATGCATGCAGAATCGCCTGCTGGCGGGCATACCCGATATTGACGTAGTGCTCGTGTTTGGTAATCGTGGAGATGCCGCGTTCTCCGCCGAGGTGATCGTCGAGCCACCACGAGAGTTGCTCCCACATTTGTGGGACGTATTCGTCATAATTGCCAGGCATGCCCCCGATCTCGTCTGTTGGATCGAGGAGCTGTCTGAAGGGTGTGTAGAAGTTTGGGGCACCAACAGTGTTAGCCGTCATGCGGCCGGCGGCCAGCACATTGAGCGCGAGCAGTGGGAGCGAGGGCGGTAATCCAAGGCAGCCCTCCTCTTGCCAGCGTTTGCATTGACGCCAGAGCGGCTCGAAGTCATATCCCGGCATCACAGTAAGTCGGACGGCTCTAGCGAGTTCCTCTACCGCCTTATCGGTGGGAATCCCCCTCATCGAGGCAACCTCGTCACTGTCGACGCAGAATGTCACCGGCTCCAAGATGAACAACGGCGAGAAGTAGCGGTCTGCCAGGACGGACATCCAACGCTCGCTGGACCACGAGTCGTCGTCTGACCGAGCAGCACTTGCGCTGGGTACCCCCATGCGGTTTTCCGTAGTCCGGGACATCCCCGCTTCCACCTCCGGCTGCCGTCGCGACTAGTAGATCCTGGGTAATGGTAGGTGCAAGCTATGACAACTATCTGTCTTGAAGCACCTACGACCAGGAGAATGTCACCGCTCGGGTACAGCGAACCAAGCAAATCTACCTGCTCATCAGGCACGTCCACGGCGGTCGATGGCTACCGAGGTCCCATACCGGTAACGCAGCCCCTCATCGCCATCCGTGACAATCATTTAGATCATCGTCAGCGTCGGGCGTCGACGATTTCAATTTCATAGAAACCCAAGGCCCGGTCGGCAGTCACAAGAGCCAACGCCTCCAGTTGAGCCTGCGCAACGAGCATCCGGTCGAAGGGGTCTTGATGGTGGGCGGGTAGCGCCGGGGCATGCTCGGCGTGTTCCGCCGAGATGGCCAGCGGAACAAAACCCCCTGACTGGAGCGCAGCGACAAGTCCATCGGGCATGGTCAGCTTGCCGAGTGCCCGCTTGATCCCAAGCTCCCACGGAGTGACCGCCGAGAAGTACACCTCATCGGCCTGATCGATCAATTGGCGGCACTGCGACCCCAGCGAGTCGCTGCCTTCGAGCCACCAGAGGGCAACATGGCTGTCCACCAAGATCCTCACGGCACGTCTGCCTCAGCCGACTCCTCGAACATAGCCGCGATCTCTGCATCGGAGCCGACCACATCGCCGCCGTAGCCAACCCGGCCAGCCCATGTACCGGCCACTCGTACCGGACGATCGGGGCCCCACGGAACGATCTTGGCGACAGGATGGCCATTGCGGGCCACGATCACCTCAACGCCCGCCTCGGCCTCCCGGATCAGCTCCGAAAGCCGCGACTTCGCTTCATGAGTGTTTACCACCCGGGTAGTCATAGTCTTAGCTTAGCTAAGAGCACTACCAACCTCAACATCCGTCATCACAGGCTGAGTGCGTTTCGCAGGATCTCGTCAATTGCCCGCAGGCGCACAGGATCGAGCCGACCTAGCCGTTCCACGAAACGATGAGTCGACACCGCCCGGACCTGTTCGACTTGGAACGCAGTAGCGGCAACAAGACCGGTGTCTACATCAGGTTCAACCACGACATGAAGCGGCACCGAGCGAATCGTGGAAGTGCCCGGTACCACGATCACCATCTTCAGATTCGGATGGTGCAGCCGGTCGTCAGAAACAATCAGTGCCGGACGACGAAAGGCCTGTTCAGGATGCTCAGGGTCGGCGCCGAAATCCACAGACCACACATCACCCCGAGCGAACCGCCCCTCAGCGCTCATCCAAACCGTCTACTGCGGCAGCATCCAACCGCCTACTCTCCATCTGGTAGGCGTCAACCTCCGACGGGGCCAGATCATCAAGAGCATCCCGGACCGACGACCACCACTCGTCACGGCCAAGCCGATGTACCGCGTCGGCAACGACGTCAACCATGGACGTGCCTCGCTGCTCAGCGATCCAGGCGATCTCATCCCGCAACTCGCTCGGGACCCTCAACGTTGTCGTCTTCAAAGGCGCTATGAAAGTAGACTACCACGGCTACCTAACAGGCTTCTATCCCGTAAGTCTACGAAGGCGGCCGGCCAGCGGGAGAGGGGGATCCCGCTGGCCGGCTGGCCATCACTGGGCTCAGGTCAGATCGAAGCGATCCAGGTTCATTACCTTGGCCCAGGCTGAGGCGAAATCGTTGACGAACTTCTCCTCGCCGTCGTCGCACCCGTAAACCTCGGCAATGGCCCGGAGCTGCGAGTTAGAGCCGAACACCAGGTCGGCGGCCGTCGCGGTCCAGCGGAGTTCGCCGGTGGCCCGGTCGTGCCCTTCGTATACCCCGGCCTGATCGGTGGAAACCCGCCACTCGGTGTCCATGTTCAACAGATTGGTGAAGAAGTCATTGGTGAGGGTGCCCGGCCGGTCGGTGAGCACACCGTGTTGGGACTGGCCGGTGTTGGCGTCCAGCGCTCGCATCCCACCGACCAGCGCGGTCATCTCGGGTGCGGTCAGGTTGAGCAGGAACGCCTTTTCCACCAATAGCTCCTCGGCGGGACGCTTGTGGAAGTCGGCCAAGTAGTTGCGGAAGCCGTCGGCGGTGGGCTCGAGCACGGCGAAGCTCTCGACGTCGGTCTGATCCTGGGAGGCGTCAGTGCGGCCCGGCGAGAACGGAACTGCCACGTTGTGGCCAGCCTCGCTGGCTGCTTTCTCCACTGCGGCGCATCCGCCGAGGACGATGAGATCGGCCAATGAGACTTGTGGGCCACCTTGGGCATTGAAATCTGCTTGGATCTGCTCGAGGACGGCTACCACGTCAGCCACCCCCGCTTGGAGGTTCACATCCCAGCCGCTCTGCGGGGCGAGTCGAATGCGGGCTCCGTTGGCACCGCCTCGCATGTCGGTGCCCCGGAACGTCGAGGCCGAGGCCCAGGCGGTGGAGACCAGCTGGGAAACCGACAGCCCCGAGCTCAGGATCCGGGCCTTCAGGTCGGCGATCTCATCGACACCGATGGGCTCGCCTTGAACTGCGGGAACCGGGTCTTGCCAGATCAGCTCCTCGTCGGGTACCTCGGGGCCGAGGTAGCGGGCCACCGGGCCCATGTCGCGGTGGGTGAGCTTGAACCAGGCCCGAGCGAAGGCGTCGGCCAGCTCGTCGGGGTTCTCGTGGAACC
>MKWU01005438.1_pt1 | contig 13879 bp, 11 predicted proteins | sample 809101 | NCBI WGS metagenome assembly MKWU01 (sample SAMN05860141, study PRJNA318959) | sponge metagenome | host: Aplysina aerophoba | place: Slovenia: Piran, Adriatic Sea, Gulf of Piran | collected 2013-05-07 | reverse complement strand
CCGGTACTCGGCCCGGCGGGCCTTCGGATCCCTGACGCGCTTGATGCCGGCGGCCCGGCGTTTTTCGGCACGGGCCCGGTCGGCCCTTCTGCGCTTGAGCCGGCAAGTCCCGCAGGTTCGCCCGCCGTCCACGGGTTGCTCACGGCCGCAGCGCAGGCAGAGGCCGGCCGCGTGGCGCGCCGCCGTGCGTCGGCGGTGGCGTTCGCGGTCGCGCTCGCGCCGCGAATCCAGATCGCGGTGTGGCATTGCACGGTCTCCGTGTGGGCGATGGGCACCGGGCCGTCGGCCGGCCGGCGGAACGTCCTGACGGTACGGTTCAGCGGCGCTGCCTGCGAACGGAGAATGGCCCGCAGGCCGCAAATCCCCAGAGCTGTTGACCCGAGCGGGTCCCCAGCGCGGTGCAGACAATGATCTCATTGTAGGCCGGGCGCATCTCCCGGACCTCGTCGAACGTGGCCACCTCGGGTCTCGGCCGGCCGGCGGCGAATGTCTCCGTTGCTGAAGCAGGTAAAGCGCTCCACCGCGTAGGCGTGCCCCTCGTCGACCAGGCCGCGACCGAAAAAATGAGTCAGGAACGTCGATGCCGGTGTGCGCCCGTGGGTGGATATGCTCATCGTGAAGGACTCCCTGGTGCCGGTGATAGGGGAAGCGGCCGGCACGCTCTGCGGACACCGGCCCCGTCCCGGACACGGCCAACCTCGTCCGTTCGGCGGCGTTTTGGCGGGAACAGGCACGCACGGCACACGGAAGACGCGTTCAGGCGAGAGCGGATTTCAGATTGCGGTCGGTCGGGCATTATGATGTAGCTGGCGGCAGGAGGGCCGCGGCGGAATACAGGGAGGAGGAATCCCGTGAAAATTGACGAGACCACGTTGACGAAGGGACAGGCACGGAAGCTCAATGCACTGAGAAAATCCGTCGGCGATGCGCTGGGCGAGGAGGTGTTCGGCAAGTGGCTAGCGCAGCAGCAAAAGGCGTCTACAACCGGAAGGGCCGATCCGGTGGCGGAGAAGATCCAGCAGGCCCTGGCCGGATTGGCGGAGGACCGCTCGGTCACGCTGGGTAACTACGGTTATACGGTTAGACGTGCCCGCGGCAAGGGCAAGTCGGGATTTGTGGCGACGAAGAACGCGAAACCCGAATGAGCGTCGCCGCAGCCTGTTTCTGTGTTTGCCGTCCCGTAGAGACAGCGGAGGCTGCTCTGTGTGAATTGGCTGGTGTGTGGCCCTGGAAACATGTGGCGATCAGTGTCAACGCTCGAAAGACGAAAATAGACGCAAGCGTACACATGGCGGAATCCGTTGCCGAAAGCGGGTGAGTGTCGTATGGCGGAACAGGCACGCAATGACCGCGCTCAACTCGGCTTCGAGGCCCAGCTCTGGACAGCGGCGGACAAGTTGCGCGGCAACATGGAACCCTCTGACTACAAGCACGTTGCGCTCGGGCTGATCTTCCTCAAGTACATCTCCGACGCGTTCGAGGCGAAGCGGGCCGAGCTTCTCAACGAGGCGCTGGCCGACGCGGAGGACCCGGAGGAGTACCTCGCCGAAAACGTCTTCTGGGTCCCCAAGGAGGCCCGCTGGTCGCATCTGCGGGCGAGGGCCAAACTCCCCACCGTCGGCAAGGACATCGACGGCGCCATGCTGGCGATCGAGGCCCGGAACGCCTCGCTCAAGGGCGTGCTGCCCAAGGACTACGCCCGCCCGGCGCTCAACAAGGTGATGCTCGGCGAGTTGATCGACCTTGTGAGCGGGATAGGCATGGCCGAGAAGGCCGACCGCTCCCGCGACATTCTCGGGCGGGTCTATGAGTATTTCCTCGGTGGCTTTGCTGGCGCCGAGGGCAAGCGCGGCGGCGAGTTCTACACGCCCCGCTCCGTGGTCCGGCTACTGGTCGAGATGCTGGAGCCCTACAAGGGCCGCGTCTACGATCCCTGCTGCGGCTCGGGCGGCATGTTCGTGCAGTCGGAGAAGTTCGTCGAGGAACACGGCGGGCGCATCGGCGACATCGCGATCTACGGTCAGGAGAGCAACTACACGACCTGGCGGCTCGCCAAGATGAACTTGGCGGTGCGCGGCATCGATGCGGACATCCGCTGGAACAACGAGGGTAGCTTCCACAAGGACGAGTTGGCGGATATGAAGGCGGACTTCATCCTCGCCAATCCACCGTTCAACGTCTCCGACTGGGGCGGCGGCCGGCTCCGGGAGGACGCGCGTTGGAAGTTCGGCGTGCCGCCGGTGGGCAACGCTAACTACGCCTGGCTCCAGCACATCCACCATCACCTCGCCCCGAACGGGACGGCGGGGGTGGTGCTTGCAAACGGCTCGATGTCATCGGCTCAGTCAGGAGAGGGAGACATTCGCCGCGCTATGGTCGAGGGCGACGTGGTGGACTGCATGATCGCTCTGCCGGGCCAGCTTTTCTATTCGACGCAGATACCCGCCTGCCTATGGTTCCTGGCGCGCAGTAAGAACCCCGGCAATGGTTGGCGCGACCGCCGCGGTGAGTTGCTGTTCATTGACGCCCGCAAGCTTGGGCATATGGTGGACCGGACCCGCAAGGAGTTTACCGACGAGGACATCGCCCGCATTGCCCATACCTACCATGCATGGCGTGGGAAGTTCGGCGGGGACACCTACGAAAACGAACCAGGCTACTGCAAAGCAACGGTACTGGACGATATCAGACCGCACAACCATGTCCTGACGCCGGGCCGCTATGTTGGCGCGGCGGAGGCGGAAGTCGACGGCACGCCGTTCGAAGAACGGTTCACGGAGTTAAGGGAAACTCTAACGGAGCAGTTTACCGAAGCTGAGCAGCTGAGCGCCGTCATCGAAAACAATCTCAAGAAGGTTTTCGGTCATGGATGACTGTCACTGGATTAAGTTTGGCAGCCTGTACTCAGAGCCTTCAAGAAATGGATTGACAAAACCCAAGAGAATTCGAGGCCAAGGTCACAAGTTAGTCAACATGGGCGAAATCTTCCGATATGATCGCCTGCGCTCTCCCAAGTGTGATCGTGCGCCACTGACTGAAACCGAAAAGAAGACTTCGATACTCAAGCCGAATGACCTACTCTTTGCGCGGCAGTCTCTCGTCCTATCCGGCGCTGGCAAGTGTTCGATTTTCTTGGGCGACCCTGAAGAGGTTTCATTTGAATCACACATTATTCGGATTCGGATAAATGGAAAGATTGCTTATCCGCTCTTCTACTACTACCTCTTTCGGAGTACGCTGGGCCGCGCACTGATTGAGTCGATAGTGGAACAAGGTGCAGGGGCATCCGGTATCAGAGGTTCGGATCTCAAGACACTCTATGTACCCTGTCCGAAGATCTTAATTCAGTGTCAGATCGCTGATCTTCTTATCTGATCTCGACGACAAGATCGACCTGAACCGCCGCATGAACGAGACGCTGGAGGCGATGGCGCGGGCGATCTTCAAGGACTGGTTCGTCGATTTCGGCCCTACACGCGCCAAGGCCGAAGGCCGTGAGCCCTACCTCCCTACCGAACTCTGGAACCTGTTTCCCGACGCCTTCGACAATTGGAACCAGCCGGCAGGTTGGAAACTGGGGACCCTTGCTGATATCTCGGACTCTCCGAGGCGTAGTATCAGCCCCGCTGATGTTGCCAAGGAAACGCCGTATATCGGCTTGGAGCATATGCCACGCCACTCTATCGCGCTCAGCAAGTGGGAAGGCGCAAGAAAAGTCAAAAGCGGCAAGTCCATTTTCAAGAAGGGTGAACTCCTGTTCGGAAAGTTACGACCTTACTTCCATAAAGTTGGATTTGCACCGCTGGACGGCATTTGCTCGACCGACATTGTTGTCGTGATTCCGAGAGCTTCTGATTGGGCTGCCTTTACTCTCGCGTGCCTGTCGTCAGATGAGTTCGTGAACTACACGGACCAGACATCGACTGGTACGAAGATGCCGCGCACGAATTGGAAAACGATGGAGCAATACAAGATTTCCCTTCCATCGGAGCAGGTCGCGCGTGCCTTCCAGAGTCTGGCGCAACCGCTGATCGAGAGGGTTAGCACAAATATTCACGAGTCCCGTACTCTAGCCCAGACTCGTGACCTTCTTCTGCCCAAGCTAATGTCTGGTGAAATCCGCCTCTCAGAGGCCAAGGAAACAGTGGAGGCCATAGTATGACGACCCAGCGTATCGAGAGCGACGACATTACGGTATCGCAGTTATTCCAGTCCTTTTACGCCGTACCGGATTACCAACGGGAATACGTCTGGGGCACGGAGCAAGTGGAACAACTGCTCAACGACATCCATGCCGAATTGTCTGGCACGGCACCCGATAATGCGCCCGAGTATTTCATTGGCAGCATCGTAGTCTGCCCTGGGGGTAGCGGTCTGCTCGACTTAATTGATGGGCAGCAGCGCATGACCACGCTTTTTGTCACGCTCTGCGCTATCCGCGACCGCCTGAAAGCGTTAGGCGACGCCGGGATCTCGGTTTTGAATTCTCAGATAGCCGACGCTTCAGTGGATACGTCAGGAAACGAAACCTTGCGATATCGGCTGGATTTGCAATACGAAGACAGCGGCGACGCACTCATCAGTATCGCCGAAGGCGAGCCAATCAATTGCGTGGCGACCCGATCTACGCAGAATATAGCCAATACGCACCATGTGGTGATGACTTTTCTAAGCAGCGAGTTTGGCGAAGTCCCTAGCTCCTTGCGTGCGTTCTACGGGTACCTCACCAATAAGGTAAAGCTGATCCGAATCCAAACGGAAGATGTCGCCAAGGCGCTGAAGATATTCGAGACAGTCAACGACCGTGGAATCGGCTTGAACTCGATGGATCTTCTGAAGAACCTGCTGTTCATGAAAGCGACGCCAGCACAGTTCGACCGATTGAAGGATACGTGGAAAAACTTGCAGGACACGATCTTCGATATGGGTGAAAAGCCGCTGCGATTTCTGCGCTATTTCATCTTCAGTCGCTATGATGTGGATGTGTTGCGCGAGGACGAGATTTACGGCTGGTTCTCTCGGAACGAGGAAGTTGCTGGGTATGGGGCGGACCCAATCAGGTTTGCATCTGAACTTGTGAGCGCTGCCAGTGCCTACAGCAATTTTCGTGCTGGCAAGAACGAGCTTGGTCACGGCAACCGATACCTTGAAAACATGCGGCTCTTAGGCGGAAAAGCTGCGCGTCAACACCTAATCCTTTTGCTTGCTGGTCGGCATCTCTCGTCCACACTGTTTGATCAGCTGGCGCAAGAAGTCGAGAACCTGTTCTTCTGCTATGTCATCACCCGCGAACCGACTAGAGTATTCGAGCGTAAATTCGCGAGGTGGGCTAGCGAGTTACGGGATATCGACACCGCCGAGAAATTTGATCACTTTATTGCTCAGCGGTTTGCGAAAGAGAAGGCGGATCTCTCTGCTCGCTTTAATGACGCGCTGAGCCGACTGACAGACGATTCGTTGCAAAAATACCGATTCCGCTATGTGCTTTCGAAGCTGACGCAGTATGTTGATTTGCAGGCATATGGTGAGAACGAAGCTACGCGATCACTGGGCAACTACACAGGTGGTGGTTTTGAAATCGAGCACATCTTCCCGCTGAATCCGTGCGTCGAGGCAGTCGAGGAATTTGGCACCATTAGTGATCCCGAAGTCACCAACAAACTTGGCAATATTGTCTTGGTGGAGGGCCAGATAAATTCTTCGCTCGGTAATCGTGCCTACAGCCAAAAGTGCACAGTCTATCAACAGTCTAAGCTGCTATTGACGCGCGCGTTGGCGGAACGGCCCAGGGTCGGCGCTAATACACAGATTGATCGCGCCGTAAGCGCGATTGTGTCGTTTCCGGATTGGAACGAAAAGGCGGTCAATTTACGGCAGCAGTTCCTCGTCGAGCTCGCAAGGTTGGTCTGGGCCATCCCAGAAACGAGAGTTTAGTCGCAATGTCGGTCCTCTCGGAGCATAACGTTGAGCAGGCAGCTCTAAAATGGCTCTCTGGACTCGGCTACGCCGTGCTACATGGGCGGGACACATCCCCGGACTGTCCCGCGCCCGAGAGGACAAGCTACGATGAGGTCCTTCTGGCCGGGCGCCTCCGCAAGGCGCTCCAGCGCCTCAACCGGCACCTGCCGGCCGAGAAACTGGAGGAGGTGCTGCGCAAGCTCCAGCAAACAGAGACCCCCTCGCTCCTCGAGGAGAACCGACGCCTTCACGGTTATCTGATCGAGGGCGTGCCGGTCGAGGTCGCCCGCGAGGACGGCAGCATCGCCGGCGAGGTCGCCCGGCTGATCGATTTTGACGACACGGACGCCAACGACTGGCTGGCGGTGAATCAGTACACCGTGGTGGAGCACGACCAAATCCGCCGTCCCGACATCGTGCTGTTCGTAAACGGCTTGCCTCTGGCCGTGATCGAACTGAAGAACCCAGGAGACGAGCACGCCACGCTCCAAGGCGCCTTCAACCAGCTACAGACCTACAAGAAGCAGATCCCGTCCCTGTTCCGCACCAATGCCGTACTCGTGACCTCGGACGGGCTCAATGCACGGGTCGGTTCCCTGACCGCCGACATAGAACGTTTCATGCCCTGGCGCACCGCGGACGGCTCTGCCGTAGCGCCCAAAGGAGTTCCGGAACTTGAAACACTGATCGAAGGCGTGTTCGAGAAATCCCGTTTTCTGACCTTGATCCGCGACTTCACCGTATTCGGAGACACAGGCTCGGACACTCGCAAGATCGTGGCCGGCTATCATCAGTTCAACGCGGTGCGCCATGCCGTTGAGAGCACAGCCGCGGCGGCGAGCCCCGAAGGCAATCGCCGCATCGGCGTCATCTGGCACACGCAAGGCTCCGGCAAGAGTCTGCTCATGGCCTTCTACGCCGGACAAATCATCGCCCACCCGGCGATGGAGAACCCGACCATCGTCGTCATCACCGACCGGAACGACCTTGATGACCAGCTATTCGGCACCTTTTCCATGTGCCGCGACCCGCTCCGTCAGACCCCGGTACAAGCCGATAGCCGCGAGGATCTGCAGAAAGTGCTGACCCGCCCTTCCGGCGGCGTGGTGTTCACCACCATCCAGAAATTCGCCCCCGAGCGTGGCGAGACCGGGTATCCGGTCCTGACCGACCGCCGCAATGTCGTCGTGATCGCCGACGAGGCGCATCGCAGTCAGTACGGCTTCCGTGCCAAAGTGGCGCGCAAGACCGGCGAAATCTCCTATGGCTTCGCCAAGTACCTTCGCGACGCCCTGCCGAACGCCTCCTTTATCGGATTCACGGGCACGCCGATCGAGAAGGAAGACGTGAACACGCCGGCCGTGTTCGGCGAGTACATCGATGTGTACGACATCAACCGGGGCGTCGAGGACGGCGCGACGGTTCCGATCTACTACGAAAGCCGCGTGGCCCGTATCGAACTGGACGGGGACGAGAAGCCGAAGCTCGACGACGAGGTTGAGGAGTTGACCGAAGACGAGGTCGAGGGCGAGCAGGAGCGTCTCAAGCGCAAGTGGGCCAACGTCGAGGCCGTCGTCGGAGCCGAGAAACGCCTGGCCATGGTCGCCAGCGACCTGGTGGAGCATTTCGAGAACCGCGTCGTCGGCATGGAAGGCAAGGCCATGATCGTCTGCATGAGCCGCCGGATCTGCGTCGCGCTCTACAGCGAGATCGTCAAGCTGCGCCCGCAGTGGCACAGCGATGACGACGAGAGCGGCGAAATCAAGGTTGTCATGACGGGCGCCGCCTCGGACCCAGGCGATTGGCAACAGCACATCGGCAACAAGGCGCGCCGGGAACTGCTCGCGAAGCGGGCGAAGGATCCCGACGACCCACTCAAGCTCGTGATCGTCCGGGACATGTGGCTGACCGGTTTCGACGCACCGAGCATGCACACGATGTATGTCGACAAACCCATGCGTGGGCACGGACTCATGCAGGCGATCGCACGAGTGAACCGCGTATTCCGCGACAAACCCGCCGGTCTGATTGTGGACTACATCGGTATCGCCCAGAACCTGAAATCGGCCCTCGGACAGTATTCTCGCGACGACCAGCGACACGCCGGCATCGACGAAGCCGAGGCCGTCGCCGTGATGCTGGAGAAGTACGAAATCGTGTGTGGCATGTTCCACGGTTTCGACTATCGGAAGGGGCTTGCCGGGTCGCCGCAGCAGCGGCTGGTAGCGCTTGCCGGCGCGATTGAGTGGATCCTCGCCATGCAGCAGCGGGAGGCGGCCAGGGAATCGACCGAGGAGGGAAAGAAGCGAGCGCATCGCCGGTTCAAGGATGCCGTGCTGGCGCTCTCCAAGGCATTCGCGCTGGCGGCGGCGAGCGACGCGGCGCGGGACATCCGCGATGAGGTGGGATTATTTCAGACCGTGCGGGCGGCAATTGCCAAGAGCGCGTCTGGAACTGGCAAGTCTTCCGCCGAGCGGGACCTGGCCGTGCAGCAGATCGTCAGCCGCGCCGTCGTCTCGACCGAAATCGTCGATATCCTCAAAGCCGCCGGGATGGAGACTCCGGACATTTCCATCCTCTCCGACGACTTCCTCGCCGAAGTGCAGGGGATGGAGAAGAAGAACCTCGCCCTCGAGGCACTACGCAAGCTCATCAACGGGGAGATACGATCGCGGAGTCGCGTCAACGTTGTTCAGACTCGGGCTTTCTCCGACCGGCTGGAGGAGGCGATCGCACGGTACCACACAAATGCCATAACGACCGCGGAAGTTTTGCAGGAGCTGATTGAGCTTGCCAAGGACATCAAGGCTGCGCACCAACGCGGGGAGGAGGAAGGGCTCACCCAGGAGGAGATCGCGTTCTATGATGCGTTAGCGCAGAACGAAAACGCGGTGGAAGTTATGGGGAATGAGCTACTTCGCGTGATTGCGCTTGAGCTGTTGAATAGCCTGAAGAGCAATGTGTCTGTCGATTGGCAGCACCGGGAGTCGACACGGGCGCGCATGCGGGTGCTGGTGAAGCGTATTCTGCGAAAGCATGGGTATCCGCCGGATCTACAGGATGCTGCTGTGCAGACCGTGTTGCAACAGGCGGAGGTGCTTGCGGCAAAGTGGGCTGCATGATGACGGTCGGGCATGCGCCGTTGTGGAGGTGCGTTTCTACAGGACACGATAAGGTTGAGTAGTAATCGCCCTATATTGCGCATAAACGCACTCTAGGCCATGTCCAATATCTGGATTTCGAATAGCTTTACAAAAACGCATTTGGCACATGATAGCGTACAATGTATATGGTACCTCTATTCCATTATGCCAATCCTCAAGAGTAAGAGCAGAATTGAGTCGTCCCACTTGGAAAAAACTAATCAATGATTGAGTAGCGGAGATTGCCCCGCACGAATATTGTCTTCACGACTATTGGTTGCAACGTTTTGTTAGTGAGTATTCTGGCAACAGTGACAGCGACACCCTTGAAGAGACTCTTTTGATAGAACCAGAGTCAATGGTCATTATGTCGCGCATGGTATCTTTATAATTTAATGATGACTACCTTCTTGATATGTGGTTACTGGCAATTCAACCTGCAATAATCTGCCTAGTTTTGATCATAGAGAAGTATCGGAATAGCAGTACGTGAACATGGGAGCACAAGGCTGGAAAGCAATTGCAACTCGCCACTTAAGGGCGCTAGCTGCGAGCCTTCCTATGGTAATTGCTATAATTGGGTTTTTGGTGGTTTTGAAAGGGGAGGATTGGCGCGAACAATACATCAAAATTGCGTTGTTGAACGGCGTGTATTGTTTGGTTATTTTTCACTTAGTTTGGCACATATTAGGACACAAATGCCCAGTATTTTTCGGGATTCCAAGAGTAATCGAAATTTTGAGAGATGACAGCATTCTGATTGTAGAAAAACTACCGTGGCTCAGCATAGGTGTTTGGACAACCATTTACGTCATGGAAAATGACTTTGAACGGCTGGTTTGTATGGGAGAGGTCATTAACGTTCAGTATAATGATCTGGTTCAGATAAAGATTCAGGTAGACAACGACGGCTACAGTTCAAAGGATGCAATTTGGAAGATGTTCGAGCGGACAGAAAAGAAAAATCTCCTAGTAAAACCAGGCGCTTACCGAGGAAGCACATAGTGGACGAGAAATACAGAAGTTTGGCCAAAGTAGCTAAGGTTATCGATGAGTTCAAGTGTGTCATAAACCGCGGGTCTAATCATGCAATAGAAGTAGGCAATGTGTTTTTGATTTTTCGATTAGGGGATACAATTTCAGACCCAGATACAAATAGGGAGCTTGGGGTTCTAGAAATTGTTCTCGGCCGGGCCCGTGCTATACATGTTCAAGAAAATATCTCGACGTTGGAGAGCAGCGAAAAGGTGATCGTCCCGGGGGATGTCCGAAGAATTAAGCGGAGTCGCTACTCTGGAATTGTAGCATTATCTGGTGGACCAACTGAGGAAGAAATCGAAGAAGGCGCCCAAGAGCGCAAGCGAGAACTTGATGTGTCTGTAGGAGACATGGTTCGACCGATCTAGGCGTAAATCGCGAGACGAAAGAAATTTCCGACTGTAATCGATCATCTTGTGCAATGCGGATACTGTTGCATACATAAGTTCAGGCCGCGCTATTCGGGCGACCATGTCGTCATAGCGCCCAGAGCCCATAGTTTCCGATACTGACTATTAGCCGTAGGACATCGATAAGGATCTTGTTCTGCTCCGGCAATGGCAATCTGGATAGATAAATGAAATGTAGAGGAGAGGAAAGATGGAGTCGTTTGGGGAGTATCGGGTTGGGCATAATAATATGGGGCACAAGCATTGGATAGATTGCCGGGCGAAGTCATAGGCCAAGTGGAGAATATCAAGAGCGGTATGATGGGTGATGAAGAGGTGGTGAGATACTTTCGAACGGACGGAAGCACAACAATGAAATCCGGAATTCCGGGATGGAAATTTGAAGGCAGTTTTCCATCGATTGGTCATTGTCTGGTGGTAGTGGCACGTTCCCACCGGCAGTTTATAGAACCTAATGCAGCGAAGCGGCTATGTAGAGAAACAGCGCAGTGGCCCCTTTGGGGCAGACTTGTCGCGGTGTTGTTTTTATTAGGCGCGTTGGCAGAGATCCTTGGTTTCCTTTGGTCTACCTGAGACGGAGAATGGCATGTATTCAGGGATAAGAAGGGCAAAGAGGCGGCGTCAACGCTCAGTAGGCAACGCCTATTGGGCGTTTGTGTCGGAGGTCAAGGCTAGGGAGTTTTCGTGTTATTTTCCCTATCTCGTTCAGCAATCCAAACCTTACGAGCCCGAGACATTCGCGCCAAATGCGGTACCAACGAGTCCAGAAAAAATTGCCTTATTCTCTATGGCTCTTCGAATCATTTTTTCGATATCTGAATTGGCGTTGACGGGGGCCAATTGGATTTCAGGGTGTCGAAGAGCAAACACACGAAAAATCTCATCTGCGAACGCGGGCCCAATCGTCTCCACTTCACTAAAATCGAATAGCACATTTTTGAACAGTTCGACCCGCGCCAACAATCTCTTCGCCTGCGATCGCGAAAGCAATTGATCCTGTCCATACCGCGCCAAACGCACCGGTACCACCGTTTTCGCAAACACGAAATCATCACCGGACGAAAACTCGTCGAACACTTCCTGTATGGTCCTGGATGTACTATTTCTCAGCTTCATAAACACTGCAGTCCCATCCGACCCCCCGTTTCTCTCCAGAATCCAGTCCTCCGCCTTTCCGAATTCGTGCGAAAAATAGACTTCACCTGACAGAATCTGAAAATGATCAAACATTCGCGATGCAAAAAATATGCCCTCGCCGGTGTGATTTTTCGGGTCCGTCGTAAGTTTGCCTTTTGAGAGTTCCAAGACTGAGTGACGCTCGTCCAACAATCCCAATTCCTTTTGTATCTTCTTGAAAATCCCGAATCCATCATCGCGTATCATCATCTCTGTACTAACGGCAGTTCCGGCAACACTGACGAGAATACTGGCACCTTCGGAATGATCGATCGCGTTGTTGAACATCTCGGTAAACCCATAGTCCCAAATGTTTAAGACGTTGTCGGGCAGCTCCCCAATGTGGCTCCTTACTTCGTCAACCCAAACTACATCCTCCGCCAGATTAGAGGTGATCGAATAGGCTCGATCCCAATTCGATAATGCGACCAGCTTATACTCGGTCGCCCTAGTATGCCCAAGCCGTTGAAGAATTCCCGCTTCGCAGAGCTGCCGGAGGTACCGGTTCACGGCTTGTCGAGAAATCCCAAATCGTTCACAGGTAGCCTTGGCGACTCCAGTAGCCGACTTTTCGACTTGATCGAGAATAAATTGCCTTATCCGCGCTCCTTTGGCATGAACTCCCGCCATTGCTTAAATGTTCCTTTACTCGGATGGTCTATTGGAAATAAAAGTAATGCGTATTGTCAATATAAATCTTCACTTTGTCAACACTATTTCCTCACGCTGACGGGCAATTGATACGTTGCCGTACTTTTCGACCGATTGTGGCAATTGACTGCGCTTCGGACGCCTGCGCTCAGCTAACCCGTTGAAGTACCGCGCGTTTTCTCGATGTATTCGACGACAAGCTGCACGTCGACGGTTATGCCGGCCGCAACGTGGAAAAACCCGACTCGGACAACTGGCGATCGGCGGATCCCCGCCAGGGTGATGCAGCGCAGGTTCTCTCCCGACATGACGGCGTGACTTGCCGCGGTGTGGCGCAGGTCGTGGAGCCGAACGCTGCCGAGCTTCGCGTGCGCGCGAACGGTGTGCCAGCACCTGACGATGTTGTAGGGAGAACGCCGTGCGGCGTTCTTCGGGAACAGAAACGCGCCCTTGCGCCGGGAACCCGAACCCGGGCATTGCCTTGTCGAACAGGGATGCACCGGTACGGTTGTTACGCGACCGTCTTCATGACGAAATCGTTTGTGCGAACCTCGCTGGCGAGTCTCCTTGAATCCAGGCGCCGCGAGAGTGGCGATGACTTCGCGAGGCTTCAGAACAGGTATGGAAGACACCTCGTCTCAGGCGACCAGGACGACCTGTGTGCCGACGAACTGGCCCGCCATCGCGGGTGCGCCATCGTCGAGGATCATGGTGATGACTTCCGTCAGATTGTCGTTGAGTTCTTCAAGCGTGTCGCCCTGGCTGTGCGCGCCGGGAAAGCCCGGAACATAGCCCACAAAAAACCCTGTGTCCGGGCAGCGTTCGATAACGGCCGTGTAACTGTGCATTGGCTGTACCTCGACTTGCAATCCTCCGAACCATTCTAGCAGCCATGCGGCGACCCGCGCTTGCCTCCTCAGGTGCCGGTCCGCCCGCACCATGAAGGGTACGCACTGAGCTGACTGAAACCGCAAGACGGTGTGCAAGCCGGGTTGTGGTTTGAAACGCAGGCGTGGTCGGCGGGCTCGTGCAGGGACCGCCGCGGGTGCAGAGAAGCAAGCGTTGTGCTGGTTTGAACAGGCGGCGAAATAGGCCGATCCCCGCGCCAGCCCTGCTTCCTTGGCTGTCTGCTCCGACAACGGCACCTTGTCGGAATGTCATGGATGGCGAATTGTTAAATCCAGCGGCTGTACGTACGGCGAACACGAGAACGGGATTGAGGAAGGCTGTTGGAGAGATTCATTGCTTCTGCTACAAGTTTGCCGACCTTCTCCGCCGTCTTGACCAGGTGGCCGTCGGCCAGATGAGCATACGCCGCCGTGGTCTCGTGCCGCCGGTGGCCGAGCAGCTTGCCCACCTGCGGCAGGTTCTCCCCCGACATGACGGCGTGACTTGCCGCCGTGTGGCGCAAGTCGTGGAGGCGAAGCCTGCCGAGGTTGGCGTCCGCACGAACGGTGTGCCAGCATGTGACGATGTTGTAGGGGGAACGCCGTCCGGCGTTCT
>MKWU01005437.1_pt1 | contig 13881 bp, 15 predicted proteins | sample 809101 | NCBI WGS metagenome assembly MKWU01 (sample SAMN05860141, study PRJNA318959) | sponge metagenome | host: Aplysina aerophoba | place: Slovenia: Piran, Adriatic Sea, Gulf of Piran | collected 2013-05-07 | reverse complement strand
GCAGCCCGGATCATGCCTTCCCGCTGCTGGCGAAGCCGACGGAGCTGCAGGCCCGAGCGTTCGAACTGCTGGAAATCGACGCGATCCCGGATGTTGCCATGTAAGCGGCAGGGCGAAACCGCCGGAATCCGCCGTCGCACCCTTGAATCGCTACGGATTCCTGTCCAACCCCCTCGATGAAGATCCGCTTAACCAACAAGTTGGAACGGGCCCTACTTCAAAACGAAATGGGATGTGTCACAAAAGTCCGAATGTCTCTGGCGGTGGGAGAGACGTTCGGAGTTTTGTGGCACGTTGACATCCTCCCCGTCCTGCACGACGGGGCATGCCGCACAATCCGGTCACCACAGACGAATGACGCCGAAGCTGTCGAATACGGAATCGACCGAGACGACCGGGACGTCGCGCGCCAGAGCCTGTGCGGCGAGCATCCGGTCGAACGGGTCGCGATGAGAACCGGGCAGGCGCCCGGCGCGCTCGGCGTCTGCAACGCCGATCGCCAACTCTTCAAACCCCTGTCCGGCAATGTGGGATGCGACATCGAGCGCCACAGCCTCGCACCCCGGCAGTTTGCCGATCCGGAACTTGGTGGCGATTTCCCAGGCGGACGCTGCGCTGACCGAGATGTCATTCGACTCATCCGCGATCGCGCCGCGCGCCGGTTCCGAAAGACGCGCGCTGTCCGCGAGCCACCAGAGAAAGGCATGGGTGTCCAGCAGCACCTGCACCGCTATCCGGACTCCCACGCCGCCAGCTCTTCCTCAGGCAGCGGATCGAAGAAGGCATCGGGAACGACCAGCTTCCCCTTGAGGATGTCGGGCTGCCGCTTCACTCGGGCCTTGCAGGCGACGAGACGCGCGACGGGTTCGCCGCGACGCGCGATCACCACGTCCTCGCCGGCCTCGACCCGCGCCAACAACCGGGAAAGTCCGGTTTTCGCTTGATGAACATTGACGATGTGCATCGACTTTCACCGCCCTTCGGCATATCTAGCTAACAATATAGCTAGATCTTCGTCCGCGTCAACAAGGCGGTGCCACAAAACTCCGAACGTCTCTGGCGGTGGGGGTGGGATTCGAACCCACGGTGCGCTTGCGCGCACAACGGTTTTCGAGACCGCCCCGTTCGACCACTCCGGCACCCCACCCCGCTGCACAATCGGTCGCCTTGTATCGGGTCTTGCGCATGTCGCCAAGGGCTTTGTCCGGCCCGGTGTTCGCGCCAGACCGGAGGGTGGACGAGCGACCGGGCCACGTTTTCGCGCGGCCCGGAGGGCATGGTACGGAACACGTCCGGTCTGCCGTGCCCGGGATCGCCTCGAGCCTTTCGTCGTGGTTCCGGGTACGGGCAGCGGCGGCGGAACTCCGGCGTGGCCCTGCCGGGCACGGCGTCAAATACCCTGGACATCGTTCGGGCAGGCCGCCGCATACGGCCGCGTCAACGGAGGATGCGGGACGAGCCGGTGCGCCTCGCATCGGTGTGATGCGGCGGCGGGCCTGCGGTGAATTCCCGATTGACAGTGCGGGCGCCGGGGCTATAGTCCCCACCCTTCGGGATGCGGATGCCGTGTGCCCGAAATCCAGACCTCTCCCGGGATCCCAGGCGATGTATGCGGTTCTCAAGACCGGTGGCAAGCAGTACAAGGTCGCCGTCGACGACGTGATTGTCGTGGAGAAGCTCGCCGCGGAGGCGGGCGACAACGTGGACCTCGACGAAGTGCTGATGGTTGGCGACGGCGAGTCCTCGACCGTCGGCAGGCCGGTGATCGCGGGCGCCAGGGTCACGGCCCGGGTGCTGGAACAGAAGCGCAGTGACAAGATCATCGTGTTCAAGAAGAAGCGGCGGAAGAACTACCGGCGTACGCGGGGTCATCGCCAGGACGTGACGGTGCTGCGGATCACCGACATCCACGCGGCCGGGGAGTAGCAGCTCATGGCGCACAAGAAGGCAGGCGGCAGTTCGCGCAACGGGCGCGACTCGGCGGGACGGCGTCTCGGGGTCAAGAAGTTCGGCGGCCAGGTGGTGATCCCGGGCAACATCCTGGTGCGCCAGCGTGGAACGCGGTTCCATCCCGGTGAAAACGTCGGCATGGGCCGGGACCACACGCTTTTCGCGATGACCGAGGGGCTGGTCCGTTTCAGGCACAAGGCGGGCGGTCGAACCTACATCGCCGTCGAACCGGTCGCGGCGGAGTGATCCTGCCCCGTTGACGGGGACCCGTGGGCAGTGAAGTTTCTTGATCAGGCCAAGGTCCACATCACCAGCGGAAACGGCGGCGGCGGCTGCGTGAGCTTCCGGCGCGAGGCCCACGTCGAGTACGGAGGTCCCGACGGCGGTGACGGTGGTCGTGGCGGCGATGTCGTCGCGGTCTGCGTCGACGGTCTCAACACCCTGATCGACTACCGCTACCGCCAACACTTCCGTGCCGGGACCGGGCGTGGCGGCGCCGGTCGCCAGAAGACCGGCGCGTCGGGGGGAGACGTTGTCCTTCGCCTGCCGCTCGGCACCCAGATCCTCGAGGATGACCGCGAAACCCTGATCGCCGACCTTACCCTGGTCGGACAACGGGTCACCCTGCTGCGCGGCGGTGACGGCGGATTCGGCAACGCCCGCTACAAGAGTTCCACCAATCGCGCCCCGCGCAAGGCGCTGCCCGGATGGCTCGGAGCGACCAAGTCGATCTGGCTGCGCCTCAAGCTGATCGCCGATGCCGGCCTCGTCGGATTGCCCAATGCCGGCAAGTCGACCCTGCTTGCGCGCGTAAGCCGGGCCCGGCCCCTGATCGCCGATTACCCGTTTACCACTCTGCACCCGGGGCTGGGGGTGGTCGGGTTTTCCGACGAGGTCATCGTGCTTGCCGACATCCCTGGCCTGATCGAAGGGGCGCATTCCGGCGCCGGCCTGGGTGACCGGTTCCTGGGCCACGTCGAGCGCTGTGGAGCCCTCCTGCACCTGGTTGACGCCACCGGGCCGGAACCGCTCGAGGCGTACAGGGTGGTTCGCGGCGAACTCGCGGCCTACGGTGCGGGCCTCGAGCACAAGCTGGAGGTGGTTGCCCTGACCAAGGTCGACGCCTGCGAGCCTGCCGTCGCCGCGGAACTGGCCGAAGACCTCGGCCGGCTGTGCGGCCGGACCGTGCACCGGATCTCGGCGGTTGCCGGACACGGCCTCGACCGGATGCTGTCGGAGGTGCTGCGGCATGTCCGCACCCGGCGCCGCAGCGAAACCGCCACCGGGGAGACCGTGTGGACACCGCACTGACAGGGGGGGCGAACGTGCTCTCGCAGTCGGGGCGGCTCGTCGTCAAGATCGGTTCCGCCCTGCTGGTGCGTGAACGGGACGGCAGGGTCAGGCGCGACTGGCTCGGCGCGCTCGGCGAGGACATCGCGAGGCTGCGCCGTCGGGGACTCGAGGTGATCGTGGTCTCCTCGGGTGCCATCGCCGTCGGCTGCCGGCACCTCGGTCTCGATATCCGGACCCTCAGGCTCGAGGAGAAACAGGCTGCGGCCGCCACCGGCCAGATCCGGCTTGCGCATGCGTGGCAGGAAATGATGGCCCGACACGGCATGACCGTCTCGCAGATCCTGCTGTCGCCCGACGACACCGAACGCAGGCGCCGGCACCTGAACGCGCGTGCGACCATCTCGACACTGCTCTCGCTCGGCGCCCTGCCGGTGATCAACGAGAACGATACGGTCGCAACCGCCGAAATCCGGTTCGGCGACAATGACCGCCTGAGTGCGCGGGTTGCCCAGATGGTCAGCGCCGATACGCTGCTACTGCTGTCAGACGTCGACGGGCTGTACGACCGCGACCCGAAAGGCGACCCGTCGGCCCGTCACATCCCCCACGTGGCCCGGATCACGCCGCAGATCGAGGCGATGGCAGGGTCCGTCGGCAGCGAGGTCGCGTCGGGCGGAATGGTGACCAAGCTGGCGGCGGCCCGGATCGCCACCGGCGCCGGCTGCCGGATGATCATCGCGTCGGGCGAGGTGATGGGACCTCTGGGCGCGGTGGAGCGCGGGGCCCGCTGCACCTGCTTTGCCCCGTCGGGGACGCCGCGCGGAGCGCGCAAGAACTGGATCGCGAGTGCGCTCGGTCCCGCCGGAACACTGACCATCGACGATGGTGCTGCAGCCGCGCTGCGGCGCGGGCGCAGCCTGCTCCCTGCCGGGGTTACCCGGATTGAAGGGCAGTTCGAGCGTGGTGACCTGGTTACGGTCACCGACACCGGCGGCTCGGAACTCGCGCGTGGGCTTGCCGCCTACGACTCGCGCGACGCCGCGCTGATCTGTCGGCGCAAGTCCGGTGAAATCGAATCCATCCTGGGGTATCGTGGCCGCGATGAAATGATCCATCGCGACGATCTTGTCTTGACCAGTTAGGAACGGACCCATGTCGCTAGCCGAAGCCGGCCACGACAGCGAGGCATCGCTCGAGACCGTCATGCAGACGCTCGGCCGCAACGCCAAGGCGGCCATGCGCACCTTGTCGAGGGCGGGCGAGGAGCAGAAGAACCGCGCACTGCGGATGGCGGCGGATGCAATCCGCGCACAGGCCGGCGACATCCTCGAGGCCAACGAACGCGATGTGGCCGCCGGTCGCGACCGGGGCCTGCGGGCCTCGCTTCTCGACCGGCTGGCACTGGACCGGAACAGGCTCGGCGGTGTCGCCTGCGGGCTTGAGGCGATCGCGGACCTGCCCGACCCGGTCGGATCGGTCATGGCCAGCTGGACCCGGCCCAACGGTCTCGAGATCAGCAGGGTGCGCACGCCGCTCGGTGTCATCGGCATCATCTACGAGTCCCGGCCCAACGTGACCGCCGACGCCGGCGGCATCTGCATCAAGTCCGGCAATGCCGCCATCCTGCGCGGCGGATCGGAATCTCTGCATTCCTCGAGCGCCATCGCATCCTGCCTCTGCCAGGGTCTGGAGGCGGCCGGTCTGCCCGCGAGCGCCGTACAGCTGGTTCCGACACGCGACCGGGCGGCGGTGGGCCACATGCTGACCATGCCGGAATGGATCGACATCATCGTGCCGCGCGGGGGCCGGTCACTGATCGAGCGGGTTCAGAATGAAAGCCGGATTCCGGTCATCGCGCATCTCGACGGGCTGTGTCACGTCTATCTCGACCGGGCGGCCGATCCCGACATGGCCAGGAACATCGTGCTGAACGCCAAGATGCGCCGCACCAGCGTCTGCGGTGCCGCCGAGACCCTGCTGGTTGACCGGGCCGCCGCATCCACACTGTTGCCGCCGGTCGCAGCGGCGCTCACCGAGGTCGGATGCAGCCTGCGCGGCGATGCGCAGGCCAGGCAGCTGGTGCCGGAGATGGAACCCGCCACCGAAGCCGATTGGAGCACCGAGTACCTGGACGCGATCCTGGCGGTCAGGCTGGTCGACGGCATTGACGGTGCCATCGGACACGTCAACCGGTACGGATCAAGCCATACCGACACCATCGTGACCGGTGACGGTGCGGTCGCCGAACGGTTCCTGGACGAGGTCGACAGCGCCATCGTGCTGCACAATGCCTCGACCCAGTACGCGGACGGCGGCGAGTTCGGCATGGGGGCTGAAATCGGCATCTCGACCGGACGGCTTCATGCACGCGGACCGGTGAGCGTCGAGCAGCTGACCAGCTTCAAGTACGTTGTTCGCGGCAACGGGCAAACGCGCCCGTGACTCCCACGCCCGGCGGCCGAGGAACCGTGGACACGGGTGACCGGCCGCACGTGCGGCAGACGGCGCTGTCCACCCTGATCAGGCCGGATCCCGGATCCCGGCGCATCGGGCTCATGGGCGGATCCTTCAACCCGGCGCATGACGGACACCGGATGATCGCGCTGCTGGCGCTGCGCCGGCTGCGGCTCGACCGGGTCTGGTGGCTGGTGTCGCCGCAGAACCCGTTGAAGTCGGCCGAGGACATGGCGCCGCTCACGGACAGGCTGGCCCTGGCCCGGCGCGTCGGTGCCCACCCCGCGATCGAGGTCACTGCGCTCGAGTCGGACCTGGGCACCGCCTTTACCGTGGACACGGTCCGGCTGCTGCGCCGGCGTTGTCCGCGAACGCGGTTCGTCTGGATCATGGGAGCTGACAACTTCCGCCAACTCCCGGACTGGCAGGACTGGAAGTCCCTCATGCACTGCATCCCCGTCGCGGTGTTTGCCAGGCCCGGCTACGGGGCGACGGCCCTGTCGGGAGCGGCAGCGCGTGCATTTCCCCGTGCGCGGGTTCGCGAACGCGCGGCCGCGCTGCTGGCGGCGCGGCCCGCACCGGCGTGGGCCTACCTTCACACCCGGCTGAACACGGCATCGGCGACACGCCTGCGCGGTGCCGCGAGTCGCGACCACGTGGCGGACCTGCTGACAATGGTGCTCGGTTCCCTGGACGAGGACAGCGCGCAGGACGTGCTCTCGATCGACCTTGCGGGCAGGAGCACGATCGGAGACTACATGGTGATCGCAAGCGGCCGCTCGTCACGGCACGTCACCGCGATGGCGGAACACCTGCTCGCTCGGCTCAAGCCGATGCAGGCGCAACGGCGGCGGGTCGAGGGACTGCGACAGGGGGACTGGGTCCTGATCGACGCCGGGGACGTGATCGTGCACCTGTTCAGGCCCGAGGTGCGCGAATTCTACGGTCTCGACAAGATGTGGACCGCGACTGTCCGCGCAGGCAGCGATGCGACCGGCGATCCCGGTCGGGCGCAGTGAGTGGCGGAATGCGGATCACTCTTGTGGCGGTCGGACGGTCGCGGGACGACGTGTTCCGAGACCTCTACCGTCACTATGCCGGCCGCCTTGCCTGGGATCTGGAGATCAGGGAGGTTGCTGCCGGGACGGCCCGTGACGAAGGAACCCGGCTGCGCCGCGAGGCCGATACGCTGCTGGCCGCGGTACCGCGCGGGGCACGGACCATCGCCCTGGACGAGAACGGGACGGATCTTGACAGTCGAAGGCTGGCCGGGTGGATCGGGCGTCATCGCGACGATGGCGCGAGGCAGTTCTGCCTGCTGGTCGGGGGCCCGGACGGCCTGGGCGAGGCGGTGGTCGGGCGTTGCGACCTTGTCCTGTCCCTCGGCCGGGTGACCTGGCCCCACATGCTGGTTCGCGGACTGGTTGCCGAACAGCTCTACCGTGCCGAACGAATTCTCTCCGGACATCCGTACCACCATGGCTGACCAAGCCGGTTTGGCCGGCCCTGCCGGTTGGGATAGAATCTCTCCATGAAGCCGGTCATGCTGTGCATCATGGATGGGTGGGGCGAGCGCGCGGATCCCGACCACAACGCGGTTGCCCTGGCTCACACCCCGGTCTTCGACCGGCTGCGCCGCAGGTGGCCGTCCGCCCGGCTTCATGCTTCCGGACAGGATGTGGGCCTCCCGGACGGCCAGATGGGCAATTCCGAAGTCGGACACATGAACCTCGGCGCCGGCCGCGTGGTCATGCAGGACCTGCCCCGAATCAACAGCGCCCTTGCCGGGGGCGTACTCGACGGGCATCCGTCTCTGGAGCGGCTGGTCGAACGCATCGCCACCGGAACCGGGCGCTGTCACCTGGTGGGCCTGGTCTCCGCGGGCGGGGTGCATGCCCACCAGGACCACATGATGGCGCTCGCTACCAGGCTTGCCGGCTCGGGCGTCCGGGTCCTTGTCCACGCCGTCCTTGACGGCCGAGACGTCCCCCCCGCCCAGGCCCGGTGTGATCTGCCGCGATTCGAAGCCGCGCTGCCCGCCGGCTCGTCGCTTGCCAGCGTGATCGGCCGGTACTTTGCCATGGACCGCGACCGCCGCTGGGATCGGGTCCACACCGCATGGCAGCTGCTTGTGAACGGGCAGGGCGAACCGGCCGCGACCGGGAGTGCTGCCGTGGAAACCGCCCATGCCCGGGGCGAGACCGACGAGTTCGTCCGACCGTTTGCCATCGCGGACTACGACGGGATGCGCGATGGCGACGGGCTCATGGTCGCGAACTTCCGGGCGGACCGCGTGCGCGAGATCCTGGCCGCGCTGCTCGATCCGTCGTTTGCCGAGTTCGAGCGTCTGCGCCTGCCACGTTTCGCCCACGCGACCGGGATGGTGCACTACTCCGACGAGCTCGACCCGTTCATCGAACCGCTGTTCCCACCGGTTGATCTTGCCGGGACCATGGGCGAGGTGGTCGCCCGGGCCGGGCGGCGCCAGCTGCGGATTGCCGAGACCGAGAAGTACCCGCATGTGACCTTCTTCCTGAACGGTGGACGCGAGCAGGGTCACGAGGGGGAGAGCCGGATCCTGGTGCCGTCACCGCGGGTCGCGACCTATGACCTGCAGCCGGAGATGTCGGCGCACGAGGTGACGGACCGGCTTGTCGAGGCAATCGGTGGCGGCGAGTTCGACCTGATCGTTGTCAACTATGCCAACCCGGACATGGTCGGCCACACCGGTGACCTCGCAGCCGCGATCGTGGCGGTGGAGACGGTCGATCGCTGCATCGGACGGGTCGAGGAGGCACTGCGCAGCGCCGGAGGCGTGATGGTCCTCACCGCCGATCACGGTAACTGCGAGACCATGTTCAACCCCGAGACCGGTGGTCCTCATACTGCCCATACCACCAACCCGGTTCCCGCGATCCTGGTCAATGCGCCGGACGGTGTCAGGTCATTCGCGGATGGACGACTGGCCGACGTTGCGCCCACCCTGCTGGAACTGATGGGAATCCGCGTTCCGGGCGCCATGAACGGCAACTCCCTGCTTCGTTGGTCCGGACCCGGATCGTATCGTGATGACGCCTGACAGGCTTCTCACCGTCGTATGGCTGCTGGCCCTGCTGGTGGGTCTGGCCGGCGCAGCCCGGTCCGATGACGGGCTCGGTGGCAAGCTGGACACGGTGCGCGGTCAGCTCGTGGAACTGGCCCGCGCCGTGCGTGAGCAGGAGTCCCATGTCACGCGCGCCGAACACCGGCTGGCCGAGCTGCGCCACCGCCAGGAGGACCGCGAGACCCAGTTCCACCAGATGCAGGGACGCCTCGCCGATCTTGCCATGGCGCTGCAGCGCCTCGCGCGCAGGGCACCCGGCGCGGTGGTCACGACACCGCATTCACCACTTGATTCGGCCCGGGCACTCAGCCTGATCAGCACGCTGACACCAGGTATCCAGCGACAGACTGCGGCACTCGGCGCGGAGGTCGATGACCTTGCGGAGTTGCGACGGGCAATCACGCGGGAACAGGCCCGGCTTCGGATCGCGGAGTCGGAACTTCAGCGCCAGCGCAACCGGCTCGACCGGTTGATCGGGCAGAAGTCGGTCGCCCTGCAGCTGGATCGTGCCCGAAGCGGGGTCCCCCTCGTCGCCGGGCCCGACATCCGGGAGACGGTGCAGACACTGGACGAACTTCACGCCGCCCTGAAGGCAGCGTCCGGACAACAGCGCGATGCCGTGCTCAAGCTGCAGTCGCTGCTGGCACGGGTGCCGGAAGCACCCGGTGGACAGCGGCCGGAGGAGGCCGCCGCGCGTGATGCCGCGCTGACGGTGCCCGAGGTTCCGGGAACCGGCGAGGCGGTGCGAGCACGGTTTACCTTCCCGGTCGCGGGCGATGTCGTGACGGCTTTCGGCGACGCCGACGGCCAGCACATGAAGTCGAGGGGTATCACGGTCGCGGTGCGTCCAGGAGCCCGGGTCGTGGCGCCGAACGACGGGACCGTGGTATTCGCTGACGAGTTTCGCGGATACGGGCGTATGGTGATCATCGAGCATGACGGCGGACTGCATTCCCTGCTGTCGCCACTGGGTCGCGTCGACGTACGGGCACAGCAGATGGTGTTCGCCGGTGAGCCGGTCGGCGTCATGGGGCGCTCCGCGCAGCGGGAAGAGCGTCTGTATGTCGAGCTCTGGCGGGACGGAACACCCGTTGATCCGCTTTTCTGGATCCCGGTCGGAAAGGAAACGGTACCACGATGAGAGTGCTGCAACTGACGTCAAGGCCACTCGCCCGCCTCGCGGCAGTCCTGCTGCTCTGCGCACCCACGGCGGCGCATGCCGACAATACGACCGATACCTACATGCAGCTGAACCTGTTCGGCGACGTGTTCGAGCGAGTGCGCGAGCAGTACGTGGAGAAGGTGAGTGACAAGGAACTGATCGAGGCGGCCATTACCGGGATGCTGTCCTCGCTCGATCCCCACTCCGCGTTCCTGGATGTCGAGGCCTTCAAGGACATCGGCATCATGACCAGGGGTGAGTTCGGAGGCCTTGGCATCGAGGTCACGCTTGAGAACGGGCTGGTCAAGGTTGTCTCCCCGATTGACGGGACCCCCGCCCACCGTGCGGGGCTCCAGCCCGGTGATCTCATCACCCACCTCAACGGGGAGGCCGTGCTCGGGCTCAGCCTTGCCGAAGCGGTGGAGCGCATGCGCGGTCCCGTGGACTCCACCATCGTCCTGTCGGTACGCCGCGACAACCAGAGTCCGTTCGACGTGACCCTGGTCCGGGCGGCCATCAAGATCCGATCGGTCCGCTCCCGCGCGATCGACCGGGTCGGCTACCTGCGCGTGACCGCATTCAACGAGCACACCCAGAGCGGCCTCGAGGAGGCCATTGCCAAGGTCCGGTCCGAGCTTGGCGACCAGCTGATCGGCTATGTCATCGACCTGCGCAACAATCCGGGCGGACTGCTGGACCAGGCGATCTCGGTCAGCGACTCGTTCCTCGATCACGGTGAAATCGTGTCCACCCGTGGCAGGGATTTGGACGACATCACGCGGGTGCATGCCACCAGCGGCGATCTGGCAGAGGGCCAGCCGCTGGTGGTGCTGATCAACAACGGGTCCGCGTCTGCATCGGAAATCGTCGCCGGCGCCCTGCAGGACCACCACAGGGCGGTCATCCTCGGCACACGGTCCTTCGGCAAGGGATCGGTCCAGACCCTGATGCCGCTTCCCGGCAAGGTGGCGATGCGCCTGACCGTTGCCAGGTACTACACGCCGTCGGGCCGGTCGATCCAGCAGACCGGCATCGTGCCAGACATCGAGGTTCCGCTGGCGCTGATCGAACAGGTCGAGACCAGGTCGGCCTACCGGGAGGCAGACCTGCGCAACGCGCTCGAAGGGGGAACCGCGACCGAGTCCGGCCAGGACGAAACCGACGAACCCGGGGAGCCGGAGAAACAGGACTACCAGATCTCGAGGGCGGTCGACCTGCTCAAGGGACTGCACCGTTTCCGGGAACTTGCACCGGTCACGCGTCCCGGCGCTGACCAGGACTGACGCTCGGGACGCAGCATCATGGCAGCGAGTGCGCCGGTCGACCTGCCGTACAGGCCGTGTGTCGGGATCATGGTCCTCAACCGGGACGGGAAGATCTTTGCAGGTCGACGATCCGACATTCCGGGTGCTGCGTGGCAGATGCCGCAGGGCGGTATCGACGCCGGTGAGCCCCCGCGCGAGGCAGCCCTGCGCGAGCTCGTGGAGGAAACCGGCATCAGGTCGGTCAGGGTGCTGGCGGAGACGCGCATGTGGCTGACCTACGACTACCCCGATGCGGTCCGGCGCCGGTCCTTTGCCGGGCGATTCCGTGGCCAGAGGCAGAAGTGGTTCGCGATGCGGTTCGTCGGCGATGACGCGGAAATCGACCTGCATGGCCACAGTCCCGAGTTCGATCGCTGGGACTGGATGTTGCCGGGTGACCTTCTTGACCGGATCATCGCGTTCAAGCGGCCGATCTACGATGCGGTGGTGCGGGAGTTCGGTCCCTGGATCGGCGGCAACCCGACATGAGCGGACCGTCAGGGGAACGTGACATCACCGAACGGATTCGCGCTGTCCTCGACGCGGAGGCCGACGCGATCAGGTCGGTTGCCGTCGGTCCGGCCTATGCGACGGCGGTCGACCACCTGGCGGACTGCCGTGGCAAGGTTGTCTCCACCGGCATGGGTAAGGCCGGCTACGTGGCGCGCAAGTTCGCGGCCATTCTCAGTTCCACCGCCACCCCGGCAATCTTCATCCATCCGGCCGAGGCGGCGCACGGAGACCTCGGCATGCTGGCGCCCGGCGACTGCGTTGTCGCGTTCTCGACCAGCGGCAAGACCACAGAGGTACTGGAATTCATCGAGCTTGCCCGGCATCTCGACGCCGGTCCGGTGATCGGCATCACCTCGCACCGCGACTCCGGGTTGCGGGACCTCTCCGACGTGATCATCGACATGGGGGTGATCGCCGAACCCTGTCCGCTCGGGCTGACGCCGACCGCCAGCATGGCAGTCATGTCCGCCATCGGTGATGCACTGGCACTGGTCCTGCTCGAACGCAAGGGGGTCACGCGGGCAGACTACGGCCTGCGCCACCACGGTGGCTACCTCGGCAAGCGCGTGCGGACCGACAACCTTCCAGACTGATGGGTGAACTGCCCGGCGCTCCGTGGATCGTCACCGACGCCCCGGAGCATCCATGTCGTTTCCGGCGGGTTTCACGTCGACCCCGCGGCAGCGGTGGACACCGCCGTCATCACCCACGGACACGATGCTCGCAACCGCCCCGGGTCATGCGCGGACCCACGCCATCCTGACATCCGTCACCGCCAGGGTCCGACGCCCGGATGCCGGAACCCGACGTGATCGGCAAACTACCGCTCCATAGCCCGGTGCTGCGCCGTATGCCCGTGACAGAGGCATGTCATCCGGATCAAGACCCCGGTGGACGGACATGGACGCGAGATCGACGCCAGGTCCCCTCACGAGGATCGATCATCGTCTCTTCCACCGGTCTCGACCGGCAGTCCTGCAGGGGCCCAACCAATGATCCCCGGTTGCACAAGCGTCATCTCATGACAAAACATGACACCCCCTTCCTGACCCCTCCTGACCCTTCCTGTCCGATCGATCGAGTACAATTGGGAACGGGCAATCAGATGAGCCCGTTTGTCCCTTTCTGTCCCCGAATCCTGTCAAGCCGGACAGGCGGTCCTCAGCGAAGGGTTACACAGGAAGATCGATTCAAGGGGATTCTGGCGGCCTGAACTTCAACCGGAATACACCTTAGCCGAGCCGCCAGACTGTCCGAAAAGGCGAGGCCACCTCACTCCACTGTCCCGCGCGGTCGCCCTTGATCCGCGTATCTCCATACAGGCCCTGCGGCCGGTAAACCGCCGCAATCGAGAGGCCGGACACACGACAGCACCTGACCGCATGTACCAAGCCGTTCGAAAAATGCTTGCATCTACGGGGGCGTCCGCACACGGGATCATCCGCCGAGTGTCCGGACAACCCGGCACAGCGCATCGACAGCGAACGAACCGGTCGCGCTCACCCGGTGGCCGTTCGACAACGCGATCTCGATCCGAACCTCGGATGCCGCGGCCGGCTCCGACGCAGACGGCTCGGGCACTACCTCCACCGGCAGGAAGGATGGCGCGTCTCCGGCATCGGTCGCCGGCTTGTAGCGGGGATCGCGGCGCCAGGTGAAAATCAGGTTGGCGTTCACGTCGTAGCGCCGCGCAACCACCGACACCGAGACCCACGGCGCGTAGCTCTGCGCCACGATCCGGCGCTTCTCCTCGTCCGACCAGAACCGGCGTGTCCGACGCCCCACCGTAACCCCTCACCGATAATGTCCATTAGCCGATAATGGACACTATCGACCTCCGGAACCTCGCCAGACACTGCCGCTCAGAACCGACCCGCCACAAGGCCGGTCACGCCAGACGCTTACCAGCTAACCGCAATGGCCAAGGTGATCATGGCGGCGATTGCCGCAAGGAGCGAAAACAGGGTCCAGCGACACGCGCCGGTGCCTTCTTGAACGGCCGCTTTCGAGAGCCTCATAGCTATTCGGTCCTTAGTATGGTTAGTCGAAGTGGCCCCCGACTGCGGCGGCCGACGTCGTGTCCAGCGCATTGGCGCGAAAGG
>MKWU01005436.1_pt1 | contig 13883 bp, 5 predicted proteins | sample 809101 | NCBI WGS metagenome assembly MKWU01 (sample SAMN05860141, study PRJNA318959) | sponge metagenome | host: Aplysina aerophoba | place: Slovenia: Piran, Adriatic Sea, Gulf of Piran | collected 2013-05-07 | reverse complement strand
TCGGAGTTCTCCTCGCACGAGCCGGTCTCGATCGCTGGACACCCCGCGCCACGGCCCTCTGTATCGTCGCGGCCAACCTGCCCGACATCGACATCGTCACGGCCGGATCGTCCATCAATTACCTCACATACCACCGGCACATCACGCACTCGCTCCCGGCTGTGCCCGTGATGGCTGCCTTGACGGTGCTGATCGTCGAGGGTGTTCACCGCGTTGTTCGACGCGGCGGCGGCCGAATCCGCTGGAGACCCGCTTTCGCTGTCTCCCTGATCGCAACGCTCTCTCATGCTGCGCTTGATATGACGAACGCTTACGGAACGCGCCTCTGGCTCCCGTTCGATGGTCGCTGGTCAAGCTGGAATCTCCTTTTTATTGTCGATCTCTGGGTCTGGGCGATTCTTTTGGCCCCACTGTTGATCTTGTTTGCCCAGCGGGTCATCCGCAGCAGAGCGGGTCCGGGGTATGCTCCGAAACTCGCCTGGGCCGGGCTGGCGATCCTCGTCGCCTATATCGGATTCCGAGCGGTTCTGCACGACCGCATCATCGCGGACCTCAACGAAGGAATGTACGCTGGCGGACCGCCGGTCCGCGTAGCCGCCTTCCCTCTGCCGCTGGAGCTCTTCCGATGGAGCGCCTTCGTTGAGACCGAGCGGTTTTTTCTGACCAGGATCTCCGACGCTCGCCGCTCCTCGGCGTCTCGGGAGTGGCGATGCATCGACAAGGCGGAAGAGACCGCCATCCTGCAAAAAGCGCGCTCCGGGCCCGTCGCGAAACGGTATCTCGACTTCGCCGCCTATGCCCGCGCCGAGGTTACGCCCCTCCCCACCGGCCATCGCATCCAGTTCAGCGACTTCCGCTTTCGCCGCGGCGAGGCCGCCGGCTTCCTCTGCACCATTGAACTCGGCCGCGACCACAACATCATCAACGAGGAGTTTCGCTTCTGGGGCGGCTCCGGCCTCTTCTCCTTTGCCCAACGCCTGCTCCCATCGCTCTTCTCGGCCCACACCGATCCGGAATAAATCCGCCGCGGCCTTCCGCAGTAGCGACCTGCTGGTGGGGTAATCTCTTGCGGCGATGGGATCGATGCACGGGTTCGGCATCGAGGAGGCCTCGATCAACGTCAACTCCCAAGCGCAGCCCAAGAAACTCCCTCTGAGCCTGCCGGCAAAGAGCTATTGAGGTCTCTGCCTATAATGACCGTAGCCCTTCTACTCGCGGTGAGGTGCGAGAGTGGTTGAATCGGGCGGTCTCGAAAACCGTTGAGGTCTTGCGGCCTCCGTGGGTTCGAATCCCACCCTCACCGCCATCACTTCGTTCTACAACCAAACTTCCAGCTCCTGATCTCCCTCTCTCAGTCTGCAAGTTACTCTGGCAGTTGCAGTTCCGTTCTTTGTGGGCAACTTCGGAGAGGTCGCGATTCCGGCCAGCTAGTCGCACGGTCATACGCAAAACGATCATCGTTTTCGGGCTGTCGGAACTGTTGCACTGTGATCGATCCATACTGGGAGCGTCTACTAATTCGGAAACCGGCCAAGTTCCTCTGCGAAAATGTGCCAACAATGGATGGTGCAAGGAGAGGGGAATGCGATTGCAAGAGGATCGCCTCCCGTCTCGCCCGGGCGATGACTCCTCCGGCCGGCCAGCCAGCAGATTCAGCTATCGCTTGAACGGCTTCTGGCTCCGGCCTGCGGTTCTCACCGGGAGATGCTTGAGGGAGAGAAAGTGACCCACCGGCGAAATAGCGACAGACTTGCGATTACCCTTGGAGTCGAGGAGGAGTTCTTCCTTATCGATCCGGAAACCGGCGATTTGCTCCGCGAACCCGATGAGGGCATCTACGAGGTCTGCCAGGAAAGGACCGGACGGCACAAGTTCGTTCGCGAGTTCCTGCGCTCACAGATCGAAACGAACACTTGCGTCTGCACGTCGGTCGAGGAATTAAGATCGGCCATTTGCGAATCACGCCGGATCTTGGTCCAGACAGCCGAAGAGCACGGCGCGTCAGTGCTGGCAACCTCCACGCATCCGTTCGCTTCTTGGGAGACGCAGGTGGTCACTCCCGGCCAACGATACCGCGATTTCGTGATCGCGTTTCAGGAATCCTTGCGTCGGTTCCTCGTTGGCGGAATGCACATTCATGCCGGGTTCGGCAACAGGGATTCCCGAGTGCGCATCATGACGGCCCTCCGGCGTTACCTGCCGCTGCTCCATGCCCTCTCCGGCTCTTCTCCGTTCAACGAGGGTCGCTTGACAGGTTTCAAATCGTACAGGCTGAACCTGGTAGGCAACTTGCCGCGAACGGGTCTGCCGAATGCGTTGGCCTCGTGGGACGAATTCGATGACTTGGTGAACGACTACCTTCGAATGCGCTTCATTAGGGACGGCAGTGAGTTGTGGTGGGACATCCGGCCGTCACGCTCCTTTCCAACGGTGGAATTGCGTATCTGCGACATTTGCACGCGCGTCGAAGACGCAATGTGCATCGTTGCCCTCTTCGCATCGCTTGTCCGGTACCTGCTTCGCCGGGACGAGGAGGGTGCTCTGCCACAGGACCCGCCCATCGAGATCATCGCCGAGAACCGCTGGCTGGCACAGAGGTACGGCGTGATGGCCTTCCTCGGCGATCCCGAGCAAGGCGGGCGAATGGACATCGATGATTACACGGCCCTGCTGATCGAAGAACTCGCAGACGACGCCCAAGCCCTCGGATGCCACGCCGAGCTGCGCCATGCCAAAGAAATCGTTCGAGAAGGCACTGGAGCGGACCGGCAGGTCGACCATTTCAGGCTGCGCCGGCTGGAAGGGGATACCGAAGCCGAGGCGTTGCGTTCGGTCGTAAAGCTCGCGGCTGACGAGACGAAGGAAGGAATCGGGCTCGCCGAATTTGAATAACGGCCACGCGGTGGCGCAGCTCGTCAATGTAGCGAATGCCACCAATGAGCTGAATCGAATCTTGTCAGAGGTGCGTACCGAACAACGATGTCGGCGATCACGCGCGCCCTTGTCACACCCCTGCTCCTTGTTCTCACATCGTCCAGCGGCTCGGCGGAGAGGAGCGAGTTTCGTGCATCCGTCGGACCCCGAGGCCCCCGCCGCGCAGAAAGTGCCGCTCGACGCTCTATTGGCTAATGCGAAACCCAAGAGAGTCAATATTTTCCCGAACATGCAACGGAGAACTCACGCTCCAAGCATGTCGGCTTTTCAGCAATCGATAGGCCCGGTGTCGTCCAGATTGGAATGCCCGCCTGCGAGGCAGGCTGAGGCTCGTTGTCCCTGTCAACTATTTCCCGGACACAGGTCTCGCAACGACGGGTGGACGCGGAATATTACCCGGCGGGCGGCGTACCGACACGTCTTCGAACAAGAGCGACGGGACGACCAGGGATGCCATGATCCCCGACCGGCGGGAAGGCATCACGAAACCGAATGGGTCGAACGACGGACTGCTATGCCGGAACAGGATGGTGTGGTTGGTAAGAGCTTCGGACGCCGCGACGATATCTCGGAAGCTGCTCTCCGACAGCCCAGTCAGCACAGCCTCGCGAATGAGTTCCTCGCGGCCGTCTGGAAAGACCTTGACCGCGACCACCGCCCTGATCAACCGGCCTCCGCTTGAGCGGCCGCCCCGCCTTGCCTGGAACCGGCCCGCACCTGGTTCCTGGAGCCGTCTCACGACAATACCGTACTCCAGCTCCCTCTCCTCCAGCAAGGCGAGGAATTCTTCGGTCATCTCCGCTGCCGTCAGCCCACTGCTCGACATCAGGAGGAGGTTGGACGGGGCCGGTCCACCAGCCCGCATATGGCCGTTGCTCTGAGGAATCCCCTCTATCGGATTGCGCGTCGACAGCAGTGTCTTGAGTATGCCGCGCTGGACGAGCACCGTCTCGCGGGCGGGTACACCTTCGTCATCTACCGCGTAGCCTCCCCAAAGCGTGCCCTGCTCGTTTTGCCTGAGGTCCGGGTTGTCCACTATTGCCAGGAATCGTGGCAGGACTCGACTGCCAAGCTTGTCCTGGAACGGATTGGTCAAGCGGTCCCCTACCCGACGCGTCCGCTGGTCGTCCGTGATGGGAGCCTTCTGGACGAGCAGCCGTGGAACCAGAACTTGGCGCACCAGTTCCGCCGCTGCCTGCCCCTCGAACAGCACGGGCCCTGCGTAGCGTTCGAATATCTGTGCTTGCCGAAGGTCCTCGAGTCGACCGGCCAGCGCATGGCCTTGCTCGGCCAGCTCATCAAGGCCAGGGAGGTCGTCCCAAATTCGGCCAAATGCTGTGAACGAATCGGAAATCTCCGTTCCGTCGTCAGCTCGTGTCCCTGCCCTTACGGTCACCATGGCAGTGGGATCATCGCGGATGAATGACGATCCCTCGCTGTTCACGTACTGGACGCGCACATGACGCGCTCGTGCATCGACCGAAGAGACGTGGATATCCGTGTGCTCCTTGAACAGAGCCGACAAGCCGATTGTCAAAGCGCCGACAGTGTCCTCCTCCGCTACGGGAAAAGCCGGGCCGCCTTCGTGCTTGTACCGATCCTCGATGCTGAAGTCCGGCGTTTCCTCGACGACAGTTTCGTTCTGGAGCACAGCGCGCTTCTTCGCGATCCGCTCGAGAGCGTCCTTGTATGCGCGGTCCGTCGCCAGCCAGATCGCGCGACGGAGCTCTTCATAGTCGTCTTCCAGGGGCAGCAAAGTAGGACCGAAAGAAATATCCACCAACGAGGTGAAGTCCGGTCGGGAGAAGAAGTTGGTGTTGTCGAGATCACGGTCCCCGACCCTGACCTCGACATGCAGGGTTCGTCTTGCACTCTCTCCACTTCCGGAGAGACCGCCCAAGGATGCTGTGGCGCTAATCACCGTGACCTCTTGAACGGTGTATGAGACGAAGTACGGCTGTTCCAGTTCGCCCAGCCGCAGTTCGTTCATGCTGCGAGACAATTCGTCCTTCATCGCCTGCATCACCACGCTGGGCTGCGCGACGGCCGGGAGCCAGGCGATGCACAGCGACAAGAAAAGGGTGTAGATCCGCGTGCGGTTCATTGGAGGCCTCCCGGAGCGAGCAGGCGCCCACTCTGCGCCAGGCCCGAGGGTGCTGGCAGAATAGGCGGGCGTTGCTGGGATTTCTCTTTTCGTTGCACTTCAATCTGGGAGACCAGTATCGGAGGCGAGATCGCACTGACCGGAACGCCTCCGGATTCCGCACCGCAAACCCCGTTGAACGTTGTGCGTTCCATTCCGCCTGCTGCGATCTTGCTGAATGTTGTGAGCGGTGTGCCGATCAGGTCGACTCCGCGCACGAGTTCCTCACGGCCGTCCAGGTAGATGCGGTACACCATGGTCGGGAGGACATTGAATGAATTCGGCAGGCGCCGGCCCGTGAACGTGAAGCCCCCTTGGATGGCGTCAAAGAGCAATCCGTACTCCTTGCCCTCGTCCCGCAACCGCTTGAGGAGCATTGCCTTGAGTTCGCTTTCCGACAGCGGCTTCTCCACTTCGACGAACAGGTTCGACTGCCTGGCAACAGCGGCGAACCCGGGTTGTTTCCTCCCGTGGCCGTTGGAACCGGAGAACCCCTCGATCGGCTTGCGAGACATGAGAAACCCCTGCAATAGGCCCTGGTCGATAACCACCACCCGCTGGCCTTTGACTCCCTCGTTGTCAAACCTGAAGGAGCCGGCGAGATCGGTCCCTCCGGCGTGGCGGATGGTCGGATCGAACACGACCGAGAAAGTCTCTGGCAGCACCGACTCGCCAGTCATGTCCTTGAAGGTCTGGGCATCGTCGGCCTCGCGCTGCCGGTGACCCTCGACACGGTGACCCAGGATTTCATGGAAGAAGACACCGCTGGCACGCCCGGAAAGAATGGCGGGCCCGCTGTACGGCTCCGCAACCGGTGCGACTCTCAGGGCCTGGAGATCGACGATAACCTGCCTGACGGTTTCCATAACTGTCTCTTCGTCGGGCATGCCGTCCTCGTCGAAAGCAAAGAACTGCTCATAGCGGGGCAGGTTCATCCCGTCTTCGGCCTTCGTCGAACCAAAAACGCCCAACCGGTACGACGTGCGCGAGGTTCTGATCCTGGTCCCCTCGCTATTGACGTACCATCGCGTCTCAGCAACGGTCGAGAAGCTCACTGAACCGGTGTAAATGTGATCGGCCTCAGCGAACGGCGCTGAGTACCGCTTGAGCTTTTCGGCCCACCCGGAGGTGTCTATCGTGATGGACCGTGGCGGCTCCCTGAATTCCACGGCCTGCTGCGGGGAAAAGTCGGCAGCCCGGTCCTCTTCATCCACCTTGATCCGGACGCTTGCCCTGACTCGGGAAAGCCGCTCGGTTGCTTGCCGGTACTTTCTGTCCGTCGCAAGCCAGAGGACGGTTCGGAGCGCTTCGGGGTCGGATACCGGTACCTGTGTCCGCGACCGTACCCGGAAGTCGAATCCCCTGCCGGTTGGATGCGTGTTGTCTAGGTCCTTGTCGCCCACCCGCAGATCAATGTCGAGGACACGGTCCTCACTTCGCGAATTCTGAGAGACCGCCCCGAACGAAGCAACTACCGAGGCTCGGTCCTGCTGGGTAATCTCGTAGCTGAGGAAGTAGAGCGGAGAGCTCTCTTCGGAAAGGACCTCTATCGAGCGATCAAGTTCCGCCGCCATTACGCCGAGCACGTCGACTGCGGCATCTGCGACCCTGATGAACGACAGGAAAGCGATTGTGCACAGCACGATCCTCTTGAATTGATTGGCGAACTTCATTGGCTGGTTCCCGAGTCCCATTGCACTAAAGAAGGGCAGTGCGATGGCCGCCATTATCATAAGCGAGCCGTACACGAACCTCGTTGACACCTGAGTGGTTTCGCCTTGGGGAGTGGAAGGTCCAAAGATCGAAAGCATCCCGCCCCGGTTTCGTATTGCCTCAGGAGAGGTCGATCGGTGTGTCTGACACCCTCTGTTTCCTCGGTTGGGAGCGATTTGACAACCAATTGCAGGGCCACAACCAGAACCAGGACAGCCGCGGTCCCGCAGACGCCAGCATAGCTCCAAGCCGTCTGCCGATTTGCGATACATCCATGGTCCGACCAACCTTATGGCGTAATGGCCTGTGGGAAGAAGCCCGGAGGTGACCGGGGCTCTGCTGAACTCCGCCTGCTCCGATGCTCAGAAATGGCAACGTCCTATTATTCGCACGCGAAAAACTTTCTCTTTTGCGTTGATATCGAATAAGCAGTGTTTATAAAGCTCGAAAGGCTTGTGATACGCTCAGCCCGTGAACAAATCCAGGGTCATGGCGCAGATTGCGGCGCTGTTGCTTACGGTTACGATTGTCAAGGTCTCCGGAGAGGCGGCGGTTCCCTGCGCGGAAAATTCAGTTACGGCCGCCGGCATCCGCTCCACAGAGGATGTCGAGGCCTTTGTGCAGTGCGCTTATGAATACGTGCAGGAAATGGGCTTCGAAGAAGCGTACCGTGCCTTTCACGAGGATGAGCACTGGAATAGCGGTCAATTCTACGTGTTCGTCAGAATGCTGGCTCCCCGCTCGGAGCTGTCGGAGCGCATCGTCCAGCCTACGGATCCAAGCAGTGAGAGGATACCTTTGGGCCCCCTCATCGACGGCTTCGGAACGGACGTGATTGGAGAATTCTTCCGTGTCTTGCAACAGCGAAACCGCGGCTGGAGCTATTACGAGTTTCTGAACCCGGAGAGCGGCCTGATCGAGCCGAAAGCTGCCTACCTTGTACGAATCGATTGGCAAGGGGAGGACGCCGTGCTCGGTGCGGGGATCTACCGCCGCGACATCCCCGGCGCCTGCCATGCCGCTCAAGTCAACGCCACCCTGCTGTCGGTCGATCCGTCCATGGAAAGGCTGGAAGAGTTCGTCCGCTGCGCAGCTATGGAAGTCGAGTCGAAGGGATACTTCGCCTTACCGTTGCTGGAGAGCGATCCGCGCTGGCAGGCCGGATCGATCTACTTGTTCGGGACGGATCTGATAGGAAACCAGTTGTTTTCGGGGATGTGGAACGGCGAGCATTTTCCGGAGTGGGGGCGAGATCCCCGGACGTTTTTTGACGGTCGGGATGTGATAGCCGTGGCGGAGGCGTTCGGGGAAAGCCAAGCCTACTATCATGCGATCCATCCCGAGACGGGGAGATGGCAGCGCAAGGCCGCCTTCATCAAGCGGCTAACGGGGCAGGGGGTACCGGTCCTGATCGGCGCCGGAATCTACATCGACTGCCCGCCGGGCGGATGCGGCAGCGCGGACGCGACGGCTTGCGTAGCGGCCCGGCAAACGTTGGCTGACTTCCCGGCCATGCAAGTTCAGTACGGTTTCTACACCGATTACAATCCGGTGAGTTATTCCGTAGCGCAGGAGTCCGAGTCGCAGCGACCGATGGGCTACGAGCCGGACCTGGTCGCAGCCGTCGAGGCCTTGTCGGGGGGCAGGCTGAGCTTCAACACGTTGGCCATCGGCAATCCTTTCTCCGGAATCTGGCTCAAGGCGGCGCAAGAGCCACATGACATGGTGGGTGGCGGCATCACCGCATTGCCCGAACGCACCAGGGACTCAGAGGGCCGGCCGGTGATCCGGTTCGGCGTGGGTCATATCAGCTTTTCCCAATCGTTGCTGGTGCATGAGGGAAGCGCCATCGAGCGTCACGAAGATCTGACATCCGAACACCGCGTGGGAACTTATCGGGCCACCACCGGTGAGAAGCGGTTGTTGGAGTTGACCGCCATCATCGACTCTGCGGGTCTCCTCCGAGCGGGAACCAAGGTTTTGTTGGCCGGCGGCATGCTTCTGACCGCCGGGCCGCCAAACAGCGAGTCGGCGTTGCGCATCGCCGCAGGAACAGGGTCCGCCGCCATAGCCACCCGTATCCGCCTGACGCCGCCAGGGGATGACCAGCCCGAGGTGCTCTATTTCGAGCGTGACGACGAACTACTCAGCGCATTGCTGGAGGGCACGGTGGATGTCGTGGCGCGGGGGGAGATCAGCAACCGAATTGCCGCTCGCGACATGCCGGGACTGCGGCTGACAGCTATCGACACCGGGGGCAACGAACACGGTGCATTCAGCTATCCCGACACGCCCGCCGGCGACGCGCTGCGAGAAGCCATGAACACGGCGATCACTTGCCTGACAGCGAACAGAACCATCGGATTCGCAGAATGGTTCGATAGCGGCGGCACGATCTTCGCCGAGCGTGCCGAAGAATGGCGCTGACGGACGGGTTGCACAACCCGGATCAACGCGGATCCCGGGATTGTTGGAAACAGGAGAGTCAGATGGTGAGACGGCTGGGACTCGAACCCAGGACCCACGGCTTAAAAGGCCGTTGCTCTACCAACTGAGCTACCGTCCCGTCGTGGAAGACTCTTCCCTCAGATTACCATCGCCGCTTCTCCAACCGGATTCGTGCGCCCGCACCATGGCACCGTGGCGCTCCGCCGACGGCTGCCGCCGACTGGAGAGAGCTTACGTCCCATCAAGGGGAACTTTTCCCTCGTCCCGCCGTCTCAGCCACTCTGAGAACGCGGGCAAGGTGTTGGCCCGTATGAGAGTCTTTGGTCTTGGCTACCTGCTCGGGTGTTCCCTGGACAACGATCTCTCCGCCATGATCGCCGCCTTCCGGGCCGAGATCAATCACCCAATCCGCCGACTTGATAATGTCGAGATTGTGCTCGATGACCAGCAGGGTTGCACCGTGATCGAGCAGCTTGTCGAAGGCGGCAAGTAGCTTGCGGATATCGTCGAAGTGGAGACCGGTCGTCGGCTCGTCGAAGAGATAGAGCGTCCCGTCGGACTTCGATTGCGCCACATGGCCGGCCAACTTCACTCGTTGCGCCTCGCCTCCCGAAAGTGTGGTCGCCGACTGGCCGAGGCGAAGATAGCCGAGGCCGACTTCGGAAAGCTGCGATAGCTTGTGAGTAATCTTAGGCGAACGAATAAAGAACTTGAGAGCTTCGTCGATCGTCATCCGAAGGACGTTGTCGATGTTCTTGTCCTGGTAACGGATGTCGAGGATTTCCTGCTTGTATCGCTTGCCGTCGCAGTCTTCGCAAAGAAGCGGGACATCGGCCAGAAACTGCATCTCCACCGTGACTGTCCCGTCGCCTTGGCAGGTTTCGCAACGCCCGCCTGGGATATTGAAGGAGAAATGGCCCGGCGTGAGGCCCTTGCGCTTGGCTTGTGGAGTCGAGGCAAAGAGCGCCCGGACTGCATCGAAAGCCTTGACGTAGGTGACGGGGTTCGAACGCGGCGAGCGGCCAATGGGCGACTGGTCCACGAAGACGACGTCCTCGATTTGAGTGTGTCCGGTGATCTTGCGGCAAGGCAGGCGCTGGAACTCGCCGTCGGAGTCAGCTCTGCCGGCGCCCTTGGTGAGGCCACGCAGGCCATCAAAAACAACATTGCGGACAAGGGTGGATTTGCCGGACCCGGAAACGCCGGTGACAACCGTCAGCAGGTTACGAGGGATAGCGACGTCGATGTTCTTCAAGTTGTGAACGTAAGCTGCCTGGAACTTGATTTGCCTCCGGGGGCGAATCTTGCGACGGGTCTTGGGAACGGGAATCGTCCTTTCGCCGCGCAGGTAGTGGCCTGTGAGAGAGAGTCCACCATTCGAGAGCAGCTTGCACGCCGTTCCGGAAAAAACGACCTCACCCCCGAGCTCGCCGGCGCCGGGGCCGAGATCGACGATATGATCCGCGGCTCGCATCACGTCGGCGTCGTGCTCGACAACGAGGATCGTGTTTCCAATGTCGCGAAGGCTTTTGAGGATGCCGATCAACCGTCCGGTGTCACGGCAGTGCAGTCCGATCGACGGCTCATCGAGCACATAGCATGCGCCGACGAGCCGTGAGCCGAGTGACGTCGCTAACTGAATCCGCTGCGACTCGCCACCGGAAAGAGTCGAAGCCAGTCGGTCGAGCGTGAGGTACTCCAGGCCGACACTGTTGAGAAAGGTAAGCCGGTGAATGATGTCGCGGACCAATTCCTCCGCGATTTGCGCCTGCTGTCCCGCCAGTTTGAGTGTTTTGAAGAAGTCCTTGGACATCTCGAGAGTCAGGTTCACCACCTCTCGAATGTTCTTTCCCCCGACTCGGACGTTCAACGCCTCGGCGCGTAACCGGCCGCCCTTGCAGTCGGGACACAGGGCATAACCTCGGTATCGGCTCATGAAAATGCGGACATGCATCTTGTATTTCTTGCGCTCCAGATATGCCCAGAATCCATCGAGCCCCTTGAAGCCGTTGCCCCCGTGGAAGATGAAGTCCCTTTCTTTCGCCGTCAACTCGTGATACGGAACCGTTGTACGGACGCCTGCTCCTCGCGCCGCATCGAGCATCGCCCGCTGCCACTTGGCATAGCGCGGCTTGCTCCAAGGTGCAACTGCGCCTTCCTCGAGCGACTTGAAACGATCGGGGACGACACGTTCCATGTCGATGCCGATGGTGTTGCCGAAACCCTGACACCGCGGACATGCGCCATAGGGACTGTTGAAGCTGAACAGGCGCGGCTCGGGCTCCAGGTATTCGATGCCGCATGGGCGGCACTCGAAACGCTCGCTGAACCAGAGTTGCTGCACATTATCCGTGGCGTGCTCGAAGATCACTTCCTTCGATTCGCGATAGCAGGTCTCGACGGCGTCTGTGATCCGCTGGCGAAGGTCGCCGCGGATGGAGAGGCGATCGACGAGGGCATAGAAAGGCTTCTCGAAATCGATATCGAGAAGCGACTCCGGCGTTGAGAACTCGAAGAACCCGCCATCCTGATAGAGGCGGTTGAAACCTTTACTCCGAAGGTCCGCCAGACGGTCCTTGAGGTCCTCTGGGTCGTCCTTGACCCACCCATGGACAGGGAAAAGAACATACCACCGCGACCCTTCCGGCAGTTCCAAGATGCGGCTCGCGACTTCATCGACGGTATCTTTGCGGACTTCGTTTCTACAGTTGGAACAGTAAGTTCGCCCTGCGCGTGCGAACAGCAGACGCAGAAAGTCGTAGATCTCCGTGGCCGTGGCTACCGTCGAGCGCGGGTTACGGGTGCTGTTCTTCTGCCGGATCGCCACGGCCGGCGCGATGCCGTGGATCTCGTCGACATCAGGTTTTTCGATGCGCTCCAGGAACTGCCGCGCGTAGGCCGAGAGGGATTCTACGTAGCGTCGTTGGCCTTCCGCATAGATGGTGTCGAAGACCAGCGACGACTTGCCGGAGCCGGAAACACCCGTGACGACGATCAGCTTGTTGTGCGGCAGGCGCAGATCGATGTTCTTGAGGCTATGGACACGGGCGCCTCGGATTTCAAGGTAATCCTGGGACACAAACAGCGCCCTCCGGGGACTTCCGCGGCTGGAAGGGAACTACGAGTTGATTATATGAGACGAGGCCGGTGGCGGGTCAAAGCAGGTTGCTACGCGCTTTGGACGCCTCCCCATGCCGCGGGGCTAAAGGTTTACACATTGGTAATCGTTCAATTCGAGCAAGGAGTAAACAGATTGGCCCGACCCCGGCAATCGGTTGTACTCATGTCACGATGAAGAGGAACCGCCATCCGAAGAGGCGCTCGAAATCGCTTTCTGTTGACACATCCCTCAAGAATCGGGATTGCCTTCATATGCATAAGCACCAAGCCGTCGGGCAACCGGCAGCTACAATAGTCGATCCCCGAAGGCGAGCCAGTTTTTTCCCCGCGCATGGTCAATCCTGTAATCCTCAGCTTCCTTGCCTTCCTGATTGGATTCACTCTGATCGGGGCATACGCTTCCCGCCGCAAGACAAGCACTACCGACGATTACCTGCTGGCAAGCCGCAGCATCGGTCCCTGGTTCACGGCGATGTCCGCCGTATCCACCAACAACAGCGGTTTCATGTTCATCGGCCTGATCGGAACGAGCTACACGATGGGGCTGTCTGCGATCTGGATCATATTCGGGTGGATCTTCGGCGACTACCTGATGTGGTTTTGGATCCATCGGCGTCTGCGTGAGAAAAGCGAAGCAGATCATTTCCGCACGATTCCCTCGTTTCTCGGAGCGGCATTGCCGGGCCGCAGGAGCTTGGTTCGAGCCACTGCAGCTGTGGTTACGATCACCTTCCTGGGAACGTATGCGGCGGCCCAACTCAATGCCGGCAGCAAGGCGCTGCATGTACTCTTCGGTTGGCCGTACGCTGTGGGTGCGATCGTGGGCGCGGTGATCGTGGTGATCTACTGCTTTGCCGGCGGCATTCGCGCTTCCATTTGGACGGACGTCGCGCAATCGATCAACATGATCATCGCGATCTGGCTGCTGTTCATTCTGGCCCTGGTGGAAGTCGGCGGATTAGGCGGGCTGTGGTCGAAACTGGAAGCGATCGACCCGCAACTGATCAGCCTGAGTCCGCCCGATCCGCGCTTTGGTTTCGCGCTCTTCATCTTTGGTTGGTTCGGTGCGGGTATCGGGGTCGTCGGGCAGCCGCACATTATGGTCCGCATGATGTCGATCCGTTCGGGGCGGGACATCGCGAAGGCGCGGGATATCTATCTGGTTTGGTACTTGCTGTTTTCGTTTGCGTGTTACGGCGTCGCGTTCGCCTGCCGCATCCTGATCCCCGACGTGGGTGCTTTCGATGCGGAATTGGCGCTGCCGACGCTGGCCGCTGCATACCTGCCCGGAGTGTTGGTAGGGCTGGTTCTTGCGGGTTTGTTCTCGGCGACGATGTCGACAGCGGATTCGCAGGTGCTGTCTTGTTCGGCGGCGCTGACTCAGGACCTGTTCTCTTCGTGGCGTGACTCGTACGTCAAATCGAAGTTCGCGACGCTGCTGGTGGCGACGGTCGTGCTGTCCATAGCTCTGTTTGCCAGCCAAAACGTATTTGCGCTGGTCACGCTGTCCTGGTCGGCGTTGGGC
>MKWU01005435.1_pt1 | contig 13885 bp, 10 predicted proteins | sample 809101 | NCBI WGS metagenome assembly MKWU01 (sample SAMN05860141, study PRJNA318959) | sponge metagenome | host: Aplysina aerophoba | place: Slovenia: Piran, Adriatic Sea, Gulf of Piran | collected 2013-05-07 | reverse complement strand
TGCGGCCGATTCTTCAGCCAGTTTAGTTCTCGGTACTGATAAACGTCGAGGATTGGCAGTCTATGATCTGGATGGAAATCAAGTCGAATTCATCGAGCGAGGTCGATTAAATAACGTAGGTATTCGACCCTATATAGATAACCAAGGTGAGTATGTAGCACTTGCGGCGGCAACCAATCGAACCCATCGTTCGATAGATATTTTCCAAATCTCAACGGACGGAATTATTCATTTTTTACAGGATGTTCCTGTCTCTATTGAAGAGCCTTATGGAATTTGCATGGGCAAAGATCAACAGGGGCGAGTCCATGCCTTTGTCAATGGTAAAGACGGTACCTATCAACAATGGCAAATTACCAACCGAGATAACGTCATCGATCCCAAGCTCTTGACGGAATGGCAACTCAATACCCAGCCAGAAGGTTGTACAGTAGACGACGAAAGTTGGACGCTCTATGCAGGTGAGGAAGAGCTTGGAATCTGGTATATGTCAGCAGATATCGGACAAGAACCAGAGATGACCCTTATGGATGATGTGTCGACTGGCCACTTCACACCTGATGTTGAAGGCATGGATGTATATCGTTCATCACCAGCTCGTGCTTATCTAGTCGTATCGAGCCAAGGGGATGACTCGTTTGCAATCTATGACATTAGTTCAGATAAACACTTTATTGGCTCAGTACGAATTGTGGACCATCCAAATGATCTGATCGACGGAGTTGAAGAGACAGATGGACTCGCCCTATCCTCTATTCCAATGGGTGATAACTATCCATCAGGATTGCTAGTAGTCCAGGACGGCAAAAACAAATTGCCTAAGGCCAATCAAAATTTCAAGCTAGTATCATGGTCTGAGATTGAGAAAGCACTCAATCTCAAACCTTAGGGTACTTCCACATCGAAAAGTCTGATCGCTGACCTTTTCATGATCCAAACCTAATTCTGGACCACTACGCTCGCACAGTAGGTGTCGGTCTTAGGTGCCAAACACAAATCGTCCTTACAAGTCTGCACGGTCACATCCCCGCATAGTTCGTAAGCGCCCGGACTTGTATCACTGTTCACTTGAAATGCCTGCTTCCACTGAACATCCTTACCAAAATACACATCGAACAGTCCCTTGTATTGATACGCGGGTAATTTGAAACCACCTTGTTTCTCAATCCCCTCAGGAAAACTCAAAGACACATTGGTCTCAACCATATCCTCCTTCGCATTTCGACCAGTCGGAGCATAGATATACCACTCTGAATCCATATCAAAGTCAATGATTAAATCAGCTTGCTCGCCAACGCCAATGGTGTCCGGACCGGAGAATGCAATCTGTACTGGGTATCCGGATGAAGTCTCTTTTGTCGTTGTGGATTCGGTCGAAGCGAACACACTTGCTGGAGTTGCATCAATGGTTTCAGCAGGAATTACGGCTGTTTCTGCACTCCGTCGAGAGCCTAGCAACACATATACCCGTCCTTGATGTCGCATTGTCAGCCAATGTTCCTTACCTTCTCTATACAAACGCCCAATATCTTTCTCCCAGTATTCGGCTTGCATCTTTACGTTTTCTTCGAGTTCTTCTGGGGATAGTGGTGATTCGAATCCCATCTCTTCGTACCTAGCTAATGTGTTTTCCACGGTAGGTTTAGGACGAGGCGGATACAACCCAGGGTCTTTGCCAGCGCTCTCGACCTTATTAACTGCTTCCCATTCCCAGGAAAGTTCGTCGGAGAATTCACCGCCGTTCACCGTTGCTACACTAGCTCCGATCAATAGATCATTGACCCCGTCACCGTTCCAATCAGCTACGTATACTCTCTGACCGCTACCTGGAAGTGCTTTCGCGCCATCTGCTGCTGGTAGTAGATCTACTGAAGGTTCGAACCGGTGACCTTCTGAGGTTTTGACACCGCGGAAAAATGCTACCGCCTTGCTAACGCCCGCTCTATAACTATCAGTCACCATCAAATCCAAGACACCGTCTTCATCCCAGTCGACGACGTAGGGACTTACCTTCTCATCACCTGAAGTTGGAGCAGGAGAATCCTCAGAAACATAACTCAACTCTGTTTCCGTACGCTCGCGAACTTTAAGTGGTTGACCATGGATATCCAGGAGTAATTCCCGTTTGGCGAAACTAGGCCGTTTGCGTCCGCCAATATTCTCGCTAATCCGTAAAGCGTTTCCGCCTACGACTAGATCAAAATCTCCATCATCGTCAAAATCACCCATAGCGGCTGAGGAATAGACCCAATAGTTGAACGTTTCGATGTCTGGTTTAACTACATCCTCACCCCTAGCATGGAAGGGAAGCCAATTCGACGAAGGGTCACCTTCTTGTGGCAACTTTTCTCCTGGCATAAACCCGGATTCACTTCCTCTGAACCATGTGACTTCACCAGGGTGATACTGACCAGTGATCATGTCCTGATAGCCATCATCATTCAAGTCGTAGAAATACGGTGTAAACCCAATACAACACCATTGAGGAACTTCAAGGATGGTTCCTTCGGTATCTCTTGCCCAGCTAAAGTTGGGGTCATATTCGGGGGCTTGATTCGTCCCGACATTCTCATATACACGGATCGTCGAACCTTCAGCGCCACTTGGAAAATCTTCAGAGTTTGTCTCGAATTCTCCGACCAGTAAATCGAGATCGCCATCTTGATCCCAATCCCACAGTGCCGGTGCCGCTAGACCGTGTTTCTCGGTCAATATCGGCATGTCTTCAGTGGTCTTCAGAAGTATAGGGGGCGCTAACTTCGGCGTTCCCGCTATTCCTACATCAAGCAGTTCCGGAAAACTCATCTCATCACCAAGTGCTATCGTGGAGATGGATAAGGCTACAGTCAGATAAAGCGTTTTGAATTTCATGTATTGATCCTCTGGATGTAGTAATTCTAATTTGCGCGTCTATCTATATTCCTTCTCGTTGTATCCATCGCTCCAGATCAATGTCTCATCTACTGTGCGTTCGTTTGTAGAAATCACACTATTGGCTCGTGAATGTACGGTTGCTGTCTCATAGCCTCGTGCTGAGCTTACAAAAACCTATATCTGACCTAGATGTCGCATAGTCAGTGTCGTCAGAAAGATAGCCTGCAATCATGACATCGCGGTAGCTAAAATTTCGCGTGTTCATTTTTGTATACCTCTTCAACTTAAGTGAACAGCGTCCGATCGTTTTTTAGCGTTCGGGCGCATTTTTTTATCCAGTGTATTTGCAGTGGAATATTGTCGCAACCTTCAGCATTTTGGTCGTCGCATAATTTGACTTGAGCAATTGAGGAATACAACCATATGGTCCGTCTCAAAGTAAACGGTGAGGAACAAGAGATTCAAGCCGATCAAAACATGCCACTACTTTGGGTGATCCGAGAGATACTGGAACTGCCTGGAACCAAATTTGGATGTGGAATCGGCCAATGTGGCGCATGTACAGTTCACCTTGATGGTACTCCTGTCAAGTCATGTATCACTAGCCTGCAGATGGCCGATGGAAAATCGGTGACGACTATCGAAGGTATCGCATCGAATGGGAAAATGCATCCAGTACAACAGGCGTGGATTGATCACCAAGTCCCACAATGTGGCTACTGTCAATCAGGTCAGATAATGGCGGCAATCGGTCTTCTGGATCAGAACTCAAATCCATCCGAATCAGAAATCAACACGGCAATGCGAGGAAATATATGTAGGTGTGGAACGTACCCGAGAATGCGGGAAGCCATCAAGACAGCAAGTAGGTCTTTGAGCCATGAATAAGTGGACGAGACGAGGGTTAATCACGGCTGGAGTGATCGGTGGCTCTGCGCTTTTAGTTGGGGTAGGTATACGACCTGGAAACCGAGTCGCTAAGGTCAAATCCCTGATAACGAACGAATCCGAAGACGTTATTTCAAGCTGGGTTAAAGTCGACCAGAACAACATCGTTACTGCAATAGTTCCTCACGCAGAGATGGGGCAAGGCACTCACACTGCACTAGCTCAGATGCTTGCAGATGAAATGGATGTGGCTTGGGAAAATGTTCGAGTAGAGGAAGCGCCCGCCCACGAAGAATACGCTAACTTTTCGTTGGCCAAAGGATTCTTAACTGGATCCGTTGAAATTCCTAGAGTCTTGATGGGAACAGTAGATGGTATGTTCTTCCAACTCTCAAAGCTCTTTGATCTTCAGATCACAGGTGGTAGCACAAGTGTACGTTTAACCGGCAATCATGGTGCGAGAGTGGCTGGCGCGGCAGCAAAGGAAATGTTGCTTGATGCAGCAGCCGAGGAATGGGACGTGTCTCCCAATCAACTTACCTTAGAACAAGGGTACATAAGAGATTTATCGGGCGATCGAGTTGAACCTATCGCTACATTTGCGGCGACAGCTGGCACACGAGTTCCACCCGCAAAACCCAAACTGAAACAACCTTCTGATTTTCAACTGATCGGCAAATCAATGCCGCGGCTTGATATCCCTTCAAAAGTTGACGGAACAGCAACCTTCGCCATCGATGTCAATCTACCAGAGATGAAATGTGCAGCGATTCGACATGCGCCAGTATTTGGATCTCATGTGGTGCGCCTAGATCACTCAGACGAAATAGATGTAGTCGATTTACACACTGCCGTCGCCGTAATCTCGGATAGTTATTGGAAAGCAGAAAACCTCCTCGGTCAAGTCAAAATCGAGTGGAGCAAAACACCCCACGATTCGATATCAGACCAGCAAATCCTTGAGCAATTTAACACAGCCTTAACCGCTACCGGCGCGGAGTTTAACGAAGACCATTCTGCTGGCGACGTGGCATCAGCGCTTGCGAGTGCCTCTTCTCAGATTGATGCTACCTACTTCGCACCTAATTTAGCTCATGCGCCCATGGAACCGCTGAATAGCACCGCTCATGTCACAGAAGATCATTGTGAAGTGTGGACTGGGTCCCAAAATCCTCTAGGACTGAGATCTGCGGTCGCTGAAGCTTTAGATCTCGATGCAAGTCAAGTTGTCATTCACAATTGTTATCTCGGTGGCGCATTTGGAAGGCGGGTAAGTCATGACTTTGCGATTGAATCTGCCAAAATTAGCAAACATGCAAATGCACCTATCAAGCTTATTTGGTCTCGTGCACAAGATTTACAAAACGACCAGTATCGTACAGCCGTATCCAGTCGATTTGTAGGTGGTACAGGTGAAGACCAGCTTCCTAGTGTCTGGACAAACAAGTACGTTAACAAACACGAACCGGCCGAAGCCCCGCTCATTCCATACGCGATCCCGAACCAGGAAATTGCTTCAGTTGCCAGTCCTATTCACATTCCGTTCGGTGTGTGGCGAAGTGTTGATCATTCCCAACACGCGTTTTTTACGGAATCTTTTATTGATGAACTCGCTGCAAAAAGTAATTCCGATCCCTTGGAATATCGCCTCAAGCTCCTAGGTCACCTGCCTCGCTATCAGCGATTGCTTGAAAAAGTCCGAGACATGATTGATTGGAAGTTTGAGGATTTCTCTAAGTCCTCTGGGAGAGGACTGGGTGTTGCAATTGTCAAGTCATTTGGATCGATCGCGGCACAAGCCGTGCAAGTAACTGTTAACAACGATGAGTTGAAAATCGACAAAATCTGTTGTGCAGTAGATCCTGGATTCGCAGTAAATCCAGACGGCTTTAAAGCGCAAATTGAGGGAGGAATCATCTACGGATTGACCGCAGCGCTCTACGGGGAAATAAACGTAGAGAACGGTCGTGTCAAGCAGTCTAACTTCCACGACTACCCGATTGCTAGATTCGATGAAGTACCTGAAATTTCAACAGAGATCATCAATGGCGGCGGGCCAATGGGAGGTGCAGGTGAACCTGGTACACCACCCATCGCACCGGCGTTAACGAACGCCGTTTACGTTGCTACTGGAAATCGAATCCGTAAGTTACCCATTTTTAACTTGCAGAGTGGGCGAAAACTCAGTCGGACACAGACCGTAACCTAAACCCGAACAAACCATTTATGACAGGTAAGCATTAGGGAAGTAATGCTCCACCCTCGACATCAATGGTCGAACCAGTCATGTAATCATTCTGAATCAAAAATATGATCGCAGAAGCTACTTCGTCTGCCGTCCCAGCGCGAGGAATTAACATGCGCGAGGTTGCTCGCTGAAGGAAAACATCTCGATTCTCGCCTTCCTGAGGGAACATTGGCGTATCGATGACCCCAGGACATACCACATTGATCCTTCGAGGTACGATTTCAGGTGCGATCGCCCGTACAAATCCTTCCACGGCATTGCCTACAGTGGAAATCGCGGAAGAACCGGGATTACTTTTTCTTGCTGGATAACCACTGACCAGCACAATCGCGCCATCTTCGGGTAAATATTGAGTACCCAAACGTACCGAGTTCGTATACCCCCACAACTTCCGGAACGAACCTTGAAATCCGTCTAAGTCCATCTCTAAAAAGGGTCCCGACGCACGTGCGCCTCCAGTTGCACCATTGACGAGGATGTCGAACGGAGCTTCTTCCTCAAACAGGTCCGCAAGTCCGGCTCTATCGAGTACATCAACTTGCCGAAAGGAAACATTGCTACCAGTTTGCTCTTTAGCCGACTCTAGATTACTTCCTGATCGACTGCATGCCACAACGGAGGCACCTGCAGTTTCAAGTTGTCGCGTTGCAGCTAATCCAATGCCAGAAGTACCTCCCAGTACGATTGCTTTTCTGCCGTTAATATCCATTTCTTGTTTACCTTAATTTATGTTGAATCAATCTCTTCTGGAGTTTCACCTTGTGCAACTACCATCGATTTAATTTTTGAGGCTGCCGAATCAATCTCCGATGGGTCGGTCCCACGAATGACTAATACTGTGCCGTATCGGGACTCACCTGTGAAAGGGTAACTACCGATATCCAATGTAACATGCTGCTCTTGTATCTGTGCTAATTCAGCGGCGATGTTGCTCTCTCCGAGATACACCTTGATTGACTTAGAACGGACTACGTCTCCCCCTTTAAACTCGATATTTGGGAGCATATTCTGCAAGACGAAGGGAATGCCTGCCATCACGTAGACATTTTCAATCTGAAATCCCTGTGGCCCACCGGTGGAGTTTTCGATCAACGAAGCACCTTCCGGTACCCTCGCCATGAGTAATCTGTTTTGCATTACTTCCTCGGGTGCCGGCCGACCCCGAATTCTCTCTGCAATCGCCTCATCAATTACCAACGACACGCCAAATGCCTTTGCCACACAGTGGGCGGTGATGTCGTCGTGGGTAGGACCGATGCCTCCCGTGGTCAGCACATAGTCGTAGTTTTCTCTAAGGTAATTGATTCTCTGAACCAATACATCCTCTATATCTGGCACCACCTGGGATTCGGCTACAGTAATGCCACGAGCCACGAGATGTTTCGCAATATACTGCAGATTCGCGTCCTGCGTTCGCCCTGACAGTATTTCATTGCCGATGATCAGAACACCGGCGGTTACCACATGCTCAGACAGCTTGATTCCTCCTTCTACTGGCCTTTAAAGTTTGGTGGCCGTTTTTCGGCGAATGCCAGTCTACCTTCCCGATAGTCCTCTGAATTGAAGCACACGGTGATCATTTCTCGGACCGCCACTAAATCATCTTTCTGACCTCCACGCTCATACGCATTGGCTGCTGCTTTTGCCGCTTTAACCGTCAACGGCGCATTCCCTGCGATTCTTGCGGCGTACTCTTGTACCGCACCATCAATGGTGTCTCTGCTTTCGAGAAAATTAATCAATCCCATCTGGTAGGCTTCCGCCGCTGAAATTCTTCGTCCCGAAAGCATGATGTCTCGTACTCGAGGAACTCCGACAATCCGCGCCATCTTAGCGATGCCTTCGTAGTCATAGCCTAATCCCAACCTCACAGCAGGGATAGCAAAGGTACTGTCCTCCGTAGCGAATCGAATGTCTGCGTGGAGCGCAGTCGCTAGACCACCACCCATACAGTAGCCAGTAATTTTCGCGATGAGCGGTTTTTGCATTGATGCTACGGCATGAGAACCGCGAGCGGAAGCTTTTCCATAGGACTCGTTTGCTTCAGCACTACCCCGTGCCTTATCGAATTCGCTGATGTCTGCACCGGATACAAACGCCTTGCCACCAGCGCCGGTCATGACCACGACCTTTACTTCGTCCGATCTTTCGAAATACTCAATAATCTGAGCTATACCCTGCCACATTTCAAGAGACAGCGCATTATGCCGTCTTGGGTTATTGAACGTCATCCATCCGACGCCATCCTGGATGGTCGCCAACATGCGATCAGTCTCAAGTGTAAGTTTCAAATTGCTTTCCTGCATAAAGTCCTACTCACGTTTTTAGATATTCAAAACACCATTCCGCCAGGTATTTAGATCCGATTAATCTTGATTCAATTTAATACACGCAATCACTCGGATAGCGCGCTTCGTCCTAGTCGAGTCTCCGCATTCGAATTGAGATTTTCATTCCTTCGACAGGAACTGAAACCTTGATGTCATTGAACTGTGCATTCGGAACATTTGCTATTTCAGGATTCTGCGACAGCCCCCAGTCTTCGATAGGAATCTGATTAACGTTCCGATCAAGCATACCATTGCCGTTCTCGTCATGTACTAGCTGCACGACGTACTCGCCTTCTTCGAGCTCATCTATTTCGACTTGGATGGTTCCCGTTTGAGCTGGCACAGCCGTACTAAATGCGCCCATACCGCGACCATTACGGTCAGTCTCAAAAAACTCGCGATCTATCAATCGAACAAGGATTTGACCTTGATCTGACCTGACATCAGTGACATCAATAGTAAGAGTAGCAGCCATCGTATTCGGTAGAAGCCACAAGCCACCACCAAAAACCAATAGAACAAGCAGTTTTTTTGCTTTTTTTCGCAAGCGATAACCCATTAGCGGTCAAGCTTATTCAGTAGAGATTACATTGAATCAGAGTCAACATATTAAACGAATTGATTCCTTACCTCAACGAGATCACGCTTTTTAGCCTTACCGAAACTGGTTGAACACGCTGCTCCTGAGGTCATTGAAACCTAGATTGATGCCAAGGTTCTATCATCTAATCCTTCTGAAACCGTACCGTCCTCTCCCAGATGAATTTTGAGACTACCCAAGAACACGAACTAATTCGCAATTCGATCCGAGACGTTTGCTCGAATTTCCCAGACGAATACTGGTCAGATTGCGACGAAAACCATAAGTTTCCATGGGACTTCTATAACGAATTAGCAACCGGCGGCTGGATAGGTGTAGCTATCCCAGAAGCGTATGGCGGTAGCGGACGCGGTCTAACTGAAGCTTCAATTATCCTTGAGGAAGTAGCTGCTTCTGGTGCTGCAATGAATGGTTGCAGTGCGATTCACCTTTCCATCTTCGGCATGCATCCGATAGTCAAACACGGTTCTGAGGAGATGAAACAGAAGTATCTTCCCCGCGTCGCGGCAGGTGATCTACATGTCGCTTTTGGAGTGACTGAGCCGGACGCAGGTACAGACACTACTTCAATCACAACTACCGCGCGCTTAGAGGGGGACCACTACATCGTTAAGGGTCGTAAAGTGTGGACAACCAAAGCATTAGATTCTGAGCGAGTATTGCTTTTGACTAGAACACAGGCAAAAGACAAAGTGGAAAGACGTTCGCAGGGAATGACACTCTTATTTGCTGAACTGCAAAGACCTGAAGTCACTATTTCAGCAATTCCAAAAGTTGGAAGAAATGCTATCGCCACATGCGAGGTCGTCTACGATGATCTACCCGTGCATATCTCAGATCGAGTCGGTGAAGAAGGCAAAGGTTTTAGACATATTTTGGATGGTCTCAATGCCGAACGAGTGCTGGTTGCGTCCGAAGCCTTAGGTATCGGGAAGGCTGCTCTTCGACGAGCGGTTAACTACGCGAATGAACGGGTCGTTTTTGGACGTCCAATCGGCCAGAATCAGGGCGTGTCCTTTCCTCTAGGTGAGGCAAAGACTCGTCTCGATGCCGCAGAACTGATGATCAGAAAAGCATCCTGGATGATTGACAATGACCTACCTTGTGGTCAGGAGGCAAATATGGCGAAATGGCTAGCCGCAGACGCATGTTTCCAAGCTGCCGATCAAGCCGTACAAACACATGGTGGCTTCGGATACGCGAAGGAATTTCACGTAGAACGTTATTGGCGTGAAGCGCGTCTACAACGCATAGCACCTATCTCACAAGAAATGGTCATGAACTACGTATGCGAACATGTCCTAGGACTACCAAGGTCCTACTAGAGGACATCTACCTCATTCAATCCGCAGCAACGGTCATAGACTCAATCAGAGTTGATCCTGTTAGAAAGGAACGACGAGTGTCGATGTCGTCACCAAACCCCATGATCTGATTGAATATTTCCGGGAGTTTCCCTGCGATTGTGACGTTTTCAATCGGAAAAGCAACTTCGCTATTCTCAATCCAAAATCCCGCGATGCCTCATTACTTACCTCGTTGTTGGGTTGGTGGTGTTGGCGTGTCTCTCAAAATTGCTTCGATCTTGTCCATGCTACGAAAAGCCCATTCGACTCGCCCTCTAACATCGTGGATCAATACGCTCTTGGTGCTCCAACCGAGTTCTTGCAGATGCTTACGAGCTATTTTGAATATCTTGAGTACGTCGCCGTGTGACTTGACTGGAGCGCTGGGGTAGATGTGGTTCCAACATTGCATCAAGTCTCCGATTTTGGTGTGTGGTTCCTCTTTGTCAGTTGGAAAGACTTGTGCGTAGAGCGTGCCCATCCTAGTTTTGAGTTCTTGGTTGTCGGTTCTGTAGATGTACTTCTTAACGTTTTTCAGTGCTTCCTCAATATGAGTGAAATTAGGGTCTCGTACATATTGCTTTCTCCATACTGGTGGTTCTGCACTTTTGAGTGCCGATTTAAGCAGTTTCAATAAACACCTAGTTGGTTGGTCCGGTGACCAACCTCTGCGTTCAGACTCTTGCAGTAGTGGTATTAACAGAGAATAGTTTTTGAGCACTGGCGCTGATTCAAGTACGTGTCCTAGCTCGCAGATTGCGAAGCTTATGTCGTTGATAAATTTCTCAATTTCTGCGATAAGCATCTCGTCTGGCACTGCTTCCTGGTCCGTCAGGTTTTCGATTAGGCGTGTATATTCGCCCTGTGGTTCGTTCATTGTTTCCACGTTGTTGTTAAGCGTATCTCGTGAAATATGAGACACTAATGGTTTTGTCGTTCGTGTGTGCTTGGCTAATCTTTCTCCGCTTCGCCTTCCTCCTTAAGTGCGCTTTCTAAATAGTTGACTTCAACCACATGGACTGGAACGCTACATCTCCACTCACGGAGATAATCGGACTAGCTCCAATTGGTGCTCGTAGATGTGGAGTAGTCCCCTGTGAATATGTTCCTTTCTTCGACGGTTGAATTGCCTAAGTAATTGATTTTAAAAAATACATATATGGGTTCTATTATACGGAAAGGCCACACTCGGCGCTTGGTTATATGAGTCCCATGAAATTTGTGCAACAATTTAAGCAAACCGGAGAAACATAGGAATGCCCAATCAAACAGGGAATCGATATCCTCTTTTATTACGAACACCCAAAGACAAAATCAAAAAGTGCGGATCGAAATAATGAAAAGACCGATGACCTTCGCTTCAGGCATCTTATACCGAAATCGTCACTCTTACTATATTTTCACCATAGTAATCATGGCTTTAGGTACACAGCAAGGGCTAGTGGCAGATTCTCTCAATCCAATGATTGACGATCGATGTGACCACGAAAGAACGATGGTTGAATTCGAGGACCGAGTACTCGGTCCATGCAGGGATAGTGCAGACATCTGTGTGGAAGAACGTATGACACGTCTGGCCGAGTCGCGTGATCAGGCTCGAGAATTTTGTTGGCAACGAACGTTAAACATTGATTCACGCTTTCTAGGACGATGTCCCCAATATATGGAAATATTGGAATCTGAAGAGTACGCTAGGCACGAATGGATCTTACCAAGAGTAATGCTACGATTCAGGTTCCACAGCCGAGACGAAGATGGAGCGATCCTCGAATCGTTCAAGCAAGATGATTCCATCCAGAGCCTCCGTGAGTTGCTTGTGGACGATCCAAACAATCCCGTCGCACTAGTTCATCTTTCGCTTTTGCTAGAAGACCACGACGTGGTTGAAAAATTGAATCTGTATCTGAAACTACATGAGTTAGATTCCGATTGCGCCGATGATTATTGGTTGCGCAAACGACAAATCTACAGCCGAGTAAGCACCTTGACGGACAATTGGTTGGCAAAACATGGACCTGGTTCTGAAATGCCCACAAGAGAGCGTAAGGAACTACTACTACGGGTTCAACACACGCTACTGAACATGTACGACACCGGCGTTGCACAAGACCACATGACGAACCGATTGTATTGGGCATTGGAGTCGATACACGACCCCATTCTCTCTGGCAGTAACAAGGATATTGAGCGGATTGCCACAAGCCTTTCAATCGACCTGAAGGATTATGCCGTCGAACGAAGGACAGAGCTGGTTAACAATCTGACACAAGCATACGACATTGAGTCTGTACACGGTCGTGCAGAGACACTCGTCATGATGTGCAACGACTACGCGTTTGAACTCGGTCTTACCGACCACTGTTTCAACATCATCACCCATTATGGGCAAGAGGATGCCACCTCGCTGGAGATACCAGAAACTGACTGGTTACGAGCCGCCATACTAATAGTGAATGCATTGACGCGCGACTGCTCGACACAAGTTTATGAGTACGAACGGGCTCCAGATTGGCTCAATCAACGACGATGCCAAGCCGAACATCTCGCAGAGTTCACAACGCAAATTAAGGAATTGCTGACGAGATATCCACAGTCCGATGGAAGAGCAGAGAGAGAATTACTTGAAGCGTATCTGCACTTGGACGATTCGGGTGATGAACGCTTCCTTCAAGCACTAGAACTGGATGAGGGGATGGTCGAATATGCGCCAAACCTGATTAAACGTCTTCACAAACGAGGCAAAATACAAGCCGCACTCAATATCTTGGACGGCATTGATGAAAGACACAAAGATCTTCTCGATAGGTACGATCTGGATTTTCTAAACGAAATTTCCAATTCGTTACACGACCGGGAGTACAGAAATTGGAATGAAGGTCGGAGGGTAGTTTTCCGACAAGACGAAGCAGGTGACATGCTTAGGTGAATACCGCTTGAAATCTGTGAAACTGTAACATTTGGTGCTGACATGAGACGGTTTCTAAGAATTTTCCTACAGTAAGCGAAGATCAACCTCTATCTCGGTGTCGCTCACAGTAATGTCGAATTGGAGCAACTGCTGGAGCGACCCAGAAACTATCAACGGTTTCTGAAAAAGTTGGGTAAGACTTCGTATCTCATCCATGAAGAGCGCATTGCGGGGGATACCCAAAGGGATGGTCTACGTGGGGTGATCACCCATTTACCCGATATCACCGAAGCACATAATGCGATGGATTATTACATGGAGCTACGACAGGTCGAACGCTGTTTCAGAGTCACCCAACATGATCTCAAAATTCGTCCAGTCTTTCATTGGACCCCTCACGCATTCGTGCCCGTGTGGCCATCGCGTTCATGACATTAAATTCAGTTTCACTGCTTTCTCAAACGCACAAAATGTAGTGCCTAGAGCACACTAAGTGTTTTTTAAAATCAATCACTTAGGCAATTCAACCGTCGAAGTCAGGTGAATCAGGGAATGTCTTGGCGAAGACACGTCCCTATGCAGCAGAACTGATGATCAGAAAAGCATCCTGGATGATTGACAATGACCTACCTTGTGGTCAGGAGGCAAATATGGCGAAATGGCTAGCCGCAGACGCATGTTTCCAAGCTG
>MKWU01005434.1_pt1 | contig 13885 bp, 10 predicted proteins | sample 809101 | NCBI WGS metagenome assembly MKWU01 (sample SAMN05860141, study PRJNA318959) | sponge metagenome | host: Aplysina aerophoba | place: Slovenia: Piran, Adriatic Sea, Gulf of Piran | collected 2013-05-07 | reverse complement strand
CCTCGCTGGCAGTGATCATCGCCCCCGTGCTGGTGCTAGGGGCCGCCGACCAGCTGGTAGTAGTTCCCCTGCAAAGCCGAGCCGCCTCCCTGGCCCCCGAGGAGCACCGAGCCGTGATGGTGGCCGCCTGGGGCACCGCCATCCGCATCGGTCAAGTAAGCGGTCCCGCCGTCGTAGCCGGCCTGCTATCCGTCGGCGACACCCGACTAGTCCTCTGGTCCGGCGCCGCCCTCTCCGCCGTCATGCTCATCTTCATCACCCTCGTCCGCCCCTACATCGACCGCGACCCCGAGTTCAGGACAGCGTCTGGTTGAGCAAGAAGCAGCATTGGTTGTGGCTGCCGTTATAACGCTCTGAGCAATTGCTCCCCAAGTGCCACACTCTGGGCAGACGCAAAGGAGACCCCATGGCCAGTTTGACTGTTCCACGAGAAGACATCGTTGAGATGTTGAAGAGGAACGCGGAAGCGACCGGGCTTGGCTTGCGCAGGTTCTACGAGCTTGGCAAGGAAGATCGCCTCGACAATCCCTTGCTTCGTGACCTTTGGCTGATATGGGGTGATGTGCTTACCGAGGAAGACCTTTCACCCGTTGCGCAGAACATCTTGACATAGCTTCTCTTAGTTCAATGAGGCTTGCACCTGCACTACGGTGACAAGTCAGGTGCCTCATTGAGCGACTTGGATGGTGGTGAACGTGGAATTTGCTCTAGTGGATGGTGAACGAAGCAAGCCCAAGAAAGGGCAGCGGGGTACTTGTCAATGGTGCGAAGGTGAGATGGTTGCGAAATGTGGCCGTTACAAAGTATGGCACTGGGCCCATATGCCGGGGAACAGCTGTGATCCATGGTGGGGGCCAGAATCCGAATGGCATCGTGGCTGGAAGAATCTGTTTCCGGAAGATTGGCAAGAAATTGTACATTTTGATGAGCGAACTGGCGAAAAGCATATTGCTGATGTCAAGACACCACACGGTCTCGTAATCGAATTTCAGAACTCTCCAATGTCGTTTGAAGAACTGGCAAGCCGTGAAGCGTTCTACAAAGATATGATCTGGATAGTAAACGGTGAACGTGGAGATTTGGATCGCAACTATTTCAATATGGGTCTATTGGGGGAACCTCTATCGTTTCGTCCTTTGGTGCACTTGGTGGAGTGGTGGAGTTCTAGCAAGTTGTTCCACAAATGGGATGAAGCAACAGTTCCTGTATATATTGATTTTGGGTCTTTGGGCATATGGCGTTTCCTTGAATTCTTTTCTGACAAGAGTGTTGGAGTGTTTGCGTATATTGATCGCGATTGGCTAGTGGAAGCTTGCATGGAGGGCAAAGAGATTCCGTTCACTGCCATACCTTCAGATGCCGAAGACGAGTATCTAGCACAGCGACAAATGATCGAAGTCAAAAGAAATGACTATGAAATCTAAAGAGTATATTGCAAGCATTTGCGTAGAGTATCTTCCTGCAAAGGAAGCCTGAACCTCAATTAGTACATTGCCGAAGTGATAGATGACCAGGAGTTGAGAAGGATTCGCTTATGCCACTAGGTGATGTCTGTGTTCAATTGGTCGAAGAGCGTAGCCGGCTCGGCGGAAACAGTTTCCAAGCTCGCCTTTGGGTCGGCGGGGTCGGCTCGTTCGATGCGGTCGATTGCTACGTCTTGGGCTTCGGCATCAGGTAGGTCGATCTCAAGTTGGGCCCCAGCTTTTCGACGTACCGTGACCACTGACGTGAGTGCTCTTTCCACGATCTTTGCGGCGGCTTCACTGAACTGCTTTCGGTCGGCATCCCGCCAATGAGCGAAAACTCCGAATGTCGCACGATTGAGTAGCAGTTGGCCATCAAGAGTAAGTGTGGTCGGTGTCTGAGCCTGTCCGACTTCAGCTAGCGCGTGCGTGAGCACGCGGGCCGTCAGCTCGCGAAGGCCATCTGAGGACAGCTCAGGATCCTGGCTTCCTTCGATCCCAGGTATCCACGGTATGAAGTACAGCGGCTGAATGGCATTCATGCCGTCTTGCGGAAGAACTATTACGGGGTCTGCAAGAGCAATGGCCGCTGGCTCAGGCAGGTCTGACGGAGTTGGGCTTGACAGCGCCACCCCATCAGCGTCGACGGAAAGGCCGATTACTCCCGTCGGCGCAGCAGGTACCTTCTCGGTCTCGAGTGCGAGTGCCAGATCCTTGAGCGTTGTTGCAAGGCCTTCTGCATCAGTGGAGATAGTCGCATAGAGGACGTGGCCGGGTCTCTCGTCTGGGACTCCCAGAGAAGGAGCGAGGTCGGGTGCCGCAGCTAAGAGCTTCAGCGCCTGCTTCCTATTGGATGAATCTGGTGAGAACCCTCGTGCCTTTAGCTCAATGAGGGGTTCTATAAGGTCACTATTGTGTTTCAGCCAGAGGTCTGGGTGGCAGGGTGAGCGGTCAGCGGATCCGCTGAGATTCTGAAGGGCAGCGGCAACATGTTCGTCGACAGGCATGATGACGCGTCGGCCGATGGAGCTTAGATAGTAGCCAGCCTGTCGAAGGACTGGCTTTGTCTGGCTGGTCTTGGGGAGGTCTTCGAGTGCCCAAAGGAACGTATTGAGCTGAAAGACTTGATCCGAAAGAAGCGTGTCTTCTGCCGTCATGCAGCCGCCGCCATGGAATCAGCCACGGTTTCTGTATACAGTCGGCTTCCCAGCCAGACATCTATGTTTGGACTGAGGTAGCGCTGGACATTGGTCACTAGACGGTGAATTGTGTTGCCGCAAGTGCCGCTGGGCAAAACTCCAAGCAGTTGGTTGCTTGTTGCTTCCATGAGGAAGGGCTGCCACAGATGTCGGTCAATGGCAGCGAGATGAACCTTTGTTGGGCCTCTGCGTGTCGCGTAGCCGCCGATACGGAATCGGCTAGTACGTCGTTGAAGTCCCAGATCGACGAACCGATTGAATGTCGCTTCGCTCAGCGGTTCATGAAAGCGGATCGTCACTGGTGCACCTTTGATTGTGAATCCGTCCTCACCAACTTCAGTCGTGTCCATCCATAGTTGAGTTTCGGCACTTTCTGTGATTGACCTGTATAGCTTGAGAATCAATTCGATCGTTGCACGATGCTCAACAAAAGAGTCACTTCGATTTGTTGAGCGGCCATCGTGATAAAGTACATGCCCGCCATGTCCCCCACTGGGTATCTGAAGTTGAACGAGCGAGTGCAGGGGATCGTATAGATCGATGAGTTGGTGCAATTTATCGTGAAGAATTCCTAGTCGCTCGGTAAGAGCGACCTTTGATCGACGGCGTTCTATCAGCCCATGTGTGGCGTCGTCGTCTTCGCCAGCGTCCCCTTCTTCGTAATCCGCTTCGTTGTCGGGGTCGTAGTAGTCAGCGGAAGTCTCATACCAGGCTTTGTGCTCGAAACCGAGTCTGACGTAGCGGTGATCTGGTGTGCTGCGCTTTACGTATTGCCATAACTCGAACAAAATCGGAGAGGAGAGCCAAAGGCGGTCCAACCACGGGTTATGGTCGACGACTTGGCGAACCCACTTGTTGCTCTCGTCCGCCGCCATGGTCGTGTAGAACACCGGGTGCCGATCTTGGAGCGATTCGAGCAGGCCAACAACCTTCCCGGAGTGGGTGGAGTCCTGAACTCGGTAGAGAGTGTCATCGAGGCGGTGCAGGTGGACACGGTCTGGGAAGACGGAGGTCAGCTCTGGGACTTCATGGTCGTGCCGAGCTGTCTCGAGCATGTAGGACTTGATGAGTTTCCGCGAAAGTTTGCCTTCCTTGAGCTCATCCACTGTAGGCAGGGTGAAGCCCTCAAGGTGATCGATGTACTCCTCTCGGGATTGGAGTCGAGGCAGGTACCCCAGGTCAGCAGCCATGACCTGCTAATCGTACGCACAACTGAGGACATATACCCAGCCCCTCCGTCGGTGTCTGGCTCCTGATCCCAGGCGCTGTCAAGCATCGGCGCTTTCTCGCAGCCACTTGCTGAGCGTCGCTGGGTTGTGCTCAGAAGGCGTAGGTGGGTGGAACCGAGTCGGTCCCGTCGCGTGAGTCAGCACGGCGGGCGGGGCTGCTCTAGTGTAACCGCATGCTTACGTTGCCCCAGCTTGAGAGGCATTTGTTTGCGGCGGCGGACATCTTGCGAGGGAAGATGGATGCGTCGGAGTTCAAGGAGTACATCTTCGGAGCTCTGTTCTTGAAACGGGCGAGCGATGTGTTCGAGCAGGAGCGGCAGCGGGTCTTCGAGGGCGAGCTTGACCAAGGGCGTTCGGAGGAGGAGGCGAAGAGACGGGCGGACGATCCTGACTTCTACGAAGACTTCTTTGTGCCGGAAGAGGCTCAGTGGGGATACCTGCGGGACGAACTCCATCATCAGGTGGGTGATGGGTTGAACAAGGCCCTGGCCGCCCTGGAGGAGGAAAATCAAGCGCTGGAGGGGGTGTTGCAGCACATTGACTTCAATCGGCGGGTGGGCAACACGACGGTGTCGGACAAGAAGTGGCGTGACCTGATCGACCACTTCTCGAAGTTCCGGCTTCGCAACGAGGACTTCGAGTTTCCCGATCTGCTGGGTGCGGCCTACGAGTATCTGATCCGGGACTTTGCTGACTCAGCCGGCAAGAAGGGCGGGGAGTTCTATACGCCCCGTCCTGTGGTGCAGCTGATGGTGAGGCTGGTCGACCCCCAGGAGGGGATGTCGGTGTATGACCCGTGCTCGGGATCGGGCGGCATGTTGATCTACGCCCGCAACCATGTGGCCGACAACGGCGGCAACCCGGACGATCTTGAACTAGCCGGCCAGGAGAACAACGGAACTACCTGGTCGATCTCGAAGATGAACATGCTTCTGCATGGTATCCGCGATGCTGATCTGCGCAACAACGACACCTTAACTACACCGGAGCACACCAGGGGTGGGGACCTGAAGCGGTTTGACTGTGTGATCACCAATCCGCCGTTCAGCCAGAGCTATGACAAGGACTCCCTGACGCACACCGAGCGGTTCCGCTATGGCTACACGCCAGAGGGGGGCAAGAAGGCCGACCTCATGTTCTTGCAGCACATGCTGGCGGTGCTCAAGGTGGATGGCGTTGTCGCCACCGTCATGCCCCACGGAGTGTTGTTCCGGGGTGGAGCAGAGGGAGAGATTCGCAGGAAGATCATCGAGGACGACTTGCTCGACGCAGTCATAGGCCTGGGTCCGAACCTTTTCTATGGCACTGGCATACCTGCTGCGATCTTGATCTTGCGGGCTAGAGGTTCGAAGCCACGAGAGCAATTGGGCAAGGTGCTATTCATCAATGCCGATCGCGAATTTGGCGAGGGTCGGGCCCAAAACCATTTGCGACCTCAAGATGAAGAGAAGATAGCCGTCACCTATCAGGGCTTTGCCGATGTTGGCGGCTTTGCCAAGGTCGTCACCATCGACGATCTGGCCGACAACGACTTCAACTGCAACATTCGCCGCTACGCCGACAACGCACCGCCGCCCGAACCACAAGACGTACGCGCTCATCTCCACGGCGGTGTGCCAATGGCCGAGATTGATACAGCGAAGGATCTGCTGCAAAGAGCTGGTTTGGACGCTGGGGTCCTCTTTACCGACCGGGGTGACGGTTATGCAGAGTGGTGCCACAACATCTCGTCCTCAGAGGGGAGAGACGCTGCCCGAAGCGCAATCAGAGATGCCGTCTCGCAACAGGCTTCCGCAAGTCCTTGGCCCCTGTGGTGGTCGGAGACCGTTGAGCCAAGACTTCTGGCCCTGCATGTCGCCGACGACCTTGCTGATCTGCGTCGCCATTTTGTGGACAGTTTCACCATCTGCATGACGTCTGCTGGTTTGGACCGTTTTGAGGCTGCGGGGATGGTCGCAGAGTGGTGGCAGCAGAGCATTAACGAGCTTCAGACCGCTGCCAATCGAGGGTGGAAGGCAGCGATCGAAGCTTGGCTCACTACCGCTGAAGCCAGCCAGAGCGAGAAGAACGCCCCCGACCTGGCTGATCAGACCGCTATCAAACTGCTCGCGGGCCACCAACTCGCCGAGCGGGCCGACCTTGTACTCAAACACGCCCGCTTGGTCATTGAGATCAATGCTGCCGAAACTCCAGAAGACGATGAAGATTCCGGCGTCGACGAAGTAAACTCGTCGGAGATAAGGCAATTGAAGGCTGAGCGCACGAGAGTCAAGAAGGCGCTCAAATCTGTCGACAACGCGCTAATCACGCAAGCTCGCCAAGCCCTCCAGGCCATGCAGGAAGATGATGCCCCTGCCGATGCCGTTGCAGTGCTACGCAGCCGGATTGAAGCACTCGCAGCCGACCACTACGCCGCAATAGAGCGAGGCATGCTCTCTTGGTACGACAACCTCGTCAGCAAGTACGGCATCACCCTCAGTGAGTTCCAAGCCGATCAAAACACCTCTGCCGCGCGGCTGAACCAGCTTCTTGAGGAACTTGGGTATGGATAGGGGCCGACTTGATGACCTGGTGGATCAGGTCACCGCGAAGGCGACTGGCCGAAAGCCAGCTGGATTCCCTTACGTGGGTCTCGAGCACATTGCTCCTGGTGCTCGGACGTTGATGGGCGTCGCGCCCTCATCCGCGTCAGAGAGCACAAATGGGGTCTTCGCAAGAGGAGACATACTGTTTGGGAAGCTGCGACCAAACTTGCGCAAAGCTGTCCAGGTTGACTTCGAAGGCTACTGCTCAACCGACTTCATCATCCTGCGTCCCAAGGCTGGTGTTGATCCCCGGTATGCAAGTCATGCCGTAGACAGCGAAACTGTTTTTCGACACGCTGAACGCAATTCCATCGGCACAGGTATGCCGAGGACATCTTGGCTCGCGGTATCTCAGGCTCTAGTTTGGGTGCCGCCATTGGAAGAACAGTTCAGGATTGCAGAGGTCCTCGACACGATCGACGAAGCCATCCAAGCCTCCGAACGGCTCGTCACAAAATTAGTTTGCAGTGAAGAAGCTCTATTGATGGGGGGCATCGATTTTGGCGTTAACGAAGCTCAGCTTGGAGATGTTTGCTCACTCTTGCAAGACGGAACACACCTCCCGCCTCCGCGCACATCGGATGGACCGCTACTGCTAAGTGTACAGAACCTTGAAGATGGAGTACTTCGACGATCACCAAGAGATACACATGTACCCAAGGTGTTCTGGCAGGACACAAGACGAACCTTGCCAATAGAACCTGGAGATATTTGTTTGGCTGTTGTCGGGGCAACGTTGGGCAAAGTTGGAGTTGTACCTTCTAACCTCCCCCCGTTTACTGTGCAGAGGAGTCTGACTGTGTTGAGGGGTAATCCCATGCGCATGCGCAACGATTACCTGCTGGCAGTGATGCGGCACGGTGAATTCCAAAGAAGGGTTTGGCAGAGGGCCAATCAGACGGCTCAGCCAGGTGTCTATCTGAATGAACTGCGTACTTTGGCTGTCCCATCACCTTCTCTAGATGAGCAGCAACGTGTTTGCGCCTCATTGTCCGAAATTGCCCGACGTCTAACGGCTGAAAGGCTAACACTAGAGAAATTGCGCCAAACTCGAATGGGTCTTGCTGCTGACCTGCTCTCGGGGCGGGTTCGGACGGTTGCTTCGTGAGCGCAGGACCTGAGTGGGAGCGAGTTGAGAAACCGCTGCTTGAGCACCTGAGGCTGTTGGGTTGGGAGACACTGATCTGGAGGGAACGTCAGGAGGCTGATGCCGTAGACCGGGTCTCAGAACGTGATGTGCTGTTGGAGCAACGGCTGGGGTCGGCGCTGCCGCGGATCAACTCAGGACCGAGCGGCGAACCTTGGCTAGATGAGGTCCGGGTCAAGTCGGCAATTGCGGAGCTGCGGTCGATGTCGGCAGGGGCGGGCCTCTTGGAAGTGAATACCCAGGCGACGGAACTGCTGTTGAGCGGGTTCCCGGTTCCGGGTCTGAAAGGGTGGGATGGAGGTCGGGATCAGACGGTTGACTACATCTGCTGGGAAGACTGGTCGGCTAATGACTTTCTGGGGGTATCGCAGTTTCCGGTGGCAACACCGGGGAACCGACCGGATATTCGGCCGGATGTGACGCTGTTTGTGAATGGGATTCCGCTGGTGGTGATCGAGGCAAAGCCGCCGGGCACGGAGAGTGGCATCACCGATGCCATTGATCAGTTGCGCCGCTATGCCAATCAGCGGGGCAGTGAAGCGGCTGAGGGTGCGGAGCAGTTGTTCTGGACGAATCAATTCATGGTGGCCACGACCGGGGAACGGGCTGAGGCCGGCACGTTCTCGGCATTGCCCGAGCACTATCTGGCTTGGAAAGACCCGTACCCTATGTCTAGGGAAGAGATTGCCGCTTCATTGGGGATGCTTGTTGAGGCGGTGACCCAGCAGGAAGTCCTTACGGCTGGGATGTTGGCGCCTGAGCGGTTCCTGGACATCGTGAGGCACTTCACGGTGTTCAAAGAGTCCGGCTCGGGCCGCACCATCAAGCTGGTGAGCCGGTATCAGCAATACCGAGGTGTGCACAAGGCGTTGAACCGATTGCTGACTGGGTCTACTCGGGAAGAGGACGGTCATGTGGATCGTCGGGGTGGGATTGTCTGGCATACCCAGGGATCGGGCAAGAGCTTGACCATGGTGTTCTTGATTCGAGCCATGCGCAGTCATCCCGAGCTGCGGAAGTTCAAGATTGTGCTGGTGACCGACCGGACGGATTTGGAGATTCAACTTCGTGACACTGCGGCGCTTTCAGGTGAGACAGTGAAGGTCGCCAAAAGCGCAGCTGAGGTGCGTGAGCTTCTATCCCAACCGGGTCCGGGTCTGGTGATGGCGATGATCCAGAAGTATCGCGACACCAACGGTGGGAGTGGTGATGGCTTGGGTGCCGAGGAGACGTTTGGGGTGCTGAATGACTCGGAGTCGATTCTTGTGATGGTGGACGAGGCTCACCGTTCTCAGGCCTCAACGCTGCATGCCAACTTGATGAGTGCGGTGCCCAATGCGGCCCGGATCGGATTTACCGGCACTCCGATCATCATGGGCAAGCGGAAGAAGACACTGGAGATCTTTGGCGACTACATCGATCGCTACACGCTGGCCCAGTCGGAGGCCGATGAATCGACGGTGCCGATCTTCTATGAGGGACGCACTACCGATGCAGCGGTCAGCGGTGCATCCAAGATGGACGAAGTATTTTTCCGCTGGTTCCGCGATCTCACCGAATATCAGCGCGAAATCCTTCAGAAGAAGTACGCCACTACCGCTCAGGTTTTGGAGGCGCCGGAGCTGATTGCGGCCAAGGCCAAGGACATCTTGCGCCACTACATCTCCACAGTCATGCCCGACGGGTTCAAGGGCATGGTCGTGGCCACAAGCCGGGAGGCGTGTCTTCGGTACTACGACGCGCTGAACACAGCCAGAGACGAGTTGGTTGTCGAGCTCGATCAGCGCCGGAGCGACTTGCTGGACCGTTCTAGCGACTCTCGTCATCTCGATCCTGAGGATTCGTTTCTGCGGGCAGCAGCAGGTGAGGTGGATTTGATCCGTGCGCTGGAATTCGCGCTGGTGATCTCAGGCGATCACAATGATCCTCCGCATTACGCCGAGTGGACTGATAAGGCGGGCCAAGAGTCCCGAATCAACAGCTTCAAGTTGCCGCTGGGAGAAGAGGGCGAGAACCGCAGTCCACTGTCGCTGTTGATTGTGAAGTCGATGCTGCTCACGGGATTCGACGCACCTTGGGCCCAAGTTCTGTATCTCGACCGGATGATCCAAGAGGCCGAATTGCTTCAAGCAGTCGCTCGGGTCAATCGGACAGCACCGAAGAAGACCTACGGACTGGTGGTGGACTACTACGGGGTGTCTTCTCAGCTCACCCAGGCACTGGCCGCCTACGCCGGCGACGATGGCGAGATCGATCCGGATGTGGAAGGTGCGCTTCGTCCTCTGGCGGCTGAGATCGAGAAGCTGGAGCCGCAGCGCCAGCGGGTTCGCCAGATCTTCGTACAGCGAGGGATCGAGCCGGCTGCAACCGTCGATGCCATCGAAGACTGCGTCCACCTTCTTGGCGATGAGCGGCTCCGAGCCGAATTCGATGTGGCGCTGCGTATGTTCCTCACCACCTTCGACACAGTGCTGCCTCGGCCTGAGGCCCTTAGGTTTGTGGATGACGCCAACCTCTTCGGCGAGATTCAGATTGCCACCCGGCGCCGCTACCGGGATACGCCCGATGGCGACTTCGATCCCCTCAAGTTCAAAGAGAAAGTCCGTCGGCTGATCGACGAACACATCACGGTGCTCGACCTGTCTCAGAAGATCGCGCCATTGAGGATCACCGACCCCGACTTTCGAAGCCGAATCAAGGAATTCAACTCTGATCGGGCCAAGGCGTCCGAGATGGAGCACGCGGCACGCCACCACATCCGGGAGCATCTCGACGAAGACCCCGCCTACTACGGCAAGCTCTCCAAGCGCATTGACGAGATTCTTGAACGGCTTGAAGACCGATGGGATCAGATTGCCCTTGAATTCGAAGAGCTGATCGCAGAGATCAACGCCGGACGCGCTGATGAGGAAAAAACGGGGCTCGACCCGACCACTGAACTGCCCTTCCACGGGCAGATGGCAGAGAAGGTGGCCAGTTCCGATCCTGACGCTTCTGAACAGCTCATCGCGGAGACCCGGGAGATCGTCTCCGATATCCGACGCACCATCAAGACCGTTGGATTCTGGGATAACCCCACCAAACAGGACGAACTCCGCAAAGCTGTGAAGCGCAAGCTCGATAAGAGCGACCTGTTTGATTTCAAGACCCTCGACGAGTTAGCTGTTGAGCTCGTCGACCTGGCCAAGGCCAATCAGCAGCGACTGGCATGACGGCCGCTGCGGTCGTTCCTCTCCACGAGCTTCCCGAGCTTGTAGTGGGTGACCTCGCATTGGCGATCGCTCCCCCCAGCGACCGCACCACCATTGAGATCACCGTTGAACGTGATGCCTCGTTGATTCTCAGAGCTCCCCTCGACACAACCATCGAACGGGCAACCCAGTTTGTGATCGACAAGCGCCAGTGGGTGTACCGGAAACTGGCCGAGAAGGACGCTCTCACCGGCCCGCCTATCACGAAGCAATTCGTCGAAGGGGAGGGCTTCGCCTATCTCGGCCGCAGCTACCGGCTTACCCTCACCGAGCAGGTAGTCGATGTCCGGCTCGAGCGTGGCCGCTTCCACATGAACCCGTCTCAAGTCGATCAGGGCGCGGCCGCTATGCGCCGCTGGTACACCCGCACCGGCACTCAATGGCTCCGAAAGAGGATTCGTCCCTGGACAGCCCGAATGGGGGACGACACCATCGACGTCGCTGTGAGGGACTTAGGCTACCGCTGGGGCTCAGCCCGCCCTAGCGAAGGCTCCCAGCGCATCAATGTCCACTGGGCTGCTCTCCAACTCCCACCCAGCCTCATCGACTACGTCCTCGTCCACGAACTCGCCCACCTCAACGAAACCAACCACACCTCCGATTTCTGGGCCATCGTCGCCCGCCTCATGCCCGCTCACGAAACCCACAAGTCCGTCCTCGCCACCTTCGGCAAGAACATCTGGCTAGGCACAGTTGCAGGGAATTCGGAGTGACAACCACCGAGAATCCGGGGATCACTGCCTATAGGACACAAAAAAGCCCCGCCAGTGCACCACAGACAAGCCGTGGTGGACGGCGGGGAGGATTGGTCCAAAGTGTAGCGCTAGAAGCGACGAGCGCAACTCCTAGAGATAGTTGAAGGAATCGTGAACCTGTTCGTAGTCACGCTTGTAGAGGCGATGTTCCCATTTGATGTAGTCCTTCTTGGGGAGCTGTCTACCGCCCCCCTTCCATGCCGCGACCTCACACGTGACCCCAAAGGCGTGGACTCTTTCTAGTGCCGGCAGGAGGTCAGAATCGCCCGAAAACAGCACAACGACATCGAAGTCTTTGTCGGCCGCGCCAAATGCGAGATCCAGGGCCAACAACACGTCGATGCCTTTTTCGCGGGGGTATCCAGTTCGATAGTCCAGCGGCCGAGTACAGACCTCAACCTTGGGGCCGGACCCACTGGTTGCGCTTTCCCAGCGCTTGAACTGCTTTCGAGAGGCCGCGTATCCCTTTGGGTTTCTCGACGAACCTGGCAAACCACTGTAGATATTGACCTGTACAAGCTTGCGTAGATTCGCCCCCCGGTAGCTCGGGTGGCGCTCCGCGATCAGATTGGCGAGCTTGATCGGGTCATATTGACCTACGACGTGATGATCATCATCTGCGGCGCCAAGAGCATCTCGTGCCCCCCTGTAGACGTTCTGATGGTCGATGAACACTGCGAGCCGGTCCAGTTTTGCCATCGAAGTCAGTCCTCAGTCTCTAGAACGGGCCGATCACGGGGCCGCCAGGAGTTCCTAGTCGATACCTTGGCCGCGCAGCGGAGCAGGTCAAGATTGCCAATCATCAGTGTTCCGCTTCATCCATTGGATCATTTGCTCGGCTAGTGCTGGTTCTCGCCCTGGTCCCGTCAGCAGGTCAACGCACAGCTGGCTAGGCGCAACGCATCTCAGCCCCCTTCTCCAAGTGGTTCGATCAAAGACAATTGGGTCAAATGGCTCGAGCAGTGTGACATTGAAGTCGGAATCGGACTCTTGCAGGCCGAGCTCGTTCGCTGCCTTGAAGGCGTCTTCAACGTAGACGGTGGCGGTCTCTGCTTGAGTCGGCGGATTGACATGCTGTGCGGCGAATGCTCCAGTGGCCGCATACGTGAAACTCGCCATGTTGAGTCTGCTTCTGAATTCTGAGAAGCCGCGCGATTGGTAGAACGTCGTGACCGCGTTTGACCGTGTTTGACCGTAGTCCCTTGCCCACCTTCGAATGGCTGCAACCCAGTTGACTTGCAGTACAGGCCCCCGAGGCTCGCGGAAGGCAACAAATTCCCTTTCCAGCAGTTCGAGCACGCGCGAAAGCGTTGGGGCTGATGCTCTCGTGTTGGAGGCCAGTTCTCGAACACCGAATGGAGGAGCATGCTCGACGATCGCCCGAACCGCACACGCCGCACCACGTCCTCGGAGTGACTGGAGTTCGTCATCTTGGGGCCATGGATCTCGATCCGCTCCTTCGGCGGAGACAAGTAATCCAGGTCTGGGCACATCGATTCTGATATTCCCAGTTGTGTCGATGTATCCAATCTCGTGTTGGTCGAGTAGTTCGCGTGAGCGAGGAGACAAATATGCCGCGGCGATGATGGGTGCCGTGGGCGGTTGAGCCTCGGAACAGAGCATCCAGATATGGGCAACGGCCTTTGGCACGTTTCGTGGCTCCACCTTTCGCTTGACTTCAATTGCCAGAAGACTGGATTCTCCGTCTGGCGAGATGATTCTGATGGGAAGGTCGAACTGGGGGAACTCATCGTATTTGTTGGCGACAGCTTGAAGTGACCACCCAGACGGGAGGTGTTCGCTCAAGATCGGCTTGACCAGGCCAATGATGTTGGACTCAGTTGGCAACTGACCTTTTGAATCACGTGCCACTTTCACTAGAACCTCTGTTTCAGAAAAATGTCTGTTTCACTGCATCAGCAGTTTAGACATGTAAGAGGACACTTGCAAACTGAAATTGTGCAGGTCTTTTGGGTCTGCGTTCGATGATCTGTTACATCGAGCGAGGGTCTACTACCTGTCTTCTTGCATACCCTTGAGGTTCTGGCTCTCCAATGGCATGTGGAATGGCCACTAGCCGAAGACGAGAGCCGTGGCGCACCTGCGAGCCGAGCAGCCGGCCCCCTTACCGGCCGGCGGCGGGGCGGAAGGCGGTTACTACTTCGGCTAGGTAGTCGTGGGCCTCGGCGGCGTCGGAGGGGATGGGGAGGTGGGCTCGGAAGTCGGTGACGCCGGCTTCGACCAGGGCGGGGACGC
>MKWU01005432.1_pt1 | contig 13895 bp, 7 predicted proteins | sample 809101 | NCBI WGS metagenome assembly MKWU01 (sample SAMN05860141, study PRJNA318959) | sponge metagenome | host: Aplysina aerophoba | place: Slovenia: Piran, Adriatic Sea, Gulf of Piran | collected 2013-05-07 | reverse complement strand
ATACCTTTGCCCCATCCCACCGTGACCTGGCCACCAGGGGAGCGGGGGCCGTGGCTGATCAGGCGGAAGAGAGAAAGAAGGCAAAATATGCTGAGCTGGCCACCACCCACCACTTCGTACCTCTAGCGGTTGAAACCACCGATGTTTTTGGTTCGGAGGGTCAGATGTTCTTCCGAGAACTCGGCCGCCGAATCAGGGATGAGTCAGGAGAGCCCCTCGCCTACCAGTATCTCCTACAGAGAATTTCGGTGGCGGTTCAACAGGGAAACGCAGCAGCGGTGCTAGGGACATCTTCACCAACGGAATTTGATTTCATCTATTCTCAGTAACAGTTATGTTCAGCATGTGGTACACACTAGAGTGCCGCCACTTACTGTATTAAATTTTATTGCTTGCACGTAGTTGTGTTTATTATTTATCAAACCTTTCTTATAATATACAGATAATAATAATAATATATTAGATTTAATATTAAAAAAATCATATTATAGTGTGATATAATTTCATATTACTGTACATGTACATGTGTATATATCTGAAGTGCAAAGCCGCTATTAGTCAAGAAAAAAAATTATATATAAATATTATATATATATATGATAAAATAATAATAACAATAACAATAATAATAATAATATTAAGAATAGTAATAATAATGACAGCATATGTACAATATGTCACAAGCATGCAGTGATATTAATGTGGTCAGACAGCCGCTGGTCTAAGTTGGCGAATCAAGGGGTTGTACTCTGATGGTAAGGGGCCCTCGTCATGGTTCATTGTCTGGTGTTCTGTACGAATGTGCCAGGCTTCCAATACACACCACTGGCGGTAGTACGGATGGGAATCAACCACTTCTGCTTCTTTCCAGTTTATCTCATGCATTTCTTCAACCGCATGCTCTGCTAGCCCTGGCTGGGCTGTGTTTCCAGATGTTAAGGCCCTCTTGTGCTCCTTCAAGCGGTGTTCCATGGTCCTGCCCGTTTGGCCGATGTACACTTTTGAGCCTGAACCACACAGGATTCGGTAAACCACACCAGCTCTTTGCTGTAGGGGTACATGGTCCTTCAGCCTCACCAACGTCTGTCGAAGTGTGCGGTGGGGCCGGAAGGATGTGCAGATCCCGAGTGGGACCAATATCCTTCGGATGGTCTCAGATAGATGACAGACGTATGGTAGGGTGACCGTGGCTGTGGGTGGGTCTTGCTCGGGCAGTTGTGAGCGTGGTGGTGGATGCCAGTTCGTCATTACAAGTCTTCTAGGGTAATGTACGGGAGCTCAAGTACGACCTGTTCTTCCAACGGCGACAACTTGAGTTCCATTTGCAGCCCCCACATGCAGAAGCCTTGGATGAGGTACGGACCAAAATCCAACAGGAGAGAACAGAGAAGCGCAAAGAACGGCAAAAGAGGAAGTTCGACGCATTGTTGAACCAGTCCTCAGGAGGCTCACACCCGCGACGCCCCAATGACAGATGGGTGGGCAACCTGTCGTCGAGAGCTCTGTCGGTAGCGGAGAAAGGTGTGTTGGCTAGAGGTTTGAACTTTGCCCCAGCACCCAAGAGGATTCCAGTCCCAGAGATTATTGCAGCAGTGGAGAGTGGCCTCAGCAAAGTGTGTCCATCAGAAGCACAGCTCACAAGGACAAGAATTGCTGGCTGCTTGGCAAGGTCCAGGCCACCACCCAACAACCTCTCCCCAGAAGAACAAAAGGCCATCAAAGCACTCAGAGAAGCAGAAACCATTGTCATTGCCCCCGCAGACAAGGGAAAAGCCACAGTCATCATGGACCAGACTGCATATGATGGGAAGATCAGGGCATTGCTTGCAGACACCAACACATACAGGAGTCTCACAAGGGACCCCACACAAGCCCTGGAGAGACGGATAAATGCTCTACTTCTCTCCCTTTTAAGGGCAGGTGCCATTCCAGGACCCCTGTATGAACGGTTGCGCAGCTCAGCAGGAAAGATCCCCCTACTGTACGGGCTCCCAAAGTGCACAAACCTGGGATCCCACTACGACCAATTGTGTCCTTCATCAACTCCCCAACATACCAGTTGTCAAAGCACCTTGTCTCACTCCTGACGCCGTCGGTTGGTATGTTGGACTCCCACGTGAGGAACTCAGCACAGTTTGCCACCTTCATCGCAGGTCAGGTTATCTATAGTGGAACGGTGTTGAACCAGAGAGATATTGAGCTAACACGTAGCAATAGTTCCAACAAGTAAGACGTTTCGACCGCGAAGGTCTTCGTCAGTTACAAAACGGTGTTGGTGTCATTTGATGTAATATCACTATTCACCAATGTCGCAGTTGATCTCGCAGTAAAGGTGGCTCATTAACGCCTGACTGCAGACACCTCACTGGCAGAGCGCAAGGCACTGTCAGCCAACCAGGTGGCCAACGTCCTACGTTTCTGCCTAGATGCGACGTTCCTGGCCTATAGGGGAGAGTACTACCAACAAACCTTTGGCACAGCCATGGGTTCCCCTGTTTCGGTCACGGCAGCAAACCTTGTCATGGCAGATGTGGAGAAGAGAGCATTGTCCACCTATCCACTACCACTTCCCATCTGGAATAGATATGTGGATGACACACTAACAGCTCTACCCCAAGACAAGGTCCAGCACTTCCACCAACACCTAAACTCCATTGAAACCACGATACAATTCACTGTTGAAATGGAGTCAGAAAGTACACTACCTTTCTTGGACACAAGGATCACACACCACTCTGACGGATCCCTGTCAACCACGGTGTTTAGGAAGAGTACACACACAAGTCCATCACCCCTTGGTACACAAGGTGACAGTAGCCTGCACCCTCTTTGACCGCACTAAGAAGATTTGTTCGGACTTCCCAGACTCGGAAAAAGGGAAGGAGCATGTTGCAAAGGCGTTCCAGGACAATGGTTACCCTAGAAGACTTGTAATGAAGAACTGGCAACCACCACCACGCTCACAACTGCCCGAGCAAGACCCACCCACAGCCACGGTCACCCTACCATACGTCCGTCATCTATCTGAGACCATCCGAAGGATATTGGCCCCACTCAGGATCTGCACATTCTTCCAGCCCCACCGCACACTTCGACAGACATTGGTGAGGCTGAAGGACCACATACCCCTACAGCAAAGAGCGGGTGTGGTTTACCGAATCCCGTGTGGTTCGTGCTCAAAAGTGTACATCAGCCAAACAGGCAGGACCATGGAACACCGCTTGAAGGAGCACAAGAGGGCCTTAACATCTGGAAACACAGCCCAGTCAGGCGTAGCAGAGCATGCGGTTGAAGAAATGCATGAGATAAACTGGAAAGAAGCAGAAGGACCCGCCAATTCCCGCCATTTTTGTGTATAAGAACGCCTGCCGGTTTCTGTAACATTATCTTTTCTCACTGATGAGGACCCAGGATTGGGTCGAAACGTTTGAACTAAGTGACCTCGCCATCATCCTATGAGAAACATTTTTGGCTAGTGGAGTTTCCAATCATTATAATGCAGCAACCTAGCCACGCAGAAACCTTCCGAATCTCCCCTTGCCATAACTCTGTTTGCTGTGACTAACAAAGTGTGCAGAGGTCTCAAGCTTCTCACAAAAGATCTAAAATTGAATGGTTGAACATCATAACTTGAATGTGCAGAAAGTGTTGGTGAGCCGAGCTGGCAGTAACTGTAAGCTTGCAGGCTGCAGGACATCACAGGACAGGAGAAATGCGACAGGAGAAAAAGGACCAGCAAAGGACCAGCGATTGAGCCTGAAACTGTGACCTACACTCTACGAGTTTCAGCCACGCGAGCCACTGAACTGGTCACGCTCCTTTGTCTCTCATCGTCTCTTATGCGAAGGTCACAGGTGTGCTTCCGACTGCAATCGCTTAAGACCTGCCTGCGCCTCAAGGCTGGCACTCATGCGGTGTGATAGTAATAGGCTCAGCGGGTTACTAGCATGTTGCACGAGCCCATGAGTCTGAGGTGGATGATGTAACTGCCTCTCCAGCTCCTTGCATATTAAATAATATGTTTTTACAAAGTTTTAGACAAATTCTATGTCCTTGCTACATGAATGTATGCTCAGAAACAGCTCATTTGTTAAAAGCCATTGCAGTAGCCTTTACCACATAGCATAGAGTGTCCACACAAGAGAATTGATCCTTAGCATATACTTACATAGGAGAATCAAGAACAACTGATTGCAGGATGTTTCAGCCCTGTAGGCTTTCAACTGCATACCACATCACTGTGCCATGAGCCCTACCACATCACTGTACCACTGAGCCCTACCACATCACTGTACCACAAGACCTACCACATCACTGTACCACTGAGACCTACCACATCACTGCAGCATGCCTCCACTGCGTATGTAGTCAAACAAGTTACCATGCTGCGTAAGAACATTATTCATTTTTTCCATTTTATACATACACATTAATACATAATTTTATACATATTGTATATGTATGCATCTACGTTTCAACTTTGTCTTGTAACCTGTATAATCTGATTGAGTAAGGGGTTGAAGGCGTTGGTGATAGTGGTGTGATTTAGAGGAGACTTTACCAACGGTGTTGGACACACAATTGTCTCAGAGAAGCAGTCATGTCTGTATTGGATACATATATATCTGGAAGTGGTGACATTTGTGTGTGTAGTCATAAGCCTGTAATCCCAGCTGACCTTGTGAGACATGTTTTCACAGCTGGGTGTGTGGGCATGTGAGAAAGTGTGTTCAGCTGGCCAAGTGGGCGTGAACAGTGATCTATGAAAGGTCTCCTGTAAGAGCTGAATCAGCACAGAGCATTGAAATGAGAATCACATGATTATGTAATTAGCAAACCATGCAAAACACGAGAGCCTTGTGTGTTAAGCACCCCACATCATACCTCAGTGAAGACCATGCAAAACACGTGAGCCTTGTGTGTTAAGCACCCCACATCATACCTCAGTGAAGCCTCATGTGAGAGAGAAGAACCACATAATACATTGTGAAACCTAAAAAAGTGTAAAGCCTGCTAAACACATGTTCCTCTAATTATGATTGAATTATTGCTAATTAAAGACATCCCACAGTGTGTGAACCTCTTAAAATACACAACCCACATCATGTCAAAGCCTCCTTAAAAGACATCCCACAATGTGTGAATCTCTTAAACTACACAACCCACATCAGGTCAAAGCCTCCTTAAAAGACATCCTACAAGGTGTGTTAAGCCAAGTACGTACATATGTATTACGTTCGTACATAAGTATGTGCATATATATATATGTATGCACTTATGTACCTATACATACGTACATGCACACTGTGACACTACTGCACCTCCCCTGCCAATTGCAGGCGGTCCGGGTGTGTACATATGTACATACAGTATTAGAACAGGTGAGAGGTGTCCAAGTGTTTATATGGTAAGGCATGCTGTGGCTACATAAATGTACTGATAGTGCATCACTGTACATCTTGTGCAAAATGTAAAACAACTGCACATTTGAAACTTGTGAACGACACATGTGTACAGAATCTTCAAGTGACTGACTGTCCGATTAACCACAAATGCTAGGTCCTTAGTACCACTGCGACCAATAATTTTATGACCAAATCATTGCCCACACCTTCCATGCTGCATTTCAGTGGTATAAACTTTTTTCTTTTAAAAAAAGGGAAAATTTTATTCACAGTTGTGGTTGCAGGTCAAGGAAAGGACCCTCACCCCATCACAGTAGAAAGAACTACCTTCATGTGCTATGTTATAATAATATTAATGAACTTCAAAGTCACCATAAATTATGAATACACTTATAGCCAAGCTCCCAACTCATGAATTCCATAATATAGTCAACAGAGATGAGACCAATTCTTGCCTCGTCAGCAACAGACACCTTAAGGGAGACTTTGTTTTATGAATACTTTTCCAGGCCCTTTAACACAGTCAGCACTGCTGTGTCACCACTCTCACCAGAGTTGCACAAACAAAGCAGGCATGAAACAGCAGTGCAAGGCAGGATCAGGGGCAGTAAAGGCAACTTGACCTCTTTGACAGTGACATGGATAGCCAGTCCAAGTGAACTATGTAACGTACGTACACAAGCGATAGGACTATGACTGAACACACTTAGTCTCGTGCGCCATGCAGGTAGCAGCAACCTCACCACTCCACCCTCGCCCACACTGCAACCTCCCCACTCCACCCTCACCCACACTGTAACCTCGCCACTCCATACTCTCTCACGCCACAACCTATACTCCATCCCTGCAGCATTGACTATGCTACTCCAAATACATCGTTACTGGCATGACAAAGTGCTGACATCACATATGGACTATGGCACAAAGTGCATCTCCAGTCTACAAGATGCAGAAGAATGGAATTGATGATCGTTACAATGATGACTCCTGTCAGTCTATGGCATGGTTGTTCCCTCTCATTACAACTCATTCACAGTGCCAACCATACGTAAGTCACACCTGTCATGTTGGTCCACACACTGATACAGAAGATTATAACATCTAGACGTCAACCCTATGTGCCTTCTCATAATATACAAATGTCCTCTTAGCATTATCGCTACCATAAATGTACTAGATAAGACCACCACCTGTCACATGTACATACATGCAACCATTCTCTGCTCTTACATGCGTGAAAGACAGCTTGGACATGCATCTAACCGGTACACACACCACACTCAGAAACATCCTCACACCCGGCTGCCAGGTGGTGCTGTAGTGCGGTGGTGGTGTGTATAGCTGTATCCTGATCCATATACACTTCCTTTGAATCACATAACAGAATGCAGGATGGTGTGGAGGGAGGGGCTGTCTAATCACATTACACTAAGTAAACACAACTTCAGACAGTAACAGACTTCAGTGCAACCCAAGGGCTCACCCCAGAGTCACACCACCTATGTGACCTTTCTAGTAGGGCTTACCACTCCAGCAACTGAGTCGAGATTCAGAAATGAAAGGTCACACGTGACTGATTCCTAGAGTCTGTATATACTTACGTGCATCTACTGGTGGTGTACACACAAACCTGACTCACCCTACTTCACTCAAAACACTCTGCAATAATGGAAAGTTCAAGGCCTTGCTAAACTGTTTGTTTGTGTACAGTGTGGGCCAGTCACAGTGGAGACTAATTGCTGCTCACACACTCGCCTCAGATTTCAAGTAATCCAAACGTTTCAAAGACTGTACATCCTTCTTCACCTGCTGGATGTGAGATGGAGTGCATCACCCACTGATGGACAAGGCTGCACAGTCACCGAAACATTTGGATTGCTTGAAATCTGAGACTACTGTGTCCATAACAACTACTGACCAATGAGAAAATGGTTGAGCGGCTAGGTGTCATCTGGTTTCAATTCAGTGCAATTCACTAGCCAAGAAATATTATTAAACCAAACGTTTCGACAGTTGGCTGCTGTCTTCTCCAATGGTTCGATTTACCACTAGCCACTCAGGTCTTTATGAAGTCACAATGCAGTACACACAGCTCAGATCCTGAGGCTGACAACTGAGGTTGTATCCAAGTGAAGCCAACAGTGGAGTATTGACAGCATGACCACAATCAAGAGCGCAATGCTAGCCAAAGATACTGCTCGCTTTGGAGGTCAACAAGTTGCAAGTAAGCTGTTATTCACAATGCCAGCTGTACACTCGCACTGCCAGCCTGAGAATTCAGAGTTGCTGCAAATGCACTCTCAATTGTATCCATGTTGCAACTCACAACTAGGCTTTACTGCTTTCAAACACAATCGAAATACTGCACTGTAATTGAACCACATACTGTGTACAATGCAGGACAGACTATATATACGGTCAGTCCCCACTTCTTGCCATGTATATGTGTTCCTAAACACCACATTGTGGTGCTTAGGTACAAGTATACATGAGCCCGAGTATACACAGTGTTACACGCACGCACAAAAACACACGTGACCGTTACAAACAAGCATGCACATATACACGCACACAAATCACACACCGGCCAGCACGTATTCTGAAAAGGACCAAATATCAGGCCACTTTGCACTTGTGTTAGAGGAACATTCCAGATCTATGTAGCTCCAATCCAACCGATACTCCTGCTTGACGCTTCGCAACAAATCGAATCTGCACCAGTCTACGGGCGCCATATTGTCGTGGTTGTCGTGCCAAAGTAAAATGGCTGCCCTTTCAGCTAGACCAAGTCAGTGTACTGTAATGTGCTGTAGCTAATTTATACTGATGTAGGGGTGATGGTTGTCCACCCGTTATTTTGTTATAAAATACACTGCTCTGCATGTTCTATTAACCCGAGTCCTCTTTTGGAAGTACATGCAGCCTATGTAACATATAGCATGATCTGTGATGAATAACTAGTTAGCTATATATAGCTAGCTAACTCCCGATGTTGCTCTTATACTGAGTGCACGTTTTGCAGTACCTGCCATATATATATGTGATGAGTAGTTCTAGCTCCCTTTGTCATGTCACACATCATGATCTCAAGAAGGTGTCAAGAGGTTTCAGATCGGAAGAACACTGCCCAGCCAGAAGCATGTAGCTATTAGCTGATCTCAAGGTGCACATATATCTCACTCAAGCATGTAGCTATTAGCTGCATGCAACTCAGGCCTCATGCCCTGTAGCTAGATGACAGTGTGTGCAAACAGCATACTGCAATATACATACAGGTTAGCTGGATGTTTGATCATGCATTGACGAGCATATGCTGCATCTTCTGCAAGGTTCGCTGCACATGCACTCTTTCCATAAATCATGCATCAGCTAGCTACATTATAGCACAGCATGCAAACAAATTCAATAAATGATATATCTCACTCAATAATGCCTAATATAATCAGCACTCGGATACAGGTTGAGTATAAATGGTGGTTTCTACATGTTTGCACACACTATGCAGTTCAAACAGTCTTAAGCTTGAACTGCTCGCTATTCATTAACTACACACAGTTTTTACGCTACCGAGTTCGAATAGTCCAGACCTTTTCCAATATTGCTCAGATGCTCAGAACTTGAAGCAACGGAAGAAGCTCTCGAACCAGTAGTACTTCCTTTCGAAAGCATGTTCCACTTTCCAATAGTAGTCCCAGAAGTAGCGGGAGTCATAGAACCCATCGTAATAAAATTTGTAAGTGGATGGCATATCGAAGAAATATTCATCACGCTCAGTGAAATCGACCTCGCGCATCACCACTTTAGGCTGGTCATAGCGCTCATACATTTTGTCATAGCAGCGCTTGAAATAGAAAACATCATAGGATGGATAGAAGAACCTGTCATAACTCTTTGGATAGTACGACTTGTCCCTCTGCTCGTAATAGTTGTACTGGTCATCATATCGGCGGTGCCTGTCGTAATCAAAGCCTTCGTCATAATAGTAGGCCCTGTCATAGTAGTAGGGCCTGTCAGACTCGTGGAACTTGCCGTAGTCGTGGAACTTCTTGTCATAGTACTTCTTGTCATCACATTTTGGGTAATACCAATCCCAATGCCACCACTTGGTGAAGGTCTTCTTGTCGCATGTGAACTCATCATAGCTGTAGTAATGCCTGTAGTAAGGCCTGAAGTGCATGCACTGGTAATAGTAGGGATAGTCGTAGCAGAACTGCCTCTTAAGTTCCTTCTTGTGGCGATACTCGTCATCGCAGACACTCCTGAATTCGCCAACATTTCGCCGAACAATCTTGAAGTTGTCGTAGTAAACATGACAGTACTCAAACACATCGGCCCTGTCGACGTCCCATTTAAAGTATTTGTGCACCATGTTCTCGAATCTGAAGAAGTCGTATCTCCCTTTGATGTAGCCATGCTCCCAGTGACCGTAGTCAAAGTACATGAAACGAGATGCGGTGAAGTGCATGTAGAAGTGGTAATAGTAGGACCCATAGAAGTAAACCCTGTCTCCCTTCATTTCTTTGAAGTAGAACCTGTCAAATCTGCACCCTGTGAAGTATGTGAATCCACGGAAGTCAAATTTATAGAACTCAGTGTCCCTGAAATAGCATCTAGCAAAGTGTTGGTCGTAAAAGTAGCCACGATAGTTGTCTCCGTCGAATGTGCCATTGTAGAAGTCAGTGAACGTCCACTCAACTGCACGCATCTGAGTCTTGTAGAATTTGAAGTAGTCAAATCTGCAGTTGTAGAACTTTACTGATGGATACCACTTTGTGTCATTTCCAACGCCACGGTAGAACTTGCCAAAGCCAAAGTTATAGTCCACATCATAACGGTATACGTAAGCGTAGCACCTTTCCTCACTAAAGTACTTCCAATCATATACAGTGTCTCTATGCTTGACCTCCTTGCAATGAACCTTCTTAGGGTAGTAGGAATGGAACTTGGTTTCAAATGCTTCAAACTTTTCGAATCTGTTATACATGAAGGTCGTCTTGTATGCTTCTCCATGATACCAGTATGTGTCAAAGAACTTAACATGAGAGAAGACAGTGTCATACAGGTGGAACCTGTGGAAGGTAAATCGCTGGTCTCTACGTACGTCCGTCCTCTCACGAACATAATATGCCTTGCCTCCTTCAAAGTAGCAGCGGTGGAAGAAGGAGTGCTTGAAACGGGCTCCCGCAAACACAGTGTTGACGAAACGGCAGTTAACAAACTCAGCACGCTTAAACCACTCCTCAGTCCACTCAAATTTCACATTTTCAAACGTGACATTTTCGAAACGAGCGTACTGGAAAAAAATGTTCTTAAAGTGAACATCCTTGAAGTAGGAGTCCTTCACAAAACCGTTGAAGAAGTATTTGTTCTCAAATCTTTTCCCTTCAAAGTATCGGTCATAGAATTTGTATTCGTCATTGACTTTAAATTCCTCACAGAAGTCGTCATAGCTTCTGGGTATCACAGCTGCAAGGTAAGGAGAGGAGAGCAAGACCCTTTGAGGTTCGATCACAACACATGCGGTACAACCTATCAAATACCAGATACTACTATATTGTAAAATATCTGTTTAAGATTTGAAGTCAATTAAAGTCTACTTTCAAAGTAATAGCAATGGAAGTGCACCATTTCTCTTCCTTCTCACACATTTTTACAATTGAAAATTTTCTTTACAAATGACACTGAAACTCAGTGCACCAAGGAATGAATTTTTAGCCCAGTGAGCCCTTGTATCAAAGCAGGGTGTAGCTACACAGGCTCAATATTACACTCAAGCAGCAGAGTTTCACTTGGCCACATGGGCTAATCTGTAGCAATGTGTATATGGAACACATGCATGGGCTAATGAAAGGCACGGCACCTTCATGGTGTTTGTGTCGGTAGGTCAGACTCACCGACATGGTAGACAGTCTCAAATTCCCCATACTTGACCCTATATGTTCCACTGTTGTCAGTTTCTGCCTTCATCCTCAAGCTTCCATCTTCTTCAACTTCCTTGTCCTTCATGTAGTACCTTGGAAAGCTCCACTCCTCGTGGAACCATTTGCAGTAGTCGCGGTCTTTAGCAGGGCAGGGAAGCTTGAAGAAGGATTCACTGGCATAGTACTTGAAGTATTTCTGCAAAACAATTGATTTGTAACATACATGACTGTCCAATATATAGTGTCACGGTTACAACATATCGTATACTAGTCTGTGTGCCTATATACAACATCACCACGGGCAGAGGGCGTTTAGTGACAGCAAGGCATAATTTTTATAAAAGACTACTGCGAATCATAAGATAATCCTTAAATGCAGTACGTCGAACGAGAAGGGTACCAGAGAGACGATCCTTTGGAAGAATCACTACGTACCTCTCATGGAGCAGTTGCGCAATGGCAAAGCGCTCGGGTTCGTATGAATACGCTGACGCTGTGGCTTTCCTCGAGAGCCACAGCGTAGATAACCCATGGCTTCAGGCTCCGCGAAGTCGCACACTGCAGCGCAAAACGCCGGATTTAGCGAAGCCTTACAATTTCCACGTGCACTATTTCTAAGCGCCCGCGGCTGTAATTTCACCAGTCCCGCCTCTGCGCGAAATAAAATTAAGGTGACCGTGCGTAAACATAGAGGATCTATCTATTTATGGTGTGAATACGGATACTGCAGGTTTCGAGTATCTATAGTGTGGGTGGACATACATGCCTGCAGGGCCTGGAGTGTGTGCAAGTGTGCAGGATGGTGACTCACCACTTCTCCCCAGTCACGCTGTACGTATTTTGGGCACAGCTTGCAATCGTCTGCCCAAGCAACAGCCAAGAGGCTGATTACTAGGAGTGCAAGACGCATCCTTCTGGTAGGTTGGCGATGTTCCTGTAAGGTCAACACAGTGGCAGGGCAGAGTGGCATCAATAGCATCAACACTGCTAATAGTAACAGTGCTCTGCTTTTTCTAAGTGCTCCAGCAACACACATGCCACCAGCAGCCAATCAACCATTTCAGAGCAGCTGCCCTCAGCTGACACACCTCTATGACTACTTACTGCACACATGTCTACAGTTCTAGTGTCTCTGTCTGAGATAACGGCAATGCCTGCTACCAGCTGTTTGCATGGTATATGATTGAAGCTGTAACAACTGAAGTAACTTAGCTGCGCAGCTGGAGCAACTTAGCTGTGCAGCTGGAGCAACTTAGCTGCAGCTGGAGCAATCTAGCTGCACAGCTGGAGCAACTTAGCTGCACAGCTGGAGCAACGTAGCTGTGCAGCTGGAGCAACTTAGCTGTGCAGCTGGAGCAACTTAGCTGTGCAGCTGGAGCAACGTAGCTGTGCAGCTGGAGCAACTTAGCTGTGCAGCTGGAGCAACTTAGCTGTGCAGCTAGAGTAACGTAGCTGTGCAGCTGGAGCAACGTAGCTGTGCAGCTGGAGCAACGTAGCTGTGCAGCTAGAGTAACGTAGCTGTGCAGCTGGAGCAGCGTAGCTGTGCAGCTAGAGCAACGTAGCTGTGCAGCTGGAGCAACGTAGCTGTGCAGCTGGAGCAACGTAGCTGTGCAGCTGGAGCAACGTAGCTGTGCAGCTGGAGCAACTGGACCAGTATAAAATAGACTCACCGAGAATCTGATAGGATCAGGGATTTGCAGTAAGCTAGGGAATGTAGACACCAGCACACACTTCAATAGTGGTTGCTATGTGGCTTGCTTGCTGTGTTGGTGCTGCCATTATATAGTAGTGCACACCTTAACTATATTCATTGAGTACACACAAATGTTGCCCCAAATGCTGTTATATATATATATGGGGTGACTGGAAAGGTGAAGCTCCTTTTTTGCTGACACCATCATTCACGTTCATTGAATTAACTCCTACATTCTAGCAACCATATGGTGCATGTATAATCAGCATGAGAATGATCTGGTCCTGGATGTATAATATACATAGGAGGCTGATTCAGCATGCCAGCTAGCACAACAAGTGTAGCCAGACTGCACTGTTGTGTACCAGCCCAACCGTGTCAGGCTGTTCATGAACATGCGTGCACACACACGCACCTCTACATACATATATTGTCATAATTATATTGTTCTCCAATATATGGCACAACGTGTGCCCATTTATGGTGATAATACTATTCTCCTGCACATGATTCTAGTGCATGATTCTAGTGGCCAATCTTGTGTATATATACATAACAAAGTTTAGCTGATGAACATTACAATATTTGTAAAAAAGCAGTAGACCAAATGAAAAGGACTGAGTATGATTATCAGCGATTAAAAGGCTTTGCTCAAAACAGCATGTGTGTTTTGAAGCAGTACATGTGTTATCTGTGTCCAAGTGAGGCATCTGCATGTATATCAGGCCAGGTTTAAACACATGCAGAGATGTAAATGAGGAGCAGTTAATTCATCATAACATGCATGCAAAAAGTTGCCAGGTGAATGATGTGAAGAGGAGTCAAGACAAACAGTACAGTATTGATCATACCATGGGCTTGCAGGTGCAGGTGGGA
>MKWU01005431.1_pt1 | contig 13895 bp, 7 predicted proteins | sample 809101 | NCBI WGS metagenome assembly MKWU01 (sample SAMN05860141, study PRJNA318959) | sponge metagenome | host: Aplysina aerophoba | place: Slovenia: Piran, Adriatic Sea, Gulf of Piran | collected 2013-05-07 | reverse complement strand
TGCCTAATTATCCACACCAGATGCTACTTATATTGTAGAGGCTCATTGCCACATCGTAGAACTGAAATGGGTGAATTTGTGAGCACTTCATGTGGCATAGAAAGTCAATAACAGAACGTTTCGACCTCGAGGGCCTTCAGCTAACAGCCTAACAGCTAACAGCTGAAGAAGGCCCTCGAGGTCGAAACGTTCTGTTATTGACTTTCTATGCCACGTGAATTGCTCACAAATTCAACCATTTCAGATGCTACTTCTCATTACAGTAGGTAAACACTGGTAGTAGCCAGGTGTGCCGGTCTTGTTATCCAAACCTACAGCATTTTTAAGCCTAATGAACTCTAATACCTATTGTTACTAAACCAGTTAGTTTAGTTGCCTATTCACATGATTCTGAAATTAGTCTACATTAGAAGATAGCTACCACCTAACGCAGTAGTCTCCCTAATCTTGTAAGAATACATGTATTAGAACCTGTGTGGTACTGTACCAATCATTATTCAACCTTTGCTATATTCAGAGCTGTAACTTGCAAGTAAGGAGGCAAACAAGTGTACCTTGCATGCACATGGACCTTCCGGAATACTGCGAGTATAATAATACTCTGTATAACACTATCACAGAGGGTAAGCATTAACTGATATCTTAAAACAGTTATCTATTAAATGTTAATGATTAAAGGTTAACGGTTATGCGTACTTTAGTTATCATTTTGTGTTACATTCTTATGGCACATACATTGGAACACTACTATTTCCAAGGTACGCACGTATGCAGATCTCAGTGAGTTACTAAATTCAGTATGTAAAGGCTAGGATGCTTGACAAGAATGACTTTGGGGAGGATTAAGTCCAAATTCCAAATACTCAACACCTGCTGCTGTGTTTAAGAATGGTGAATGTAACAGCTTTGGGTATGGGAGTAAGTAATAGTTACAACAGGGCTTCTAGGGCGTAACGTGTTTATTGTGCGAGACCCGAGGGCGCAAAGCGTACTTGGGTCTCACACAGAAACACGTTACGCAACATAGAAGCCCTGTAGTAACTATTTTATCGCAAGAATAGTCGCCCCAAAAGCGCGGTCAGATTTGAATCGTTGCGTCCTGTTCCGAGCGAAGAATAGTTAAATGTCCTCCGCTTTACACAGGCAAAGAGAGCAGCAAGCGCTTCGACTTCATGCTCGATGACGACGAATTTAAGGAACACACCCGTGGATTTGTACCAGCTACCACTGCTGCCGACACTCAGAAGTGCATAATGTTCTATTGGGATTGCCTGTTGGAATCATCTGCGTAGATATAGAAGCCCTGTAGTAACTATTTTATCGAAAGAATAGTTGCCCCAAAAGCGCGGTCGGATTTGAATTGTTGCGTCCTGTTCCGAGCGAAGAATGGCTAAACGTCCGAGCTTTACACGGGCGAAGAGAACAGCAAGTGCTTCGTCTTCATGATCGATGACGACGACTTTGAGGAACACACCCGCAGATTTGTACCGGCTACCACTGCCACCGACACTCAGAAGTGCATATAGTTCTATTGTGTTTGCTTGTTGGAATCATCTGCGTAGGTGTTGGGTGACCTTTGGAAGGTGTTGTTTGCATAGCTAATTGATATAGCCATAAATGGAGGTGTTAGGGGCGTTTGTCACGTTACCTGCCCTAACTGCAGGGTTGGTACACGATTTACCACTCGGGCGGTGCCTTTGATCTATGACGTCATCATGCAATAACACAGGGATACAGGTACATGCATGTATAAATGGGAACTTCACTGTGATAGGAACCATATCAAGTAAGGCTGTCTTGCCATATATGTATATAGATAGCCCTTTTACCACAACTGTTTTACATTCTGTTGCATATAAGATGGAGTAACACCACACTAAACCAAGAAGATGAAGAAGCAATGTTGGCACAACAAGCACATGTACATATGTATGGATAGTATGCAGATATGCAAGCAAACCACTGTCCAGAATCAAACTAATCACACACAGAAAACATACCCTGACCAAAAAACATCTGCAAGTTTCAGGAAAGCAGTGTTGATTAAGACAGGAAATGGAAACTGGCTGATAAGTTGTGGAAATTTCATGATTGCTTCACATTGTTCACCAACATTGCTTGAACGAAGCCCTGCACAAGCAAAAGAAATATCCACAAATATTCATGAAGAAATTTAGTTTTAGTATATCAAGAAACAACATTTGTAACGCTTTCATACTAGTGCATAGGGAGGGCAATTCCACGGCTATTACAACACTAACTTAATTAGGTGCAGTCTTACAAACATACTCATTAGTCGGTTCATTTACAGCTCATACTGACTACAGATAAGTGGTGACCTGGAGTACAGAACATATATAAGTATAGGTTATACAATGAGGATGAGGGGTTATCGAATATACACGACCGAGGGCGAAGACCGAGGATGGGTATATTCGATGACCCCAAATCCCAATTGTATAACCGGCTTGTACCAGAATGCGGAGGCGTTTCCGTTTCCTATTGGTTCATCCTGAGCTGTCCAATGTAATTAATCCACCAAAACGGCGGCCACGAGAAACGTCGCCGTACCGTCTGTAGATTTTAAATGCGCAATGACCATCTACGCTAAATCGAGATCAATAATAGCTGTTATGCTTAACAACTGCTTCATTCCCTTAGCGACGAGGAGGACGGAGAAGATGACAGCAGCGAGCAACTAGGAAACAGCGACGGCGAACACGGCAGCAGCGACAGCGGGGACGACAGCGGCAAGCAGCAAGCAAGTAGCAACTTCTACAGTTCGCTTCGGGCTAGTGCAAGTATCTAACTGGTGACCTTATAAGGTCACCAGTTAGATACCTGAAAACAATGGTTTTGCAGCTGCATGAATATTTAATGAGGTGTCTTAGTGATATACACACCTCACCACATCAAAGTAAACGCCCACGCATTATGGTAGAATTAAGTTAAAGACACATGTCGTGAGTGCCCTCTTTCGGTTCTTGAGGTATTGGATCGGTTCTATATGCTGTTCCCTGTGTACGCATCAGCCGGGACAAACTTGAACGGGACAAAATATTACCAGTGGTGATGAAGGTGCTGGAACTCATGGGTGCACAGTCTGCATCATGGCGGCGGCCATGGCCAAGTGGGGGGAGTTTGTGCCTGACCACGTGGACTGGATGCAGTATGCAAAGTGGCTGGGGCGCATGTGGGACATGTCCGCTTTGTTTACATTAGGGTGCACCCTGTGGTTTCAGCACATTCTTTAGCATTTCCGTGGTGTCGAATGCGACTGCACATGTGACTCCTCAAACGAACTTTCGGTAATCACGACGGTAGTGCAGCACTTGTCATGCAAATGTAACGAATTCGACGAATAAAGGCATTAACTGTCCCAATCAAGACACCAGTTCGCATTGAGAAGGGGTTTACGCTGTCAATTCCTGGCGGCCACTTTTGCAAATACACCATTCATCAGAAGATCATGAGATTGTCATGTGATGCGCTTCTTCATGTAAAGCGACTCTTACGCTGTTGCATTGACAAAATGGCTTCGTAGTTATTGTTGCAAGGATTTTTGGATAATAATGGAATTGAGATGGTTAGTCAAGTGAACTGTCTAGATTTTCCATGTGGGATAATGCTATGCAAAGTTCCTATCAGAAGTTATGCGACCCAAAATTTTTCAAACCAACAATATTTTTTACTGCAACTTCACAGTGGATTGGTTTAGCAACTTATCCCACATGCAAAAGTTAGGTAGCCCCAAGCCTTCAGCCATCATTCAACGTTACTGATTTAATTGCCGGCTTAGGCAGGAAGGAGAATCAGTAGCTCAATATTTGTCAGAGCTCCTTGCACTCTCGTAGTTCTGTGAGTTTGGCCCGAGCTTATACTACACACTACGGGACAGATTAGTCTGTGGTGTTCAGGATTAGTCCATACAGATGCTCACAGAGGACAACCTTACGCTGAATAGAACCGCGGACATTGCCTTAGCCATGGAGACAACAGCAGAGAATGTGGCCATGTTACAGGGGGCAGGAGTTGGAGAGGAGTGCGGCAAATTAACTACTACTTGCTGTCGTCATTCACAAGTCCAGACATGACAACATGTCAAAACAATGCAACCACATGCAAAAGTAGGCATGGACACACATACACACTGTGCATTAATTTTCTTTTCTTTGAAGCCCTCATTACTTAGAGTGGCTAGTCATGCACGTTATACCGGAGGATCTATGTTTATACAGCCTAGCCACGTTGCATTTCTGCTTTTCAAGATGTAAACACAATTAAGAACGCAGTCACATGCACACAGACAGGTCATAGGGACACAGTAGCAGGCGATTAGCCAAGGCAGAAGAGATTTCGCTCACGTACAAACAGCACTCGCACTCACTGCTTCTGTAGAAACTTGTGTATCCCCATTCAGTTAGCTATCAAGCCCTCCTCTCGTAACATGCGGCAGATAGTCGGCGGCTTGTACCCCATTCACGCGAAGTGAAGAATTCGTTGTCTATTGTACCTGCTGCGCATCTCTTGCCACTTGTGAAAGGCAGAAACAACGAATCTTCCCCAAAGCTATCCTTTTATACGTCGCTCCCAATCGTATATGCAGACTGCACGATCATTTGGTTTCTAAGCAATCATTTCTCCTCCGTTCTCCCAGAAGGCAGTTAAACACACAAAACGGAGCGTCCGTTTAAACAATTCGACCTTTCTGTACAAACGAAAGGGAAATGAAATGAAACGATAACGTTATACTGTCACCGTACATAACTGCTGCATTAAAATTAGATATAATATATATCGCTATATATGTATGTATATATAGCAAGTCAGCAAGGGTCATGACTCAAACCTGCCAGCCATAGTTACCATCAAGGTTGGCAGTAAGGGTCATGACTCGAACCTGCCAACCATAGTGACCATCAGCACTGGCAGCTAGGGACATGATTGATACAGCATGCAGAAAGGAACGAAGTGGTTGGAAAGGCACTGAAGAGAATGTTATTAAACCCACACCTCAAGTCGTTGATTCTTTGTTATTCTGCTATTTTGACATTATACGTATATATATGTATACTAGCAGAGAGGCCCGCCTTTGGCGGGCTTCACTGCTATGGCGTTCCTTCGACGGCGCTCCGACGACTGTGATTCAACGACAGAGCCTTGATGGTACCACTGTTGTTAGCTAAATCTTGCACTTGGTAGCTAGCTATATAGCTCTTGGCCATAATTTATACAATTGAACACCATCCCGGGAATATATATGTAGCCAAAGCAAGCTGTCTGGCAGTTTGGCTTGGGCAAACCACAGCACATGCAATTTCTGTAGCTTATTTGTGCACAATAGTCCCCCTAGGTGCCTTTGCGTGCCAGAGAGCGCGAGTGTCTCCTCTTGCCATTGAACCGCCTTTTTTTACACACAACGTGTCCGGAATCTCGCATTCGCCATCCGTATATGCAAGAAAAACATGGCATCTATTTCCGTAAGAGTGGGAAACTGTGCGGCGCTCTTCTCGGCCGTAACGAATCATCTTCCGCCTACCCCCTTATGACACTCCCCGTGCGGCTCCCTGAAATAAGGCCGAGTTTCGTGTCCGTCGCAGACACGCTGTGGGAGGAGTTTGCGAACAAAGGATGACGGCTCTACGAAAATATATATATAGATATCAGTGCTGCATGGGGCAGTGATGCCCTAGTGTGCCTTGGCACATGATGCACTTAAATGATATGATATGATATGATATACCTATATACCTAGTCTGACATTGCCCGACCCCTTCCTGACTCCATCTGCGATGCCATCATTAAAGATCTTATTGCAAAATGGAGGGAGGAAGGATCGGCTATGTCAGACTGACAGCTACCATGTGCATGTATTAGCTGACTGATGGTAATCCACGTGTATATAATGGCACAACGTACAAGGACGTTGGAAAATTACTTTAAAAAAGGCAACCACTCCAAGTCATGTGGAGTGTGAATTTGTGACATACTGTATACGTCAGAATTTAAACTCCCTTAGAAATAAAGTAGGTCTGTCAGGGGAGTTTCAAAGGACTTGGATAATCCTTTTTAACTGGAGTAGTGCCATTCTTAGGGGCCACTAATAATTTGGGCAATCCCACTGGTTGTCGGTGACTGAAAAATTGAAATGGAGATGCTGTGAGACATTTGTCGAATATCTCCTCTGCTACAGAATTCGATCCCAGTCGTGGAATATCCATAATCTTAAAAAGAACGTTTACACCTTGAGGACTTGCCCTGAGGTTCATGCATGATTCTCGGCAGACGCGTGACCTAGCGGCAATGTGATTGGCCAGAATTATTTGGGATGGCGAGAGCCAAGGAATCAGCTCAAAGATACTAGAAACTTTAAGAAAGGCAACCACTGCAAGTCATGTGGACTGTGAATTTGTGACATACTGCATACATCAGAATTTAAAGCCCCTTAGAAGTAAAATAGGTCTGTCTAGTAGACAAAATTATTGTGCATGTCATTGATTGTGACTAGTTGCTTGGCTGAAAAAAGGTCGCCCTTGCATCCCACCCGTGTAATGTTTTCACAAACACTTTGTTTCATTGTAATAGTGTAGCTAACTAAATTGTTTGACTATGTTGTTAGCCCAGCATGTAGCTAGATGTCTGATCATATTTGGAGTGTTTACATGTCCCACAGTCTGACTGGCTCTGCTAACATTCCATGTAGCAGTGTCGTATTGTAAGACTTCCTTTGTAGTTCTCGTGAGGTTTCCTGACGCTCAGAATCATCACAGTATAACATTCGATCCTGCTCAAACCTCCCATGCACTGTGTCACACTTATACTCCTCACTCTTAAACTCTGTGCACTCACTCCTTTTGCTCCTCACCCTCTCACTGACTCACACCTGCACACACACACACTAACACACTCCTCACTCAGACTCATGACGCACTTTTCCTTGTCTTTCCCATTCTTAATGCTCTCCTACTACAGAATGTGCCCCACAGAACACAATTTGAAGTAATATGCAAATATAGTTGCCATGGCAGACAGTGTACGAACCATCAAAATTGTTCTTGTGGGAGATGGTGCAGTTGGCAAGGACAGTTTTCTTCGTAGATATTTAACTGGCACATTTCCTGAAAAGTACACACCATGCGTGTGAGTATAAGACATCCAACAAGCATATATACATGCATTTATATGTAGCTATATGCATGGATATTTAATTTGTAATTATACACATGTATAATGGTATTGACAATGTAAACATATATACGTATAATTAACACTGGCATTGTTGCTTTAAATTAAAGGCTTATGCAGAAAGTAGTTAATACAATTATATCAATCGATTCATTGCGCTAGCCAACACAGTGAAACAGTAATTCAAACGTTTCGGCAACCTATGGCTGCCTTCATCAGTAAATTATTGACACTTACAGACACGCATGTATAAATACAATAAGGCAGTCAGACGATGATGTGGTCACGTGAGGTATACGGGTACAGAAAGGGAAAGAAAACACAAGAGAAAAGGGGTGGACACAACCTAGTACAATGTAATAAATAACTTACTAAACTAATTAAAGGGGGAAAAGGAAAAGTTAATAATAGTAATAACACACTAATGGAAGGATGCCAGATGGATGTATGGTCAGGTCAGCAGTGCAGCATAGTCCTGGCAAAGTACCCCTCTCTGTTGAGCGGGGACTGGTGGTGCTGGATGTGCCAGGACTCCAGCATGCCGAAACGTCTGAATTACTGTTTCAGTGTTCTGGGCTAACGCAACGAATCGATCGATATGAGTCTACCTAGCCACTCAGGTCTATATCACTTCATCATATAGTTAATAGAATTGCAATTATATGTACACACAGCTTGCATTTCCCTAACTCTGCACTATATAGCTGTAACACACAATCTATGTATTTCCTTCCTGCAGGTTTGAAACCTACTGCAATCATTTGTATACAGGCTCACAGCTCATCAAGTTGAGCTTGTGGTATACTGCAGGACAGGAGGATTACGACCGCCTAAGGCCCCTGTACTATCAAGACACGGACGTGTTTTTCTTGTTCTTCTCTGTGGTCAACCCTGAGTCCTTTTTTAACATTGCTGAAAAATGGGCTCCTGAGATTGAACACCACTGTCCTGGTGTGCCCAAGGTTCTTGTTGGTACCAATCTGGACCTTCGGGATGATGAGGAAACCATCAAGAAACTCAAAAGTAGGAGAGAAGCACCCATTACACAACAACAAGGGAAGGCTATGCGGAAGAAGATAGTAGCAGTGGCTTACAAGGAATGCTCAGCTCTGACAGGAATCGGGATTAAAGATGTCTTTGAGGAAGCAATCAGAGTAGTAATCCCGCAGGGTATGAGTTGCACATATACTTTACGCTGTTGTAGGATGCCCATGTGCAGTGATTTAATTGGCTAATTGATGCAAATTTGTTTTATGCACTTCCTCACTCTATCTTCTCTGCAGCCCTGGGGGAAGCACAACAAAGTGAGTGCCTGGCAGTGTCCATTGTGTGTTGTTTCTCTCACAACAACAGTGTACAATGTTGATCTGTAAATTTCATTAACTCCATGCCACAACACTGACAGTAGTGTTACACCAAGGTTCCAGTTGGCATAATGTACTTCTATAGAGTACAAGTTGCTAACTTTACAGCTTGAAAGGAAAGTGGCGACAAGAGAAAAAAGACCGTAACCCAGGTCCCCAACTTGTGACCAACGCTCTAATGCAGAGTTTCAGCCACACGAGCCACCAACATATTTTTTCCCGTCACCACTTTCCTTTCGAGCTGTGAAGTTAGCAACTTGTCCAGTTACACAACAGCTTGCGAACACTCACAGATGCTTCAATAGAGGTCGATTAGTTTCAAGCCACATGCACCTCTTTGGCGGATGCAAGTAGAGAGCCTACACATGTCACCTACTTGTGGGATACTGATTTGGTCCATTTCCAGCAAGTAGGAAGGGATGAATTCTCGCTCATATAATACAAGTGGTACACTGTTTTTACCTTCGAACAAATGTTTCGGCCCCAGTAGGGCCTTCTTCAGTTGTATGAAATGGATCCAACGTACCAATCCAATCCTTACCATGCGTGGTAATGAACCCCTACTCTATGATGATCCATGCTCCTTGTATGGGATTGTACACTGTAGTCTAGCATTAGTGAAAAATTATTATTATTAGAGGTATTATGTCAACTGACTAAGGTCAGTGAAATGATTCATGGGCAAGAGACCAAAATCCTACTTGCATGCAGCAATCAGTGATCACCTCTCCAATCATCCAACAACAAGTATTTCGAGTTAAAAAACTCATGGGGCTGCCGCCCCAACTCGAACTACTTGCTGTCGTCAGTTGTAAGTTAGGACATGACAACATGTCAGAGCAATACAACAACATATGCCCATACAGCATGGGCACACAGACACAGACAGACTGTGCATGCATTATCCTTTCTTTGAATCCCTCTTCATTTGGAGTTGTATCAAACAATCTGGCTAGTCATGCACATGTTATACCGCCTAGCCACATTGATTATATTTCTGCGTTTCAAGACATAAACACAATTAAGAATGCAGTGACATGTACACACACAGGTCGCAGGGACACGGTAGCAGGTGTTTAGTCAAAGCAGAAGTGAATTCGTTCGAGTACAAACAGCGCGCACTGTCGGAGACATTATTCTTATATGTTTTCAGTGCATGCTAAGCTTTCCTACGCAAAACATAGCTAACAAACTTTAGAACTGACGTTTAACGCCCTCACCAAGCTGGCGTTACTCCTATCTATTGTTCTCGGCAGTGCTGCGTAGATTGAATGTCGGGAAGTCACAAACCAAACACGCTGCAAACGATACAGCACGTTTCTCAAGGTTAGCGTCGCTCCTGTCCCTTGTCCGAGGCAGTAGTGCGGACAGCCTTGATGTTGACATCCAACGAACACAGCGTGGTGTTCAGAACGACGACAAACTGCGGCTTGTGCGACTTCCTGAGGTCTGTTTGTGGCTTTCTCCCTCCCGAGCCACAGAAAAATGGCCACCAATATAAATGTAATGGAACGCTATACTTTGCCTGTACTTTACAATATAGTCATGGAACGCTATACTTTGCCTGTACTTTACAATATAGTCATGGAACGCTATACTTTGCCTGTACTTTACAATATAGAGATTCTAGTACAGTTATATTACCGTACCAATTACAATATATATATATATTGCTATATATTAATTGGCTGCACACGCGCCAATGCTCAACAGAGGCAGAGTGGCACAGCGTATTCAAAGAGCCTCCTCGCCCACCAGTAACTGGAGAATGCAGTGCCTTTTGTCACTTTACTGGGGGAAAGATTGTGGAATGATGAGCGCCAAATGTATTAACATGGTACTGAAGTGCTAAATCCTCGCTTGCCGTAATAACCTAGAAATAAGTCATTAATTAGAAGTTAGAAGGCGTAGTTCTATAATTGTCAGTGTAAGTGTTATGCAAGCTGGTGTGTAACTTGTACAAGTTCGCTAACTACACAGCTTGAAAGTGGCGACTGGAGAAATAAGGCACTGCATACCAGCTTGCATAACACTTACTGACAATGTAGAGATTAGGAACGGTGCACCATCATCCACCTCTGGCTCGCAGGCTCATGCACATACACATGCTAGCTGCCCACTGAGCATACCATTGCACAGATCCTCAAAGGCATGGGTTCTAGTGGTCGCAGCATTGCAGCCCGCCCATGACCATATATATATGGCGATTAGGGACGAAGAATCGTGGCTACATCGGTGGCTTGCATGGCTGAAGCTCCACGTTAGGGCTGAAGCTCCACGTTAGGGCGTAGGCTATGAGTTCAGGTGCTGGGTCATGGTTCTTTTTCTCCAGTCGCTACTTTCAAGCTATGTAGTTAGCGAACTTTTACAAGTTCTATAATTAGAGCTGACATTACTTCAAAGTGCTCACAATGATAGCAGTCACACCTTCCTTATGCTGACTACTGCAGTGGGGACATATGTATATACCTTCTTCAGGCGAATGGACAAACTAAAACACAATGTAGTCAAGATCAACGTGACATGATTATGATATGCACATGCGCTATATGGCGACACCCAAACACATTGGCAACTAAAATGTGGTCGAGAGCAACGTTACATAGTTAATATACATACGTGCACTCGGAGGGTAAACAAAATGGCTGACAGCTGCTCTAGTAGCATCAACATAAATTCTGTAACTTTGTGAAGAGGCTGTCTTACAGACACCCCTACATATGTTTTAATTGAATCTTAATGTAGTTGCTCTATGGAAGATTTAATGCAGACACAAACACGCAAGATGACTATATTTACGGTAACACTGGAGCATATTACAAATTATTCGACGCATGTGCATTTCTGCCATCCGAGCTGCCCGCAGATACATCTACGTAGATGCACCCTTGCAAACTGCCTGCAGATGCAACTTTTGGAAATAAATGCATTCCTGGGATTTGCCTTGGTGTATGAGAGTTAGGTGCACCAATTGAATCCATGTTACCATGGTAGTGGGATCTAAATCAGTTATGGTAGAATGTGAAATGGTGCCACATAGGCAATTCAGAACACAGTAGCTATTTAGTGTCCTAGATACTTTGTTTTCTGAATGCTGACTATAAGTCCACCTACTCTCTATAATAGAAAGCTTTGAATGAGCTACATAAGAGCAGGATTAAGGGGTGGTTGCTGGTGAGAGCTGTAGCTCAGTGGGAGAACACTGGCATGGTAAGCCAAAGGCCCTGGGTTTGGCTCCCGACAGTTCCACCTTTCTTTTCTGCCTATTTCACCATTTCAAAGGTATAGGGACTGTTGTCCCGCTCGAAAGCTGATGTATACGCCCATTGGCATTTCCTACACGTAGCCATGAGTCTCTACGATATCACCGTAATAGCATCATTATTCAGGTCTTAATCAACCTAATCAATTAGTCTTTGGAGTAGATTAATTGGGGACATCCAACCATCGAACTCCCAGTTGCAATTTGCTCATGATTCTCGCAAATCTTCTCACTGGCATAATTTTTCATATCCGTTAGTATTCTACATTGCTGCACTTCTGCTCCTCTTAGAGTGGCAACAGGCATACAAGAAATCTCTCGGTAACCACGGCTCAGTGTCGGTGGAGGTTACACCTTGCATCATTGTTGGTCCCTCAGCAACAGGGAAGTCCTCCCTGAAACACCTGCTGGTGTACAACACGCCCAAGGCAGTTAAGACAAGCACTGCTGTAGTGGCCACACCAGAAGTAGTTGCCATCTCATCTGAGCAGTATGCAGTGGGCGGAGGCACCTCTGCATGGCAGCTGGTCAGCAGTGATGTAATGGGGAGGTCCCTACGAGCATGCGTCACTGATAAGGCATATGATAAGGGTCAGTATCCAGGGCTGCACCAGAGGAAAAGCACTCAGCCTTGCCAGCAAGCAAAAGCTGCAGCAACTCCAGTGTCACACTCATCCACCTCACACGCAAAGAGGAAAAATCCTATTGGAAAGTTCATTAAACCTTTCAAGCAGAAGTTCAGCCCATCATCTCCTCAGCAATCAGTTGCTCACCACAGCTCTGCTGACAGTGAGGTTGCTGCCTCACTTGATCAGGAACATTCCAAGTTTTTGCATAATGTTGGAGCTGGTAGATGTGTAGTGCTAAAAGATGCCTCCTTCGTCCACCTCTTCGACACGGGTGGACAGCCATCTTTCCAGGATGCCCTCCCCCTCCTACTGGATGTCCCCTGTACCTACATCCAAGTGTTCAATGCAGCCAGTGATCTGGACCAGCCAGTACCCGTCACATATCGCCCTGATGACCACACGGAGGAGTCCCTCACACCCACCACAGAGACCGGATGGGAGATGATGCTACGCTCCTTTTCCAGCATGCACACCTTGGCCCATAAGAGCTCTAAAGAAATGGCTACATTTCAGGAGAAGGAAAGCCAGTTACCACAATTCCGCATCTTTATTGTGGGCACCTTCAAGGATGAACTGGTCAGGAAAGGCAGGCTCAATGAGGCTGTCCAGGATATCAGCAAGCGCTTGAGAGAGTTGGAGGGAAAGCCATACTACCACTGCATCAAGAAGGATGCATCAGGGCAGCCATTTTATCTCATTGATAACAGTGATAGTGGCAACATCAGCACCCTCCGCGAGCACCTCTCTACCAGTAAGTCAGCTTTGAAGCTTAAGGTTCCTGTAATGTGGTACCTTTGTGAGCAAATCACCAAAAGCACCACACAGAAGTTCATCAGGTTCCAGGACCTGAAGGCGTTCTGCCTGAAGCACAAGTTCATTGATGAAAAAGATGCAGATGAGCAGTTTCGCTCCTTCCTGAAGATGTTCGCTCTCCTCGGCTTCTACTCATTCTTCGACCTGAAAGATGTCCCAGATGAGGCCAACTATGTCTGCACCGACAAAGGGGTGTTCGTGAAAGAGGTTTCCAAATTGCTCGCCGTGCAGTTCCTTAAAACCCCCATGTGTCATGCTGTGGAGGCTTTCAAGCGAGATGGCATCATCTCCAACAACATGGAGATATTTGAGGAGCTAGGGATCATAGGGTTGGATCGAAGCTGGTTCCTTGCAGCCCTGGAGCACATTGGGCTGTTGGCATGTTACTCCTCAGCCTCAGACCACACCACCGGCCACTCCCCCTCGTATTTCATGCCAATAGTCCTTCCTCACGGGAAGACAAAGCTGCCCGACTGCAGCAGTGCGGCATCCCTTTGCGTCACTTTCAGATTTCATTTCGATGACAACCCATCAGTCTACACAGACCTCCCCCGAGGGGTCTTCTGCCGACTCGCCGTGCAGCTAAGTAATGGGCCATGGAGTCCCTGTCCTAAGGAAAGTGATCGAACCACAATCAAATGT